>Ga0134126_10001822_pt1 | contig 27026 bp, 23 predicted proteins | sample KB31752_FD_96881 | JGI IMG/M metagenome (GOLD analysis project Ga0134126, IMG submission 96881) | Terrestrial soil microbial communities with excess Nitrogen fertilizer from Kellogg Biological Station, Michigan, USA - KB3-175-2 | ecosystem: Environmental > Terrestrial > Soil > Unclassified ... | reverse complement strand
ATGTTGGAGCGAGGATACATCATCAGCAGAAAACGAGGTCCCATGCCAAGGAGTGTTTTGGCTAGGCCCGGCCGCGCAAGCATCGCCAGGCGGGGGTTCGGGATGGTCTCAGGCAACCGGATGGTGTCTTCTCCCCGAGAGCCCTGTGAGGACGGCTCTCGTTGTACTCCTGCCTCCAGGCCTCGATGTTCTCTTTCGGTTCTTCCACCGTGGCGAACCAATGCAAGTCCAAGCACCCCGCGCGAAAGGTCCGTCCCATCACGCGCGAATCCAACCGACTGCTTGGCTTTTCGCGCTATTTTCGGCCACACATCACAAAATTCAAACCGCCGCTTTTGGAGCCTGGGTGGAGTCCATTTTCTCGGAGACGGTCTTGGCCTGCAGGAAGAGCAGCAGGTAATCGGGGCCGCCGGCCTTCGAGTCCGTGCCGGACATATTAAAGCCGCCGAAGGGGTGGCTGCCGACCATGGCACCGGTGCATTTGCGATTCATGTAGAGATTGCCGACGTGGAAATCCTCGGCGGCGCGTTCGATTTTGCGCGCGTTGCGCGAATAGACGGCGCCGGTGAGGCCGAATTCGCTGTCGTTCGCCATGCGAAGGGCGTCGTCAAAATCCTTTGCCTTGGTGACGGCGAGGACCGGCCCGAAGATTTCCTCCTGAAAAATGCGGGCCTTGGGTGCAACGTCCGCGATTACGGTCGGCTCGATGAAGTAGCCATCGCCATCGGCGGGCTTCCCGCCGGCGAGCAGGCGGCCTTCCTTCTTCCCCGCTTCGATATAGCCGAGGATCGTCTTCATTGCGGCTTCGTTGATCACGGGGCCCATGAAATTCGCGGCATCTTCCACCGGGCCGACCTTGAACTTTTTCACGCGCTCGATGAGCTTCTGCAGGAATTGGTCGTAGACCTTTTCCGCGACGATGGCGCGCGAACAGGCGGAGCACTTCTGCCCCTGGTATCCGAATGCGGAAACGGCGACGCCTTCCGCGGCCGCGTCGAGGTCGGCCTCGTCGTCCACGATGATCGCGTCCTTGCCGCCCATTTCGAGAATGGTGCGCTTGATCCAGATCTGGCCCGGCTGGGTCTTTGCGGCTTGCTCGCTGATGCGAAGGCCGGCTTCCTTCGAGCCGGTGAATGCGATAAAGCGCGTCTTCGGGTGCGTGACGATCGCTTCGCCCACCGAGCCTCCGGGGCCCGGCAGGAAACTGACCACGTCGCGCGGCACGCCTGCTTCGTAAAGGATTTCGACGAACTTCGCCGCGACCGTGGGCGAATCGCTCGAGGGCTTAATCACCACCGTGTTTCCGGTGACGATCGAGGCGGCCGTCATGCCGCCCATGAGCGCGGCGGCAAAGTTCCACGGAGGAATCACGGCGCCGACGCCGAGCGGGATGTACTTCAGATAATTGCGCTCGCCGCGCGCGGGAACGAGCTTCTGCGGACCGGCGAGGCGCAGCATTTCGCGACCGTAAAATTCACAGAAATCAATCAGCTCGGCGACGTCCGCGTCGGATTCGGGCCACGTCTTCCCTACCTCGCAGGAAACCCAGGCGTCCATTTCGAAGCGGCGCTGGCGCAAGATATCCGCGGCGCGAAAAAGGCATGCGGCCCGCTCCTCCGCGGAAACGCGCTTCCAGTGCTCGAAGGCGCGATGCGCGGCTTCGACGGCTTGATTGGCCAGGCCGGGCGTGCCGCGCTGAAACACGGCGATCACCTCTTCGGGATGCGAGGGGTTGCGCGATTCGATTTTGTCCGTCGTGGTGACGTCCTTGCCCGCAACGACGGCCGGATATTCGCGGCCGAACATGGCCTTCACGCGCTTCAGTGCGTCTTGCATGGCCTGGCGGTCCTCCGGCTTCGAGAAATCGAGAACCGGCTCGTTGCGAAATTCACCGCGGCTGTGCGCGGGCGAGGTGCCGGCGGCCTGCCTTTCGGCGGCGGTGGGCGAACTGGTTGCGGGTAAGGTCATCGGAAATCCCTCCTGGGATTGGGACTGATTCACGCCTGTGGTGTGAACCCCCATTCTATCGCGGGCGGCCCACCGCCACAAGAAAGCCCGGAGGATTTGGGATTGGGGGCGGGGCTGTTTCGGGGCGCGGGATGAAAGCGGCAGGGGCCGTTTACCGTATATTAGAAACGATTTTGCGTTGCAAGCAGAAGGGTTAAGGGCATTTCTAATCCCCGTACCGTAGATTAGAAATCGCGCGGGTGAAGACTGGCGGGGCTCCCTTTCCTGCTTTCTTCGGCGATGGGTTAGCGTAAACATGCAGCCGCAGGTTATCATAGGAGTTACCATCTGTCAAGAGGAAAGCGTGATTGGTCTTGGGCCTTGCCCCAGGGCGGAGCCCCGCGGAGCCTGGAGGGCGATCCTTCTCTCCCCTGACTGCGCCGAGATGAATGGCGACGCGCCATAAGCGACGTCACTCAAATTCCCGGGATTCCGAGGGTGGAATACGGGAAACGGAGTATTGGCGAGCGGCAGGTGCGCGCGCTCCACTATAGCTGAACGGCAGCAAGTACTCGCGAGCCGGGCGATGCAACCACCAGCGTCATACGGTAGCGCGGGCCGCGAAATCGAGCGCCTAAGGAACTAGCACAAATCTGTCCCTGACAAAGTGACACCCCAGGCTAACCGCCAGCCGCTCGCACCCGCGCACGAACATCCGTGGTGTTGAAGGAGAGGGAACAATGACCCATACGACCGCCCGCACGATCCATCACGCGATCCTGCGCGGGAAAGCGTACACAATTGCGATCGCGATCGCGGCGCTGCTCGCCATGGCAATCGCGCCATGCGCGCGCGCACAGGACCAGCCCGAGCATCGCTTCACCGGGAATTTCGGCGGGGGATATTCGCCGCTGCTGGGCGACCTGCACAACGACCTGAACAACGGCTGGCACGTAAGCTTCGGCGGGGGCGTGAACCTGACGAACCGCTTCAGCCTGGGCGGAGAGGTGATGTACAACGCATTCGGCGTGAGCCAACGCGTGCTGAACGAAGCCGCCGTGCCCGCGGCGGACGCGCATCTCTGGGCCTTCACCCTGGAGCCGCGACTGGACTTCGCGCCCGAGCGCCGCGTGAGCGCCTATCTGGTCGGCGGCGTGGGCTATTATCGCCGGGTGCTCGAATTCACGCAGCCCACGGTCGCGGCGGTAACGATCTTCGATCCGTTCTTCGGCTTCTTCAACGTGCTGGTGCCCGCGAATCAGGTGCTGGGCACGATTGTTCGCGGCGGCGTGGGCGGCAACGCCGGCTTCGGGCTGGAATTTCGCGTGGGCGACATGGGCACGAAGCTGTTCGTTGAATCGCGATTCCACTATGCGGAAACGGGGGATGTGCCTACGAGAATCATTCCGATTACGATTGGAATCCGCTTCTGAGCGCCAAACGGCTCCTACGAGCAGTCACGATCTTCCTTCAGCGGACCCGATTCCAACCTGCGAAGGCGGGCGGCGAGCTCGGGGAGGCGCTCGAGCCAGGCGAACTGCTTGCGGAAACGGTCGAGGGGGCGGCAGGGGGTTCCCCAGACGATCTGGCCCGAGCGCACCTTTTTATCCGGCAAGACGCCGGATTGCCCGCCAACGATTGCGCCATCTTCTATATGGCACCGCTCGCCGAGCCCGGCCTGGCCTCCGACGATGACGCGATTCCCCAGGGTGCAACTGCCGGAAATGCCCGTCTGCGAAACGATGATCGAGTGCTCGCCGATTTGCACGTTGTGCGCCACCTGAACCAGATTATCAATTTTCGTTCCTGAGCCAACGCGCGTAAGGCCAAGCGAGCCGCGATCCATCGCGGTGTTGGAGCCGATTTCAACGTCGTCGCCAATTTCGATCTCGCCGACCTGCGGGAATTTCCAGTGGCGGCCCTCGCCGAAGACGTAGCCGAATCCATCGCCGCCGATCACGACGCCGGAATGCAGCTCGACGCGATTCCCCAGGCGCGAGCCGGCGTAAAGCGTGACGCGCGGATGAAGCCAGCAGCCTGCTCCGACGCGGGAGCGGGCGCCGATGAAGCAGAAGGCTTGGACGACGCTTTTTTCGCCGATGACGGCGGAATCTTCGATTACGACGTGCGGGCCGATGCATGCGGACCCGCTGACCTGCGCGGCCGGGGCGACGATTGCGCTGGGATGAATGCCGGGCGCGGGCGTGGCGCGCGGCAGCAGCCACGCGGCGGCCTTCGCGAAGGCCAGCTTCGGCTCGCTCGATTCGATGATCGTCTTGGCGCGCAAGCGCATTCGCGGCGGCGCGATCACGCACATCGCCGCGGACGATTCCGCGCGGGCGCCGTGGCGCGGCGAGTCCACATAGATCAGATCGGCCGCGCGCGCCTGCTCGGGACTCGCTACGCCGGACAGCAGCAGGTTCGCGTCGCCTTCCAAATTCGCGCCAAGGTGACGCGCCAGTTCACCGGATGTGCGGTTCATATCGCCTCCCATTGGGTTGCGAGAAAGGAGTATAGCGAAAGGCGGGAGGCGGAAGGCTACGGATGCGAAACTGCGTCCGGGGCGCGCAGCGATTCGCGAATTGCGCGCAGAATCGAGCCGAGCTGCGCGGCGCGTTCGGCGCGGCCGCCGAATCGGGCATCCTGGTAGAGTTCGGTGAAGCGCGCCACGCCCGCGGCAATGTCCGCGCGAGGAATGGCGGCGGCGAATTCCAGCGGCGTCTGCGCCGCGGTCTTGCGCCAGCCGCGCTTTTCGAGCAGGCGCAGCATCTCTTTGTACTCGAGCGCGGCGAGCGATTCGCCGGCGGGGCCGCGGCGCGCGCGCAGCGCCCATCGAGATACCACGTAGCGGATCGCGGCGTTGCCGCGCAGGCACAGCAGGATGGCGATCAGCACCGCGAGCAGCCCCGGAAGAAAATACCCCGTGGCTTCGATCCGGCGGTCGAGCGCGAGCATGGCATTCGTCGCAAGGCGCTTTTTGGCGCGCAGGAATCGCCGCGCGCGCGAATTCCAATCGTGCGACGAAGTAGCGGCATCGCGCGCGAGCGCGATCTGATGCGAAAAATCGTAGTTAATGATCCAGTCGTTCCATTCGAGCTGGAGCCAATCCCAATAGAGCGAGGCGCGCGTAAAGAAGCTCGCGTCCCGCGCGGCGCCCGAGGGCGTTGGGTCGAACGTGAGCCAGCCATACCCTGGGAAATAGACCTCGACCCAGGCGTGCGCGTCGCTCTGGCGAATAATGTAATCGCCGCCCAGGCTATTGTATTCTCCCGGGCCAAACCCGCCGGCGTAGCGCGCGGGAATCCCGACCTCGCGCAGCATCACGGCGAGCGCGGAAGCAAAATATTCGCAGTTGCCGGCGCGCGTGGAAAAAAGAAATCCGGCTACCGGATCGTTTCCGGGAATCGGCGCGAGATCGAGCGTGTAGGAATAGTGCGACTTCAGGTACAGATCGAGCGCCTCAACCTTGTCGTACTCATTCCGCGGCGCCGCGGCGACCTGTGCCGCGAGGCGCTTGATTCGCGGATCGAGGGCTGGCGGCAATTGAAGGTAGGTGTCGCGCACGCTCGTTGGATACACGGCGGGCGCGAGGCGCAATTCCTGCGGCGTCACTTCAGGCAGCAGAGAGACGCCTTCGTACCTGACACGCGAGGGGCTTTCCGACGGCGCGAAGACGGAGCCGGTGGGATCGAGCAACAGCACGCCGCGGCGCGACGGGCCCGCGTCGTCGAATCGTCCGCGAAGAATCTGCGCCTGCGGCGCGACAAAGACGGCGCTGCTGCCCATCGGCTCCTTGAACACCGTGTAGCGCAGCACCGACGAGCCGCCGTCCGCGCGCGAGCCATCTCCGAGATAGAACGTGCCATCCTCCGCGGCACTGATCACGTAGCGCGGCTGTCGCGGCGTGAACCAGCGGCGGCCGTCGAAATTCGTGAGCACCACGCCGCGCCAGTGCACGTCCGCCGCGCGGGCCGGGTCGCCGTGAATTTCCACGCGCATGGCGAGCGCGCTGCTCCTCTGTATCTGGCCAATTTCGCCGAGCGTCACGCTTTCCGTAAAACCCGTGGCGAGCGGCGATTGAAATCCGAGCGAGCGAAGATAGCCGGTGGTAACGCGCGGAATCATGAAGAAAATCAACCCGCCGAGCGCCAGCGCCGAAACCGCAACGGATACGGACGTGAACACGAGCACGCGGCTGAGGCTTCGCGCCGAGGGCGAACCCGGATCGAGCACTGGGGCCACGGCGCCCGCCGCGCCGCGCCGAATCTCGAGCGCGACGAAGGTGGAAACGGCGAGAATCAAAAACACGCCGAGCGCGACCAGGAATCCCGTGTCCGCCGTCAGCACGGCCGAGGCAAGCAGCGACGTGACCGCCAGAATCGCAAGGAACGCGTAATCGCGGTTCGTCCGCGCCGAATAGAGCCGCACCAGCGCGGCAAAGCACATCAGGTGGACCGCCGCCAGCACGCCCGCGTAAAGCCCCGGGTTAGGCCCGCTCGCCGCCAAGGCGCGCGACAGCACCCACAAATCGAACGGGAAGAAAAGAAAGTAGGCGAGCACCAGCCCGGTGGCGACGCGCGACGAAAGCTCCGGCCCGCGCCCCCGCCACATGCGGGCGCCCTTGTAGACGAGCGCCGCGGGAATCAGCACGTCCGAAATTAATTCGAGCTTGCCCGTGGCGACTACGGAAAGCAGTCCCGTCGCGACAAGAAGGTATAGCGACACCTCGAAATACCGCTGGATCGCGGATAGGGGCTGCGGAACTGGCGGCGCGGCGGAGGACATGGCGTCACTTCGATGCTATCACCGAGCCACTCTACCAAGGCCCGCCAGCCGCTCGAATCGCGCCGAATCCGGCAATGGAGGTGCACGGACTACAACGCGTCAGGATTCCGAGGCGGGAAGCTCGGGGCGCGACGGCGTGAAGGAAGTCTTTCGCATGATTAGGAACCATAAAACGGCGATGACCAGCGGCAAACCCGCGGCGGAGATGAACCAGATCGGCGGCGGCGGGACTGGAGGGAGTTTCATACTGCTCTGGGTGGCGGCCATCGCCAACTGGAGGCGAGCCTCCGCGCCAGGAACAACCAGGAAAGCGAGCGAGTTCAGCGCCCCGAAAAGGAAGTAGCAGATTGCCAAGATCCGGGCCCAGGGCCTGAGCTTGAGCAGTCCCACTCCTGTGACCACCCCTATAATGCCAAGCGTCAAAACTGCCGCCTTCGCAGAGGAGCCGACGAGCAGGAATCCCAAAAACATCAACGGAACGTGCAAGAACAGAGTTAGAGGCACGAAGCAGCCGCAAACGAGCAAAAACCAGCCGATAATCCCTATGCTCACCGGCCTCGTTGGCGCCGCCGACGGCGCCATTAGCGATTCCCCGCCCCGGAACTGCGCCTTCACGGCCTTGCGGTTGAAGAAGCAGACCCACCAGACTCCGAGCGCCGCAAGCGCCAGGTAAAAACTCGGAATTACCACGCGGATGGCCAGGAAAAACGCGGGCGGCACATCCGGCGGCACCGGCATATGAAGGAACGGCATCGAAGCCGCAGCCGGCAAGCAAAAGAGTATCAAGAGGGCTCCAAACACAAGCATTGAAATCCGCGCCCATTCCCGCAAACGCAGCAAGCCGATACCGGAGGCAATGCCCCAGCCTGAGGCCGCAACCCAGAGGACAACGATTCCAATCAAAACAGCCTTCATGAAAGGAACGTCCTGCGTGGGACTGGGCGCGATGGCGAGGCTTAGGGCCGCCACGCCGGCAAACAACAAAGTTACACCGCTGCCGATGAGCGCAATGATCGAGGACGCGGTAACCCCCGCCGATCGAGCCATAAGAAGCTCCGAATTGCGCGGATTATATAATTAAAATAATTCCCTTTGCACGTGCAATAAAACTACGACTTAAAGATCGTAAGCGCGGCTGTGGCGAGCTTGCGTGTGGCGCTTGAGACCGGCAATTCGGCGATGCGCGCGAGCGGCAGAATGCGGCCGCCGCGCACGCGCGGCAGCTCCGTCACGCAGGCAAGAAACGGCAACAGCGTGACGTTTCGATAGGTGACCCCGTGGCGCGCAGGAGGCAGCGCACGAAAGGCAATTTCATCCGCGCCGAAGCGTTCGCGCAAATGCGCGGCAAGCTGCGCCATGGGATCGCCGCGCGCCTCGATTGCGGGGAATTGCCAGAGCCGCGAGAAAAGCACGTCATCGTGCGCGCCCGGGTCGCGGACCAGCAGCGTGCGCCCGTCTGGATCGCGCAAAATGGCCGCGGCGATGGAGACGCGCTTTGTTGCCCTCTTGCGTCGAACGGCCGGAATTGCGCCGGCGAGGCTGTTCGCGCGGGCGCGGCACCATTTCGCAACCGGGCACGCGCGGCACGATGGGGCGCGCGGCGTGCACACCGTCTCGCCAAGCTCCATCAGCGCCTGGTTCCAATCGCCGGGCGCATCGGGGGCAAGCAGATGCTGCGCGAGGCTACCAAGCCGGCGCCACCGCCGCGGCTCGCGAAGATCGCCGCGAATCGCGCGCAGGCGCGCCAGGACGCGCGCCACGTTGCCGTCCAAGGCAGCGAGCGGCACGCCATACGCGATGCTCAGCGTGGCGGCGGCCGTGTAGTTCCCTATTCCGGGCAGCTTCAGCGCGGCTTCGCGGTCGCGCGGGAATGTTCCGGCGTGCAACGCAAGAATTTTCGCCGCGGCGCGATGCAGGCAGCGTGCCCGGCTGTAGTATCCAAGCCCAGACCACTGCGTGAGCACATCCTCGATCGGGGCTCGCGCCAGCGCGCGGACGGAGGGGAATCGGCGCAGGAACCGGCGATAGTAAGGCAGCACGGCGGCGATGCGCGTCTGCTGCAGCATGATTTCCGCCACCCACACGCGATAGGGATGGCGGTCCCGGCGCCAGGGCAGATCGCGCCGGTTCGCTCGATACCAGGCCAGCAGCCTTGCCTGAAATGCGGCGCGCTCCGCATCGGAAAAGGCGCCGCGGGCCCGTCCTGCGCGGATTTGCAATCTATTCACGCTTCCCTTCCCGGCTCCGGGCCGCAAGAAGGCCGCCGCCCGGCGATGCAACGATTCGCGCGAGCCATGCTAACCTGATTCGGGCAAATTGCGATGATCTCCCTATTCGGAAAACCCGAGCCAACGCTGCTCGAACGCCTGAAAGGCTCGATTTCGAAGACTCGCACGGAGCTTTCGGCGCGCGTTGAGCAGGTGCTCACCGGCAACCGGCCGGTGGACCCGGAATTGCTTCGCCAGCTTGAATCGGCGCTGCTGGGCGCGGACGTGGGCGTGCAAACCACGAAAGAAGTCATCGCCGCGCTTCGCGAGCAGGTAAATCAGCACAAGCTGGAAGGCTCGGCGGCGCTGCGGCAGGAATTGAAGCGGCAGGTGCTCGCCATCCTTTCCGCGCCCGCCGCTGCCGCGAACGGCAACGCGGACTCGCAAGCCTCGCCTCGCGTAATGTTCGTCGTGGGCGTCAATGGCACCGGCAAGACCACGACGATCGGCAAACTGGCGAAGCGGCTCGGGAGCAGCGGCGCCCGCGTGATTCTGTGCGCGGCAGACACATTTCGCGCGGCGGCCATCGAGCAGCTCGAGGTGTGGGGCCGGCGCGCCGGCGCAGACGTGATCAAGCAAAAATCCGGCGCTGATCCATCGGCGGTCGTATTCGACGCGCTTTCCGCGGCGCGCACCCGCGCGGCGGACGCCGTGATTGTGGATACGGCCGGGCGCCTCCACACCAAATCCAATCTGATGGCGGAGCTTGAAAAAATGAAGCGCACGGCCGCGAAGGTGATTCCCGGCGCGCCCCATGACGTGTTCCTCGTCCTCGACGCCACCACCGGGCAGAACGGCCTGAACCAGGCGCGCGAATTCTGGAGCCATGCGGGCGTGACGGGCATCGTGCTGACGAAGCTGGACGGCACGGCAAAGGGCGGCATCGTCGTGGCTATCGCCCGCGAACTGAATCTGCCGATTCGCTTCGTCGGCACGGGCGAGCAGGCGGACGATCTGGTCCCCTTTGATGCGCAAACGTATGTCAATTCCCTCTTCGACTAAAGCGAAGGCCGCCGCGGCCGACGAAGCGTGGATGGCGCGCGCGCTCGATCTGGCGCGGCAGGGGCAGGCGCTCGCGCACCCGAACCCGACCGTGGGCGCCGTTCTGGTAAAACATGGCGAGGCGATCGGCGAAGGCTTTCACGAATACGACGGGCGCGACCACGCCGAAATCGTCGCGCTGAAGCGCGCGGCGCAGAAAGCACGCGGCGCAACCCTGTACGTCACGCTCGAGCCTTGCTGCCATGTGGGCCGCACGGGGCCGTGTACGAAGGCGATCATCGCCGCGCGCGTCGAGCGCGTTGTCGCCGCGATGCAGGACCCGAATCCCGTGGTCGCCGGCGGAGGGTTTCGCGAATTGCGGAAGGCGGGGATCGAGGTCGCCGTGGGAGCCGGCGAAATTCCCGCCATGCGACTCAACGAGGATTTCGCCTGCTGGATGCGCACTGGCCGCCCGCTGGTCACTCTGAAATCAGCGCTCACGCTCGATGGCCAGATCGCCATGCGCGCGGGCGAACCGACCCTGATCAGCGGCGAAGCGTCGCGCAAAGAGGTTCAGCGGCTGCGCCATGCCTCTGATGCAGTGCTGACCGGGATTGGCACGGTTCTCGCGGATGATCCGTGGCTGACGGATCGCACCGGTCTGCCCCGGCGCCGGCGGCTGCTGCGCGTTGTGGTGGATTCGTGGCTGCGAACGCCGGTTCATTCCAAACTAGTGGAATCGGCGCAGGGCGACTTGGCCATTTTCACTCTTCAGCCGCCCGAATCGGCGAAGGCGCGCGCCCTGCGGCGGGCCGGCGCGGAGGTAGTTAGCGTCCGGCCGCGAGACGGGCGCATCGGGTTGCGCGAAGTGGTCCGCGAATTGGGGAGGCGCCAGCTTCTCAGCGTTCTGCTCGAAGCGGGCGCGGAATTGAACGGCGCTGCGTTCGAGGCGGGCATTGTGGACAAGATGATTCTCTTTTATGCTCCGCGAATCATGGGGACGGGCGGCGCGCCGGTCGCGCGGATTTCGACGCGCACGTCTTCGCGCCTGCCCGCGTTGAAGAACATTTCGCTGAACGCATATCCGCCGGATTTTGCAATCGAGGGGTATCTGCACGATGTTTACGGGAATCACGGAACACGCCGGCACAATTGAATCGCTCGACCGCTCCGAAACCGGCGGCAAGCTGCGCGTCAGCCTGGCGAAGGCGACGGAACTTGCGCGGGACATGAAGCTCGGAGACAGCATCGCCGTCAACGGCTGTTGCCTCACCGTGGTCGAATTCGGCGCCGCGTATTTTTCCGCCGATCTTTCCGCGGAGACGCTGCGCCGCACATCCTTCGGCGAAAAAAGCCCCGGCGACAAAGTGAATCTCGAACGCCCGATCGCGGCGGGCGCGCGATTGGGCGGCCATTTCGTGCAGGGGCATGTGGATGGCGTGGGCCGCGTTGCGCGGCTCGAACCGGAGGGCGAAAACTGGTGGCTTTGCGTCCGTGTGCCGCCGGACTTGCAGCGCTACGTGGCCGAAAAAGGCTCGATTGCGGTGGACGGCATCAGCCTGACGGTGGCCCGCTGGCGCGAAGGCGTGGCCGATATCGCCGTGATTCCCTTCACCTACGAGCATACAAACGTCCACACGCTCAGCCCCGGCTCGGCCGTGAATCTCGAATGCGACATCCTCGCGAAATACGTCGAAAGCCTGCTCGGCACTCGCGCCGGCGCAACAGGATCGAAGATCAGGCTCGCGGGCCTGATGGAACAGGGATTCTAGCTCTCCGCAACCCGCGCCTTGCGCCGCGCCCCGCGCGCATAGAGCGCCAGCCCGATGAGGACCGAGCCCACCGTTCCGCCAAGCACCTTCGCCTCAAACATCCATTTGCTTGCCGCCTCGCCCGGCGGAATCAACGACAGCGCAATCCCGGCGATCACCACCAGAAATCCCAGCATTCCCGCGATCCACACGCCGAGCTTTCCCCCGGGAACCAACGCCGCGCCGTGGTCCGAATTTCGATCCGCGCGATAGGCGAGACGGATCGCAGCCGCGTACATGTAGATAAATGGAATGAAATAAAGAATCGTTCCGGCGTCCACCAATTCCTGATAGGCGTCGTCCGGATTCGCCTTTAATTGCGCCAGCAACAAGATCGCGCACGAAATCAGCGCCTGCACGAGGATCGAGACCCACGGCGTCTTCCATTTTTTATGAATTTTGCCGAATGCGGCGGGCATGTAACGGTCTATTCCCACCACGAAGGGCACGCGCGCAATTCCGGCCACTGTGCTGCCGACGCCGCCCGCGTTGCCGACCGTGACCAGCAGCGCGGCGATCACCCCGAAGAACGCGATGCCCAGCGCCGCCGACCCTGCCGTGATCGCCTGGAAAACGCCGCTCTTCGGATCCACCTGCGCGGCGGGCAGCATCGCCAGCACGGCAAACGTTCCGGCAATATAAGCGGCCGCAATCAGCGCCCCGGAGCCGAAAATCGCGCGCGGAAACGTACGCCGCGGATTCCGTATCTCCTCGCTCATGCTCGAGCAAAGCTCCAGCCCCGTGAACGCAAAGGCAATCTGCGGCCAGAAATTCACGGTGTTCCAGTTCCACGAAGGCGCCAGGGCCGCGCGGCTGAAGTGGGTGGCCGATCCGTGGGCGTGCCACAGGTAGGCCGCCATGCCGATCAGCATCAGCAGGGGAAGATAGGTGCTCACGCCGCCTGCGTTCTGGAGCCATTTCCCGATGTTCAGGCCCACAATATTTAGCACCACGGCGACGCACAGCAGCGCGAGCGAGCCCGCCAGCAGAAACGTGCGGTTCTCGGCCAGATATGCGGTGCGGCTGCCGCCGATATACGCCGCCATGGCCGCGCTCGCGATCAGCAGCCCTGGAAAGTAAAAAAAGGTGTAGACCCAATAGGTCCACCCGGCGACGAACCCGTGAAATTCGCCGAAGGCGCGCTTCGACCAAACGTAGAGGCCGCCCTCTTCCGGAAAGCGCGTGGAAAGCTCCGCAATGATGAAAGTGCTAGGCAAAAAGAAGAACAGCGCGGCAAGAACCCACAAGCTGATCGAGGAGGCGCCATTGTGGCCGGCGGCCGCGATCCAGCGCGGCCCGAGCACGGTGGCGATATTGAAAAGCAGGACGTCCCAGAACCCCATCACCCGCCGAAGTTGGCCCTTCGGATCGGCCGGCGAGGGCGGCGCCCCGGCGCTCACGCCGTGGAATCCAGCGCGGGGATCATTTCATCCTGCTGCAGAAAATTGCGGAGGAACGAATCGCGCGAGGCTTCCAGTTCGGCCCACGTTCCAAAGAACGCCACCTGGCCTTCATTCAGAAAAATCACGTGGTCGGCGAGTTTCTTCGCCAGATGCGTATCGTGCGTCACGACGATAGAGGTCTTGTGGAATTTGGTCTTCAGCTTCAGGATCAGATCGCTGATGTGCGCCGCCATGATGGGGTCCACCATGGTCGTCGGCTCGTCGTAAAGAATTGCCTCGGGATCTTCGGCAAGGGCGCGCGCGATGGCCACCGAGCGCTTGGTGCCGGTGCTCAGGTCGGCCGGCAGCCGATCCGCAAAAGCCGAGACCTCGAGCATGTCGAGCAAGCCGGCCACCCGGCGCTCCACCTCGCCGTGGTCCGCGCGCTCGCCACGCGTGACCAAGGGGAACGCCACGTTTTCCGCCACACTGAGCGAATCGAATAGCGCGCCGGACTGGAACACCATCGTCGTCCGCCGGCGAAGCTCGGAAAATTGCCGCTCGGTCCAGCCGGTCACGTCCTCGCCCCCGGCGATGATCCTGCCGGAATCGGGCTGCAGAAAGCCGAGCATCAGCTTCAGCGAGACGGACTTCCCCACGCCGCTGCGGCCCATGATCACGCCCGTTTCCCCGCGCTCGACGTAGAAACTCACGCGATCAAGCACCTGATGATCGCCGAACGAAATGGAAACGTCCTCGAATTCGAAGTAGCGCTCGCTCATTTTTCCAGGCTCCGCCAGGCGGACATCATGCCGATTTTCGAACGCCGGGCCGGCCGGGCCTGGCCGCTTTGATCCCTCTCCGCTTGCGCACGCCTTTCCCTTTAATGGGCTGAATCAGCATATCGGCTGGGATTCCAAATTGTTCGTGCAGGTTGCGAATCATATTCAGCGAAAGCGGCCGATCCCCCCGCATCACTTCGTAGACGCGAGTCCGCTGCCCCACCACCCCTACCAGCGCGCGAATATCCTTCCCTTGCTGTTCCAGCCGAAATTTTATGGCCTCTATGGGTCCCGGCAGGTCCACGGGATAGTGCTCCCTTTCGTACGACTCGATGAGCGCCGTCAGGACGTCCAGTTCATCGCTCTCCAGCGAATTCTCGCGCGCATCCCACAGATCCTCCACGCGCCGGAGCACCCGATCGTAGTCTGCTTCGGTCTTAATCGGCTTAATTTCCATACCGGATCGCCTTTAGGTCAATTTTAGGTCAATTCTGCCATATTCCGCGTGCGAGCCAATCCATTTGATGAATACGATTCGACGTCTGTAATTCACCGCTGTCACCAGCCGGTAGGAATTACCCTTGATGTTGAACACGACCCTATCCGGACCGACGATGCTGGCGCTTGCGTAGGATCGTACGATCCGCGCTGGAGAACTCCAATCGGCCCGCGACGCCTCATGAAACCAGGATTCCAGCGCGGAGGCTACCGCCTTCTGGTCCTTGTGTCCCGCCAAGCTGGCGGCCAAGCTGGCGATAAACTCCTTCAGCGTGTTGCGGGCAATTACCCTCATCTCGAAAAATTCCGTAGCAGCCCGCTTGAAGGATACAATATTGTGCCCGAGCCGGGCACACCCCTTTTGCCGCTATTTCGCAGAAGCAACCAAAGCGCGCGCCTGGGCACACCTGCTCATGCACCGTTAAATTTTCTCTTTGTGAGTCCGATTGCGCTTCCATGTAACTGACTCTAGGACGCTTACGGAGGGATGGCTAGCATCTTCAGGCCTGCCGAGACACGCCTTTCGCCTTGACACAGCGCCTTGGTTTGCTATATTAGCACTCGCTCGATGGGAGTGCCAATCGCGACTCCCGCGACGCGCACTTACTGTTCTCACCGGAGGAATTGCAAAGATGGCTGTGAACATCACACCGCTACACGACCGCGTGTTGGTGCGGCGGCTGGAAGAAAAGGAGACCGTGAAGGGCGGCATCATTATCCCCGACACGGCCAAAGAGAAGCCTCAGGAAGGTGAAGTCATCGCCGTGGGCAGCGGGCGCCGGGAGAAGGGCGAATTGATCCCTCTCGACGTGAAAGCAGGAGACCGCATCCTCTTCGGCAAATACAGCGGCAACGACATCAAAATTGACGACGAGGAATACCTCATCCTGAAGGAAGACGAAATCCTCGCAAAAATAGGCCACGCAGCGAAGGCTGCCGGCGGCAAGAAGTAACTTCCGCGCGTGTGCGCGTCCGGCCAAGGCCGGGCCGCCGCCCGGAATAACCCTTAAGAAGAATCCAGGAGGAAAGTGTTATGGCGAAGCAAATCGTGACTGGCGAAAATTCCCGCCAGTCCATTCTGCGCGGGGTCAACGTGCTGGCCGACGCCGTGAAGATCACGCTGGGCCCCAAGGGCCGCAATGCGGTGATCGAGAAGAAGTTCGGCGCGCCGATCATCACCAAGGACGGCGTCACCGTGGCAAAGGAAATCGAGCTGCCGGATTCGCTCGAGAATATGGGTGCGCAGATGGTGCGCGAAGTCGCCTCGAAGACGTCCGACGTCGCGGGCGATGGAACCACCACCGCAACCGTGCTGGCGCAAGCCATCTTCCGAGAAGGCGTGAAGACGGTAGCCGCCGGCGCGAGCCCCACGGCGCTCAAGCGCGGCATCGAGAAGGCCGTCGAGGCCGCGGTCGAGGAAGTGAAGAAGTTCCACAAGGACGTTAAGGGCGACATGATCGCGCAAGTCGGCACGATCAGCGCCAACAACGACCGCCAGATCGGCTCGATCATCGCCGAAGCCATGAAGAAGGTCGGCAAGGACGGCGTCATCACCGTGGAAGAGTCGAAGACGATGGAGACCACGCTCGAGGTCGTCGAAGGAATGCAGTTCGACCGCGGCTATCTTTCCCCGTACTTCGTCACGGACCCCGAGCGCATGGAATGCTCGCTCGAGGACGTTCGCATCCTGATCCACGAGAAGAAGATCAGCTCGATGAAGGACCTGCTGCCCCTGCTCGAGCAGATCGCCAAGATGGGCAAGCCGCTCCTGATCATCGCGGAAGACGTGGAAGGCGAAGCCCTCGCAACTCTCGTGGTCAATAAGCTGCGCGGCACGCTCCAATGCGCGGCGGTGAAGGCTCCCGGCTTCGGCGATCGTCGCAAGGCGATGCTCGAAGATATCGCGACCCTCACCGGCGGCAAGGCCATCACCGAAGACCTCGGCATCAAAATCGAAAACGTTAAAATCGAGGACCTCGGCCGCGCCAAGCGCATCACCATTGACAAGGACAACACCACGATCGTCGAAGGCGGCGGCAAGGCCAGCGAGATCGAAGGCCGCGTCCGGCAGATTCGCGCGCAGGTCGAGGACACCACCTCCGACTACGACCGCGAAAAGCTGCAAGAGCGGCTCGCGAAGCTCGTCGGCGGCGTGGCCGTTATCAAGGTGGGAGCGGCGACCGAGACCGAACTGAAGGAGAAGAAGGCTCGCGTTGAAGACGCCATGCACGCGACCCGCGCGGCGGTCGAGGAAGGCATCGTCCCCGGCGGCGGCGTCGCGCTGGTGCGCTGCCTCCCGGCGCTCGATAGACTCAAGCTCGAAGGCGACGAAGCGATTGGCGTCAATATCGTCAAGCGCGCCCTCGAAGAACCGATGCGCCAGATCGCGCACAACGCCGGGCACGAAGGCGCTGTGATCGTTGGCCGCATCCGTGATTCGAAGGACGACAACTTCGGTTTCAACGCCGATACCGGCGAGTTCGGCGACCTGGTCAAGGCCGGCGTCATTGATCCGGCCAAGGTCACTCGGCTCGCCCTGCAGAACGCCGCTTCCATCGCCGGCCTGATGCTCACCACCGAAGCCCTGGTGGCGGACATCAAGGAAGACGAAAAGAAGGGCGCCGGCGCCGGCGGCGGCATGCCCGGCGGCGGCGGTATGGGCGGCATGTACTAAGCCGTTCCCTGCCCTGCTTCAACTTTCACACCAAAGGCGCTCGGCTCATCACCGAGCGCCTTTCTTTCTCCGCCAATTCTCCGCGAAGCCTGAATTTACGCTCCCCGAACATAAATCGAGCTATACTGCCTCGCATACAGAATCGCCACATTCAATCGCGGTACTCATCGAGGAGAACTCATGCGAAAAATTTTCGTCCTAATTGCGATGGCAGCCGCTTCCGTGTTCATTTGCCCCGCCGGAAAGGCGCGGCAAGGCTCAAGCAGCGGCCCCTACAAAGTTCTCCGCACGGCCAAAGTCGGCGGCGACGGCTTTTTCGATTACGTCTACGCGGACGTCGCTGGCCGCAAGCTCTATATTCCCCGCATGGGCCAGGGCGGCCGGATTACGGTGTTCAATCTGGACACGCTCCAACCGCTCGGCGAAATCCCCAACACAAGCGGCCATGGCGCAGCCGTTGATCCCGCCTCCGGCCACGGCTTCGCGACCAGCAAGCCCGTCGCCATGTGGGACACGACCACGCTGAAGCTCATCAAGACGATTGACGTGGACGGCGGTCCGGACGGCATCCTCTTCGATCCCTTCAACGAGCGCGTCTACATCTTCAGCCATCGCGCCCCCAACGCCACCGTGATCAACGCGAAGGACGGCACCGTGGCCGGCACAATTGACCTCGGCGGCGCGCCCGAGGAGGCCGTCACCGACAGCAAGGGCCATCTCTTCGTGGATCTTGAGGACAAGAACAGCATCGCCGCCGTGGATGCCGCCACCATGAAAGTCACCGCGACCTACGATATCTCTTCCAAGTGCGGCGGCCCCGCAGGGCTCGCCTTCGACGTGAAGAACCACGTCCTTTTCGCTGCCTGCCGCGATCCGCACAACATGGTGATCCTGAATGCCGAGGACGGAAAGATCATCACCACGCTGCCCATCGGCAATGGCACCGACGGCGCCACGTTCAATCCCGATACAATGGAAGCCTTCAGCTCGCAGCGCGACGGCACACTCACCATCGTCAAGGAAAATAGCCCCACGGATTTTACGGTCGAACAAACCGTGCAGACGATGCCCGGCGCGAAGACGCTCACGCTCGATTCAAAAACCGGTCACATCCTGCTGATCAGCGCCCAATTCGCCCCGCCACCCGCCGCGCCCGCCGGCGGCGCCGGTGGGGGACGCTTCCGCCGCGGCGCCCTGGTCCCCGGCTCCTTCTCCATTCTGGTCGTAGGAAAATAGCCGCAAGCGCAGGCGAGCGCCACCGCGCCCACTAAACACACGGCGCACAGCACGCTTGTCCGCGCTCGGACCCAAATTGTGCCGGGGATGCCTACACTTCGACAAGCGTAGCCGTCAGCCGCAGCCGCCCCTCGCGGACCGCCGCGTCGAGCGACGCCACCACGTCGGGATCAAACTTCACCACGGAAAGCGACCGGATGCGTTCCATCGCGTAATCCAGATCCATCGCCGATTGGTAAGGCCGATTCGTGGTAATCGCATCGAGCGTGTCGGCCACGGCGATAATGCGCGCCATCAGCGGAATCTGTTCCCCGCGCAAGCCGTAGGGATACCCGCCGCCGTCCATGCGCTCGTGGTGCAGCTCGATTCCCGGCAGCACGTCTCGCAATTGCGCCACGGGACGCATGATGTTCGCGCCCTTCACTGTGTGCTGCTTCATCAGGTCGAATTCTTCTTCGGTCAGCTTGCCCGGCTTTTTCAGCACGCGGTCGTCCACGCCGATTTTGCCCACGTCGTGCAGCAGCGCGGAGATGCGCAGCCGGTCCAGGTCCTCGCTGTTCACGCCGAGTCCATCGGCGATAATCATCGAATATTTCGCCACGCGACCGGAATGGCCCCGCGTATAGGGGTCCTTTTCGTCAATCGCCGCCGCGAGCATTCGGATGGACCCAAGGAAGAGCTCGCGATTCTGCGAGGCCGCGTCCTTCAGTTGGTCCACGTACTGCTCGATGTCGCCGGCCATGTTGTTGAAGGTTTCGGCCAGCTCGCTGATTTCCGCCGCGCCGCGCACCGGCACGCGTTGGTGGAATTCCGCGCGGCTGATCGCGCGCGTCGAATGCACCAGCCCCTGAATCGGCCGCGTGATGCCGATGGCGAAGAGATACCCCAGCAGCAGCGCTACGAACGTAACGCCCACCAGGAAGCTCAGCGCCTGCGTCGTCAGTTCCCTCACCCCGGCATCGGCGCGCGCGTCCGCCAGGCTTCGTTGCGCGATCACGGCCCAATGGAGCGGCGAGATCGGGCTGAACGTGCCGATCATGTCCACGCTGCCGCCCTGGCTCTTCCCCGGCAGCCGGAACTGCACGTTGATCGTCGCCGGCGCGCCCCCGAACGCGCGGAACTGCTGCACCAGCGGCGAATTGTGCGTCAGGTCGCGCCCCGGAAAGAATTCCCGGCTGTCTGGATACGCCACCAGCCGCCCGTCCTTATCCACCACGAACACCGTCAGATCGTGGACGCTTTCGTCGTGCAGCCGCGTTTGCAGTTGGTCGAGCGAGACGACCGCCGCCAGCATCCCCGTAAAGTGCCCGTCCGCCAGCAGCGGCACAGACATCACCACCGCCGGCCGGTTGTACTGCCCCAGCGCGAAGGGCTCGCTCATGTACTCGATACTCTGGTAGTTCGCCGCGAAGGCCTGCTTCAGCTTGGCTTGAACGAAGGGATCCGTATCGGCGTGAAAACCTCCCGCGTCGCTGGCAATCGCGGATGGCCCGCGCGCCTCCTGGTTGACGGCGATCACGTAGAGGATGGCGTGGTTGTTTTCGGCGAAATCCTGCAGCATCCGCGCAATCTGCGGCGCATGCGAGGGATCGTCCGGATCGGCGATCCAGCCGGTCAGCGCCAGCATCTGCCGCGCGCTCACGAGTTGCCCGTGAACGCCTTGCACGAACTCCAGCGTCTCGCTCGCAATCGAACGCGTGATTTCGCTCTGCTGCACGCGCTCGGTATCCTGCAGCTTCTGGTCGCTAAGTTGAATTACCTGCTGGTGATACAGCCACAGAGGGGCCGCGCTGACCAGCAAAAGCGCCGCGAGTACGATCCATAGGATTCGCATCCGCCGCGTCTTGCCGTGGCTCGCAAATGGGTTGCGCACAGGAAAATCCGCCTAAAAAATGCTAACGGACTACCCCGCGCGGCACAACGGACCCGTGGTACCAGCGTAGCGGATTAGCTACTGCCGATTAAGCCGCTCCGCGCCAAGCCCCTGAAGACGAGCCCGGCAGCATCATTTTTTTCGCGAACGAAGCGGCTGCTCTTCCCCAGCCAAGAGCCGCCGCATATTCGACTGGTGTTTCGCCAGCACCAGCAGCGACACAAGAATCGCGGCGGCCATCAAGCTGATCGGCGGCGCGTGCCTCGGCGCGTAGAGCAAATAGAGGAGCACCGGCAGCGCCGCAACCGCCACAATGGACCCCAGCGACGAGTACCCCCAGAAGATCACGATCAGTATCCATAGCGCCACGGCCGCCCCAATCGCCCCCGGCGAAATCGCCAGAAACGCCCCGAGCGCCGTCGCCACGCCTTTCCCGCCGCGGAAGCCGAGCCAAATCGGGAAGACGTGCCCCGCCACCGCCAGCACGGCCGCCGCGGCAATCCACGGCGCATGGCTGCCGCTCCATCGCGCCGCGAGCCACACCGCCAGATAGCCCTTCCCCGCGTCCAGCACCAGCGTCAGCGCGCCCAGCGCGAATCCCGCGTTCCGCGCCACGTTCGCCGCGCCGATATTCCCGCTGCCCGCGCCGCGGATATCCCCGCCGCGCCGCGCCTTCACCAGCAGAAATCCAAACGGAATCGAGCCCAGCAGATAGGCGATTAAGGGGATCAGCCACAGGATGTTCACACGGCGTCCTTCACGAAGGAATACGCGGCCAGCTTTTTATACTCCGCGCCCGAAGGCTTCAGAATGCTCTCGTAGAGATAAAATTCCCGCTCGACGGTCGCCCCGAAATCCGTCTCGGCCGCCTCGCCCACCGCGCGAACCAGCCGCCCGCTTCCCGCGGACGACGCGAGCCGCGCAAACGTCAGATGCGGGACGTAGGCACGCGCCTCCGGCTTGATCCCCGCCGGCGCAAGCGCCCGTTCGATATCCCCCGCGAGCCGCGCAAGATTCGCCGAGCCCCGCACCCCGCACCACAGCACGCGTGGCCGCCGTTCATTCGGGAAGAAGCCCAGGCCGCGAAATTGCATCGCGACAGGCTCGTTCGACGAAATGCCGCCCAGCGCCTGCCGGATCGCGCTGCACTTCTCCGCGTCGGCATGGCCGGCAAACTTCAGCGTGATGTGCATTCCCTCCGGCCGCGTCCATCGCGCCGCGCCCCCGAGCGCCCTGAACCGCCCTTGCAGATCGCGCAGCGCATCGCGCACGCCCTCCGGCAAATCCAGCGCGATGAAAAGCCGCACGCCTCATTCCCTTCCCTGCGCAAAAAGCAGATAGCGCCGCAGCATGTCGAGCGCCCCTTGCGTGGCGCGCCGCCGAATCTGCTCGCGCTCGCCCGTGAACTGAAACATTTTCGCGCGCGGCCCGTTTTCGTCCGCCATAGCTTCGTGAACCAGGCCCACCGGCTTTTCCGGCGTGCCGCCGCCCGGACCGGCGATGCCCGTGATTCCGATGCCGATGCTCGCGCCGGTCCGCCTGCGGATGCCTTCGGCGAGCGCCAGCGCCACCTCCGCGCTCACCGCGCCCTTCGCCTCGATCATCTCCGGCGGCACGCCCACCATGCTCGTCTTCAGTTCGTTGCTGTAGCACACCACGCCGCCCACAAAATACGCCGAGCTTCCCGCGACGTTCGTCAGCCGTTCCGCCAGCATTCCCCCCGTGCAGCTTTCGGCGACGGCAATCGTGGCGCGCTTTTCGGTCAGCGCCCGCGCCACCACTTCTTCGAGTGCCTCGCCGCTGGTGGAAAAAAGGTGCTCGCCCAGCGCCAGCGACATTCGCTTCACGATTTCGTCCAGCAGGACCTCCGCCTTCGCCGCATCGCTTGACCACACCCGCGGATGAAGCTGAATCCCCAGAGGCGACGCGAGAATCGTCGTCTCCGTGTTCGGATAGAGCGCATAGAGCGGCGAGACGCGCTGCTCCACCTCCGATTCCGGCAGCCCGATCACTCGCAAATCGCGGCTGAAGAGCCGTTCGCTGGGATTGAAACGCGCCAGCCGCGGCCGCACCTCCGATTCCATCAGCGCGCGCAATTCCGAAGGCACGCCCGGCAGCAGAATCGCGATCCGCCCGTTCCATTCCAGCCACAATCCCGGCGCCGTGCCCTTCGGATTGGGCAGCACGGTCGCACCTTCGGGCACCATCGCCTGCCGCGAGTTGATCTCCGGCATGGCGCGGCCATACCGACGAAAGCGCTCTTGTATCCCTCGCAGGATGGCGTCGTCGCGCTGCAGCCTGCGCCCCAGCACCTCGGCCACCGCATCGCGTGTGCGGTCGTCCTCAGTCGGACCAAGCCCGCCGCACGTAACCACCAAATCCGCCCGCTCGAACGCCCGCCGGAACGACGCGCACATATCCTCCAGCGAATCCCCCACCACCGCCTTGTGCACCACTCGAATCCCCAGCCCGTTCAGTTCCGCCGTCAGCAGCAGCGAATTCGTATCCAGGCGGTACGGCGTCAGCAATTCCGATCCAATGGCGATGATCTCGGCATTCATCCACACTGTTGTACCCGATGCCCCGCGCCGCCCGCAAGGAGCACTTGCCGCCGCCGAAAGCCCCGATCATTCCCCTCTCTCAAAATTCCAGTTGCAAATTCGCCGTTACTGAATACTCTATGCACCGCGGGATCTTGGCCGATTAAGTCGCGCGCGCCGCCGTCAGGCGGCCCATCGCACTCGGCGCGCTCCCCAGGGGACGGTGTAGTGATGGCGGATACCTCCGCGGCAAACGCGGCGCATTTCGGCGGCACCGAGCGTCAGGACGCCTGGTGGATCAGCCTTCTGCCCGTCGTCATTGTCCTCGGCGGCTTTGGAATTTACGCCACCTGGCGCGCCTTCGAAGGCCGTTTCTACGAATGGGGCCCCTATCTTTCGCCCTTTTATTCGCCGCTGATTGATCCGCACCATCATTGGTGGCCGTGGTCGCCCGCGCTGCTGATTCTCGCCGGCCCGCTGGGCTTTCGCGCCACCTGCTACTACTATCGCAAAGCCTACTATCGCGCGTTCTTTCTCGATCCGCCCGGCTGCGCCGTTGGCGAGGGCCGCTCGAAATATCGCGGCGAGACAGCCTTTCCCTTGATCCTCCAGAACGTGCATCGCTATTTCTTTTACATCGCGCTCGTCTTTCTCGGCTTCCTTTGGCACGACGCAATCGTCGCCTTCATGTTCCCCGATGGCTTCGGCATCGGCGTCGGCACCGTCATCATGCTCGTGGACGTAATCCTGCTCAGCACTTACACATTCGGCTGCCATTCCCTGCGCCATCTCGCCGGAGGCAAATTCGACTGCTTCTCGTGCGTCACCTTTGGCAAGCAGCGCCGCGCCGCCTGGAAATGGGTCAGCGCGCTCAATGAACATCACATGCTCTTTGCCTGGCTCAGCCTATTTTCCGTCGGCATCACAGACTTCTACATTCGCCTCGTCTCCTGCGGCGCCATAAAGGACATCCGCCTGCTGTGACCCCGCCCTACGAGACGCACGAACACGATGTCCTAATTATCGGCGCGGGTGGCGCGGGCCTTCGCGCGGCCATCGAGGCCCTCGCCCATGGCGCGAGCGTCGGCATCGTCTGCAAATCCCTGCTCGGCAAGGCGCACACGGTGATGGCTGAAGGCGGCGTCGCCGCGGCCATGGGCAACGTGGATGCCGCCGACGATTGGCGCACCCATTTCCGCGATACGATGCGCGGCGGCAAATTCCTCAACAACTGGCGCATGGCCCAGCTCCACGCGCAGGAATCCCCCGAACGCGTCCGCGAACTCGAGCAGTGGGGCGCCCTTTTCGACCGCACCCCCAGCGGCGACATCCTCCAGCGCGCCTTCGGCGGCCACACCTTCAAGCGCCTCTGCCACGTCGGCGACCGCACCGGCCTCGAAATGATTCGCACCCTCCAGGACCGCGGCGTCCAGCTCGGCATTGACGTCTACATGGAATGCACCGTCACGCGCCTGCTCAAGGACGGCGACCGCATCGCCGGCGCCTTCGCCTATTGGCGCGAGCAGGGCCGCTTCGTCATCTTCAAGGCCAAATCCGTCGTCATCGCCACCGGCGGCATCGGCAAGGCCTGGAAAGTCACCTCGAATTCCTGGGAATGCACCGGCGACGGCATGGCCCTCGCCTACGAAGCCGGCGCCGAACTCCTCGACATGGAATTCGTCCAGTTTCACCCCACCGGCATGGTCTGGCCGCCCGGCGTGCAAGGCATTCTCGTCACCGAAGCCGTGCGCGGCGAAGGCGGCATCCTCCGCAATAAAGACGGCGAGCGCTTCATGCAGAAATACGATCCCAAGCGCATGGAGCTTTCCACGCGCGACGTCGTCGCCCGCTCCATCTACACCGAGGTGAAAGAAGGCCGCGGCAGCCCGCATGGCGGTGCCTTCCTCGATATTTCCCAGAAGCCCGCGGACTACGTGAAGCGCAAGCTCCCCAGCATGTATCACCAGTTCAAGGAACTCGCGGACGTGGACATCACCAAGGGCCCGATGGAAGTCGGCCCCACGTGCCATTACATGATGGGCGGCATTCGCGTGGACGCCGAAACCGCGCGCTCCTCTGTCTCCGGCCTTTTCGCCGCGGGCGAAGCCGCCGCCGGCCTCCACGGCGCGAATCGCCTGGGAGGCAATTCCCTTTCGGACCTGCTCGTCTTCGGCCGCCGCGCCGGAGCCGCCGCCGCCGATCACGCCAAAAATTCAGCGCCGCCTTCGATTGACCCCGCGCAAATCGCCGAAGCCGAACGCGAGATGCTCGCCCCATTCGAACGCGCCGAAGGCGATAGCCCCTACGCGATTCATCACGATCTGCAGGAAATGCTGCAATCGCACGTCGGTATCTTCCGCATCGAAGCCGACCTGCGCCACGCGCTCGAGGAACTCGAAAAGCTCAAATCCCGCGCCGCGCGCGTCCGCGTCGAAGGCTCGCGCCTCTTCAATCCCGGCTGGCATCTGGCGCGCGACCTGCGCTGCATGTTGACGGTCGCCGAAGCCGTCGCCCGCGGCGCCCTTGCTCGCCGCGAAAGCCGCGGCGCCCACAGCCGCATTGATTTCCCCCAGCTCGACGACGCCTGGGGCAAGAAGAACATCGTCACCGCGAAGCGCGACGGCGCGATGACGCTCGCCGAAGTTCCCGTCCGCGATTTGCCCGAGGACCTGAAGCAAATCCTCGCGGAGGAAAAGTAGCGCAGGCGCAGCGGAGGCGCTCCATGCCAGAAGCCATTTTGCGGGTTTTTCGCGGCAATGCCGAAGGCGGCGCGCACGCCGAGTATCGCGTCCCGCTCGCTCCGGGCATGGTCGTGCTCGACGCACTGCATTCCATCCAGGCGCATCAGGCGCCCGATCTCGCCGTCCGCTGGAATTGCAAAGCCGGAAAATGCGGCTCCTGCTCCGCCGAAGTGAATGGCCGCCCGCGCCTCACCTGCAAGACGCGCATGGATTCCCTGCCGCTCGACCGCCCCATCACCATTTCCCCGATGAAGGCCTTTCCCGTTCTCAAGGACCTCGTCACAGACGTCCGCTGGAACTACGAAGTGAATCGCAAGATTCCGCCCTTCCAGCCCCGCCCCGGCGTGCAATGGAAGATGGAACAGGCAGACGTGGACCGCGTCCAGGAATTTCGCAAGTGCATCGAATGCTTCCTCTGCCAGAACGTCTGCCACGTCCTGCGCGAGCATCACGAAAACGCGCATTTCGCCGGCCCGCGCTTTTTCGTTCGCACCGCCGCGCTGGAAATGCATCCCCTCGATGGCGCCTCGCGCACCCGCCTGCTCCGCGAGCAGATGGGCCTCGGCTTCTGCAACATCACCAAATGCTGCACCGAAGTCTGCCCCGAGGAAATTCACATCACGGACAACGCCATCATCCCGCTCAAGGAGCGCGTCGTGGACGAGTTCTACCATCCCATGCGCCTCCTAACCTCCCGCTTCCGCCGCAAATAATTTCGCCGCTCGTGCCTTTCGCCGCTGGCGCGCCCCTTTTCGCCGTCATTCTGAGGAGCCCAGCGACGAAGAATCTCTCTTCTCTTCCCGCCGGCGCGCAATACGCCCCCCAGCCCCGCCATTCCCCGCATTCGCTTTTGACTTTTCCGCCAAACTAGTCCAGCCTTCCTCCTGCTTCTTCCGCGCGTGGCAACCATTCGCCCGAACGCGCGTCAAAGGAGGCATATGGACTACAAACTGAAATCCATCTCGAAGAGCGGCATCGCCGAAGCGGCCGCCAAGGCTGAACTCTACCGCTACCTCAACGAGCCGGAGGAAGCCGAATCCATTTGCCGCGATATTCTGGCCATTGACCCCGGCCAGCAGCTCGCCCTGCGCCTGCTCGGCCTCGCCGTCACCGACCAATTCGTCGGCTCGCCCGCCGACCGCTACCGCGACGCCGAAAGCGCCTTCGCGCAGCTCACCGATCCCTACGAGCGCTTCTACTACACTGGCCTCCTGCTCGAACGCCGCGCCAAGGCGCAGCTTCATGCCGGCCAGCCCCCGCACACGCTCGTCCCGCTCATCGAACGCGCCCTCGAATCCTTCGGCGAAGCAGAAAAAATCCGCCCCGCCGGCAACGACGATTCGATCCTTCGCTGGAACCGCTGCGTCCGCCTGCTGCAAACCCCCGGCTACAATTGGGAGGAGGATTTCGAGCTGCTCGACGCCCTCCAATCTCACGAAGCCCACGACGCCCCGCCCGCCTGGCCCGCCACAGCCCGCCGCCCCAACCTCGCCTCGAAAAAATTGCACT
>Ga0134126_10001821_pt1 | contig 27046 bp, 23 predicted proteins | sample KB31752_FD_96881 | JGI IMG/M metagenome (GOLD analysis project Ga0134126, IMG submission 96881) | Terrestrial soil microbial communities with excess Nitrogen fertilizer from Kellogg Biological Station, Michigan, USA - KB3-175-2 | ecosystem: Environmental > Terrestrial > Soil > Unclassified ... | reverse complement strand
TTGCCAATGGGGGGCCGGGGGCGATCGACACGTCAGCGGGGGTGCGGGCGGCGATCGACACGGTGGCGTGCCCGACGGCCGCCGGGTGCGTCGCCGTCGCCGGGCCGGACGGCGTCGTGGTGGGCGGGGCGGGCGGGGCGACGTGGCGGGCCGGCGGCCTTCCGGGTGGCGCCCGGCCCTACGGGGTGGCCTGCCCGTCAGCTGATCGGTGCGTGGCCGTCGGTGACGACGGGGCGATCCTGACGACGGTCGACGGGGGACGGGACTGGACGCGGGAGCGGTCGCCGACGACCCAGCCGCTGGCCTCCGTGGCCTGCCCGACGACCGACCTGTGCCTGGCCGGTGGGGAGGACGGGACGGTGGTCCGGAGCACCGACGGCGGCCGACGGTGGCGGCCGGTCGCGGTGGGGCGGACGGACACAATCGAAGGGGTGGCCTGCCCCACCGCGACCCACTGCGTGGCCGTCGGGGGCCTCCCCGACGTGAGCGTCAGCGACGACGGCGGGGTGCATTGGCGGCTGGTCACCACCGCCGTCCTCCCGCTCGTCGGCATGCGGTCGGTGGCCTGCGCCAGCCCGACCTGGTGCGTGGCCGCCGGGACCTACGCCGTGGCCCTGTCCACCACCGACGGCGGGGACGACTGGCAGGACGCCATCGTCCCGGTGTCCGGCGAGCTGCATGGGGTGGCCTGCACGGCCACCGACTGCCTGGCGGTCGGCGGCGGGGGGCAAGTGGCCACCGAAGCGTCCCCCGGCGGCGGGTGGGTGGTGCGGTCGACCGGGACCGACGAGATGCTGCTCGGGGTGACGTGCACCGGTTCGCAGTGCGTCGCCGTCGGTGGCGGGGGGACGGTGGTCCGGTCGGAGGACGGCGGGGTGGACTGGACGGTGGTCGCCGGCCGGTCCGACCCGACTGACCCCACGGACCCGACGGACCCGGTGCCGGTGCTGTTCGCCGGCGACTCGGCGTCGTACACCCTGGCGGACGGTCTGGCCCACCAAGCCGCGGCCTACGGGCTGTCGGTGGTCAACGACGGCCTGTTCGGCTGCGGCCTCCTCCGAGGGGGGCCGATACTGGTGGCCGGCCAGCCGCAGGCGGTGACCGGGCCGTGCGCGGCCACCGGCACAGGGTGGCCGTCGATCTACCGGTCGGCGGTGGCCGACGGCCACCCCGGCGTGGCCGTCCTCCTGCTCGGCCGGTGGGACCTGATGGACCGCCGCCACGACGGGCGGTGGATCTGGCCGGGGTCACCGGGGTACGCCGCCGACTTCCTGGGGGAGCTCCACCAGGCCATCGACGTCCTGTCCGCCGGAGGGGCCAAGGTGGTCGTCCTGACCACCCCGGTGGTGGGGCCGAGCACCCGACCGGCTCGGGGGTCGGGGCGCGACGTCTGCCGGCTGGACGGTCGGCCGATGTGGTGCGAGGACCTCCCACAACGGGCGGCGGCGGTCAACCACCTCCTCCGGCAGGGGGTGGCCGACAGCGGCGGACGGGCGGCGGTGGTCGATCTGGGGGCACGGGTGAACCCCGCCGCGACGTTCGTCCGCCGCGTCGACGGGGTCACCGTCCGGCTCTCCGACGGCATCCACTTCGCCACGCCAGGAACCGACTGGCTGGCGCCGTGGCTGCTGCCCCGGTTGGCCAGCTGGACGGCGTCGCCAGCCGACGACTCGACGGGCCGGTAGGGTCGGCCCGTACCCGCCGGAGCGGCCGGCGGCCATGGCGGGAGGCCAGCGATGCTCAGCAAGAAGGTCAGTCTGGACCAGGAGACGGTGCCGCTGGTGCCGACCTACGCCCGCCGTGGGCTGACCCACCCGATCTCGCGCTACCAGATGCCCCAAGAGCCGATGGAGCCGAAGGCGGCGTACCAGCTGATCCACGACGAGCTGGCCCTGGACGGCAACCCGGAGCTGAACCTGGCGACGTTCGTGACGACGTGGATGGACGAAGAGGCCGACCGGCTGATGACCGAGACGGCGAACAAGAACGCCATCGACTGGGACGAGTACCCCCAGACGGTGGAGCTGCAGGACCGCTGCGTGAACATGCTGGCCCGGCTGTTCCGGGCCAGCGAGCACCACGAGAGCGTCGGGACGGCCACGGTAGGTTCGTCGGAGGCCATCCACCTGGCGGGGCTGGCGATGAAGTGGCGGTGGCGGAAGGCCCGGGAGGCGACCGGGAAGCCGACGGACCGGCCGAACCTGGTGATGGGGGCCAACGTGCAGGTGTGCTGGGAGAAGTTCGCCCGGTACTTCGACGTGGAGCCGCGGTACGTGCCGCTGACCGACGACCGGTTCATCATCGGCGTCCCCGAGGCGATGGCGATGGTCGACGAGAACACCATCGGGGTGGTCGGCATCCTGGGGTCGACGTACACCGGGGAGTACGAGCCGATCGCCGAGCTGAACGAGGCGTTGGAGAACTCGGAATGGGACGCCCCCATCCACGTGGACGCGGCCAGCGGTGGGTTCGTGGCGCCGTTCGCCAACCCCACCCTGGAGTGGGACTTCCGGCTGTCACGGGTGCAGTCGATCAACGTGTCCGGCCACAAGTACGGGCTGGTGTACCCGGGGGTCGGGTGGGTGATCTGGCGGGAGCAGAAGGACCTCCCGGAGGAGCTCATCTTCACCGTCGACTACCTCGGCGGGTCACACGCCAACTTCGGCCTCAACTTCTCCCGGGGGGCCTCCCAGATCGTGGCGCAGTACTACAACCTCATCCGGATGGGGTGGGAGGGGTACCGGGACGTGATGACGGCGCTGGGCATCACCGCCCGGTGGCTCGCCACGGAGATCGAGAAGATCGGCATCTTCGACCTGCTGAGCCGGGGCCACGACCTCCCGGTGGTGTGCTTCCGGCTCCGCGGCGACCACCCGTTCACCGTCTTCGACCTGTCCGACGTCCTCCGCCAGCGGGGTTGGATCGTGCCGGCGTACAAGATGGCCCCGGACGCCGAAGACGTGGCGGTGATGCGGGTGGTGGTCCGGGAAGGGCTGAGCGCCGACATGGCGGAGCAGCTGGTCGGCGACATCCGCCACGCCATCGACCACCTCAACGCCGTCCACGCCGCCGGAGGCGCGGCCGGGGTGGCGGCGGCGACTGCCACCCCCGACACCACGGCGCCGGCCGGAGGGGACCGCCACCACGACGGCCACTCCGCTGCCAAGCCGGCCGGTGCCCCGGGCGGACGGGGCGGGCAGAAGGGACGGGCGGCGGCGGGGAACGCCAACAAGGTCCCCACCACCCGGGCCGTCTGCTGACCCGGGACGTTTCCGCGGGAACGTCCCGGTTCACCTCCCGGCGTTTCCGCGGGAACGTTCCCAACGCAGATGGTAGGAACAACGTCCTACCCGCGGTAGCATTGAGGTATGAAGCTGAGCATCAGCCTGCCGAATGAAGACGTCGAGTTCGTGGACGCCTACGGCGAGGCCCAGGGAATCGGTTCACGGTCGGCGGTGGTGCACAAGGCCATCCGGGTGCTCCGCGGCATGGAGCTGGGCGCTGCCTACGAGGATGCGTTCGCGGAATGGGAATCGTCCGGCGACGATGCGGTGTGGGACAGGACGGTCAGCGACGGACTCTCCGGCACCGAGGGTTGAGCGAGTGCGGAGGGGGGAGATCCGCCTGGTCGATTTCGAGCCATCCAAAGGCTCCGAAGCGGACAAACGGCGGCCGGCCATTCTGGTCAGCAACGACGGAGCCAACGACACCGCCGCCCGCCTTGGCCGCGGCGTCGTGACGGTGGTGCCGGTGACGTCGAACGTCAGTCGGGTGTACCCGTTCCAGGTACTGCTCTCGGCCACCGACACGGGTCTGGAGCGGGACTCGAAGGCGCAAGCCGAGCAAGTCAGGACGGTGTCCGTCCTACGCCTCGGCCCCCGGATCGGGTTGGTACCTGCTGCACTCATGGTCGGGGTGGACGAAGCCCTCCGTCTCCATTTGGCCCTCTAGCCAGACGTTTCCGCGGGAACGTCTCCGCGGGAACGTCCTGACTTCAGGCAGTCGTGACCGAACGGGAGGGGGGCGGGATCGTCCGGCCCTGGGCCCTGGCGGCGTCCAGCCACGCCTCGACAGCCAGCCGGGCTTCAGCTACTGCCTCCTCAGGGGTGTCCCCATGGGCGGTGCAGAAGGCCAGATCGGGAACGTCGGCGAGCCAAGCGTCGTCCTCGTCACTCCAGGCCACCTCGATGCGATAGTCCCTGATCACCGGTCCTCCTCAACCTGCAAATTGTACCGGCGCACCAATCGGACCAGTTGCCGGACCTGGTAAGGCTTCGCCGGGTTAGCGTGCAAGGTATGGCCACCGCCCCCGCCCACCGAGACGGGGTGGACCCCGCAGTGGTGGCCGCCGTCCGCGACGCCGCCCTGTCGGAGGCGGGTCGCCTCGGTGCGTCACACGCCGAGGTCCGGGTGGAGCGGATCCGGTCGCAGATGGTGGCGCTCCGGGACGGCCGGCTGGAGACGGCGGCCGACGACACCGAAGTGGGGGTGGGGCTGCGGGTGGTCCACGACGGCTCCGTGGGGTTCGCCGCCACGGTGGCCGTCGACGCCGGCGCCGCCGCCGGCCTGGCGGCCCAGGCGGTGGACGCCGCCCGCCTAACGGCCCTGGCCGGCGGGCGGCGGGTGGAGCCGGCGGAGGAGCCGGGTCACGGCCACGTGGAGTGGACGGCGCCGCACCGCATCGACCCGACGGCGGTGCCGCTGGCCGAGAAGGTGGCGCGGCTCGGTGAGTGGAGCGGCCGGTTGCTGGAAGCCGACGGGGTGGACCACGTGACCGCCTACGTCCTGGCGGTGAGCGAGGAGAAGCACTTCGGCGACCTCGCCGGGACGACGGCGACGCAGCGCCGGGTCCGGGTGCACCCACAGCTGGAGTGCCTGGCCGTCGGCGACGGCGGGGACTTCGAGGAGATGCGGACGGTGGCCCCGCCGGTGGGCCGTGGCTGGGAGTACCTGGAGGGGGACGGCTGGGACTGGGACGGCGAGGTGGCCCGGCTGCCGGAGCTGTTGGGCGAGAAGCTGGCCGCCCCGTCGGTGGAACCGGGCGCCTACGACCTGGTGGTCGACCCCACCAACCTGTGGCTGACCATCCACGAGTCCATCGGCCACGCCACCGAGCTGGACCGGGCGATGGGGTACGAGGCGGCGTACGCCGGGACGTCGTTCGCCACCCCGGACCAGTTGGGGACCCTCCGGTACGGGTCGCCGGTGATGCACGTCACCGGGGACCGGACCACCGAGTACGGGTTGGCCACGGTGGCCGTCGACGACGAGGGGGTGGAGGCGCAGTCGTTCGACCTCATCCGCGACGGCGTCCTGGTCGGCTACCAGCTCGACCGGTCCATCGCCGCCGCCGCCGACCTCGGCCGGTCGAACGGCTGCGCCTACGCCGACTCGCCGCTGCACGTCCCCATCCAGCGGATGGCCAACGTGTCGTTGCAGCCGGCCGACGGCGACGAGCCGACCACCGACGACCTCATCGCCGGGGTGGACCGCGGCCTCTACATCGTCGGCGACAAGAGCTGGTCCATCGACATGCAGCGGTACAACTTCCAGTTCACCGGGCAGCGGTTCTTCGCCATCCGGAACGGCCGGCTGGTCGGGCAGGTCCGTGACGTGGCCTACCAGGCCACCACCACCGACTTCTGGGGAGCCATGGAGGCGGTGGGCGGCCGGTCCACCTACCGGCTCGGCGGGGCGTTCAACTGCGGCAAGGGCCAGCCCGGCCAGGTGGCCCCGGTCAGCCACGGCTGCCCGTCGGTGCTCGTCCGCGGAGTCCGGGTGCTCAACACCCGGGAAGAGGCCGGCCGGTGACCGCCCGGGTTGGGGCGCCCCGGCGCCAGGAGCACAGGTGACCGCCTCCTCCCTCCCGCCGCCTCAGGACGTGGTCGAGGACGTCCTCACCGCGGCCACCTCGGCCGGGGCCGGCGACTGCGTCGTGCTGGTCGAGGACGTCCACGAGGCCGAGGTCCGGTTCGCCAACAACACCACCACCACCAACGGGGTCCGGCTGGACCGCCGGGTGACGGTGGTCCGGTTCGTCGAGGTGGACGCCGGGCCCTCCAACGGCGGTGTGGCCAAGGCCGGCGTGGCCGCCGGTGTGGCCCGGCAGGCCGGCGCCGTCGACGCGGCCGCCCTCGTGGCGGCGGCCGACCGTGACGCCCGGGGGTCCGGTGCCGCCGACGACGCCCAGCCACTGGTGGGCGGCGGCGTCGACCCGGCGTTCGGGGAGCCGCCGGGGACCACCGACCTGGGGGCATTGGGCGGGGTGCTGACGGATCTGGCCGGGGGGTTCGAACGGGCCCGGGCGGCCGGGCTGGTGCTGTCGGGGTTCGCCGAGCACCGGGTGGCCACCACCTACCTGGGGTCGACCACCGGGCTGCGGAGGCGGCACCGGCAACCCACCGGGGCCCTGCACCTGGTCGGCCGGTCCGACGACGGGTCCCGGTCGGCGTGGGCCGGCACCGGGGCGGCCGACTTCGCCGCGGTGGCCCTGGGGGACCTCGAAGAACGGGTGGTCCGCGGCCTGGAATGGGCGGGGAACCGGATCGACCTGCCGGCGGGGCGGTACGAGACCATCCTGCCCCCGGCGGCGGTGGCCGACATGATGACGTACCTGGCGGAGTCCGCCGGCGGCCAGCAGGCCGAGGAGGGCCGGACGGTGTTCTCCCGTCCTGGCGGCGGCACCCGGGTCGGTGAGGTGCTGTCCACCCTGCCGTTCGATCTGTGGAGCGACCCCGCCCGGCCCGGGCTGGAGTGCGCACCGTTCCTGACGGCGTCGGCGTCGGGGGCGAACGTGTCGGTGTTTGACAACGGCCTCCCCCTCGGCCGGACCGACTGGATCGGCCGGGGGCGCCTAGAGCGGCTGACCTACCACCGGGCGGGGGCGGCCCGATCGGGAGTGGACCCGGCGGCGCCGGTGGACAACCTGGTGCTGGACCTCCCCGGTTCGGGCGGGTCGGTGGACGACCTGGTGGCGTCGACGGAGCGGGGGCTGCTGCTGACCTGCCTCTGGTACATCCGGGAGGTCGACCCGGCCACCCTGCTGCTCACCGGGTTGACCCGCGACGGGGTGTACGTGGTCGAGGACGGCCGGGTGGTCGGGGCGACGAACAACTTCCGGTTCAACGAGAGCCCGGTGGACCTGCTGGCCCGGGCCACCGAGGCCGGCGGCACCGTCCGCACCCTCGGCCGGGAGTTCGGGGAGTGGGCCAACCGGGTGGCCATGCCGCCGCTGCGGATCCCGGACTTCAACATGAGCTCGGTCAGCCAGGCCAGCTGACATCTGCGGCCGCACCGTCGGTGGCCACCGGCTCGGTCCCCCAGGCCTCGGCCAGCCGCCGGTAGGACCCGACCCGGTCGTCGTAGCGGTGCACCCGGGTGGCCACGACGAGCTCGTCGACGCCGGTGCGGGCGACCAGGTCGTCGAGCCCGGCGGTGACGGTGGCGGGGTCGCCGACGACCCAGGTGGCGGTGATGGAGTCGACCAGTTGCTGTTCGGCCGGCGAGTACCGGTAGGCGGCGGCGGTCTCCGGGGACGGCAACGGGCCGAAGCGGCCGGTGCGGAGCTGGAGCATCGACAGGGCGGACGGGCCGGCGAGGTACCGGGCGTCGTCGTCGGTGGCCGCACACACCACCGCCACCCCGACCATGGTGTGGGGCTCGGCGAGGACGGCCGATGGCCGGAAGGCCGACCGGTACCGCTCGAGGGCCGGCTCGGTGTACTGCGGCATGAAGTGGTGGGCGAACGAGAACGGGAGACCCAGCATCCCGGCGAGCTGGGCGCTGAACAGGCTGGAGCCGAGCAGCCAGATCTCCGGCAGATACCCCTCACCGGGCACCGGGCGGGGGTGGGGGACGGTGCCGGCGAAGTACCCGATCATCTCCACCAGGTCTTCCGGGAACCGGTCGGCGTCGAGGTCCGCGGTGCGGCGGAGCGCCCGGGCGGTCTGCTGGTCGGTGCCCGGCGCCCGGCCGATGCCGAGGTCGATGCGACCCGGATGGAGGGCTTCGAGGGTGGCGAACTGCTCGGCGACCACCATCGGGGCGTGGTTGGGCAGCATCACCCCGCCCGACCCCACCCGAATGGTCCGGGTGGCGGCGGCCAGATGGGCGATGAGGACGGCGGGGGCCGAGCTGGCCACCGCCGGCATGCCGTGGTGCTCGGCCACCCATAGCCGGCGGTACCCGAGCTGTTCCACCTCCCTGGCCAGGGCGGTCACCTCGGCCAGGGCCTGGGCCGGCGACGAGTCGTCGGCCACGGTGGCCAGGTCGAGTACCGACAGCGACGGTCGAGGGGCGGACGGTCGAGGTGCGTTGGTCACTACGACTGCAACACCGGGTCGATCCATCGGCTTCCCACGGCATGGCCGCCGGTAGGGTCCCTCCCCATGACCCTCCTCGCCGACGTCGATCGGGTGCACCAGGCCTGGGAGGACCGGGTGCTGCCGGCCCTGGTCGACTACACCGCCATCCGGTGCCTGTCCCCCGCCTTCGACCCCGACTGGGAGGACGGCGGCCACCTCGTTGCGGCGGCCCGGCGGCTGGCGGCGTGGTGCGACGAGCGGTCGGTGCCAGGCCTGACGACCGAGGTGCTCACCCGGCCCGGCCGCACCCCGGTCCTGTTGGTCGAGGCCCCCGCCACCGGTGGCGTCGCCGGCACTGACGCCGCAGGCGTGCCGTCCGGCACGGTGCTGGTGTACGGCCATCTGGACAAGCAGCCGCCGATGGGGACCTGGCGGGAGGGCCTGGACCCGTTCCGGGCCGTCCGCGCCGGCGGCCGCCTCTACGGCCGGGGGACGGCCGACGACGGGTACTCGGTGTTCGCCGCCGTCACCGCCCTGGAGGTGCTGGCGGCCGGCGGGGTCCCCCGCCCCCGGGTGGTGGTGCTGGTGGAGGCCAGCGAGGAGAGCGGCAGCCCCGACCTGCCGGCCCACCTCGACGACCTGGCCGACCGCCTGGGCCGCCCCGACCTGGTGATCTGCCTGGACTCGGGCTGCCTCACCTACGACCGGCTCTGGACGACGTCGTCACTCCGCGGGAACGTGGTGGCGTCGGTGAAGGTGGAGGTGCTCACCGAAGGGGTCCACAGTGGCCTGGCCGGCGGGGTGGTGCCGTCGTCGTTCCGGGTGCTCCGGCGGCTGCTGTCCCGGATCGAGGACGAGGACTCCGGTGAGGTGCTGCTGCCCGAGCTCCGGGCGAAGGTCCCCGAACGCCACCGGACCGCCCTGGGGGCGGTCGCCGCCGACCTCCCCGGGGCGGTGTCGGGCAGCCTCCCGACGGTCCCGGGCCTGGCCCTGGCCGGGGCAACCGAGGCCGACCGGCTGGTCGCCCGGGCCTGGTCCCCGGCGGTGGCGGTCACCGGCATCGACGGCGTCCCGTCGGTCACCGACGCCGGCAACGTCCTCCGCCCGTCCACCACCGCCAAGCTGTCCGTCCGGCTGCCCCCGTCGGTGGACGCCACCCGGGCGGCCGCCGCCCTCGAAGCCGCCCTGACCGCCGACCCGCCGGACGGGGCGCGGGTGACCGTGCAGCTGGAGACCCCGGCCGACGGCTGGCTGGCCCCCGACCCCGAGCCCTGGGTGGCCGCCGCCCTGGAGGCGGCGTCGCTGGAGTGCTTCGGCCGGCCGCCGTCGGCCTACGGCGAAGGGGGGACCATCCCGTTCCTGGCCATGCTCGGCGCCCGGTTCCCCGGCGTCCAGCTGGTCGCCACCGGGGTGCTCGGCCCGGGGAGCAACGCCCACGGGCCCAACGAGTTCCTCCACCTTCCGATGGCCGAGGCCGTCACCGTGGCGGTCGCCCACTTGGTGGCCGCCGCCGGCCGCCGGTAGCGGGTCACCAGGCCAGCGATTAGCGGGTCACCAGGCCACCGGCAGCTCCTCCAGCCCGTGGAGGGCGAGGGTCGGCCGGTAGCGGACGTCGGCCGGGTCGACGTCGAGCCGCAGGTCCGGGAACGCCCCGAACAACTTCGGGAAGGCCACCCGTGCCTCCATCCTGGCCAGGGCCGAGCCGAGGCAGTGGTAGGCGCCGAACCCGAACCCGAGATGGCCGACGTCGTCCCGCCGGATGTCCAACCCGTCGGGGTCGGTGAACCGGTCGGGGTCGTGGTTGCCGGCGGCCAACGCCAACAGCACCAGCGTGTCCTCGTCCAGGACGACGTCCTCCGACTGGCCGCCACCCACCGCCGGGCCGCCCTCGAAGACCATCCGGCTGCCGAGGAGGTACACGGTGAGGTGGACCGGGGTGTCGTGGCGGATGAGCTCCTCGACCGCCACCTTGGCCATCTCGGGGTCGTCCCTGACCAGCGCCAGCTGGTCGGGGTGCCGCAGGAGGGCGAGGGTGCCCATGCCGATGAGGTCGGAGGTGGTGCTGTGGCCGGCCTGCAGGAGGGTGAAGGTGAGGCCGACGATGTCCTCGACGCTCAGGGCGACGGTGCCGTCGGTCACCTCGACCATCCGGGTGATGAGGTCGTCCTCCGGTCGGTCCCGGCGGGCGCCGGCCAGGCCACGGAGGTAGCCGTCGAACTCCTCAGCCGCCCGGTCCCCCCGCCGTCGGACCTCGGCGTCGACGGCGGAGACGTCGCCGGCCAGGGAGAAGTCCCGCGACCACTCGACGAACCGGTGCCGGTCGGCCACCGGGACACCGAGGAGCTCGCAGATCACGATCACCGGCAGCTGGTAGGCGAAGTGGGCCACCAGGTCCGCCCCGGGCCCCTGCTGGCGGAGCCCGTCGAGCAGCCCGTCGGCGACGTCGACGACGTGCCCTTCCAGCTGCTGCAGCGCCCGGGGGGTGAACGCCTTCTGCAGCAGCCCCCGCCGTCGGGCGTGGTCGGGCGGGTCGGCCGCCGGCAGCAGCCCCCGCATCATCACCGAGAACGGCCCGTCGTCGGCCGCGCCGTACACCGGGCTGATGCGGCGGTCCTTGTACGACCGCGGGCTCCGCATCACCCGCTCCATGTCCCGGTACCGCGTCAGCACCACCGCCCCGCCGAGACCGGGGGCCGTCGACCGGTGCACCGGGTCCAGCTCCCGGAGCCGGTGGTAGTACGGGTACGGAGACCCCCGGTCGGCGGGATCGAGGAGGGACCGGAGAACCTCGTCGGCGGCCGGGTGGTTGGCGGCAGGGTGGTTGGCGGCAGGGTGGTCGGCCACGGCTACTCGGTGACGCTGATCGCCCCCTCGGGGCAGGTCCGGGCGGCCATCCGGGCGTTGTCCTCCATGCCCGGCGGCACCTCCTCGTCCTCGACGTAGGCCAGGCCGTCCTCGTCCCCGATCTGCAGCAGGCCCGGGGCGGCCAGCGAGCAGAGGGTGTGGCCCTGACAGACATCCCGGTCGACGTGCACTCTCATTCCGTTCCTCCCTTGGCCATGCCGGCCTCACCCTTGGCGGTGCCGGCCCCACCCACCACCGCACTACTCCCCTTCGGGCGGGCCGGCGGCAACGGCTCGCCGCTCTCGACCGGTCCGGGGGTGAACCGGGCCGGCATCCGCAGATAGCCGTTGATCACCCCCACCGCCGGGTACGGCTGGGCGCCGTCCTCGTCGATCTCGTAGTCCGGGATCCGCCGGAGGACCTCACCCATGACGGTGGCGAACTCCGACCGGGCGATCGACGAGCCGATGCACCGGTGGAGCCCGGCCCCGAAGGCCAGGTGGCGGTTGGGCATCCGGTCCAGCACCACCTCGTCGGCCCGGTCGAACTCGTCGGGGTCCCGGTTGGCGGCGGCCCAGGCCAACAGCAGCCGGTCCCCGGGGCACAGCTGCTGGTCGCCGAGCTCGGCGGTGGTGGTGACCGTCCGGGCCAGCGCGGGGCTGGGGGTGAACATGCGGAGGAACTCCTCGGTGGCCACGGGCAGGAGGGCCGGGTCGTCGATCAGCCGCTGCCGGTCGTCGTGGTGCCGGTGGAGGTGGAGGAGGGCGTGGGACAGGAGGGACGTGGTGGTGTCCACCCCGCCGATGATCAGGCCCTGGCACACCGTGACGATCTCGTCGTCGGTGAGCCGCTGGCCGCCGACCTCCTCGGACACCAGGTGGCCGACGACGCCGGGGCCGGGGTGGTCCCGCTGGGCGGCGACGTCCTGGCGGATCACCACCATGAGGTCGTGGAAGTCGGTCCACGCCTGCACCGATCCGGGGCCCGGCGGCTGGTAGGTGGCGGCGTGGACGACGTCGGCGCACCACTGCCACAGGTCGAGGGGCAGGCCGAGCAGGTCCAGGGTGACCAGGGCGGGGATGGCGTTGACGAGGTCGTCGATGAGCTCGGCCCGGCCGGACTCGATCACCTGGTCGAGGCAGGCGGTGGCCCACCGGGCCTGGGCCGGCCGGAGGCGCTCGACGGCGGCCGGGGAGAAGAACGGGGTGAGGAACCGCCGGATGGGGTTCCACTCCGGGGGGTCCGTCTCGGCCATGCCGCTGTGGCCGACCACCGGAGGGATGGTGATGCCCTCGTAGCGCACCCCGTCGATCGGCTGGTCGCTCCTCACCGACGAGTACGTCTGGTGGTCCCGGGCGGCCGCCCGGACGTCCTCGTACCGGGTCAGCACCCAGAACCCCCCGTAGTTCGGGCTGTAGGCCACCGGGCAGCCGGACCGGAGCTCGTCGAAGACCTCGTCGGGCCGGGCGGCGAAGACGGCGGAGTGGTGGTCGAAGTCCACCACCGGTCGTTCTGTGCTCACGACCCGGCCAGCTTGGCGACCACGGGGGCGAACAGTTCGAGGTCGATCTCGTTCATGATCGAGTACTGCGTGATGCCGTGCTCGTCCCGCCAGTAGCGGAGCTGGTCGCAGATCTCGTCGGTCCCACCCAGCAGCACCAGTGGCGTCCCCTTGGCCAGCTCCAGCTGCCGCATGGCCGACGGGTGCCGGCCGTCGGCGACCGACCGCTCGTCGCGGGCGACGATGCCGATGCTGACGGCCAGCTCGATCTGGTCGATCCGGTCCCCGGCGGCCTGGCGGACCCAGCCGAGCTTCTCGACGAACGCCTCCGCCCCCTTGTCGGAGGGGTCGGCCCCGTCCGGCACCGTCCGCAAGGTGAGGTGGACGATGTCGGCCTTCCGGGCCGCCAGCGACAGCACCATCCGGCCACCGCCGCCGAGGCTGATCGGGGGGTGGGGGTCCTGCACCGGCTTGGGCTCCAGGGTGAGCCCGGCCAGTTGGTAGTGCTCGCCGGCGTAGGTGACGTCGTCCTCGGTCCAGAGGGCCTTCAGGATGTCGACGGCCTCCGACAGGCGGCGGATGCGGACGGCCGGCGCCTCGAAGGGCATGCCGGCCTGCTCGTGCTCGAGCTGCCACCAACCGGCCCCGACGCCGAGCTCCAGCCGGCCGTCGGAGAGGACGTCGAGGCTGGCGGCCTCCTTGGCCAGCATCACCGGGTGCCGGAACCCGTTGTTGGCCACCATGGTGGACAACCGGACCCGTTCGGTGGCCTCCGCCGCCGCCATCAGGCCGACCCCGAACGAGAAGTTCATGCCGATCAGGTGGTCGGCCAGGGCGACGATGTCGAAGCCGAGGTCCTCGGCCCGGCGGACCTTGTCGACCCAGGCCTTCCGGGACGTCTCCCCCCACAGGCCCCAGCCGAAGCGGAACGGCCGAGGCCCCTCCGACGGAGACCCCTCCGACCCAGACGTCTGTGCTCCCCCGACCTGCGCCATGCTCCCCCTCACCGAGCCCGTGCACTCCCCTGACGCAAACGGTAGTCTCGGAGCAAGCGATTGTTCAACCGGGTTCGGTCGGGGTGGGACCGGGTGGGGAGGGCTGCATGACGGTGGAACGACCGGTGGTCGACTTCGACCACCATTCCGAGGACTTCGCCCACCGGCGGCTGGACGTCTACGGCGAGCTGCGCACATCGGGGTGCCCGGTGGCGTTCAGCCCGCACTACGGGGGCTACTGGGTGCTCTCCCGGTACGAGGACGTGCGGACGGCGGCCCGGGACCACGAGACGTTCACGTCCACCCACGGTCCGGGTCCCGACGGGGTGCACTACGACGGCATCGTCATCCCCCCGGTGATCTCCCACGGGGGGATGAGCGAGACCGACCCCCCGGAGTGGAACCCGATCCGGCGGGCGCTGACCCCTATGTTCGCCCCCGGCGCGGTCGCCCGCCTGGCCCCGCGGGTGCTCGAGTACACGACGGCCTGCCTCGACCGGGTGATCGAGTCCGGCCGGATGGACCTGGTGGAGGATCTGGCCACGCCCGTCCCGGCGTTGGTGACCATGGAGCTGCTGGGCCTTCCCCTCGACCTGTGGCAGTGGTGCGCCCACGCCAGCCACCGGCTGAGCTACACCCCCGCCGGTGCCGACGCCGGGGCGGCGTGGGCGGACTTCTCGGCCATGCTCGACGCCGTCGGCGAGGCCGTCGAGGAGCTCCGGGTCCGGCCCCAGGGCGGCATCGTCGGCCGGCTCCTCGCCGAGGGCATCGAGGGCCAGCCGGTCAGCGACGACGACCTCCGCAACATCTGCCAGGGGCTGATCATCGGCGGGGTGGACACCACCGGGTCGCTCACCAGCCAGACCCTGCTGTACCTGCACCGGAACCACCGGGCCCGGCAGCAGTTGATCGACGACCCCGACATGGTCCCGGTGGCCACCGAGGAGTTCCTGCGGCACTTCACCCCGTCGCTGGCCCTGGCCCGGACGGTGACCCGGGACACCGAGCTCGGCGGCCAGCCGATGAAGGCCGGGGACCGGGTCCTGTTGATGTGGGACGGCGCCAACCACGACCCCGTCGAGTTCGCCACCCCCGACGACATCGTCCTCGACCGGTTCCCCAACCGGCACATCGCTTTCGGGGTGGGCCTGCACCGGTGCATCGGCTCCAACCTGGCCCGCGGGGAGTTCACCACCATCCTGCGGGAGGTGCTCCGGCGGATCCCCGACTTCGAGATCGACGAGTCGGCAACCGAGGGCTACCCGTCGATCGGGGTGATGCAGGGCAACATCGCCATGCCGGCCACCTTCACCCCGGGTCGCCGTGAGGGGACCGTCGACCTCCCCGCCCCCCGGCCCCATTGATCTTGGCCGCATTGACCCCGCCCCATTGGCCAGGACACTACTGATGGTCGTCGGGCGGCCAGAGGACGGGGGTGCCGGGGTGGTCGAACACCCGATTGACCGTGAGGCCTTCGAGGGAGTCGCTCGTCCGTTGGGGCGTCCCGGTGTAGAGGGCGTCGGCCTGGAACAGGTTGACGGTGTAGGCCAGCCGGGGCCCCGAACCCCGATTGGGCTCCGCCCCGTGGACCACCAGGCTGTGGATGGCCACCGCGTCCCCGGGCCGGTGGGACAGCGGCGGGCTTTCGGGGTGCTCGTCGACCAGGTACGGGTACTGGTGGACGAGGTCGTCGTCGGGGCGGTCGAGGGTCCGCCCGAGCACGCCGGCCCGGTGGGAGCCGCTGAGGAACCGCAGCGAGCTGCTCTCCGGCGGGATGTCGACGAGGGCGATCCAGAACTGGACCTGGCCGGAACGATCACGGGAGCTGTAGGGGTAGTCCTGGTGCCAGGCCGTCCCGACGCCGCCGTCGGCGGCGGGGGGCTTGGCGAGGAGCTCATCGAAGTAGTAGCGGACCGGGACGTCCCGGAGCAGCTGGGAGGCCGCCCGGCCGATGGTCGGCGACCGCCCGACGGAGGCGAAGGCGTCGTCGTCCCGAGACGGGTAGAGGTAGGCCTGCAGGACCCGATTGAACTGCTCGCCGGCCCCGGTCTGGTACGAGGAGTGGTCCTCACCCTGCGACAGGAGCCGGTTGGCCCGACCCGCCAGGTCGGTGGCGAGGTCACGGTCGATGAATCCCTCCAGGAGCACCCAGCCGTTGTCCCGGAAGAAGGCGACCTCCTCCGCCGTCACCTCTCGCACCGGCCCGGTGCCAGTTCCTTCGGTGCCGGCTCCTTCGGTCGCGGTCACAATCCGGGCCATGGGGCTCCTTTGGTCGAGGCGGGTGGCCGGTGACGACGATGCCGGCGTTCCGCTGGTTGGGATGGGGCGTCGCGCCGGGACTGGCCGAGGCGGAGGTGCCGACCGCCGGCCCCGGCGAGGTACTGGTCCGCGTCGGCGGCGCGGGGATCTGCCGGTCGGACCTCGTCCTCGCCGAGGCCACCCCCGGCAGCCTGCCGGCGGGGATCGCCCCGCCGTTCACCACCGGCCACGAGATCGCCGGCTGGGTGGAGGAGGTGGGCCCGGGGGTGACGGCGGTGGCGCCCGGGACGCCGGTGGTGTGCGACCACCACGTGTGCTGCGGGGTGTGCCCCCGGTGCCGCCACGGACAGGACCAGCTGTGCGAGCGCGGGGGCTTCTCCCGCGGCTTCGGCGTCGACGGCGGCATGGCCCCGTACGTGGTGGTGCCCGCCACCCAGGTGGTGCCCCTGGGCCGGCTGCACCCGACGGAGGCGGCGCCGCTGGCCTGCGCCGGGCGGACCGCCTACCACGCCGTGCACCGGGTGTCCCGGGTGCTCTCCCCCGGTTCGACCGCCGTGGTCATCGGGGCCGGCGGCGGCCTCGGCCGCTACGGGGTGCAGATCCTGCGGGCCACGACGGCCGCCCGGGTCGTCGCCGTCGACACCTCCGCCGAACGGCTCGCTGAGGTCGCCGGCCCCGGCGTCGAACTGGTGCCGTCGGCGGGGACCTCGACCGAAGGGCTGGTCGCCCGACTCCAGGAGGCCACCGGGGGCGGCGGAGCCGAAGCGGTGCTGGACTTCGTCGGCACCGACGACACCCTCCGGGCGGCGGCCGGGGCGGCCCAGCCCTTCGGCGCCCTGGCCATCGTGGGAGCCGGCGGCGGTTCCCTGGACGTCGGTTGGGGATCGGTTCCCGGAGAGTGCGAGGTCTTCGTGTCCCGCGGCGGTTCCCTGGCCGACCTCCACGACGTGGTCACCTTGGCCGAGTCGGGCGCCGTCTCCTCCACCGTGGAGGTGTTCCCGTTCGACCGGGTGACCGACGCCCATGACCGCCTGCGGGACGGCCGGCTGGCCGCCCGGGCCGTGGTGGCCCCCTCCCTCTGAGGCGTCGCCGCCCGAGGCGCCGCCGCCTGAGGTGACCGCCCTACCCGGCGTTCTACCCGGCGTTGGGGAAGGCATAGGTCTTGATCTCGGTGTACTCGTAGAACCCCTCCGGGCCGAGCTCCCGCCCGAAGCCCGACTGCTTGAACCCGCCGAGGGGACAGGAGAAGTCCCCGCCGAGGCAGTTGACCCCGACGGTGCCGGCCCGGAGGCGGCGGGCGATGGCATGAGCCCGGTCGGCATCAGCCCCGAGGACGCCGCCGTGGAGTCCGTAGACGGAGTCGTTGGCGATCCGGACGGCGTCGTCGTCGCCGTCGTAGTCGATGACGGCGACGACGGGACCGAAGATCTCCTCCTGGGCGATCCGCATGCGGTTGTCGACGTCCACGAACACGGTGGGCTCGACGTACCAGCCCACCGGGAGGTCGGTCGGGCGGCCGCCGCCCATCGCCACCGTGGCGCCCTCGGCTCGCCCGACGGCCACGTACCCCTCCACCCGGTCGCGCTGGCGGGCGCTGGCCAACGGGCCTACCCGGGTCGCCGGGTCGAAGGGGTCGCCGACCGCCACGTCGGCGACGGCGTCGCAGAGGGCGTCGACCAACTCCTCGTGCCGGGACCGGGGCACCAGGATGCGGGTCCAGGCCGAGCAGGCCTGCCCGCTGTTCACCAGCATCCCCCCGGCCAGGATGGTGGGGACCACCTGGTCGGCGTCGACGTCGTCAAGGACGACGACCGCCGACTTCCCCCCGAGCTCCAGGCCGACCCGCTTCACCTGCTCGGCGCAGATCCCGGCGATCCGCTTGCCGGCGGCCGTGCTGCCGGTGAACCCGATCCGGTCCACCCTCGGGTCCCGGACGAGCTCCTCCCCCACCTCCCGGTCGGCGGCCACCACGTTCAAGGCCCCCGGAGGGAGGCCGGCGTCGTGGAGGGCCTCGGCGAACAGGTAGGGGTCGAGCGGCGTCTCGGGGGCCGGCTTCAGGACGACGGTGCAGCCGACCAGCAGCGCCGGGACCACCTTCATGACCACCTCGATGGACGGGGCGTTCCACGGGACGATGATCCCGGCGACGCCGACCGGCTCGTGACACACCACTCCGAAGCTGGCGTCACCCCGGCGGGTCTCGGACAACGGGAGGTCCACGCCCAGGAAGTAGTCGAACAGGCTGACGGCCACCGTGCCCTGCCCGACGGGGTGCATGGGGGCGCCCATCTGGGTGGTGGTCAGCCAGTCCAGGTCGCCCGCCCGGACGCGGAGCCGGTCGAGCCCGGCCCGGAGCACGGCCCGCCGTTCCTCGACGGCCATCTGCGGCCACGGGCCCTCGTCGAAGGCCGCCCGGGCCGAGGCCACCGCCCGGTCGATATCGGCGGGGGTGGCATCAGGCACCCCGCCCACCGGCTGCTCGGTGGACGGCGACACCACGGTGATCGTCCCGTCGCCGGCCGGGGCCACCCAGTCGCCGCCGATGAACAGCCGGTCGCGGACCAACAGGGCGGTGGTTGTCGCCGGGCGGTGGCCGGCCGCCGCCATCCCCGGTCGGGTGCCGGCGGCAGCCGTGCCGTCAGCTCCGGCCATGCGGTCAGCTCCCGCCGGGGACCGACACCGTGTCGGTGTCACGGCCGGACCGGATCAGGCTCCCCGGACGCTCCTCGGTGAGGGAGCCCCCCGACACGATCGGCGTCCCGTGGACCAGGACGTGCTCGACGCCGACGGCCTCGGAGTAGAGCCGCGGGGCGCCGGCCGGCAGGTCGTGGCGCTTGTGGATCGGACCGGCGTCGACGGTGGTCGGGTCGAAGAGGACCAGATCAGCGTGCCAACCCTCGGCGATCCGTCCCCGGTCGCGCAGGCCGTAGAGGCGGGCGGGCACGTCGGAGAGCTGATGGACCGCCTCTTCGACCGACACCAGCTGGCGGCGGCGGACCCCGTCGGCGAGCAGCTGGGTGGTGAACACGGCGCCACACATCACATCGAGGTGGGCCCCGGCATCGGAGCCGCCGAGCACCGTGCGGGGGTCGGTCCAGGCCTCGGCCCGCTGCCGCCACCCCTCGTCGTCGTCGCCCCCGGCCGGCGGCGGCCGGAAGCCGGTCTTCAGCTCGTCGGCCACGACGATGTCGAGGAGGACGTCGAACGGGTCCCCTCCCCGCTCGGCGGCGATGTCGCCGATCTTGCGGTCGACCAGCCCGGCGTTCGCCGCCGAGAACGTCTCGGCCACCTCCCAGGCGTGCCACTGGGCCACGTCGGTCAGGATGCCGGCCTCCGGGGAGGTCGCCCCCCGGCGGAGCCGCCGCCGCTCCGCCGGGTCCGAGAGGGCGGCGATCCGCTCGGCGGGTGGGAGGGCGAACATGCTGGGCCACCCCGGGATCCCCTCGAGGGCGAACCCGTTGGCGAAGGTGAACCACATGTGGATCAGGTTCGGCAGGGTGAGGGCGGCGATGACGGCCCCCCGTTCGGCCGCCCGGCTGGAGGCGTCGAGCTGGTGGCGGGTCGACTGGGGCCGCTCGGCGGTGATGGTCAGCACGTTCCAGTTGATCGGCCGATTGCCAGCCAACGACATCTCGGTCATCAGCTCGACCTCGTCGTCGCTGAACTCCCCGAGGCAACCGGTGAGGATGATCTCCAGGGTGGTCCCCGGCCGGGCGGCCACCGCCCGGGAGAACGCCAGCAGCTCCTCGCGGTTGGCCGACCGGGACGGCACCGGCGACCCGGTGCCGTCGTTGTGGGTCTTCGACTGCGACGTCGAGAACCCCAGGGCGCCGACGGCCAACGCCGCGTCGAGCTCGGCCACCATGGCCGCCAGCTGCTCCGGGGTAGCCGTGCCGCCGTTGGCCGCCTCCCCCATCACCACCCGACGGATGGTGGAGTGGCCGACGAGGAACCCGGCGTTCACCCCGAGCGTCCCGTCGAGGCGGTCCAGCCATTGGCCGAAGGTCTGCCAGTCCCACGCCAACCCCTCTTGGAGGGCGTTGAGCGGCATCCCCTCCACCCGGGCCAGCAGACGGGTCAGGTAATCGTTGTCCCCGTCGCTCCCCGTCGGGGCGACGGTGAACCCGCAGTTCCCCCCGATGACCGTGGTCGTGCCGTGCAGCGGCGACGGGGTGGCCCACGGGTCCCAGGACAGCTGGGCGTCGTAGTGGGTGTGGAGGTCGACGAACCCCGGGGCCACCACCAGCCCGTCGGCGTCGATCTGCCGGGCCGCCGGCTCGTCGACCTGGCCGACGGCCACCACCCGGCCGTCCCGGATGCCGACGTCCCCGCCGAAGCCCGGGGCTCCGGTGCCGTCGACCACGAAGCCGTTGCGAATGATCAGGTCCAACATGCCCCGCTCCTCAGGACTCGATGCCCCACCGACCGAGCCCGAAGGCCCGGATGGCGTTGCCCCGCAACAACAGGTATCGCTCCCGCTCCGACAGGCCGGCCTTGTCGCAGATGGCGTTGGCCGTCTCCAGGCTGTGCGGGAAGGTGCCGTCGAGATGGGGGTAGTCGGTCTCGAAGCAGATCTGCTCCATCCCGATGGCCTCCCGGTTGGCCAGCCCGGTCTCGTCGTCGAAGATGCAGCCGTACACCCGGCCGGCGATGTAGCTGGACGGCGGCTGGGCGATCTCCGCCCCGGTCGAGGCGGTGCCCCGTTGTTCCCAGAGCTTGTCGGCCCGCTCCAGCACGTAGGGCATCCACCCCACCTGGCCCTCGGCGTAGGCGATGACCAGTTGCGGGAACCGATCGAAGGTCCCCGAGAAGATGTAGTCGTGCACCGACCCCATGGCGTTCTGGAAGGTGATCGTCCCCCCGACGATGGTCGGGGCGTCGGGCGACGTCGACGGCATCTTCGACGACGACCCGATGTGCATGCACACGATGGTCTCCGTCTCCTGGCAGGCGGCGAAGAACGGGTCCCAGAACCGGCCGGGGTCGTGCAGCGACGGGAGCCCCAACGGGTGGGGGTTCTCGGTGAAGGCGACGGCGTGGCTGCCCTTGGCCGCGCACCGGCGGACCTCCTCGGCCGCCAGCGCCGGGTCCCACAGCGGGATGAGGGTGAGCGGGATGAGCCGGCCGTAGCCGTCGCCGGCGCACCACTCGTCGATGATCCAGTCGTTGTAGGCCTTCACGCAGAGCAGGGCCAGCTCCTTGTCCGGCCGCTCGTAGAACGTCTGGCCGCAGAACCGCGGGAGGACGTTCGGGAAGCACACCGACACGTCGATGTGGTTCAGGTCCATGTCCGCCAGCCGGTCCGCCTGCTTCCAGCACCCCGGCCGGATGTCGTCGAAGATCGCCGGGATGTAGTCGGCCGTGTCGCTACCGATGGCCGCCGACGACCGGCAGAACGGGTAGACGAGGTCGTCGTAGATCCACCAGTCGCACCACGCCCCCTCGGTGCCGCCCTTCTCGAAGGTGAACACCCCGCCGGAGTCGAAGAAGACCGCCCGGTCCCGTTCGATCCGGGGGGCGCGGTCCTGGTACCGGGCCGGCAGCCGGGACGTCCACAGGTCGGGTGGTTCCACCACGTGGTCGTCGACCGAGATGATCCCCGTGTCCCCCATGACGCCTCCCTCGTTACGGGCCCGATCCGGTCCCGGCCCCCTACGGCGGACGCTACCGACCAAGCGATTGCTTGTCAACGGTCCGGCGGCCGTCGGTGACGACCACCGGCAGTGACTCGGGGCCGTACTCGATGTACATCGGCACCAGCTCCTCCACCCATCCGTCGACCAGCCGGAGCTGCCCGGGGACCAGCCGGGCGACCAATTCCTCCAGGACCACCCGGCCCTCCATCCGGCTGAGGTGGTTGCCGAGGCAGATGTGCGGTCCGAGGCCGAAGGCCTGCTGCTCCCGAGGCGGCTGGCGGTCGACGACGAACCGGTCGGCGTCGTCGTAGACGGCGTCGTCGCGGTTGGCCGACGACAGGCCGAGGATGACCCGCTCACCGGCGTGCACCGGGCAGCCGCCGATCTCGACGTCCTCGGTGGCGGTCCGCATGACGAACAGCACCGGCGCCTCGTAGCGGAGGGACTCCTCCACCACCCCGGCCGCCCGGGCCGGATCGGCGTAGAGGGCGGTCGCCACCCCGTCCTCGTCGGTGAGGTACCGGCGGAGGAGGTTGCCGAGCATGTAGGTGGCCGAGTTGGCGCCGCTGATGACGTTGACGGCGAGGCTGCGGATCTGGACGTCGCTCATCACGGTGCCGTCGTCGTCGCAGGCCCGGACCATCTTGGTGAGGACGTCGTCCGGGGCGTCGTCACCGGCCCGGCGACGGTCGGCGATCAACCCGTCGAGGGCGGCGGCGAACTCCGGGAAGGCACCGGCGATCCCCCGGCCCCGCTCGGTGGCGTTCTCCGCCGGCCAGGTGCTGTGCAGCAGCTCGTGGGACCACGCCGACATCTGGTCGTGGAGCTCGTCGGGGACGCCGAGGACGTGGCAGGCCACGTCGTGGACGATGGGCTCGGCGAGCTCCCGCACCAGGTCGCCGCCCCCGGCGGCCAGCACGGCGTCCAGGCGGCGACCGACCTGGGCTCGCGTCCACGGCTCGACGGCCCGGGCCCCGGCGGGGGTGAACATCGGCAGGAGCATCCGGCGGAGCCGGGTGTGCATCGGCGGGTCCAGCTCCCCCAGGGCCCGCTCGTCCACCGGCACCACGACGCCCGGGGACCGCCACCCCGAGCCGGTCGAGAACCGGCGGAGGTCCCGCTGGACGGCCAGGTTGTCGGCGTAGCGGGACACGAACACGAACCCGGGCCGTGGCCGGGCCACCGGCCGCTCCTGGCGCATCCGGGCCGTCGTGTCCCACAGCGCCTGGGTCTGGCGGTGGTCGTAGGGGTCGAACTCGTACCACTCGGGCTCGGTCACCACACCTCCCGGAGCGACCCGGCCAGGCCGTCGGCGTCGTAGGACCGCGGGTTGCCCTCGGCGCCGCCCCAGTACCAGGGCTGGTTCACCGTCGCCCCCCCTTCGATGACGTAGGCCTGGCCGACGATGTACGCCGCCTCGTCCGACACCAGGAACCCGGCCAGGGCGGCGATGTCCTCGGGGGTCCCCGCCCGGTCGGTGAGCCGCGACCGGCCGAGGATGTCCAGCTTGACCGGGGGTACCGCCTGGGCCGCTTCGGTCATCACCAGGCCACTGACGATGGTGTTGCACCGGATCCCCCGGCGACCGTGGGTGACGGCGATCGAACGCGTCAAGGCGTGCAGCGCGGCCTTCGACGAGCTGTACGCCAGGTGGCCGACGTCGCCGCGGAACGCCGCCGTGGTGGACACGTTGACGATCGACCCGCCGCCGGTGCGGCACATGATCGGGATGGCGTGCTTGCAGGCCATCATCGGGCCCCGCACGTTGACGGCGTAGGTCCGATCCCAGATGTCCATGGACGTGCCAACGACGTCGAGGTCGTCGGGGCAGCCTCCGCCGTAGGCGACGGCGTTGTTCACCAGGATGTCCAGCCGCCCGAACCGAGCGGCCGCCTCGTCGAGGGTGGCCGTCATCGCCTCGCCGTCGGCGACGTCGACCTCCCGGAAATGCGCCGGCGAGCCCGCCTGGTCGATCTCATGGGCCACCGTGCGGCCACCGTCGGCGTCGATGTCGACCACCACCACCGCGGCCCCGTCGGCGCCGAACCGCCGGGCGATGGCCCGGCCGATCCCGTTGGCCGCGCCGGTCACGACGGCCACCTTGCCCGCCATCTTTCCTTCGGTCATCGAGCGCTCCCCCTCCTCACCAGCCCGAAGCTACCAAGCAAGCGATTGCTGGGTCAACGATGGAATGGTAGGAAGTTTCCATGACGGGATTGCTCGAGGGCCGGGTGGTGCTGGTCTCGGGCGTCGGGCCGGGGCTCGGCCGGGAGACGGCGGCGGCGGCCTCGCGGGAGGGGGCGTCGGTCGTCCTCGGCGACCTGGAACCGGACCGGTTGGAGGGGATCCGGCGCGAGCTGGACCCGTCGGGCCAGCGGAGCGCCGGCGTCCGGCTGGACATCACCGACGAGGCGGCCTGCCAGGGGCTGGTGGACCTGGCCGGCTGCCGGTTCGGTCGGCTCGACGGCGTCGTCCACGTGGCCGCCGCCGACCGGGTGTTCGGCGGCCTCCTCGACGGGTCGCTCGACGACTGGGACCTCGCCGCGGAGGTCAACGTCAAGGGAACCCTGCGGCTGACCAAGGCGGCCGTGCCGCTCCTGCGGGAGTCCGGCGGTGGGTCGGTGGTCGTCATCGGGTCGGTGGCCGCCCGGAAGCCGTCGGCGTCCTTCGTCCAGCTGGCCTACGGGGCCAGCAAGGCCGCCCTGGAGTCCGTCGTCCACTACCTCTCCCGCGAGCTCGGTCCCGACGGGATCCGGGTCAACGACGTCAGCCCGGGCTTCAAGTGGGGGCCGGTCCTGGTCGAGGCCTTCGGGGCCCGGGCCGACGAACTGGGGGTCTCCCTGGAGTCGCTCATGGACCCCATCGCCCAGACCCTGTCCCTCCGCCGGTTCGCCGGCGACCAGGACGTGGCCAATGCCGTCGTCTTCTTCCTGTCGGACCTGGCCCGGAACGTGACCGGCCAGACCCTCTTCGTCGACGGCGGCGAGCTGCTGCACTGACCCCCGGAGCGTCGCCGCGCCGGCGAGCGGCGAGCGGCGGGCCGGCGGGCGGCGGGCCGGCGGGCTACTTGGCCGTCAGCTCCGGGAACCCCGGGAGGTTCGGGAGGGGGTGGCGGTAGACCCGGGCGGCGTTCTGGTAGGTGATCTGGTCGGCCTCGTCCTTGGGGACCTCGTCGAGCATCTCCGCCATCGTCTGCTGGACGTGGGGGAAGGTGGCGTCGGCGTGCGGGTAGTCGCACTCCACCATGATGTGGTCGACGCCGATGTGGTGGCGGAGGTGGATGGCCTCGGGCTCCCCGAGGGTGGCGAAGTAGTAGTTGCGGTGGAACGTGTCCAGCGGCGGCTCCGGCAACCCCTTGAACCCCTGGTTCCACATGTCGTCGGCCCCCGAGGAGGTCGGCCAGCGGCCCGGGTCGAACGTCTTGCGGTCTTCCGACCACTGGAAGCGCTCCAGCGTCATCGAGACCCAGCCGATGCCGGCCTCGGAGAAGGCGATCCGCAGGTCGGGGAAGCGTCCGGGCACGGTGGAGAAGATCCAGTCCACGGAGGTCAGGATGCCGTTGGCCGGGAAGAGGACGGCGTGGGCCGGCGGTGGCGTGTTGACCGACGGGATCATGAGCAGCGAACCCGACCCCACGTGGAGGTTCACCGCCGTGTCGGTGTCCTGGCAGGCGTCGAACAACGGGTCCCAATAGCCCGAGTAGAGCGACGGGAGGTCGTGTCGCTCCGGGTTCTCGCTGAACGACAGGGCGGTGAAGCCGCGTTCGGCGTTGCGCCGGACCTGGTCGCAGGCGACGTCGACATCCCCCATCCAGACGATCTGCTGCCCCACGAACCGCTCCGGGTAGGCGGCCTTCACGTCGGCCGACCACTGGTTGTAGGCCTCGACGCAGGCGAGCCCGAGCTCGGGCTCGAGCTCGAGGAAGCGACGGCCGGCGAAGCCGAAGACCGCCGAGGGGAAGCAGACCGAGGCCACCACCCCGCTCTTGTCCATGTCCTTGACCCGGGCGTCGATGTCGGTGGCCCCCGGCCACAGCTCGTCCAGCCGGATGGGGTCGTGCCGGCGCTCGTCGTGCGGGATGCCCATGGCCCCCATCTCGAGGATGCCGATGGTCGACTGCCGGTTCCCGACCCGCCAGTACTGGTTGCCGGCTTCGTCCTCCACCACCCGCGGCGCCTGGTCCTTGAACTTGGCCGGCAGCCGGTCGATGAAGAGGTCGGCCGGCTCCACCGCGTGGTCGTCCACCGAGATCACCGGGTAGCGGATCTCCTCGGCCGGCGGCACCGGCTTGAGCGTGTGCGGCACCCGGTTCGGCTTGGTCGTCGCGATCGCCATTGGTCCCTCCCTTGCCCGGTCGGCCCCGCGTCCATGCCCGGCGGCCCGACTATGACCCTACGCCAAGCAAGCGATTGATTCCAGAGGTGGCCGCCGGTGGTCGCCGGAGGCTCAGATGGTGTGGGCGACGACCTCCAGGGCGACGATGAAGAGGCCCACGGTCACCAGCGACACCACGTAGAGGACCCGGCGCCGGATGGAGTGGTGGGGTTCCCGGGCCGTCACCACCCCCACGACCGCCAAGGCGGCCACGGCCACCCCGGCGGCGACCCAGAGCGAATTGTGGGTGCTGTAGATCCGCGTCTGCGAGAGGGCGATCACCGCCGTGGCCGGGATGGCGGCCGAGACGATGGGCCAGGTCTCACGAAGCCGGCCGACGACCACCCGGTGGTCGAAGACGTGGCGCTCGTCCTGCTTCGACCAGTCCACCACCAGCCGGGAGACGGCGTGGGCGAGGGCGATGGCGATCGCCCCGACGATGATCACCCACCCGGCGCTCACGTCGTCGGGCCGCTGCTCGAACGTCAGGCCCCCGATGGCCACCAGGGTGGAGATGCAGCCGTAGACGTACTCCCGGGCCCATTCCACCGAGCGGGGCGTCGCCCCGAAGTCAGAGGCGAACGGCACCGGTTCGGGTCCACCCGCGACCGCGGCCGGGTCGACCGAGAGTGTCGCCGCCGGAGCGGGCCGTTCACCGGGTGCGGTCGCCCGTCGCCGCTGCTCCAGGTCGCCCACGCCGACAGTCTGGCTGCTCCCACCCCCCATTGGCGACTCGTCCCGACTCGCCGACTCATCCCACTCGCCCCGGCTCGGCCGACTCACCCCGACTCGCCCCGGCTCGCCCAGACTCGACAGTGGCGCTCACGTAAACGTTAACTTGGGGCCCCCGGACCGATCCGGCCGGACCGACGATGCCCGGGAGGGAGCATGCCGACCAGTTCGGAGATCTCGATCGCCACGCCCGACGGGGCGATGCCCGCCTTCGAAGCCCGCCCCGACGGCGAGGCGAAGGGCGGCGTGGTCGTGGTGCAGGAGGCCTTCGGGGTCACCGGCCACATCGAGGATGTAACCCGCCGGCTGGCCGACGCCGGCTGGCACGCCGTGGCGCCGGCCTTCTTCCACCGGCTGGGGTCCCCGGTCATCGCCTACGACGACCTCCCGTCGGTGATGCCG
>Ga0134126_10001819_pt1 | contig 27055 bp, 18 predicted proteins | sample KB31752_FD_96881 | JGI IMG/M metagenome (GOLD analysis project Ga0134126, IMG submission 96881) | Terrestrial soil microbial communities with excess Nitrogen fertilizer from Kellogg Biological Station, Michigan, USA - KB3-175-2 | ecosystem: Environmental > Terrestrial > Soil > Unclassified ... | reverse complement strand
GGCTCGGCGGTCTTGAGTTCCTGCGCGAACACGGATACGCGCCATTCCTCGACCAGCCAGCGCAAGATGTCCAGCGCTTCGGAATCATCGCCCGACGCACGCGCATCCAACACCGCGCGCCAATACGGCAGCACCTGCTGCATGCGCGAATGATCGCGTGCGGGATCGCTGCGCAACTTCTCGGCGCGCAAGCGCATGGCTTTGAGGTAACGCGGCATATGCGCAAGGCGTGTACGCGGCTGGTCGCGCAGGAAGCCGGGCGCAAGCAGCGCGTCGAGCTGGCCGCGCAGGTCGGCGTAACTTGCTTGCGTCTGTCCCTTGATTGCCGGTTTCAGCCACGGCTGCAGTTCGGCCAGCGCGGCGAGGATCGGCTCGGCGAATTTCAGGCGTTCCATCGCCGCACCGAACAGCGCGCGCGACACGGCGTCGCGCAATGCACTCCACGCCGCGCGATCGCGCACGTCGAGATCGTGCTCGCGCAGCACGTCGGCGAACGCGCCTTCCACGATGTCCTCGCGCAAGGCATCGGCGCGACCGTGCGGCGCGAACGCCACCGCGAGTTTCGGTTTCAGAGGCAATTGCTTTTGCGCACGTTTGAACTCCGCGTCCAGTGAGAGCCGCAACAGGCGCTCGACGCCGCCACGATGTGCCGCGTCTGCCTCGGCGCGGGTTTCGAACACGCGCAACGCCACGGTCGCACCCAGATCGACCAGCGCCGGCCACGCCGGCACGCCGCCACGGGTTTCCGAAACGCGGGGGATTGCGTCGAAATCCCAATCGCGCACGTCTTCGCGCGTGACCGGCACCGCCGCGTTGCGCGAAAACGCAGCGCGCGCACGATCGGCCCAGCGCTCGCGCAGCGCCTCGAGGTCGCGCCCTTCCGCGAGCACGCGGCCGGATTCGTCGCACACCTCGAAACGCATTCGCAGGTGCGCGGGCAATCCGGCCACGTCGAAGTCGGCCGCGTTCACGGCAACGCCGGTGATCTTCTTCAGGAACGCCGAAAGGCAAGGCGCGAGCGGTTCGTCGCGCGGCGCTTTGGCTTCGGCGAAGGCGCGCGCGAATTCGTGCGCGGGCACGAAGTTGCGCCGCTGCGTCTTGGGCAGGCTGCGGATCAGCGCCGCCACCTTGTCCTGCAGCAGCCCCGGGACCAGCCATTCGCAATGCGCCGCGGGAATGGCATTCAACAACGGCAGCGGCACCCGCAAGGTCACGCCGTCGGCTGCGTCGCCGGGTACGAAGCGGTATTCGAAGCGCAGGCGCTGGTTGCCGACTTCCATCGCATCGGGAAACGCGCCGGCATCGCCCTGCGCACCGGCTTCCAGCACATTGCGCAACGACCAGCGCAACGCCGCACGTTCCGGCGCGGAAGCGCGCTTGTACCAGGCATCCAGCGCGGCGGACGAGGCGATGTCTTGCGGCAACTTGCCTGCGAAGAACGCGGCCAGATCTTCATCGGATTTCAGCAAACCCTCGCGCCTTTGCTGTGCCTCGATCTCGCGCGCCTCGTCCAGCACCCGCGCGTTCGCGCGAACGAAATCGGCACGGCTGTCGATGTCGCAGCGCGCCAGCGCTTCGCGCAGGAAGATTGCGTGTGCCAGCGCCGGATCCTGCTTCGCGAAAGTGACCGCGCGCCGCTCGACCAGGACCAAGCCGTACAGCGAGACCTGCTCGAACGCCTGCACCGCGCCGCGCGCACGCGACCAGTGCGGATCGCTGCAGGTGCGTTTCAGCAGATGCGCGGCCTGCCGTTCGATCCATGCGGGTTCGATGCGCGCGCATTGCATGCCCCACACCTTGCCGCCAAGGTCGAGAATCTGCGCGACGAACAACCAGGCGGGCGGCTTCTTTGCCAGCGCCGAACCCGGGAACACCCTGAACTTGCGCTCGCGCGTGCCGCGATACAGGCCCTGCTCGTCCTTGCGTGCGACGTTGGTGGGCAGGCCGGAGATCAGGGCGAGGTGGATGGGTTGGTAAATGTCGGGACCCGGGACCGGGGACCCGGGACCCGGAGAAGCGGATCGCGATCTCCCTGTCATTTCAGGAACACCGCTGGGTGCGGTTTGCGTAGCACGCCTCTGCTCCTGCTGTTGATTTTCCCGGGTACCGGGTTCCCGCTCGCGGGTCCCGGCTTCCAGAAGCAACTGCCGATGCAACTCGCGCCACTCGCGCATCCGCATGAACGACACGAAATGCTTCGCGCACCAGTCGCGCAGTTTCGATTGGGTCAATTCCTCGTGCGCGGCACGATACGCGTTCCACAGGTTCAGCACGCCGATGAAATCCGACTGCGGATCGGTGAATTCCGCGTGCGCGGTGTCGGCTTGCTGCTGCTTGTCGGCCGGGCGCTCGCGCGGATCCTGGGTGCCGAGGAAGGCGACGATGGGCAAGACGTCCGTCACGACGCCGAGCTTCTGCGCCTCGACCAGCATGCGCGCAAGCTGCGCGTCAATCGGAATGCGCGCGAGCTGCTTGCCCATGGGCGTCAGTCGGCGCGCGTCATCGACGGCGCCGATCTCGGCCAAGCGCCGCCAGCCATCGTTGACGGCGCGCGGATCGGGCGGATCGATGAAGGGAAACGCCTCGACATCGCCGAGGCCGAGATCGAGCATGCGCAGGATCACGTCGGACAAGGCGCTGCGCAGGATTTCCGGATCGCTGTACGGCGCGCGCGCCGCGAAATCCGCTTCGTCATACAGCCGCACGCAAATGCCCGGCCCGACACGCCAGCAGCGGCCGGCGCGCTGGTTGGCCGCGGCCTGCGAGACCGGCTCGATGTGCAGGCGCTCGATCTGGCTGCGGCGCGAATAGCGCTTGACGCGCGCATCGCCCGAATCGACGACCCAGCGGATGCGCGGCACCGTCAACGAAGTCTCGGCGACGTTGGTGGCCAGCACGATTCGCCGCGCGGGCCCCGGCTTGAACACGCGATCCTGTTCCTTCACCGACAGCCGCGCGTACAGCGGCAGCACTTCGGTGTGGCGGTATTGACGCCGCGCCAACGCAAGATGCGCGTCGCGGATCTCGCGTTCGCCCGGCAGGAACACCAGCACGTCGCCTTTCGGATCTTCGCGGGTGATGTCGTCGAGCGCTGCGACGACGCGTTCGGTCAGCGCCGCTTCGCGTTCCGCCGGCCGGTAGCGAAGCTCCACCGGATACGCACGCCCTTCCACCGTCAGCACCGGCGCGTTGTCGAAATGTTCGGCGAAACGCGCGGTGTCGATGGTGGCCGAGGTGACGATCAGTTTGAGATCGCGGCGCTTGCGCAGCAGTTGCTTCAGGTAACCCAGCAGGAAATCGATGTTGAGGCTGCGTTCGTGCGCTTCGTCGATGATCAGCGTGTCGTAGGCCGATAGCCAGCGGTCGTGCGCCATCTCGGCCAGCAGGATGCCGTCGGTCATGAACTTGACCAGCGTGTTGTCGCCGAGCTGTTTCGCGAAACGCACTTCGTAGCCGACCACGCCGCCCGTCTCGCCGCCGAGTTCATTGGCGACGCGATGCGCCATCGCGCGCGCGGCAAGACGCCGCGGCTGGGTGCAGCCGATCATGCCGGCCACGCCGCGTCCGGCCGCGAGGCACAACTTCGGCAATTGCGTGGTCTTGCCGGAACCCGTCTCGCCCGCGATCACCAGCACCTGATGCGCCCGAATCAGGCGCGTGATTTCGTCGGCGCGTTGCGTGATCGGCAACGCTTCGTCCAGCGTGATCGGCGGAACCAGCGCGGCACGCGCTTCGCGTTGTGCAACCGACGCCGCGACCCCTTGCGCCAGCTTGCGCAGCGCATCGGCCGACGACGGGCGCTTGCGTTCCAAGCCACGCAGTCGCGCGCGCAACTTGCCCGCGTCGCGCGTCAACGCGCGATCGAGCAGCCGTTCCAGGTCGCGCGGCGTGGGCGTGGGCTCGCGCGAGCGAGGTTTCGATTCCATCGCGACATGGTATTGCCTACTCCCTCTCCCCCGAGCGCTTTCTGCTCGGGGGAGAGGGTTGGGGTGAGGGGGAAATCGATTGCAGTGCGGGGACGCCTGAGCAGCGCCACTCGCCCGCCCCCTCACCCCGGCCCTCTCCCCCAAACGATGGAGCTGTTTGGGGGAGAGGGAGGCAAGATCGACCTGCAAAATCCACACGAACGGTGCATCATTCGTGTTTTGCCCATTCGGGAAAAGCCATGCCGCGCACCCCGTTGATCCTCGCCATCGCCATCGCCTGCGCCTGCGCGGCGTGTTCGCAGCAATCGCCCACTTCCGGTTCAGCGCCCGCATCCGCAGCTTCGGCGGCCAAGTCGACGACCGCCGCCGCGCCGGCGCCGGCCAGCACCGCGCCGGATATCGGCATCAACCTGTCGTACATCGACAAGTCGGTGAAGCCGGGTGACAACTTCTTCGATTACGCGAACGGCGACTGGCTGAAGACCGCGCAGATTCCCGCCGATCGTTCCAGCACCGGCGCGTTCTACGACATCTATGAGCTCACCGAGAAACACACCGCCGATCTGATCAGGAACGCAGGCGCCAGCAATCCGGCCGCCGGCAGCAACGCGCGCAAGATCGCCGATTACTACGCCGCCTACATGGATACCGCCGCGATCGACAAGGCGGGCCTGGCGCCGATCAAACCGGAACTTGATGCGATCGATGCGATCAGGACGCGCGAGGATCTCGCCCGCGTGTTGGGTTCGCGCCTGCGCGCCGATGTCGACCCGATCAACGCGACCAACTTCCACACCTCGCACCTGTTCGGGCTGTTCGTGACCAAGGGTCTGGAAGAAGCGTCCACGCAGATTCCGTACCTGCTGCAGGGCGGCATCGCGATGCCCAGCCGCGATTACTACCTGTCGCAGGACCCGCACATGAAGGACGCGCGCGACAAGTACAAAACCTATGTCGCCGCGCTGCTGAAGCAGGCCGGCATCGCCGACGCCGACAAACAGGCCGACGCGGTGATCGCGCTGGAAACGAAAATCGCGCAGGCGCAGGAAAGCCTGGTGATGAGCGAGGACGTCCACAAGGCCAACAACCTGTGGCCGGTTGCGGCGTTTTCGAAGAAGGCGCCGGGCCTCGACTGGAACGCATACTTCAAGGCGGCCGGCCTGGACGGCATCAAGCAGATCGACGTATGGCAACCCTCCGCGATCACCGGCGAAGCGAAGCTGGTCGCGAGCCAACCGATCGACGCGTGGAAAGCGCTGCTGGTGTTCCACACGCTCGATGCCGCGGCGCCGTTGCTGCCCAAGGCGTATGCCGACCTGAACTTCGACTTTTACGGCAAGCAGCTTTCGGGCACGCCGGAACAGCAGGCGCGCTGGAAACGCGCGGTCAGTGCCACCAGCACCGACCTCGGCGACGCGGTCGGCGAGGTGTACGTCAAGCAGTATTTCCCGGCGTCATCGAAAGCCGCGGCCGAGGCGATGGTGAAGAACCTGATCGCCGCGTTCCGCACCGGCATCCAGAACCTTGCCTGGATGTCGCCGGAAACCAGGCAGAAGGCCGAGGCCAAACTCGACACGCTGGTCGTCGGCGTCGGCTATCCCGATCACTGGCGCGATTATTCGTCGCTGGAAATCAAACCCGATGACGCGCTCGGCAACCACCTGCGCGCGGTGAAGTTCGAATATGAACTCGCCAAGGCCAAGATCGGCAAGCCGATCGACAACCACGAATGGTGGATGACGCCGCAGACGGTGAACGCGGTGAACCTGCCGCTGCAGAACGCGCTGAACTTCCCCGCCGCGATCCTGCAACCGCCGTTCTTCGATCCGAAAGCCGATCCCGCCGCCAACTACGGTGCGATCGGCGCGATCATCGGCCACGAGATCAGCCACAGCTTCGACAACACCGGCGCGGATTTCGACGCGCAGGGCCGCTTGAAGAACTGGTGGACACCCGCCGACCTCAAGCACTTCGAAGCCGCAACCGACGCATTGGCCGCACAATACAGTTCGTATGAAGCATTGCCGGGCCTGCACGTCGACGGCAAGCAGACGCTCGGCGAAGACATCGCCGACGTGTCGGGATTGACCGCGGCGTATCGCGCGTATCACCTCGCGCTGGACGGCAAGTCCGCGCCCGAGGCCGATGGTTTGAGCGGCGACCAGCGTTTCTTCATCGCGTTCGGGCAAGCATGGCGTTCGAAGATCCGCGATGCCGCGCTGCGCCAGCGGCTCGCCACCGACGTGCACGCGCCCGCCGAGTTCCGCGCGGAGACGGTGCGCAACCTCGACTCGTGGTACCAGGCGTTCAACGTGCAGCCGGGCCAGAAGCTGTATCTGCAGCCGGATCAGCGGGTGAAAATCTGGTAGGCCGATGCGCTTCGGCAACCCATGAAGGACCGCACACACGTGCGGCCCTTGCGCTCCATGGAACGCGTTGGCATCGCATGGACTGCATGGTTGCGAAAGACAATCACCACTGATCCAGGCTGGAAACGCACGTTCGTCAGCGCGCAGTCATGCCACCATCCACACGGTAATTCGCGCCGGTCAGGAACTTCCCGCGAACCGATACGAGCAGCGCGACGGCCTCGGCGATGTCCCCGGTGGCGCCGATGCGACCCAGCGGAATGTTTTGAATCCAGGCATCAGTGGAAAATCCCGGAGTCGTCCTGGCAAACTCGTCGGAACCCGGCGTCGCGATGACGCCGGGCGACACGACGTTCACACGAATGCCGCTCGGCGCGAGTTCCAGCGCGAGCGTGCGCGAGTAATACTCGAGCGCCGCCTTGGCGGCGCCATAGTGCGCAAAGGGACCGAACGGCATCGTGGCTGCCGCCGAGGAGATGTTCACGACGGCTGCGGCTTTCGACGCCCGGAGCGCCGGGAGAACCGCGCTGGTAAGGCGGCTGGCGGCGAAGAAGTTGAGCGCGAAGCTGTCGTGCCACGCCTCATCGGGGATCGTCCACGACCCTTCCAGGAACGCGCGCCCACCGCCCGCGTTGTTGACGAGAATATCGAGGCCACCGAGCGCACCGATTGCCTGCGCCGCGATCGCCTCCACGCCTTCGCTGGTGGTGAGGTCGCCTGAGACGAACGTTGCCGCCGCGGGCGTATCGTCATTACGTGTGCGCGCAGCGACCACGACTTTGGCACCGGCATCGAGGAGGCGCTGCGCGATGGCCGCGCCGATGCCGCGTGTGCCGCCGGTGACGAGGGCACGGCGGCCGCTGAGTTCTTTCGAGAAATCGAGTTGGTTGGACATGAGATGTTCCTTCGCAAATGGGTTGATGTTTCCGGACCAGTGATCAACGCTTGCAGGTGATTGCGGTCCCGCGGCGCTCCGGACAATCGAATGGAGTGCCCGGCCGAGCGAGCGCGTCAGAGTTGCGCCAGGCCACCATCGACGGCGACCTCGCTGGCGGTCATGAAGCTGCTGTCCGGCGATGCGAGAAACGCGGCCGCCGCTCCGATCTCCGACGGGTCGGCCATGCGCTGGAGCGGATTCATCGCGGCGAAGGTCTTCATGCCTTCCTCGCCCACCGCTTCCTTCGCGAGTTCGGTCGCCGTCGGCCCGGGCGACAACACGTTGACCCGGATGCCGGTGCCCTTCAGGTCCTCCGCCCAGCTCTTCGCAAGGTTGCGCACGGCCGCCTTGCTCGCGCTGTAGGCGCTGAAGGCCGGGGCGCCCGTGGTGCCGGCGCTCGATCCGGTCAGGATGATCGAGCCGCCGTCGCCCATCAGCGGCAGCGCCTTCTGCACGGTGAAGATCGTACCCTTCACGTTGGTGTCGAACGTTTCGTCGATCTGCTCGGCGGTGATCTGGCCGAGCGGAAGCAGGCTTCCCGTCCCGGCATTGGCGAAGACGATGTCGAGGCTTCCGCGCTCGGCCTTCACCGCCGCGTAAAGCCGGTCGAGGTCGGCTAGGTTGGAGACCGAGCCCTTCACCGCGCGGGCATGGGGCCCGAGCTCGGCCACCGCCGCGTCGAGCGCTTCCTGTCGGCGGCCGAAGATGAAGACGAAGGCGCCCTCCTCGATGAAGCGTCTTGCGGCGGCGCGGCCGATGCCGGTCGCGCCGCCGGTGATCACGGCGGTCTTTCCATTGAGTCTGTTCATCGCTCACGCCTCCTGCTTGAAGAAGTCCTGGAAGATCAAAGGCCCCCAGCTCTTGTCTGCGCGCGCCTGCACCAGCGCGCCGCCCTCTTCGAACTTGCCGAGATTGACGGGTGCAAAGCCGAGTCGTTCGGCGAGCGCCGCCACCGGCGCTACGGCACCTTCGTCGTCGCTCGACAGGAACACCACCCGCCGGCCGCCCTTGACGTGCGGATCGGAGGCCAGGGTGCGGGCGAGAAGATGATTGAAGCCCTTCACGAGCTTGGCGCCGGGGAAGGCTTTGGCAACGACGGCAGAAGAGACGCCGAACCCGTTCATCGCGTCGATGATGGTCTTGCCCTGCCAACTCGCCAGATTCCTGGCGACCTCACGATGCGCCTCGAAGCGAACGGCCAGAAAAATCACGTCCGCCTTGATCGCTTCCTGCAGCGTCTTCGGAATGACGGTGGGACCAATCGCCTGCGCCTGTGGCAACAGTGCTTCAGGCGGCCGCCGACTGGCGACGGCGACTTCGATGTTCTTGCGGGCGAAGGCGCGGGCGAGAGCCTGGCCGACGGCGCCGAAACCGATGATTGCGTAACTCATGATTGTCTCCTTTCAGTGTTTGGATTGAGTACGCGACCAATTTGGACCTCTTGACACATCAAAACAATTGACCAAACATAGCTGAATACGATCTATTCTTTGGATAACCATGCTCGACAACGTCACCATCAACCAACTGCGTGCGTTTGTTGCCGTCTGCGATGAGGGAAGCTTCTCGGGCGCGGCGCGCAAGCTCAGGCGCGCGCAGTCGGCCATCAGCCACGCGATCAAGGCGCTGGAAAGTGCGTTCGACGTCGAACTGTTCGAGCGCAACACCCGCAAGGCGCAGCTCACCGCGGCGGGGCGCAGCCTTTTGCCGGATGCATGTGCGGTGATCTCACGCACGGAAGAAATGAAGAACCGCGCCGGCGCGATCGCCAAAGCCGGGGCGCCGCAGGTTTCGGTAGCGGTCGATGCCTACTTCCCGCGCGCCCACCTGATCGACTGCCTGCGGACGCTGCAAGCGGAGTTCCGCACCGCGGCGATCAACCTGCGGATCACGACCATGCAGGGCGGCGAGCAACTGGTGCTCGAAAAGGTGTGCGCCCTGGCCGTCACGATCGAGAACGTGCCGGAGGTGAACCCGGATGCCATGGAGCGCAGTTGGTTATGCGAGGCGGAGATGGTGACAGTCTGCGCGCCCTCGCATCCGCTCGCCTCGACAGCAAAGCCCGTGCCCAAGGACGAATTCGGCCGGCACATCCAGATTGTCGTGACGGACAACCAGCCCGGCACGGAAAAGGTCCAGCAGGGCGTCGCCGGCAAGCGCCAGTGGCTGGTCAACGAACTCGGCGCCAAGCGTGATCTTCTCAAGGCCGGCTTGGGCTGGGGCCACTTGCCGCGGCACCTCGTCGACGAGGATCTGGCAAGCGGACAGCTCGTCGAACTCGAACGCCGCGCCTGGCACTTGGGTCCGCTGACCTTCGTGATCTCGCAGCGCAAGGGTCACGAACTCTCCCCATGCGAATCGCGGCTGGTCGAACTCCTCGGCAACCCTGCATCCCAGGGGAAGCCGAGTGGCGTTTCGTCTCCGGCAAAGCGCAAGAGCCAGAGGCGACGCCGTACGTGAACAACCCACGCGTGCACGGGAAACACGGCGTTGTGGCGGCGGCGAGCGAACCGGCCTGCCGCGATCAAGGGGTCAACGTTCGTTGAGATCCAGCCGTTCGAGATCGGCGATCAGGCAGGGCCCGGTCGGTTCCCACCCCAGTTGGCGCCGCGTCTGTACGCTCGATGCAGCCAAATCGTGCCCGGCAAACCTGGCGAACCAACCGAAAAGGGCTTGCCCCTCTTCCGGGGTGATGGCTTCGACCGGCAGTTTCAAACGTCGGCCCAGCGCCTCGACGATCGCGCGCATCGACACGCCCTCTTCCGCGACCGCGTGATACCTCGCATTCGGCTCGGCCTTTTCGAGTGCCAGCCGGTACAGATGCGCCACGTCAAGGACGTGCGCTGCCGCCCAACGGTTGCGGCCGTCGCCGATATACGCACATGCGCCTTTTTTCGCGATACAGCCGGATCAGGGCAGTGACCAATCCCTGACGCGTCGTGTCGTGGACCTGGGGCAAACGCACGACCAGCGTGTGCACCCCGCGCGCTGCCAGTGCAGCCGCGGTTGCTTCGGACGCCCGCGGGTACGCATCCGAAACCGGGGGGGAGGCATGTCGGCCTCGGTCGCGGGACGATCCTGCGCAAGCAACCCCACGCCCGAAGTCACGATGAAGGGACGCCCGGAACCCGTGAGTTCGCTGCCGATCGCTTCGATGGCACGCCGATCCGCCGCGCTGCTTTCCGCGAACTTCGAGAAATCGTGGTTGAAGGCCAGGTGGATGACGCCATCCGCCCGTGCCGCCCCTTGTTTCAAGACATCCGTGTCCTCAATTGATCCGTGCTGGACTTCCGCGCCGGCGGCAACCAGGACCTTTGCCTTGTCGTCCGATCGACACAGGCCGACAACCGAGTGTCCCGCGGCGAGCAGTTCCTTCACGACGGCGGAGCCGATGAATCCGGTGGCGCCGGTCACGAATACACGCATGATGTTTTCTCCACGTCACGATGGACGACATCATGGGTTTGCATTCGGCGTGAATAAAGCAGTGGCGTTATACGGGTACCGGAACCAACAGGATGCACATGGCCGTCACCGGCGAAAACCAACTCGGCAGCTACCTCAGGGCGTGCCGCACGAAACTCGATCCGGCAACCTTCGGTTTTTCACTGACGCGCCGGCGCACGCCGGGCCTGCGCCGCGAAGAAGTGGCACAACGCGCGCACGTCAGCGCGACCTGGTACACGTGGCTGGAACAAGGGCGCGGCGGCGCGCCTTCACCGGAGACACTGGAGCGTATCGCGGCCGCGTTGACGCTGACCGATGTCGAACGCGAGCACCTGTTCCTGCTGGCACTCGGCCGACCACCGGCAATGCACTACCAGCCTCCCGAAGGCGTCACGCCCCGGCTGCAAAGGGTGCTCGACGCGCTGACATGGAATCCTGCCTTCGTGAAGACCTCGACCTGGGACGTGGTGGCGTGGAACCGCGCCGCCGCGGCAGTGCTGACCGACTACGGCAAGCTGCTGCCCGCGCAACGCAACATCCTGCGGCTCATGTTCCTGGCCGCGCGCGTGCGTGCGCGGCAACCGGACTGGCACGGCGTCGCGCAATTCGTTGTCGCCACGTTCCGCGCCGACGTGGCGCGCGCGGGTGCATCGCGGCAGGCCGAAGCGCTGGTCGACGAGCTGAGCCGGCGTAGCCCGGAATTTGCCTCGATGTGGCGTGGCCACGATGTACGCGCGCACGGCGGAGGCAACAAGCGCATGCGCGACGCGCAGGGCGGGGAACTTGCCATGGAATATTCGACATTCGCGGTGGACGGCCGACCCGACCTCGGGATGATCGTCTACAGCCCGCATCCGCACATTGATCGAACAACATGCATGAAAACCCCATGCACCATTCCTACAGGAGAACCTGATGTCCAGACTCGACCCATCCGGCACGTTCAAACTCGGCACGCGCAGCGTCAAGCGGCTCGGTTACGGCGCGATGCAGCTTGCGGGGCCCGGCGTGTTCGGGCCGCCGAAGGATCCCGAAGCCGCGCGCGCGGTTTTGCGCGAAGCCGTCGCCCGCGGCGTGGACCACATCGACACCAGCGACTTTTATGGTCCGCACGTCACCAACCGGATCATCCGCGAGGCGCTGCATCCCTACCCCGATGATCTGGTGATCGTCACCAAGATCGGCGCGCGGCGCGGCGACGATGCTTCGTGGATTCCGGCAACCTCGCCGGATGAATTGACGCAAGCGGTCCACGACAACCTGCGCAACCTCGGCCTCGACGTGCTGGACGTGGTCAACCTGCGCATCATGCTCGACCGGGAGGGACATGGCGTCGCCGAAGGTTCGATCGAAGCGCCGCTGACCACGCTGGCCGAACTCCAGCAGCGCGGGCTGGTGCGCCACATCGGCCTGAGCAACGTCACCCGCACGCAGATCGCCGAGGGACGGCGGATCGCCGAAATCGTGTGCGTGCAGAATCATTACAACCTGGTGCACCGCGACGACGACGCACTGATCGACGAGCTTGCGCGCGACGGCATCGCCTACGTGCCGTTCTTCCCCCTCGGCGGCTTCACCCCGCTGCAGTCGTCCACGTTGTCGGGCGTCGCCGAACGGCTGGACGCGACACCGATGCAGGTCGCGCTCGCGTGGTTGTTGCAGCGCGCGCCCAACATCCTGCTGATCCCCGGAACGTCGTCGCTCAAGCACCTGCGCGAAAATCTCGCCGCTGCCGAAATCACCTTGCCGCCGGACACGATCGCCGAACTGGATGGCGTCGCGCGGACAGGCTGACAGGCCGTGCGGCCCGACCGGCGGCCCTTCGCGGACCGCCGCGTGGCATGCTAAGGTCGGCATTCCATTCCAGCTCGGGGAGCCATGCCCATGTTCGTTCGTGTGTTTCTTTGTGCCCTGTTGATCGGCTTTGCCGGCGTCGCCAGCGCCCAGAACCAGCCTGCGCAGACGCAACAAAAACCCGCTGCGCAACAACTGACGCCGGAGCAGCGCGCCGCGATCCAGAAGCAGAACCAGGTGCTGGTGCAATACGCGGAATCGATCACCGCGATGATCGACAACGGGCAGAGCGGACAGGTTTGGGACCAGGCTTCCGACGTGGCCAAGAAAACGGTGTCGCGCGACCAGTTCACCAAGGCCACCGAAAGCGATCGTGCCAAGCTGGGCAAGGTGACCTCGCGCAAGATCGAAGGCGTCACGCGCGCACTGTCGAACGGCAAGGAAAAGCTGCCGCAGGGCCTGTACGTCAACGTCAATTTCGCCACCCAGTTCAGCAACGAGGCCAAGCCCGTGCGCGAACTGGTGTCGTTCCATCTCGACAGCGACAAGAAATGGCGGTTGTCGGGTTACACCGTCCGCTGATCCCTGCAAACATCGGGCTCAGGCGATGCCGAGCCCGGTGATTTCGCCGATGGCATCGCCATCGCGATTAGTTTCCGGCTAGTTCCTTGAGGGAATCGCCGTATTTGGCGCCGCTTTTCAGCCTGCAGCCCGATAGCGTCACCAAGCTAAACCCGCCGTGCTTGTTCGAGCGCAACTCGCGCACGCAATCCACATTGACGATCAGTGAGCGGTGGATACGGACGAATCGGCCGCCCGGCAATCGTGCTTCCAGGGCGGCAATGCCTTCGCGGGTGCGCGTGACGGTGCCGTCATTGCGGTGGACGTTTGCGTAGTCCCCGTCCGCTTCGATGTATTCGATCGAATTCACATCCAGGATTTGCACCGTGCGGCCAACCTTCATTGACACCCGCTCGCGCTGATTATTCGCAGCACCAAGCTGTGTCAGGAATACCCGCAGGGCATCCGGGTCGATTCGCCGCACCAGTGTGGCATCCCGTTGCAGATAGCGTCTAGCGCGATCGACTGCTTTCCGGAAGCGCTCTCGCTCCAGCGGCTTTACCAGGTAATCCAACGCGTCGACGGCGAAGGCCTCGACAGCATACTTGGAATGAGCAGTTGTGAAGATGGTATATGGGAGTTTCATCTCTGAACGCAGCACCTCGATGCCGGACATCTTCGGCATGCGGATATCCATGAATACGAGGTCTGGATCAAGTAAGCGAATTTGCTCCAGCGCGTCACGTCCATCGCTGCTTTCGCCGATCACGGCCAGGTCTGGCTCGCCCGCCAGGAATTCGCGCACCTGCGCGCGTGCGGGGGGTTCGTCATCGACGATCAGGGCGCGAATCATGTCGGAACCTGGTGCGGCATGGCACCGCGCGTGATCTTTCCGATACGGCCCTCCAACGCAGGTTTGGCCTTGATGTCGGCAAGCGGCAGTGAAACGCGTACCCGCCAGATTCCGGCGTTGCCGCCGTAGTCAAGACGATACGCATCGCCGTACAGCACCCGCAGACGCGCATCGAGTGCCGCCAAGCCACCGCGGTGGGCGGCCACCGGTGGGACTTGGCTGTCATATCGATTCTGCGCTTCAATGGCCAAGAAGTCATCGCGCGACATGCAGTTCACGGTCAAGATGCACTCGCCTGTCACGGTGGAAACTCCGTGCGTCACGGCGTTTTCGAGCAGGGTCAACAATAGTCCGCGCGGCACCACTTGGGTTGTAAGCGATTCCGGCACATCCATGACCGGTTTGAAGCGCTCTCCGAAACGCTTGCCGATGATGCGAAGATATTTTCCCGCCAGCTCACACTCGTGACCCAACGAGCAAAACTCCGAATCCGTTTCGCGGACGCTGTCGCGCAACAGTGCTGCCAACTCGGCGATCAGATCGCGCGCCTCTTCCGGACGGCTGATGACGAACGAAGAAATCGTGTTGAGCGTGTTGAAAAGAAAATGCGGATTGATCTGCTGCAACAGCAGCCGGTGCTGAGCGTCAAGGGCGGCAGAGGTTGCTTGCACCAACCGGACCTCACGGTCGCGCCTTTCGGCATCGGCGACAAGCGCGAAATACAGCAACACCCACGCGACGAACGCCCAGCCCATCGGAATTTGTTCCAGGACAGCCGTCCACGTGGGCCTGCCCCAGTGTGGCGCGATCACGTAAATGACGAGCATGTGAAAAAAGGCAGTGGCAACAGTCGCCGCAATGACCGCGGCCACGGTAACCACTGCGACGGTCCTCGCACCAGCGCGGCTCCGCGTCCAGTCCAGCACGCGGCCAATGCCGAGACTCATCACGGCACTGAGCGCAAACACGCATATGCCGCGCAATGAGTGATCGAGCTGGAACGGCCATGGCTCAAACACGTAATTTGTCAACCAAAAAGCGTAACTCAGCGTCCACAGCGCAATGGTGGCGAGCAAGAGCGTGCTGAATCGCTGCATCTTCATGCGCGCATCGTGCACTCGCGAGCGCAAGGTCGCAAGCCCGTTGGACAGCGGGTCACGATCGCAAGCAGCTTTTCTTTGGTCCGCATGTATCCGCGTGCCTTCCAAAAGAGGGCGATTGAATCGCGTAATAAAGCGGTCGGGCGAGCAGCTTCATGCCATGAACGAGCGTGCCGCTGCGCCGAAACCGCCTTTTCCCGGGGCCAATCCTGGTTTCTGGCCTTGAATCGCTGGCACCACCGGGCCTAATTTTGCCAGCAACCGTGATCGGGCTTGCCCGCCAGCAGGCGCAATCGTTACTGCACGCGGCGACGTGCGCTCACGAGGGCCCGTCTCCAAACCGATGCGTCAGAACCGTCTGCTGAAGGATCCTCGATAAATGGCATCCGACGAGTGCATTCGTGTTCCTGATGTCCAGACTCGATATCTCAAGCGGGGTGGCACCCTGCCATTGATAGTCAGGGATGACTCTTGCTTGTGGGTGATCTATGGCGAAGGTGGGGGTTGCATATTGAAAGTCGCCGGCGCTGCGGCCGGGGTGTGGATCCCGTTGCGCGGGTCGCTGCAAGTACACAGCAACGGATTGAATAGGGCTGTTCGCACCGGCAATGTCCTGATCACGGAAGTTGATGAAGGCATCAGGGCTTCCGGGTATGCCAATGGACGTTGGCTGGCCGTGCTCGGCCACAACCGGGGCTGGGCGCAACTGCTGCCAACTGGCTTGACGCCTGAAACGCCACTGTTCCCGAATCTGCACGCGGCGGACCACGAAATGAGGCGCTCGGCCATTGCCGTGGCGCGCGCGCATTCGCCCCTGGAACTCGAAGGGACGATGAGTGCCTTGGCGGACAAGGTCGACAGCCTGCAGGCGTCCTTGCGCCGAGCGGTTGCTCGCTGCCCCGGACGTACGTCGGCAAGAAGACACCAGGTGTTCCTGCGGTTGCAGCGCGTGCGCAATTACATCGGGGTTTATTGCAATCACGAACTCTCCAACGAAAAGCTCGCGCTGATGGTGAATTTATCCCCGTGCTATTTCCTGCGGACATTCAAATCCGTTTACCAGGAAACGCCGCACGCTTATCTGATCAACCAGCGGCTTCAACGAGCGGAGCGGTTGCTGCACTCTAGCAACCTCGCCATTACGGAAGTCGCCTTGGCGTGCGGCTTCGAGAACCGCTGCGTGTTCTCGCGGGTTTTTCACAAGAATTTCGGGATGACAGCCCAGGAAGCGAGGCGTCGTGGGAGTGCATGCGCCGCCGCTGGGTGATATTCGGGCAAATCCACAGATCAATAAACGTCACGCACGACGTAAATATAAGTCCAGCGTGGACCGCTCGGCGAAATAAAAATGGCGTTAACGCAAGACGCATTGATTTTTGCTGTGCGTGTTGCTTCCGTCACCAATCACGGAGATGGCACATGTCCAAGAAACTGCTGCAAGAGGCCATTCAACGGGCGCTTCATGTTTCCGGTATCGCGGGCGTGGGGATTGCCATTGGTTGTCTCGCTGCGCCCGCAGCCGCGCAGAACGCCGCGCCTGCCAATGCCAAGCAACAGCCGCAAACCTTGCAGACCATCGTGGTCACGGGTTCCCACATCCGCCGTGTGGATCTGGAAACTTCCAACCCGGTGGTGGCTATCACCGCACAACAGATCCAGGCGTCGGGCAAGATGACGGTCGGCGACGTGATTCAGAACCTGTCCGTCATCGCCGGCGGGGTCCAGAACCCGAGTGTCAATAACGGCGGCGGCAGCGGTTCGACCTCCGTCGGTCTGCGCGGTCTGGGCCCCAGTCGTACCCTGATCCTCATCGACGGACAGCGTGAGCTGATCAGCATGAGTCCTCCTTACGCACAGCAGGATCTGAACTTCATTCCGGCTTCGGCGGTGGAACGCATTGAGGTGCTGACCGACGGCGCTTCTGCGGTATACGGTTCCGATGCGATCGGCGGCGTCATCAACGTCATTCTGAAGTCCAATTATCAGGGCGCGCAGTTCTCGGCCAACTACGGCACCTCCGATCACGACGACGCCAACCGCAAGGGTGCGACCTTCATGTTCGGCCAGACTTCCGACAAAGGCAGCATCATGGCCGGTGTCGAGTACCAAAAGTTCGACGAACTGCTGCAGTCGCAGCGCAAGTTTTCGGAAAACGCCCTGTCGTTGACGACTTCGAGTGGCGCAACTCCCGTGCACGCCGTCATCGGCGGTTCAAGCTACCCCGCCCGCGACCGGATCACGGTCCCCCAACCCATAGCAACGGCATTTGGTTGCGCGAGCGGCAATCAGCTTTCATTGAACGTCAGTGCAGCCAACGCGGGCACGAGCCCGACCAGCCACAGCGACTATCACTGCTTTGGCAACGCGGACAAGTACAACTATGCGGCGGTCAATCTGCTCCTGATCCCGCAGGAGCGTACCAATGCATTCTTCAAGGGCGTGTATCACCTCAGCGACAACGTCGACTTCTACGCGACGTACCTGCACCAGAAGACCACGTCATCGTTCCAGTTGGCACCCACGGTGTACGGCACTCCTACCGGCGCAACCATTTCGGCGCAGAGCTACTACAACCCGTTCGGGGTCGAGTTCACGCCCAGCAACGGCAACGACTTCCGCGTGCGCCTGTTTCCGGCTGGCGATCGCGGAACGCGTTTTGCCACCACCAAGGATCAAATCATCATGGGCCTGCGCGGCAGTCTCGGCCTGTTCGGTCAGAACTGGACCTGGGATGTGGGTTACAACTACGGCCACTTCTCGCGTACCGAAACCGTGCTGGGTATCCCGAGCTTGGCCGCCCTCCAGCCGGGCTTGGGGCCATCGTTCCTGAATGCGCAAGGGGTCGTCCAATGCGGCACGGCTGCGGCGCCGATCTCGCTGAGCACCTGCACGCCGTGGGATCCGTTCAACATGTTCAACGCCAACACGCAAGCGGTCGTTCGTGCCGCTTCCGTGCCGGATCTCTGGAACTCTTGGTACATCTCGCGCATTGCCCACGCGGATATCAGTGGCGGCCTTTTCGATCTGCCGGCGGGTACTGTGCAATTGGCGGCGGGCTTGGATTACAACAAGCAGTACACCGACAACACCGTTCCGGCCGAACTGATCACCGAATCGATCCCGCCTTTCTCCTGTCCCTTGGGCAGCTTGTGCGCCGGGCACAGCCAAGGTGGATACAACGTCAAGGAGGCCTATGGCGAGTTGCTGGTTCCGCTTCTGAAGGACATGCCGTTCGTGCGATCCCTGAACGTCACGCTGGGCGATCGCTATTCGAAATACAGCGATTTCGGCAGCACCAACAATTGGAAGGCTGCATTCGAATACAAGCCGATCGACGACCTGTTGCTGCGCGGCACGGTGACCAGTGTATTCCGCGCGCCCAACATTGCCGAACTTTTTCTGGCGCCTACGACTTCCGCGCCATATTTGAGCAACGATCCTTGCGATGGCTACAGGGGCGCGCCGGCCGGCAGCGGACCCGCCATTGCCTGCGTCAACGTGCCAACCGACGGTTCATTCAAAGATTCGTACGTCGCCGCGCATCAACAACTCACCGCGGTCACCGGGGGTTCCCAATTCTTCGGAATCCATCTGAAGCCGGAATCCGGCAAGACCTTCGACTTCGGCGCCGTGTACTCGCCGCATTTCGTACCGGGCCTGTCGGTCAGTGTCGACTTCTGGCGCGTGTACCTCAACAACACGATCACCTTGGTCAATCCGACGACCTCGCTGAATCTGTGCTACGACGGCGTGACCTACTGGTGCCAGTTCGTCAGCCAACGGTTGACGGGCGCCAGCGCCGGCCAACCTGGCTTTTGGGAAGTGCCCACAGCCAATCTTGGCCGGGTCGACACCAAAGGTGTCGATATTTCCGGCAACTACAAGCTTCCCGATTTTTCGTTCGGCCAATTCAATCTTGGCTTGAACGCGACCTACCTGACGCAGTTCAAGATCAACACCGCGCCGGGGGAGCCAGGCAGCCTAGTGCTGAATGGCGCGGGCACGATGGGCACCTTCGGTTCGGCGCTGGGCAGCTCCTGCGTCACGGCGGGCGGCGCCCTGTGCTTCTATCCGAGGATCCGCGCGACGGGCACTCTGGGCTGGCAGCTCGGCCCCTGGAGCGCACAGTGGACGATGCGTTACATCAGCAAGTTCAAGGGCGGTTCCGCTGATCTTTCACAATACGCCACGATGCTCTCTTCCGTTCCCGGCTACGTGATCCGCTATGGCGCCACGGTGTACAACAATCTGCAAGTAGGCTATGACATCGAGCCGCTCAACACGCGCATCGACGTTGGTGTGGACAACATGTTCGACAAGCAGCCACCGATCCTGTACGCCAACAACGTGTTGGGTGCCAACACAGACCCGGCGGACTTCGACATGATCGGTCGCTACTACTGGGCTCGTTTCACCGTGAAGTTCTGATACACCCGGGTAACTCGCTCATGCATGCAACGCTAAGCCGGCCCTCGCAGGAACCATTGCGAAAACGACGTGAGGTCGGAGGACCGAGCGACGCCCTGTCCAAACCCCTGCCGGCATCCATGAGCAGCCCTGTTTGCTACGAGCAGCCTTCAAATGTTGGGCAGAGCGCGCGTATGCTTTTCGCGGTGAGCGATCCTGTGGCCGCTCACACCTATGCAGCGGGGATGGATGTGGGGCTTTCATCTCCCGAGCATTGGTCCAATCTCGGCGCTGCATTACGGAAAGCCGGACGCTACGGCGAGGCCCGCACTGCATTTTGTGAAGCTCGAAGATTGGCACCGCAGGATTTCGACGCTGCCTTGGGGTTGGCATACCTGGAACTGGAATGCGGCCGGTATCAGCATGCATATGACATGTTTCGGGTCGTGCTCGACAAATCACCTGAGCGCGTCGACATAAGAATCAATACGGCACGCGCTTGTTACGAACTCGGCAAATTGAAACGCGCCAAGTCGCTCCTTGAGGGTTGGCCGCAATGGGTCTTGGACAGCGACTTGGCTGCAGAGCTGTCCGCGGTGTTGATCCAGATCGGGAAGCTTCGCGCCGGTCTCTCCCTGCTGAAGACAGTGCCCGATTTAGCACGACTCGGCACGCAAACATTGGCCCGGCTGGCCTGTGCACTCGCGCAAGCGGAGCGTCTGAAGAAAGCTCGCCACTGTCTGGCTTTGCTCCCCGCTCCGGAAACTATCCACAACGCGGCTCTGCGCGAAGAAATCCTGACTGCATGCGCAAGGCTGGCGCTGCAAAGCGGTAATCCCTCTGGCGCGCGAAGATTCATTGGATTCCTGGAAACGCCGCCCGCTCCGGGAATCTGCCGCAGCGCAAAACTGTACTTCATGCTGGCCGAAATATGTTTTCGCCAGCTGGATATGGAGGCGGCAAAATCGGCATTCGTGACCGGTCGCTGTATACAGATGAAAGCGGCAGACATCGCATCGCCTTTGATGGTCGAGTTTTCAGCCTTCCCCTAGCTTGGATTGTGCAGCCAATCATGAAGCTGACAGAGGATTTTGCGCCCCAAGCGCTTTTTGTGCTGATCGTGCTGATCTGCACAATGTGTTGCTCATCAGCGGCGGCGAAAGAAATCGCCTTTCCCGCGATGGCCCCTCTCAGCGAGTACCTCATGTCCACGAAGGCGGAAATCGCGTTGGCCCGAAGCGCGGCACCGCCTTCCATATCGGCCAAAGCCACCGTAATGGCCCTTGGTCGCGATGGATACTCGACTGCCATCAAGGGCAGCAACGGCTTTCTCTGCCTGGTCGAACGCTCGTGGGGCAATGCCACGACCGATGCGGAATTCTGGAATCCCAATGTCCGTGGTCCGATCTGCTTCAATCCAGCGGCCGCGAGGACATTTGCGCCCATCTACCTGATGAAAACCAAACTGGTGCTCACGGGGGAAACGAAGGACGAGATCGCCAGAACGCTGGCATCGGCGTTCAACGAGAAGGAACTGCCCGAACTGGCGCCAGGCGCCATGTCCTACATGACGTCGAGACAGCAACGCATAGGCGACGAGGCCATTGTCTGGCATCCCCACCTGATGTTTTATGTTCGCGGTGATACGGCCAAAACCTGGAGGCAATCTGCCTGGCTCACCGCTTATCGCGACGAATGATCCCGAAGAACGGGCAACCATTTTCATGGTCCTGGTCGGCCGCTGGTCGGATGGTACGCCCGCCTCGCAAGCGGCGCCTTGATTGCAGTTCCATAGCCATTCTTTGCAAATGGCGCCGGCAAAAACGACGTGGACAACAACATGACCGTCGATGCGATCATCCAGCCAGTTTTCTAGGCAATGCCGAGCCCGGCGATTTCGCCGATGGCGTCGCCATCGAATCCGGCCAGCCGTGCGAACGCGTGGCCGCGCTCGGCGTAGTTCTTGAACTGGTCGAAACTGGGCGCGCCCGGCGACAGCAGCACCACGCCACCCTGCGGGGTGGTTTTTTTTGCCTGCGCGACCGTGACGGCGAGATCGGCGGCTTCTTCGACCGGACAGGCCAGCGCCGCATCGCGCAGCGTGCGTGCGATCCGCGTACCCGCCGCGCCTTGGGCGATGATCGTGTGCGGCGGCCTTGCGCGAAGTGCGCCAGCGAAGCCGTTCCAGTCCAGCCCGCGATCGTGTCCGCCCAGGATCAGCGTCACGGCGCGTCCATGCAGGCTTGCCAGCGCGGCCAACGCCGCATCCGGCGTGGTGCTGATCGAATCGTCGATCCATTCGATGCCGTCGCGCACACCCAGCGACGTGAGCCGATGCGGCAGGGGCTTGAATGTCGCGAGCGAAGCTGCGGCGGCGTGCGCGTCGAAGCCCAGCAATTCGATTGCCGCCAACGCAGCGCACGCATTGTGCGCGTTGTGCGCGCCGTGCAGCGGAAGATCGTCGATTGCGAACACGCGCTTGCCGCCATGCATGATCCATCCATCGGGGGCGTGCCAGCCCGCCGCATCGCCGAACGTCCGACGCAGCGGATGCGCGGCGGTGCGTTGCATCAGCAATGGGGTTGCGGCATCGACCAGCAGCGTGCGCGACACGTCCGCGAGTTGCAATTTGTCCGCGACGTAGCGCTCGCGCGTGCCGTGCCAATCCAGGTGTTCCTCGGCAAGACTCACGATCACGCCGAGTTTCAGCGGACCCGCTTCGCCGGTCTGGAAACTGGAGAGTTCGATGGCCCACAAATCCGCGCGTTGCCGATCCAGATCCAGCAACGGCAAGCCGATGTTGCCCGCCAGCGCGGTGCGCACCTGCAACGCTCGCGCGAGATGCGCGATCAGGGCGGTGGTGGTGCTCTTGCCCTTGGTGCCGGTGACCGCGACCACGCGCGCATCGGGGTTCTCGTCGAACCACAACGCGGTGCCCGAGATAAAGCGCGTGCCGTTTTTTTGCGCAGACAATATTTCCGACTTGTATGCGCTGATGCCAGGTGATTTGATCACCACGTCGTGCGCGGAGAGTGTCTCTTCATCGGGCGGCTCAACCCGGATGTCGAGCATCGCAGGATCAAACCCATCCCCACCCTGCCCTTCTCTTGAAGGGGAGGGTCTGTTAAATGCGCCATTGAGCGCGGCAGCTTCGTCTGATTGGCAATACAGCGTCAGCGGCTTGTCCGGGAAACGCCGCCGCAGCGCGGCCAACACGCTGCGCCCTTCGCGGCCATAGCCCCAGATCGCCACATCGGCATGTTCAAGCTCCGCGAATCGCATCGAGCGCTCCCGCGAAGCGCGGCGGAATGCCGTGCTCGCCCGACGGTTCCAGCCACGGCTGCAATGCCAATCGTGCCGCATCCAGTTGCGGTGCGATGTCGTCGCGGAACCGCGCGACCAGCGCGTCCTCGCGCCATTCCGGACGCGCCGCCAACGTGGCGAACGCGGCGCGCGCTTCGCTGGCTTCGCCCACGCATTCGAACGGTTTGTGATCGCGGTATTCGATCAAAGCATCGAAACCGGGTGCCAGCGTCTCGTCATCCAGCAGGTTGCGGCCGAAGATCTGCAGCAGTCGCGGCTTGGGCAGAAACGGCGCCAGCGCCAGGAACACGAAGTGGCATTTCGGACACTGGCCGCACCAGCGGTCCGCCGGCTTGGGACCGAGAATCCTGAAGTTGCGGTTGCACGACGAGAACGCATCGAAATACGCAGCGCCGGATTTCGCGAACGCGCGCGTGACCGCGAGTTCGGAAAGCGGACGCAGCAGCGAGAAATAATCGAGGTCGGCCGCGACATGCGTGTGCAGCCATGCTGCGAACTGCTTTTCGAATGCCCAGCCCTTGCTCCACTGGTGATTGACCTGCACGCCTTCGTACTCCAGCGTCGCCGCCGAGGCCGAACGTTCGTTGGCGAACGCGATCGCGTCGAAGCCGTACAGCACGGCCGCGCAGGCGAGGATCGCGGAGTTGATCGCGGTGACCGGGATGTGGCCGTTCCACGCGCCCATGCGGTTGTAGTCGAACAGCAGCGGCGAAAGTTCGCGTCCGATGTTGAGCATCGGCAAGCCCGTGCGTGCCGCGACGGCCGCGATCAGCGGCGATGCACCGACCCATGTCGCGGTGGCTTCAGTCCCGGCCTTCTTCAACGCCTCGACCACCACCAGCGAATCCTTGCCGCCGCCGATGGGCACCAGCGTGCGATTCGGCAGCGCGAGCGCGTTCGCAATGGGCGCGGATGACGACCCACGCAGAAACGCAATCCTGCCGCGCAAATCCAGGCCATTGCGATACGCGAACTCGCCCAGCCCGTGCAGGTACAGTGTATCCAGCAGATCGGCGGTCGCGTTATCCAAGTCGCCAGTTTCGACCTCGATCCGTGGCGGCAATCCGGCCTTGTAATAGCTGACGCCCGCGAAAAAGTGCAGCAGGCGCAGCGCGGCGTCGAATGCAGCCTTGCGCGAATCCGGCAATTTCGGCGCATCGGGAAAACGGATGCGCTCGACCAGTTCCGGACCGGTGTCGAACGCGTACACCAACTCCGCCACCCCGTCTGCGTAACCGCAGCGCACGAAGCGAAAGACTTGCGCCTGGCGCGGGTCGGCGAGCGTGTTCATTCGATGACCGCCGCTTCGGCAAGGGGCCGCAAATTGTAATGCGAGGCCATCGATTCGCCGTAGGCACCGGCCTGCGCGATCAGCAGCACGTCGCCTTCCGCGCTGCGCGGCAGGCGGCGGTCGGAACCGAGCACGTCGCCGGATTCGCAGATCGGCCCGACCACTTGGTAAAGCGTGTCGGCCGGCGCTTCGAGCCGCGTGAGGTTGACGATCTCGTGCCAGGCGTCGTACAGCGCGGGACGGATCAGCGCGTGCATGCCCGCATCGCAACCGAGGTACTCCAGCGTGCCCTTGCGCTTGGACTGGGTGACGCGCGCCAGCAGCACGCCGGCGTCGGCCACCAGCCAGCGGCCGGGCTCCAGCCACAGTTCGTATTGCGGATACGCGCGCTTCACCTCGGCAAGCGCGGCATCGACGGCGCGGAGATCGAGTTCCGCTTCGCCCGGATGCGACGGTACGCCAAGCCCGCCGCCGAGATTCAGGATGCGCACGTTGCCGATGCGTTCGGCAAGACTTGCAAGCTGCCCGCATACGCCGGACCAGTGCACCGCATCCAGGATGCCGGAACCGAGATGCGCGTGCAGCCCGATGATGCGTACGTCGTTCGCGCGCGCGAGATCCAGGAACGTGCCGAGCTGGTCCAGTGGCAAACCGAACTTGCTGGTCACACCGCCGGTGCGGACCTTGTCATGGTGGCCGAGCCCGCGGCCGAGGTCCACGCGCAGCATGATCTCGCGCCCGGCGAACAGCTCCGGCCATTGCTGCAACGGATGCAACGCGTCCAGCGTGGTGGTGACGCCGCAGTGCAGCGCCAACGCGTAATCCGCACGCGGCGCGAAATTCGGGGTGAACAGGCGCGGCGATTCGCGCGCCTCGCCGACCGCGTCCACCGCATCCAGCTCGCCGGGCGACACGCACTCGAAACCGAAACCTTCCTGCGCCAGCGCGCGCAGGATCGCCGGATGCGGATTGGCCTTGATCGCGTAATACAGGCGATCGACCGATTGCATCGCGCGCAACGCCTGCGCTTGCGCGCGCACGCTGGGCAAGTGGTACGCGTAACGCGGTGTCTTGTCCGCGAGCTTCAGCAATGCGTCGCGTGAGGCACGCCACCACGGCGCCCGTACGCGTTTGGCGCCTTCGCCGTACAGTTCCTGCCAGCTCGGGCCAAACAACGCCGAATCATCGGTACGCAGTGCACCGGCGCGGATCAGCAACTCGTGCAGGCGCGGCAGCAAGCCGTCCAGCATGGCCTCGTCCACCACGAACGTGAGGTTCAAATTGTTGGACGATTGCGAAATCAGGTGCACGCGTTCGCGTCCGAATTCGGCCAGCACTCCGGACAGGCGATGCAGCATCGAACGCATGCCGCGGCCGACCAGCGTCACTGCCGCGCACGGCGCGATCACCTTCACGCGGCAGACCTTGGCGAGATCGGCCGCCAGCGCCGCGACCACATCGGAATCGAGCAGGTTCTCGGTGGGATCGAGCGACACCGTGACGTTGGTTTCCGCGGAACCGATCAAATCCACCGACAAGCCGTGCTGCTTGAACGCGGCGAACACGTCGGCGAGGAAGCCGACCTGCTGCCACATGCCCGAGGTTTCCATCGACACCAGCGTGATCCCGCGCCGCGAGCTGATGGCCTTGATGCTGGGCGCGGCTTCGGGCGGCAGCGGCCCGATCTGCGTGCCTTCGAAATCCTGGTGGCGCGTGTCCTTGATCAGCAGCGGCACGCGCGCGCGCCGGCACGGCGAGATGCAACGCGCGTGCAGCACCTTGGCGCCGGTGGTCGCGATTTCCTGCGCCTCGTCGTAATCGAGCCGCTGCAGCAGGCGCGCGCCGGGAACCTGGCGCGGATCGGCGCTGAACATGCCGGCCACGTCCGTCCAGATTTCCACCCGCGACGCGCGCAGCAGCGCGCCGAAGTGCGCGGCCGAAGTATCGGAGCCGCCGCGTCCGAGCAGCACCGTATGCCCGTCGCCGTCGCGCGCAATGAAGCCTTGCGTGATGAACACGTCGCCGCGCGCGGCCAGCGCCGCGGCGAACGCGGGGTCGTGTTCGACCTGCACTTGCGCGGACAACGCGCACGCGCGCTCGTTGAGGAACGGAACCTCGCGCGCCAGCAGTGCTTCGCGCGCGTCCAGCCACTGCGTCGGCAAGCCGTTCGCACTTATGAAAGCCGCGCCCAGTGCACTCGAAAGCAGTTCGCCGTGCGCTTGCACCGCGGCTTGCCACAAAAAGCTGTTCCTTCCCCCGCTTGCGGGGGAAGGTGCCCGCAGGGCGGATGGGGGAAAGTCTTGCGATCCCGCCATCAGCACCTGCAATGACGCCAGCCCGCGATCCATCTCCGCAGTTTCAGCCAGACCCATTTCGTCGGCCAGCGCACGATGCCGATCCACCAGTTGCGCGACCGCCATTTCGCGCTCCGCGGTCGCGCATGTGCAGAGCGCCTTCAACGCATCGGTGACGCCGGCCAGCGCAGACACCACTACGACGACGCGCGCGCCTTCGGCACGGCGCGCCGCGGCGAGTTGCCGGATTGTCCGCCAGCGATCGACGGTCGCCACGCTGGTGCCGCCGAACTTCAGCACCACCCAAGGCGCATCGGGAGCGAGCGGCGCAGCGGCGGAAACGGTCATGGACGGCTGGATGGCGAGAGGCGCGCGGCCGCGCGGAAAGGCCGCCAAGTGTTGCGTGCGGCCAGCAAAGAGTAAAGAGCAAGTCGGGCGCTGCGCGCCCTGCAAAGGGTAAGCTGAACGCGGGGCGCGGTTTTCTCACCCTTTGCAGCGCCGCAGGCGCGACTCGCAGCGAGCACAGCGAGCGACTTGCCCGTCGCGGCGAGCGCAGCGAGCGACTTTCCGCGCGCCGCGCATACAATCGGCGGATGCCACAAGCCCCGCAAACCCCACCGACCAGGATTGTCCCCGAGCCCGTCCGCAAGGGGATCGACGTTTCCATCAACGGCAAGCAGTTCCGCCACACCGGCGATCCGGCGATGCCGCTGCTGTGGTACCTGCGCGACGTGCTGCGCCTCACCGGCTGC
>Ga0134126_10001818_pt1 | contig 27055 bp, 27 predicted proteins | sample KB31752_FD_96881 | JGI IMG/M metagenome (GOLD analysis project Ga0134126, IMG submission 96881) | Terrestrial soil microbial communities with excess Nitrogen fertilizer from Kellogg Biological Station, Michigan, USA - KB3-175-2 | ecosystem: Environmental > Terrestrial > Soil > Unclassified ... | reverse complement strand
GACGGGATCGATTGCGGCAAAGAGGCATGCCGGGGTGTGGACACCCGTAATCGCTCACAAAACTTTAAGTGCCGAACCTCAATTCGCACTTGCTGCTTAATTAACTAAGTAGCCGTCTCCCGGGGCTTTGCCTGCGGGCTTTCGGAGAGGCGTCGCACTGCAGGCTGGTCCTCATGGCTGGGTACGGGCCGTAGGGACGAGATCCACGGACTAGCGATGCGCGCATCTTGTCGGTTCTGAGCGCGCAAAGCGAAACCAACCGGAACACGACTGAGCATGGAGCCTCTCTTTGTTGCCAACGATTTCGGACGCGGGTTCGACTCCCGCCGCCTCCACAATCATTAAGTAGTTTTATTTTGTTATACTTATAAATTAGTGGATTTTATGTGTACGATACGCGTACGATAGCTACATTATGCTGACGCTGTATCGCCGCCATCTCAAGCGTTGCTCGAAGGGTGATGACCGCTATTGGAAGCGTTGCTCCTGCCCGATGTGGGTAGAGGGCACGGTCAACGAAACCTACATCCGGCGCAGTCTTCATACCGCGAGTTGGGAACGAGCACAGGGACTCGCGCAAGAAATCGAATCCGCCGACGATCCCAAAGCTCCTCCTCCAAAGAGAGAGGAGCCGATCACGCTGGAAAAAGCTGTCAAGGAATATCTTGCCGACGCCAAGGCCCGCGACTTGGCCGAGTCAACCCTCGGTAAGCTAACGACCATTTTTGAGAAGCAATTTTTGACCTGGGCGAAGTCCGAGGGCTATACCCTGCTGCGCGAAATGGACCTTCGTGCGGTACAGTCCTTCCGCACATCGTGGAAGGACGGCGGGATGGCGAAGAAGAAGAAGCAGGAGCGTGTGACGGGTTTCTTCTGGTTCTGCATTAGAGCCGGATGGATCACTACCACCCCTACCCTGAATCTCAAGCGCATTACCGTTCGCCAGAAGCCGACAGATTATTTCCCACGCGACGAGTACGCAAGGATTCTCGAAGCGACTTACCAGCTCGATGAGGGGATGGATCGGGCCTACGATCTTGAGAAACGCGGTCAACGCCTGCGGGCAATGGTGGGCTTGTTGCGATGGGGTGGGGTACGAATCCGTGACGCGGTAACGCTTGACAAGACAAGGCTCCTAGCAAACGACGACCTCTTCCTCTATCAGGCAAAGACCGGAGTACCGGTGTACGTTCCCCTACCCCACAGTGTTGCAGAGGATCTTCGGAATGTACCGCCCGGCCCCAAACCAAATCCTCGTTATTTCTTCTGGAGCGGCAATGGAGAGCCGAAATCTGCCGTAGCAGATTGGCAGCGCAGTCTGCGAAGGCTGTTTGAAGTTGCTGCATTGAAGAATGGGGACGGGACGCTGAAACGCTGTTTTCCGCACATGTTCCGCGATACGTTTGCCGTCGAGAATCTGCTGGCCGGTGTCCCTATCGACCAGGTTTCGCTCCTGCTAGGCCACAAGAGCGTGAAGATCACGGAAAAGCACTATGCACCTTTCGTGAAAGCAAGGCAGGAACAGCTTACGGCGAGCGTTCGCAAGGCCTGGGGAGACTTGGCTCCGAAGCAGGAAGCGCCGGAACCAGATCAACCGGCGACAGAAAGTTATTCTGTGCAATCAACTGGCCCGACGCTGGTGTACTCGAATCAGCACGCTCTCAGGAATGCGTAGGTTGCAATAACCGCGCTTCCTAAGAGTTTCGGGCGTACCCCATCGAAGCACACCGCTTTCTTCCGCAAAGAGCCTGCGGACGGACTTCTCGCTCATCCCCCAAAGCTCCGCGACCTCCGGCACGGTGTAATGACGCTCCAATGCGATGGATTGCAGCGTTTCCCGCTGCGGCGGCTTTCTCTCGAATCCATTCATTCCCATACGCAAAATCCTGAAGGTATCTCACTTACCTGCGAGGTTCGCGCGTCGAAACACAATCGTCCAATGAAATTTGGGGCGAGCGTCATGCCTCTGCGGCATGACGAACCAGCAGCACACACGAAAGAAATCGTGCCAGCGGTGAGCTTCCGGGGGTAGAATGCTTTTCACAATCGGGACTTGATCGTACCCGATCTTGAAACGTTTGCTGTCCTTCCAAGCATTTTCCTGGATCTCTGGAGGATAAGCATGTCCTTACCAGACATTAACCTGCTTCAGGCAGCGATTGTACTTGCGGAAGAGCTGCACTTCGGACGAGCGGCAGACAGGCTGAACATGAGCCAACCGACGCTCAGTAAGCAGATTTTCCGACTGGAACGGTCTGTCGGGCTACGTCTCTTTGAGCACAATCATCAGGCCGCCGAACTCACACCTGCCGGGCAGGTCTTTATCGCGGAAGCACGCGAGGTGGTTTTTCATGCCGAGCGCGCCATCTTTTCCGCAAGGGCCGTCATTGACGGCTCGACAGAAATCCTTAACCTAGGCAAGTCTTCATACACTGATCCATTCTTTGTTTCGCTGCTCATGTCGATACGCCTCCCTTTATTTCCAGACATGAAGATTAAGTTATGGAGCAACTATTCGAATGCACTGGCGCAGCAGCTCGTCACCGCAACGCTGGATATCGCGCTCATCACCGGTGTGCCCTCAAAAAGCACATTGAGCACAATGGAGATTGCGACGAATCCTTACTACGTGGTGATGCGAATGGGAGATGAACTGGCGGGGTACAAAGAAATTCGATTCGATCAACTGGAGCATCGTCTTTGGGTACTTCTTGGCCCGCATATCAATGCCTATCTTTACGATCAAATCCAGGCAGTCGCTTCACGGAAAGAGGTATTCCCGTCGGACATCTACACATTCACGAGCACCGAAGAAGCATCCGCATTAGTTCGTGAACATCATGGACTGGCGCTCCTGCCACGAACCGCAGCATGGCGGATTGCACGAGACGGTATTACGATTCGTCCTCTCGCTGAAGATCGACTGCGGCTCGTTACCAGCCTTGCCGTTCGCGTCGATAGCAAATCGCGACTGGTGAACGAATTCGTCAAAGCCGCTGGTAGAAAGCTGAATGAAACCGGTCAACGAGGACAAAGCAGGTTGCCATTGACCGGATGATTTAGTTCATCTCGCCGGAAGCGCTTTCGAGCATATCGACTGCCCGGATTTCGATATTCAGTGGGCCTTCCATGCCGCATTTCTTGCAAGGGTATAGTCCCGTGGTGTGCGCTCGATCTTCGAAGTCTTCTCTCCGAAATGCGGTGCCGCAATGAACGCACACATGAACATGGATAAACGGATCAGTTACAGCTTCCCGATAGAGTGACATCATCTATTTTCCCTTTGCTCCGCAATTGCGCCCATTGGACGGGCGCTAGTTACTTCGATCCATCAACCACTGAGTGTGTAGTGATCCCACCGCACCCGTCGGACGATAGCCGCCATCACCATGCTCCCTGCTTTCCGCCATACCACCACACGAATCCAACCGTCGCTGTGTCCTGGTGATCCACTAACTTCCCTGAAGTCCCACGCGGAAAGAAGTCTCGATTACTCCAGTCGCGCCTATACTCGATCAGCGTTTCAAAACCATCGCCCAGATGATGCGTATAGGTTCCTGTCACTTCCTTTAACGCTTGCGTTGTGCCGCTGAACAAGCCGTCTCGATCCGAGAAGTATTCTCCGCGTGTTGCAAAGGATGACCGCGGAGTGAATTGGAAGTTCACATAGGCCGCGCCACCATCCACATGCGAAGGCGTGGAGGACTCGCCGGGAGCTGCATTTGCCCATAGCCTCTGAATGACGTAATCGGCCTCACCGCTCAAGAGCAAGCGTGGAGTGACTTGCCAACTAGCGTAAGTGTCGAAAATGTGAGTTTTCCCGTTTGGTGAGCTGGAAATCGGGGTGAAACAGAGACCGGGTTGTAATGGAGCGCTGCCGCAGTTGGTCGATGGCGCGACGTCGGGATGCTCCTGGCCAAGGTAGTAATTTACGGTCCAATTCACTGTCTTGGTGGGAGTGACATTAAAACCGACCATTTCATCCTTAAACGAGTTAAGCGGCTCGGTCTGTTGCGTTCCATTCGTAAGCCAGTAGTTGAGGGAAACTTTATCGTTAATTGGATAATTGGCTCGGATTCCCATGTGATAGAAGGGCAGATAATAGAAGAAGAACGACCGAGTATAGTTCAACTGGTCCTTCGTATAGTTCGCTTCATATCCGAGCGAACTCGCCCATTTGCCGAAGTCAATCGTCAGTCCCTTGCCAACCGGCGCAACATAGCGACCGTATGCTTGGAAGATATTTCGATAGATCTCAGGACGGTTCTCGTTGGAAGGATTGCCCTGCAGAGTAGCTGTTGCTTGACCAAACTGAAGATCGAGGCGAGTACCGAATCGGCGGCCATTCGCGGGATCTGCGGGAAGCTCGAAGATGACAGCAGCTTGGTTCAGGCTGAAGCTGTTGCTCAGCACATCATATGCGTGCAGAGAATTGACACGGCCTACGGGATGATTGAAGTTATATTCGTAATAGCCATCCACGATAGCATTCAACGTAGAAGTCGCTGGTAGTAATGGAGCTTTCTTCTCTTGTGCCGCGACTTGTGTAGCAGGTTGCATATTCGTTGCAGGTGGAGTTGCAGAAATATTGCTCTGAGGACTTGTGATCTGTTCTGATTGAAGAGTCTTGAGCTGAGCTTTGATCGCATCGAGCTGCATCTCAAGTGCTTCGACCTTTTGCTCTAAGACCTTCGTTTGAACAGCCGCGACATTCCCACCGTTCGGAGCCGATTGCGCCTGCGCCGCCACGGTACAGAAAGCGAGTCCAACGCCAACGCTGAGTAATTTTGATTTGGACTGTCCCGAACTGTTCGATATCGGGCGAACGAGCGCCATCGAATGTTTTCTGTGCTCTTTTGAACACTTGCTTTCCAGGTGAAAGTGGTAGAGAACCCAGAGCAGGAACGACACGGCGAACGGAGCCAGAACGAGCATGATTGCTTGAGCAAGGGGAATCGAGTCACTGCCCATCTGGTCCTCCGAATGCACCTTTATTACAGGTCGAAATTGCGTTTCGAAGACGCTACAAGTTCGTATGAAAGTCATATGGAAAGCTCGCGCGAAAGGGTGGAAGATTTGTTTATGCGAGCCGCGCGGTTCCATACAATAAGAGGAGAGCGTCGGGACAGCTTTTGATGACCAATCCACTCAAGTCCATTTCGCAAAAACACATTGCAGTGCGGACGGCATTTTCAATTGGATTTGCGTCGGTGCTTGTTCTCGCTCTTGTCCCTCTCCAAGATTCTGTTAACGTCACGACAATCGGCTTCGCACTGCTTCTCGGAGTGCTCTTCATTTCGATTTATTTAGGCAGCCGTCCAGCACTCGTGGCCTGCGTGGTTGCCGTGTTGGGCTATAACTTCTTCTTTTTGCCGCCGACATTAACCCTGACTATCCAGAACCCGCAGAACTGGGTAGCACTTGCTGCATTCTCCATAACCGCGGTTGTGACTGGCCAGCTCTCCGCTAGAGCCCGGCGGCGCGCGACCGAAGCAGAATCCTCTCGGCAGGAAGCGGAACGGCTCTATCGCGAGCTACAGTCTGCCTTTGAGATCACGAGCCAGGCCGAGGCAATCAAGAGAAGTGAACTGATGAAATCGGCGCTGTTGGATGCTGTTACGCACGATCTACGGACACCTCTCACTTCGATTCGTGCAGCCGCGACCACCCTCCGCAAAGCAGGGAGAGCGGGCCAGGACATTGGTGCAGAGCTAAGCGGAGAATTGATCGCACTGGTCGATGAGGAGAGCCTGCATCTCGATCAATTGATCAGTAGTTTTGTTGAACTAGCCAGGATCGAGGCCGGTAATCTGATGCTAACGGCCACATGGAGTTCCCTCCGTGACGTTGCGAATGCGGCGATCAAGAGAGCCGAGAATCTCCTCAAGCGGCACCGCGTAGTCGTCGAAGTGCCCGATACCCTTCCGCTCATGCACATCGATGCACGGGCGTTGTCAGAGGTCATCTATACGCTTTTGGACAATGCCCGCAAGTATTCGCCGGACGGTTCGACAATCACCATTCGCGCCAAGCAAGAGGGTGAAGACATCGAAGTGTCGGTTCACGACGAAGGGATCGGCATCCCTGAACAGAATGCTGCTCGTGTCTTCGAGAAGTTCTACCGTGGCGAAGATGCCCGCTCTCATGTACCTGGTGGACTTGGAGTCGGGCTGTCGATTGCCAAAGCCATTGTAGAGGCTCATAGCGGCGCAATCTGGGTTGCGCCGGAGCCTCGTGGCAAGGGCGCTACGCTACTCTTTCGCATTCCAATTCGTGAGGAGGAATGATGGTCTCACAGGAAGTCAGTATGGAACGCAGAAAAGTCCTCGTTGTGGACGATGAATCATCAATTACGCGCACTTTACGCGCCAGCTTTCTCGCGAATGGGTACGATGTCCGCACCGCACAAGATGGCATCTCCGGCTTGCAAGTGTTGGAAGACTGGGGGCCGGAACTGATTATCACCGATCTCGCTATGCCCGAAATGGATGGAATCGAGCTGTGCAGGCGAGTTCGTGCGTTTTCAACCATCCCTATTATTCTTCTGTCCGTCCAAGAGGATACAAGCTCCAAAATTGCGGCTCTCGATGCGGGAGCAGATGATTATGTCACAAAGCCTTTCAGCATCGATGAGCTTCTTGCACGAGTCAGAACTGCGCTCCGCAGACTGGATCTCATCCGAGATTTGACGACGCCCGCTGTCGATCAAAAAATGTTGGACATAGGCGATTTTTCGGTCAATCTGCTTAACCGCCAAGTGATGATCCGGGACGTTGAGGTTCGTTTGACGCCGAGAGAGTATGAATTGTTGGTATTTTTCCTTCGAAACGCGGACCGCGTATTGACTCACTCCTTCGTCATCAAGTCTGTTTGGGGCGCACATACCACCCACCAACCGGAATACCTTCGGGTTGTGGTCGCAGCGCTCCGAAAAAAGATTGAGCCTGATCCGAACCATCCTCGCTATCTGCTCACCGATCCCTGGGTCGGGTACCGATTCACGCCGGTCGAAGAAGAAGCGTGAGAAGTCGTCATGGTATCCATACGATTTTGTTATGACTTTGTTATCTGTCTTGAGATTCCAATTAGATGGCGCAGCACCGGCCGTTCAATAAGGGCCACCTCACATGGTGAATCACACAAAGACTCCGGAAGAATGGTTACTGGAAGCTGAGGCAGAGAAGTGTCGCGGCCGCTTTAAGATTTTTCTAGGATATGCCCCTGGTGTCGGCAAGACTTACAGTATGCTCAGCGAGGGCATTCGCCGCAGGAGCAGAGGCGAAGATGTCATCATCGGGGTAGTGAACACTCATGGGAGGGCGGGTACAACGGAGCTCGCGTCCAAGCTGGAGCGAGTACCGCTGCGCGATATCGAGTACAAAGGTCACACCTTCTCGGAGATGGATGTTGATGCCATTTTGGCTCGCACACCACAAGTTGCCCTGGTTGATGAGCTTGCTCATACCAATATCGAAGGAAGCCGTTTCCACAAGAGATATGAGGATGTTATGTTGCTGCTTGAGAACTGCGTTGATGTTCTTAGCACGGTCAATATCCAGCACGTCGAAAGTCTAACGCCAAAGGTCCAGGCGCTCACCGGCATTGTCGTTCGAGAGCAGGTCCCAGATTGGGTGCTGACCAAAGCCGATGAGATTGTGATTGCGGACCTCACCCCAGAGGCACTTATCACGCGAATGCGCCGAGGCGATATCTACCCTCAAGAGCGGGCAGAACGTTCGTTGGCAAACTTTTTCCGTGCCGGTAATCTCATTGCACTCCGTGAACTCGCTCTCCAGCAAGTGGCCCGCGCTGTGGATCGGAATCTCCACGAATATGTAAAGCGGCACAAATTGGGCAGCCAGTGGGCGATTGCGGAAAAGGTCGCTGTCTGCGTCAGCGTCGGGCCGCAGGCACTCGACTTGATCGCCCGAGGAGCGCGCCTGGCCAACCTTCTCGATGCAGACCTCTACGTGCTCCACGTCAAGAGCTCTCGTGATGTGACCCCAGAAGGAGCACGTGCGCTTAGCGCGAGCCTCGCTTTTGCAAGAGACCTCGGGGCCAGAATAGTTGAACTCAGCGGCAACGATACTGCTCTCGCAACCGCGTCCTTCGTTCGTGAAGAGCGCATTACTCAAGTATTTGTGGGACGGTCTGCAACGCAAGGCTTCAGGAGCTATATGTATCACCTAGCAATTCATAAATTTATGGCGGAAGCGCCCCACGTCGATCTACATATCATCTCCAGCGACAGATCCTAGTCTCATATGGATTTCATATGAACTTGTTTCGCTCTTGTTAGGTGGTTGTCACGTGTAATCGCACTCAGTCAATGGTGAGCCGCGACTGATATGCGAAACAACGAAGCAAGCGCGCAAAAGATATTGATCGTCGGAGCCTCTTCTGATCTCAGAGAGATCGGCACTAGCCTCGTATCTGACGGTTTTCAGATTCGCTTCAGCAACACCAGCGAAGCAGCCTTGACAGCATCACAGGCATGGTATCCCGACTTCGTGATCGTCGATGACACGGCTTCTGGATTCATCAAAGCGTTTCGCGCCCTCAACTTCCGCACTCCTCTGTTGGCCCGAACACCGACTCGCGCAGGATTCGCTGGGTTACTAGACGATGGCGCGGATGATTGTGTCGAAAGACTCTGTTCGGTAACAGAACTGCGCGCGCGTATTCGCTCAAAACTCAAATACTCTCGCCGCCCCGTAAAACTAACGAGGCAAGAAAGCTAACTCCATGTGGGATATCGGCTGTGTTGTCGGAACAGTGCTCTTCTTCCTCCTGTCCATCGCATACGTTTTCGGATGCGTTCACCTAAATGAGAAGGCGAAGCCATGAGTGAGGGAATCGCTCTTTTGATCGTTGTAGCGCTTCTGTTCGCTTATCTGGTCTACGCGCTGCTGAAACCTGAAAAGTTCTAACGAGGAGTGTCCGAAATGACAGCCAATGGCTGGATACAAATTTTTCTATTTTTCGGAGCGCTCTTAGTCAGCGCGAAACCGCTCGGACTTTATATGGCGAGGGTGTTTGCCCATGAAAAGACCTTCATGGACATCCTCTTCCGTCCAGTCGAGCGCCTTATCTACCGAGTGGTTGGTATTGATGAAGGACAGGAGATGCGCTGGACCGAATACGCGACCTCCATGCTTTGGTTTAGTCTCATCAGCCTGCTTTTCGTATATGCATTCCAGCGATTACAGCAGTATCTCCCGTTGAACCCACAGCACCTTCCAGGCGTAGCTCCAGACCTCGCCTTAAACACCGCCATTTCCTTTACGTCCAATACCAATTGGCAGTCATACGTTCCCGAAGCCACCGTCAGTTATTTGACCCAAATGGCTGCACTCGCCTATCACAACTTTCTTTCCGCTGCGACCGGTATCGCTGTCGCTGTCGCGTTCGTGCGAGGAATTTGTAGAAAGGAGTCAAAGACGCTAGGCAATTTCTGGGTAGACATGACTCGTGCATGTCTCTGGGTTCTTCTCCCGATGTGCTTCATTTGGGCGTTGTTGCTCGTGTCACAAGGCGTCGTGCAGAACTTCCATCCATACGTCCAAGCAAAGCTCGTTCAGCCTCAGACCATCACTACGACCGGGAGCGATGGAAAACCCACAACTCAGACCATCACCACTCAAACGATCGCCCAGGGGCCTGTGGCTTCTCAGGAAGCTCCTAAAATGCTGGGTACCAATGGTGGTGGCTTCTTCAACGCGAACAGCTCTCATCCTTATGAAAATCCGACCCCTTTCTCTAATTTTCTGGAGATGTTTGCCATCTTCATTATTCCTGCCGGTCTGACCGCCATGTTGGGAAAAATGACACGCGCTCCGGCTCACGGATGGGCCGTGTTTGCGGCTATGTCCGTTTTATTCTTCGCCGGAGTCACAACCTCTTATTACGCTGAGTCGCAAGCAAATCCGCTTCTCCAAGCAGCCAAGCTGCATGTCGATCAAAAACCCTCTTCTTTACAACCCGGTGGAAATATGGAGGGAAAGGAAGTTCGTTTTGGGATCGCGGACTCCGCATTGTTTGCCACCGTCACAACGGACGCGAGCTGCGGAGCCGTTAACTCCATGCACGACTCGTTCATGCCGCTGGGTGGGATGGTCACACTCGTCAATATGATGCTGGGCGAGGTTGTGTTCGGAGGAGTTGGTGCGGGCCTTTATGGGATGCTGATTTTTGTCATCCTATCGGTGTTTATTGCTGGGCTTATGGTCGGTCGGACCCCCGAATATTTGGGCAAAAAGATCGAATCCTTCGATGTCAAGATGGCGATGCTCTATGTTCTGATCTTCCCTCTCTCAATTTTGGGATTCAGCGCCATTGCCTTGATGATGCCGCATCTCGGCCTGGCATCCCTAGGAAACAGTGGCCCGCACGGGCTTACCGAGATTCTCTACGCGTACACCTCAACAACCGCTAACAATGGCTCTGCCTTCGCCGGCCTAAATGCGAATACGCACTGGTACAACCTCTCACTGGGTGCGGCCATGCTGATCGGACGCTTCTTAATGATCGTTCCCATGCTTGCTCTTGCAGGCAACCTCGCACGAAAAAATCTCGTGCCAGCATCATCGGGCACATTCCCGGTAGATACCCCTCTCTTTACCACTCTCCTGGTCAGCGTTGTTCTTATCGTCGGCGCATTGACCTTCTTCCCGGCTTTGTCTCTGGGACCGCTTCTGGAACACCTGCTGCTTCACGCTGGAAAGGCTTTCTAGCTCTTTAAGGAAAAGCAAATCAGATGGCAAACATAAGCAAACGCGGTTTATGGGATCGGACGATCTTTCAGAGGGCGTTGGTCGATTCAATCGTCAAGTTGAATCCGCACGCCATGATGAAGAATCCGGTCATGTTCGTCGTTGAAATCGGAAGTGCAATTACCTCTCTATATCTGTTCAGGGACCTAATTTCCCATCATGGCTCTCTGCGTTTTGATTTGCAGATTACTCTTTGGCTCTGGTTTACGGTTCTCTTTGCAAACTTCGCTGAGGCGATGGCCGAGGGAAGGGGTAAAGCTCAGGCTGACTCATTGCGCAAGGCAAAGTCCGATACGACCGCGATTCGGCTCAAAGAGAACGGCAAAACGGAAGAAGTCCCCAGTTCGGCGCTGCGTGCAGGCGATATTGTCGTCGTCGTCGCCGGTTCCATGATCCCAGGAGACGGTGAGGTTATTGAAGGCGTCGCCACGGTGGACGAGTCCGCAATCACCGGAGAATCCGCGCCCGTTATTCGAGAGGCTGGTGGCGATCGCTCCGCAGTCACTGGCGGCACTCGTGTTCTCTCGGATCACATCAAGGTCGAGATCTCTTCGAATCCGGGTGAGACGTTCCTTGATCGCATGATCGCTCTCGTTGAAGGAGCTGAACGGCAAAAGACTCCAAATGAGATTGCGCTGAATATCCTCCTGGCCGGTCTAACGATTATTTTTCTCTTGGCAGTTGTTACCTTGCAGCCGATTGCTATCTATTCGACAGCACCTCAATCGGTGTTCGTACTCATAGCCTTATTGGTCTGCCTGATTCCCACCACGATTGGTGGCCTGCTTTCCGCAATTGGTATTGCGGGAATGGATCGACTTGTTCAACACAATGTTCTGGCAATGTCGGGCCGCGCGGTGGAAGCTGCCGGTGACGTAAACACACTCTTGCTGGACAAAACCGGCACCATCACGTTGGGCAATCGGCAAGCCACGGAATTCGTCCCCGCACCCGGCGTCCGCTCGGAAGAACTAGCCGATGCAGCACAACTCTCGTCGCTCCCAGACGAAACTCCAGAGGGTCGAAGCATCGTCGTATTGGCAAAAGAAAAGTATGGGTTACGGGGCCGGGAGCTAAATGAGATGCAAGCCGAATTCGTTCCATTTTCGGCGACTACGCGCATGTCGGGAGTGAACCTTGAAGGCCGCATCATCCGCAAAGGGGCCGCAGATGCCATCGCAGCGTATCTGCGAGAACATGGCGGCGACTTGCCAGTTCAGGTAAACCAGACCGTTGAACAGATTGCCCGGGCCGGCGGGACCCCCCTTGTCGTCGCGGAGAACAATCGCGCGCTCGGTGTGATTCACCTGAAAGATGTAGTCAAAGGAGGGATGAAAGAGCGGTTCGACCAACTCCGCGCCATGGGTATTCGAACCATCATGATAACTGGCGACAATCCACTCACAGCGGCTGCCATCGCTCGGGAGGCCGGTGTCGATGATTTTCTGGCGCAGGCAAAGCCAAAAGACAAGATGGATCTCATCCGTCGTGAGCAGAGTAACGGCAAACTGGTTGCGATGACCGGTGATGGCACAAATGACGCGCCCGCTCTCGCTCAGGCAGATGTGGGCGTTGCTATGAACACCGGGACACAAGCGGCGAAAGAGGCGGGAAACATGGTGGACCTCGACTCCAACCCTACCAAGCTGATTGAGATCGTAGGCATTGGGAAGCAACTCCTCATGACTCGCGGCGCACTGACCACATTTTCCATCGCAAACGACGTGGCAAAATACTTCGCCATCATTCCAGCCATGTTCGCTGGAGTCTTTCCGGTGCTTACCGCGCTCAACGTCATGCACCTGAAGAATGCGCAATCCGCCGTTCTATCGGCAGTCATCTTCAATGCCCTTATCATCATTGCGCTGATCCCCCTGGCGCTGCGCGGTGTCCGTTATCGAGCCATGCCAGCCGAGGCGCTTCTACGTCGAAATCTCATCTTGTATGGAATCGGCGGCATCGTTGCGCCGTTCGTCGGCATAAAGCTAATCGACATCGTTATTACTGCATTCCATTTGGCCTAGAGGACCAGTCTATGCGTCGTCAAATTGTCATTGCTTTCATCTACACACTCGTCACTACCGTCATCTTTGGGATTGCGTATCCCTACGCGGTGACCGGCGTCGCACAGCTTCTCCTTCCTGACAAAGCAAACGGCCAGATTCTTCGGCAGGACGGCGTGATCGTTGGTTCACGAATCATCGGCCAGCCGTTCACAGGTCCGTCGTATTTTCATTCTCGGCCGTCGGCAGCCGGTAACGGCTACGACGCCTCAAGTTCTGGTGGGTCGAATCTTGGTCCAACGAGCAAGAAGCTCCTGGACCGCATCGCCGCTTCTGTCGCAGCGGAACAGACCGACTCCTCTGACGAAGTTCCGGTGGATCTTGTGACTGCTTCCGGTTCGGGCTTAGACCCAGACATAACCCCTGCTGCCGCTGAGTTTCAGATTGCACGCGTCGCTCAGGCACGGCATATAGACCAGGCCGCACTACGCACCCTCATCGTGAAGCATACACAAGGGCGGCAATTTGGCGTTCTCGGTGAACCGCGAGTCAATGTGCTCGAACTGAATCGCGACCTGGACCGGTTCTCCAAGCACCAGCAGTAAAAATCGATATGTATATCCTGCGAGTAATTCGGCCCGACGACCCATGGCGGCAGTTGCACCGCTTTCAGTGGATCGTACTGGGCCTGTTCGTGGGATTTGTTCCCGTGGGAAGCATCCTCATTGCCAGTTGGGGATACACCGCGCTGTTCCCGTTCGCCGCTATCTATGGGGGCGTTCTTCTGTTCTGCCAAGATCGCGCTATCAATTGGAAGTGCCCTCGGTGTCACAAACCATTCTTGAGGAAACATGGGAACGGCTATGCGATGCCATGGCGAAAGCATTGTGGCAACTGTGGCCTTAAACACGGCTCTCTGCTTTGAAGTTTCGGTTCAGTCTCATGATGCCCGCAATTAGCTTGTGAGTAGAGCCAGGTCGGAACGAGGGGAAGGTGCAGGAGGAGGAACTTGACTCCTGCCGCGCAGGCCGGCGAGCGAGGGCCGGGACCAGCGGATGAGGGTGCAGGGAGAAACCAGCGTGGGTTCTCCCTGCGCGATTTTGGGCCAGAAATGAGGGGACGGCTGAGAGCCGTCCCCTTCGTGAATGAACGGCTAAGCCGCTTTCTTAGCAGTCTTGGCGTTTGCTTGGGGTGCGCTTTTCGCCTTCTCTTTGGCGGCAAACTCCTGTTTCACCTTGAGAGCGATGGCATCGGTATTCACCTTGTAGGTGTTGGCCGCATCGCGGAGAACGATAGCGGGATTCGTTCTTGCTGCCGAAAGCAGGATGCTTGTCTCCACCATCAGCCGCGAGAGCGTTCCTTCATCGGCACGGCGAAGGAAGGCGGCAAACGTCTTTGCCAAACCTCCCTTATCGCGCTTCTGCCGGATACCATGCTGCCGCGCCAGCGTCTCGATGCGGTGTTCATCCATAAGGGCTACCAACTTCTCAAGAATGAATAACAGGTCACGCTTCATCAGACGTACAGGGACAGCGGCACTCACAGCGGTGAGAACGCGGAGGCCGGTTGCATTGGCAATGGCCTGTTCTCTCCGCTGCTTCTCCTGCTCGGCCTTCCACTTCTCATCTCCTCGGCTCGTCTTCTGCTTTGGATGGTGGACGGGACAGGTGGGATTCGCGCACACCTTCTGCACGGTGCCAACGCCGCTGCCTTCGGTAATGATGGCGTCGGCGGTGTACTTGCACACCTTGAACTCTGGCCGCTTGGCATCGTCCTTGCTCGTCGGCTTATGAATCTCGGTGTACTTGTTGCGTGGGACTACGGGGCTGCCCTCCTTCTGCGTTCCGTAGGCGGTGCTGATCTGGACAAGCTGCGGTTTCGCGGCGATGACCTGGGCAACGTGTGCCGAGACTTTGGCCTGATAGCAAGCCGGGTCGGTGCAAGCATCCTGTTTGCCGAGGTCGGAAAACAGTAGCTTGTTGTGCCCTGTTCGCTTGGGACAGTCGGCGCAACTGCCAGCAGTCGGGACAAGCTGGGCATCGCGCTTGTTGAATGGGGCGTCTTTCAGGATGAGCATGACATTCTGCTCAATCCAAAACTGGAGATTGCGGACGGGGAGAAGGATATTGCGGTTCTTGCCTGCCCCACTCCAATCCTCGCGGAAGCAATGCGGCAAGGCTTGCTCCTGTTGCGTGGGCTGGAGCTTTGCCAGTAAAAGCGCGTGGCCCACGCCGATCTCATCTTTATAGAACGCATCGACCACGGCGGGAATAAGCTCCGTCAATTTCAAACGACCAGCGATGTACAACGCACTTTTTCCAGTACGGGCGGCAATCTGCTCGATGCTGTACTTAGGTTCTTCCAAGTCGAGCAAAGCGCGGAACCCCTGTGCCTCTTCCATCGGGTGAACGTCCCGTCTCTGAAGATTTTCAATTAGCTGTGCTTCGATGACTTCAGCATCCGTCATCTGCTTGATGCGGACAGGAACGGTATCGACTTCGGCCAACTGCGCGGCGCGGTAACGCCGTGCGCCGAAAACAATCTCGAAGCCGTTCTCGGTGACAGGCCGAACCAGCAAGGGCGAGAGAACGCCCTGACTGCGGATGGTCTCAGCCAGTTCCTTCAAGGCTGCATCCTCGAAGATGCGGCGGGGGTTGGTCTTCGACTCACTCAATAGAGAGAGCGAGATGTTGCGGTACTCGGTGGCATTGCTGATTTGCGTTTGCATGAAGTGCTCCTTTCGAGCGGTTGAATGGTGAATGGAGACGGAGCGGAGACACGCTGGCGGTTCCGCTCCGAAAAGAGCGGACTAGCCACGAATGCACTTGTCCGTGAAGGCTTCCACGAATCGCTGCGCGTTCAGGTTCCTGTCCCACAGGACCGCGAAGCGCTCGTGTTCGCCGTGAAGCTGCGTGTGGAAGGCATACATCCCATCACGAATGAAGCGGCTCCACTGCTCGATTCCGACGTAGTCGTTGCGGTAGTAGAACGCCGATAGATGCTGGCCTCCCGCAAAGCCAAGCTCGAAACACATCTCCGGGTCGCGCATGGCATCGCCGTTCTGTTCGCCGTAATGAGCAACGGAGATAGCTGGAAGTCCGCAAGGGCCGGACTCGTCCATTGCCTCGATGACAAGTTCCATGTACGGCGGGTTGTCGATCTTGAGGTACAGGCCGGGATGCCACCCCCCGGCCTTCCTGATAAGCTCCAAAACGGTTTTCATGCTGCCACCTCCACAAGCTCGGCGGTAGCGTTCGCTTCCGTCTCCGCTTCTGGGGTCGGCTGCAAGGTGGCAAGGATGACAGCGGAGGTCTGCAGGATGACTTCAAGCGATTCCGCCAGAAGCGATGCGTTGCCGTGGTAAAGCTGGATGTAGTCGGCGGATGCCGTACCTGTTTCCAGACCTACGGCCTTGCCAATCACAAAGGCGATAGCCTCCGCCTCTGTCTCGCGTACCGTCTTGGTGGTGGCGGTGCGCCGCTCGGCCTTGTGCAGCATCTCATGCGCCAGCTCATGCACTAAGGTGCTGAACTCCTCGGCCTTCGACTGACCGGGCAGGATGGCGATGCGTCCGCCGTAGCTCATGCCAAGCGCGGGGGCGATGCGCTCGGTAAAAACAAGTTCGACTCCCTGACGCTCGATAAATGCAATCAGCCTGTCGCGGTTCTCTCCCACATCGCCGGAAATCTCGCGCATCTCTGGAAGCTCTGCGCCTTCCGTCTGCGAGACATCGAACACGTAAGCCGAACGAAAGCCAACCAATACCGCCGTGTTCTGCTTGGTAATGTCCTTTTCGGCTTCCTCGTCTTTCTTGCGGCGAACGCCGATGATGGGAGCAAGAATGCGGATGCCTTTCTCGCCCTTCTTGACGCTGCGGCCTAACTCCTTCCACTTCCAGAATCCGGCTACGCGGGTTGCGTCCGGCTTCTGCCGTGCGATTTCGAGGATGTTGCCGAGGCTGTAGTTGTGAAAACGGCTCATCGCGTTCAGGTAGGCGGTGAGTGTGTCGCTGTGTCCGGCCTCTAGCTGCTCGATGAGGCTTTGCACGTTGGCGGCGATTACTTCTTTCGCCGTCTTGGGCTGGTTGTTGCTGCTGGTGGTGGCTGTGCTGTTCATGGTGTTTGCTCCTTTGCTTGGCATTTGCTTTTGCACGTCCGCGTTGAAACGCGGCATGTACATGCCGAACGCCTCCTGGCGAAGGCGGGGGTAGCAAGGCGCAACGGGGAGGGGTCTCCCCATCCTTGGAGCGGAAGCAAAGCTGGAGCGGAAAGGACGGAGCGCAGCGGAGGTCTGCACAAGCGAAGCGCGGAAGATTGGGGAAGCCCCTTGCGCCGCGCGATCGGGGCAGAGCCCCTTAGCGAGCTTGTCTTCCTTATCCGCGTGCGTCAGCACGCATGAATTTTCAGGGTCGCGTTGCGGCAGGAACAGGCCGCTGAGGTGGGAAGCGGAGAACGCGTGAGCGGTCGCAGCGCGGGAGGAGACTCCTCCCGCAACACTTGGAATCTAGTGCTTTAGCGAGCCACAGGGGGAGTGGAATAATCCTTAAGAAGGCGAGGATGCCCACCCTCGTTTCGCATTACCTTGGCCTCTAGCGCACTGGTGATCTTCAAGCATGAAAAAAATACAGCGCCATCGGTGAACTCGATGCAGATCTCCGGCCCTTCCATTGAATCTTCATAGAGTTTGAAGCTACTGACGACTTTTCCAACAAATTCCTTACATTCGACCATGCAAGGTCCTTTCCTCGTATAGACCCGAATACGAGATTTCGATAAAGGAATGGGCAATGCCGCGTCGCAATGAAGCGCGCAACTTGGAATATGGGTGAGAACTTGTGTTGATGAGGCCCCGGCAATCATAGCGGAGAAGATCGCTCTGAGAATAGCGGAAGGTCCGGTTGCCCACACGAGGCAGGAATGACGCAGGAAATGGCAGCGGAACCATATCTGTCTCCTCAACCGGATTCAGGGAAGAAACGTTTGCGGTGCGCCCCCGCAAACAGCCCTAAAACCCGAGGTCGGGGAGTTCGAAAGCCGATAGACAGGCTCCTATGGCCTTTAGCTTTAGGGGCCTGGACATACGCCACAGGCTCCCCGACGCCAAAAGGTCTAGGGAGTAATTGAGAGCGCCCGTCGGCGCTCGTTTGTCTATCGGGATTTCGACACCCCAGGGCGGTGCGTACCCGTCCCGCATCCATGATTTCGGATCAGGGTACAAAAAGCAACTGAGCTAGGTTGCGTGGTGGGACGACAGCGTTACTGGCTATCGAAAAGGCTGACCTGCCGGTTGGTGATAGACGACTTCCCAACCAGGATTGCGTGCATGTTTTCGGAAGGAAGGATACGAAGCAGATGAAGCGGCGGCCTGTCGGAAGGCTCTAAATACTCCGCGTAGTCATGCGGTTCCAGAAAAATCGTCATGCGGTCGTGATCGTCTTTTATGTGGAATTGAAACTCACGTCAAACACAATTAGAAATCAGTGGCCTTTTCTGTCAAAGTAAGCCTCAAATGTAGGAATGGAAAGCCCCGGCGTTCGTCTCGGAGCGTAGCGGAGAGACGAATGCCGGGGCTTACGCGGCAGGGAGGGAGGACCGGAACCAGCGGAACAGGACAATGGCGACTATGGCACCTGCGAACTCCGCGACGATGAAGCCCGGCATATCGGCTGGACGAATGCCGGAAAAGGTATTTGTCATCGTTCGCGCGAGGGTCACGGCGGGATTGGCAAACGACGTGGATGAGGTGAACCAGTAGGCGGCTGTGATGTAACAGCCGACTGCATACGGAACCGCAGTAGGCCGCGGCTTGGCGCAGCCCCAGATCACGCCAAGCAAGCCGAACGTGGCAACAAACTCACTGAAAAGCTGCGCCGGGCCGCTGCGCGCGTGAGTGGATGAGAGGAACAATGCTTCGCCGAACATCAGGTGGGCAACGGCAACGCCTGTAATCGCGCCCGCAATCTGGGCTGCAAGATAGACCGGAACATCCCGCCACACGGTTCCGCCCTGCCAGGCATCCGCAAGGGTCACGACCGGGTTGAAATGAGCGCCTGAGATGGGGCCAAAGGCCAGGATCAGCGCGACCAGCGCCGCGCCGGTGGCGACGGAGTTTGCCAGCAAAGCAATGGCGACGTTGCCGGAGGCCAGATGGTCGCCCATGATGCCCGAGCCAACTACCGCACTCAGCAGAAACAAAGTACCGACAAACTCAGCAGCCGCGCGGCGGCTTAGAGACATGTTCATTGCTGTCCAATCTTCTTGAGTTCGTCCTGCACGCTCATGCCATCAAGCGTAGCTGGCGGCAGAGAGAGGAAGAGATTGATACGCCGCTCCAGCGTCAGATAGGCACTATGAAAGGCCCGCTCAATCTCCTCTGGAGTGCCTTTGACAGCCGCCGGATCGGGCACACCCCAATGTGCCGTCATCGGGTGTCCCGGCCAGTAGGGACACGCTTCATTGGCGGCGTTGTCGCAGACGGTGAAGATGAAGTTCAGCTCCGGCGCGCCCGTCTGAGCAAATTCGTCCCACGACTTGCTCCGCAACTCCCCGGTTGCAATTCCTGATGACGCAATCTGTTTCAAGGCTTCGGGCCGCACTGTGCCGGACGGGTGACTGCCGGCGCTGTACGCCGTGAAACGTCCCTTGCCCTTACTGTTGAGAATGGCTTCGGCCATGATCGAGCGCGCGGAGTTTCCGGTGCAGAGAAAGAGAACATTGTAGTGTTTGTTCATTTCGGGCCTCCCTTCTATGAGCAGCATCCGGGCGCGCAGCACGCTGCCGTCGGCTTCGTCGCACGCACAAATGCGCTCATGAACTTCCCGTCCACCTGGGGAGCGATAGCGTCCACGTCGATGCCAGCCTCGGTCAAGAAGTGCCGCGCATCTTCGATCTGGTAAACGCGCGTAGGCTCCAATGAGACATCCATGAAGCCGGCAGCCGTGAGCTTTGCCTGATACTCGTTCTCTTCCAAAGCTCCTGCGATACAACCCACCCACAGCAACATACTCTTGCGGACCGATTCGTGAACGTCGCCGCGCACCACAACGTCTGAGACTGCGAAGCGGCCGCCTGGCTTGAGAACGCGGAATGTTTCGCGCAAAACGCGGTCCTTATCGGCGGAGAGATTGATAACGCAGTTGGAGATGATGACACCCACGGAGTTGTCGGGCAGCGGGATATTCTCCATCTCGCCCTTGAGAAATTCGACGTTCTCGACGCCTGCCTGCTTCTGGTTCTCACGGGCAAGGGCCAGCATGTCGTCGGTCATATCGAGGCCATAGGCTTTTCCGGCCGGGCCGACTCGCTTGGCTGACAGAAGCACATCAATCCCGCCGCCGGAGCCGAGGTCGACCACCACTTCACCAGGCTTGAGGTCGATCAATGCGGTTGGGTTCCCACAGCCAAGCGAGGCCCGGACAGCGTTCTCCGGCACAATTCCTTTCTCCGTGTCGCCATACAAGTTCGTCGTAATGGGATCGCAGCAACTCAGTCCAGAGCCACAGCAAGCGACGCTGCCGCTCTCCTGAACGGAACGGGCTGCGGCTCCGTATTTCTCTTGCACCAGGCTTTTCGTATCCATGTTGTACCTCACATTCGTTAAGGCGAATGTATTAGAGATGGAACATATCTGTCAATGCGGATATAATAGGCACATGGCGCGACGTTCCAAACCCTTCGATCTGGCCCGGCTCTTTGCCGCGCTATCTGACCCGACGCGGCTTCGACTCCTCAACCTGATGGCCGGGCGGGAAGTCTGTGTCTGCTACTTCGTCGAAATCCTCAAATTGGGGCAGCCTAAGATTTCGCGGCATCTCGCTTACCTGCGGAACGCGGGCATCGTAAGCGCGCGGCGTGAGGGCAAGTGGATTCATTACAGCATCCAGAGGCCCGACGATGCGGCGGCAAACTCGATTCTGGATACCGTGCTGGCAAACCTCGCAGACCAGCCCGCAATGCAGGCGGACGTAGTTCGATTGACCCGTGCAAGCTGTGAGCCACAGAAACTCGTCGCGCTTCAGGGAGCGCCGTTGCCAATCGCCCTCTGATCCGCGCCAGGCCCGATCAGCTTTTGCAGTGCTTTGCGATCTCCTTCCAGCGCCTTACGTTCCGTCTCAGTCACCGGGATCTGCTCCAGCAGTTTCAGGTTGTGAGCATCTGCTTCAAGCGCCTGAGCCTTGGATGAGGCACCTGGCACATAGAACTCGCAACGCTGACAGGCCATGCGATGAACGCACTGCGCCCAATACGGATTCGCGCAATAGCCGTGCCCAAGATGAACGTACTTGTAGGTCTCTCCCTTCGCCGCGGCCCCACTTTCAATCGCCGCACAGTCCAGTAGAACCTGGACGACGGCGACGTTACGCTCAAAGTAGCGGGCATCGAGATACGCCTCTGTCAGCTTGTCCGGCGTGACTTTGGCGTACCACTGCGTCGATTCGAGACGACTATGCCCCAGCCATTCCTTCAACGCAAAGAGCGACATCGGCTGCTTGGCATTGTAGAGCTGAGTGGCTATCGTGGATCGCGCTCGATGACTCGTAATCGAGCCTCGCGCATCCTGCTCCGGTACGCCAGCTGCACGCCCGCTCTGCTTTCAGCTTTCTGGAAGGCGCAACGCTAGCCTTCCCCAGTGAGACTCGATTTACTCCGCATGTTACTTCGTTAGTCCAACTGCTCATCAGAAACGGAAAACAGATTTCCCGCTGCGTCCTCGATTTCGTATGCAAACTTGTGTCTGACACGGATCTTACGAATGACACCTTGTGCTTCAGTTCGATCTCCCATACGAATTCGGACGGTATCTCCAATTCGATAGCGGAGTTTGGACAGTAGGAGCTCATCTAGATTGTGCTCTCGTTCGCGAAATAGCTGTTTGGCCCTCGTATCATCGCTCCCGAAAAGTCGATCCGAAAATACCCAAGCTTTGCGTAGGTTGAGTTCGGCCACGTCTAGCTTGCCCTCTTCTCTAGCCTGACGCCCAGCTGAAATCGCCGCCTCCAATTCCAAGTGGACGGCCCTCATATCAAATGGGTATTCGAAGCTTATCCAGTCAGAACATTGGTCGGGCGAATTTCGAATCGCGAACTCGTAGCCATACCAACTGAGCGGGGCCTCGGTACCAGCACTACCGGTAGACACTTCCGCATAGTTCGCAACCAGAAGATTTGGCTTATGCCAGAAAATATCGCTTCCATCTTCACGATGGGCTTTGCCCTTACGTCGATGAGCGAACTCAGCTTGGTTCGAAAAGTTCGATCCCCGAAAAGTCAGTGCGAAGCTGTACCCACGAAACAACGCACCATCGCGGTAGTCAACAGGCGACCAGGTGACTGTCTCAAGGACTGGTAGCCCTCGCGATGATGCAGCTTCTCCTCTTGTAGATTCCTTTGAAGCAGCCGCTTCTAAAGCTTCGAGCAAGCGGAAATTCTCAGCCATACGCATCAGCGCGTCGGGCCTGTCGAATGGAAGGCTCGTGTCAGTCAGCACCATGACTCGCTGTGGTATCAAGCCCAATATCTCATCGTCTATAGCTGTGATCGCCCCTAGGTGGTTACTGAAGTCGATTCTCATAGCATTCTCGAATGCATTTCGTGTTTCTGCTCCCAGCCGTGCGTGTGCCGCGATCCGAGCTCGGTATTCTGGGTCCGAGCCTAATGAGTGTTGAGAGGGATCGTACGCTTTAGTGGCGATCTCGAATTCATCCCAGAACTCGGTGATAATTCGTTCCGCGCAAACCGAGATGCCTATATCGTCATCATTGATAGATGGACGTACATTGACGGCTTTTGGAGAGAGATTTCGACTAACTCGACTCACCATACGGATGTGAAGTACTCGCATAACGAGGTAGGGAAAATTCGGACTTGTAAAGGAAACAGAATCACGCAACTCCGTGGTCTTTTTCTCGACGTACCGTTGCAGCGAAGAGAGCAACACCTTATGAATCGTCGAGTAGGGTTGTAGGGCTGCCTCCATAAACAGCTTCACTTCATTCCGATCCATGAGGGCGAAGTGCTGAAGAGATAAACCAAAGACATGCGGTCCGAGGAATGTTCGCGCATCTTTATCAAAACTCTCAATGTCTTTTAAGATACGAAGGATATCCTCATCAAACGCTGGGCGTATGCCCATCTCGGACAGACTCGCCTTCACATCCTCACGATTGAATACAACATTGATCTGGAAAAAGTGAGCGAACAGCCGCTGCTTGTTCCTAAGCTCGAAAGTGAGTCTGAGCCCGTCGCGGGGGACTAGATTCGTGCGTAATGGGAACTCGATGAGAACATGCTCCGCGCAGTCCTTCCACGTCACATCTCCCAACGCCTTATAGTCTTCCTTATTAGATTGAAATGCGGCTTTCGCTTCTTCCTCTGTCAGCGAGTTTGGCCATTCTTGAATAAGTTTGTGAGCCGGAGCCGTGAAGCCGCTTGGAGCCCAGATTTCGTAATCAATCCCATCTTTGGGAATGAAGCTCTGTTTCGAGTCGTACACGGCGAGTTTCATCAGCTCGCGGACTAATGCGGGGCGAGACAACGGAGTCTCAAGCGCTTTGCATTGGATGACCGACTTAAGCTTCCCGTTAGCGTGAGTGACCACATCGCGCCCTTGGTCTCCTGATGTCTTGACGAGGGAAACGGTAACGCCAACTGGTGGAGGTGGTTCAAGCAACATGAGGTAGGTCAAAATCTCGAATCGACGTCCGCCAAGAGCTTGGAATGGAAGAATGTCTACTGCACCGGCTTCTGCCTTGGTGGCGGGTTCATTCGCCTCGCGTAACGCTTCATTAGCGGACACTTCTTCGTAGTAGCTTGGGGATGATCCATTCATACCTGGGGCCTTCGGAGTGGTAGATGCCTTGCTTCGTATCTTCGAGCTTCCGTGTATATCCGAGCGGGAAAACTCTGTAGGCAAGCTGCTTTGATCCGGTTGCTGTTTCTATTTCTGTATGAGCGGGGAAGACTGTGCCTGCTCATACTGTTTCAAGAAATCGGCTGCTCCATCTTGCATCTCATCCTCCAGTTGTTCCCGGCGAAACCGATATACGAGTGGAAATACAAGCGGACTGCTGGAGCGTCGGCTGTAGATGGCATTCTGGAATTCACGCGACCGGGCGAGACATTGGTTCTCATCGCAGCCGTTAAAGAGCGCATCATTCCAGAACTTCCTGGCTTCCCTTAACAGCTTTTCGAGCGGCTCTGCGGTATCACGTTGCCGATAAAATTCTCGTCCCGCCCAGGCGAGAACTGGTGCAGTCGGTGCCATTGTTAGCACCCATGCTGTGACTGAAAGATTCTGTACGAGACCGTAGATCGCCATTGCCAGAACGACAAACACGGCGCCGGCTCTGATCCCATCGCCATACATCGTCCGCAGACGACGGTCATAATGGAGGTTGGTACGTTGACAAACGATCCGCGCAAGTGAAAGCGGTAAGGCCCCCACTTCAACCGGATACCAGTCGAGCAAACGTGTGTCATCGTGGTGTCTCGTATACGCCTTTGCGGCCGTATGGATCTCTTCTGATTCGATCCTTTCCCCGACCGTAAACTCGTTCCAGGGAAGGTCGAGTACGGCGCAGTCATACTGCTCTGCGAGCTTTGCAGCACGTTTGATGAGCGTCTTTTGACGCCGATCTAGCCAAAGAATGTCCAGTAGTAGGACGATCAAGGAAGCCGCAGCGACATAGGGCTTCGCGGGCGGATTAACAATAGCGAGCACGGCACCAAGGAGCGGCACGAGCAACGTTACGACGAGCTGTACTACCAAGAATCGCGTCGCTTGTGCATAGGTCTGCTGTCTCGCCCGAAGAAACTTGAGTTGATCTTCTTCATTTTGACGCTCAGGGATTGAGTTTGCCATCCATCTGCCTCACTGGTATCTCATCATCAATCTCATTCTTGAACTCTCCGTTGACGATTGCAGCGGAATCGTCGATGCACAATCAGATCAGGACAGCGGGAACTTCGGTCCAAAGAGGGTTCGCCATGCCTGCAATGCATCACCATTCTTGCCAGTGCGCGTGAGATGTTTTGCATTCCCGGCAGATTTCGAAGCACTCTGAAGGGCGGCTTTGGCCGTAGTGCGCATTGCGGTTGTCATGTCCTGACTGATATCAGGCCCCAAACCCGCCGGATCGGGCCAATTCTCGAAGATGCGATCGGCTAAGGTCGCAAAGAGTGCCTGGAATTCATCCGGAAAGTTCCCCGCATATGGAGCATGTAAGCAACCGAGTGCCATCACTTCCAAAAGGAAAGAGGGCTGAATGGGCTTTCCGTTGTGGTTGTTCCAGTATTTAAGCATTCGGACGATGCCTTTCCACTCGCCGTCATAATTGTTTTGCGCTTCCAGAGCCTTTTCTTCGTGTACCTTTGGATTTGTTTTGATCCATTGATTATGCGGACCATCCGGAATTTCGTAATTCTCCTCGAGCGCAAATGCTGGAACTGCCTCCATGCTAATAACGCGATAGTCGGTGTTATCCTCGGCATCCGCCACGACGCCAAAATCAACCTCGACAGACCGATCGTGTTTGGTTACCGCAGAGGCACCATACTTTTTGCCAAGAACAGCCACAAAAGCATCCAACAGCTTTGAAGGCCGCTCCGTGCGGCGAAACCGTTCGTCTTTGCCCAGGACACAGAGAAAGTCCACGTCCTGAAGTGGTTTTGTTTTGGTGTATCGCCGATAGGAACCGGTGAGAAAATCATTCTCGACATCAAAAGCGTCCCGCAGAACGCCACGCATTTCGGTATGCCGTGCAGAGACATTGTCCTGCTCTTTGGAATTGAGTTCGAGGCGGCTTCTGAACTTGCGGAAGGCTTCTTCGACGTTCAGCATTATTACGACCTCCGATAATAACTTGTACTCGCTCCAAGGCCGCTGTGCTCGACTGTGCCGCCCAGACTTTGCCGCGTGAATCCCGCTGTAGAAAGTAAAGTCGTTGAACCCCATCCACTGACATTTGGCCAGCCAGGTTTGTTGATACAGACGAGGCGGTATTCACATGATGCCGGATGCAATCCAGCCTTGCGAACCGCCGTCTTGATCTGATCCGTATCAACCCAGAAGGAACTGCCGTCGCCTCCCTCCCATCCGTATGCAATCTGGATATCCCATCTGCCGGTGAGGGAGGTTCCAGTCGCATCGGAGATTTCAAGCACAATGGTTTCAAGGTGCTTGGATTCGATCCAAGTACGCAATGCCCGATTGGTGCTTTCCCAATCAGAGGTCAGCTTTCCGGGATCAAGCCCGCTCAAAACCAGAATGTTCTTGAGTGTGCGCTGAATGTTGTCAGCCACGTAGGTGACTGAATGCGTGTAAGTGTTGACAACAACCGAGGTGCTCATAGGCGAAGGAACGCCTCCTTATCAATCGTTAAGGAATTGTCGGTATGGCTGTCGGAGTTGCTCTCCTCAACGCTGGCGCCCTTGTCCCGTGCAGTAATTCTTGAGGATTTTGCCTTGAGCGCCTTTTGCACCCATTGCAGATCACCCGGGGGACAAGGAAACGAAAGCTTCCAGTCTCCTTCTGTAGGCACAAATGACAGTGTGCTCTCTGAAGCCTTGTCGCCTTCCAGCGCATCCTCGTTGAACAGGCAATAGATCCGGACACGTGGACCAGAGCCGTAGATGACGATGGCGGCGTCGGTCATGATCTCCTCGGCGATGAGAGCGCAAGCCGTTCCGCTGACTGATAGCAATTCGGATCGGGCACCCCCTGGAGATGGTGCAAGCAGATCGACGATGAGGGCCCATGTGTCGGATGAGGGTCGATGGGGAATTGCTCGCACGGTTCTACTTACTACGGTCATCGCGAATGTCCTTTCTTCGCCAGTTGCATCGCTTGAAGGAGATGTTCCCCACTTACCAACTCAGGGTCGAGAGCAACTTTCCGCTCGAATGTAAATGCCGATGTGACTGCTTTACGGATCTGACGGCCATCAAGGCCGTGTGCTGCGTTTACGGCCGATCCGAATGCGGGTTTATCCAGCAGCGCTTTGACCTTGGGATAAGCGTGAGCGAAAGCATGAATTGTGTCTTCCATGATCGAGCGGATCGCAGCGGCTTCAGGCAAAGGAACGTCCACGATGAGGTCGCATCGGGATTGAAATGCACCGTCAATCGCAGCGGGAAAGTTGCTGGTAGCAACGAAGAGGAGGTGTGGATGAGCTTCAGCAAGATGATCCAGTTGAACCAAAGCCGCATCGGTGGCTCGGTGGACATCAATGGGATTTGCATCCATGCTCAATTTGGACCGGTCCACAATCAGAGTTTCGACTTCG
>Ga0134126_10001815_pt1 | contig 27065 bp, 21 predicted proteins | sample KB31752_FD_96881 | JGI IMG/M metagenome (GOLD analysis project Ga0134126, IMG submission 96881) | Terrestrial soil microbial communities with excess Nitrogen fertilizer from Kellogg Biological Station, Michigan, USA - KB3-175-2 | ecosystem: Environmental > Terrestrial > Soil > Unclassified ... | reverse complement strand
TATAGGTTCCGTTTGACGTGGCTGTAAACACATTGCCAACGATGGTAGCCCCTGCAGGTGAAACTGTGTAAGTTACTTTCCCGGCACAGGCAGGATCGGTATTACAGATATAATTGGCAGTGAGGTAAATCGGTTGCTTGCAGTGGATTTTGTATTGGCCGCTGCACTTCAGTGTTGAAGTTACCGCCCCGGGCTGAACGCCATAATAGAGTTCTCCCCATTTGCCCGGGCAGCATTTATCACAGCATTTTATATAGTATATCGGGCCGTAGGTCCAGCAGGTTCGGGTTATATCTTCAATATAAAACTGCCATTTCCTTACAGAATCGCATGCAATGTTTGTTGGTAAAGTCCAGGTATAGCTCCCGGTGTTTGGAACATTTGTAGCTATGGTCTGGTACACAACCCAATGATTTACATCAATTAAAGAGATGTTCACATTCCCCAGGGAAGTACCGGTCCAGGTTATTGTTACCGGAGCGCCTTTGCATAAAGTATCCCCCGTATGAGGACCGCCGGTAATGGTTACAGTACATGGTTTGGTGGCAGGAGAATCTATTATAACAGTGATACAACACGGCACGCATGATGTATAATTGTTGCAGGACCCGTAGAAACACACCTGCAGATTTTGTGGGACAGAGTTTGATAACGGCCCTATCACCGCCGGACCGCTTCCAAAATTGTATGGCGTGATTGTGCCATCCGGTAAAATTATTTTTCCATCAGATTTCTTAGGGCAGTTTTTTCCCGAACAAAGCAGATCAGTTGATATTGTATATGATGTATTTAGGGGCACATGAATAGTACCTCCGCAGGGCACTGTATTTTTTACTCCATTTATGTTCACTATTACCGGATCCCAGCCTTTGCATGAGCATTTAGAAGTTGTGGTGCAACAATTGAACAAAAAGCTTGCGCATGAGCCATAAGCACCACCCCAGGCTAGCCCCGGACTTCCTTCAATGCAATTGGTAACAATGTAATGATGGCCGCATATCAAATGCGTAAGCCCTGTCACAGGACTGCCATTTCCAAAATCAATGACCGCTGATCCGGTATTATTGTCAAGTTCTACATTTAGTGAGCCATTGGTAGTGATAAAATCCATGACCGGGGTAATGGAGCAGGCAGATGGAAGAACAGGGCAGGTCAAGCCGTTGACTGTAGCATCGAGAACGACGAAATGATTAATTTCTCCCTGGCCACCTCCGGGATGGTTAAAGGAAAATGAAAAGTGACATGAATCTATTGTCTGGTCTCCCTGAAGTCCGTTAACATACACCGTTGTCCAGGCGGTCATAGGGCTCTTCACCCCAAAACTAAATGGTTCTGCCCGGCCTGCGTTATCATCCAGCGGTCTGCCCTCGACATCAAGTGCCTGGATGCTCCATACATAGCCCATGCCCTCACGGGGCAGTTCAAAATCGGGCGGCCATACAGCCTGCGTCACGGATTTATAATCTTTCTCTACTATAGGTTTGTTTCCGAGGAATGCTCTCATCGCATCCTGCCCGGGTAATATTTCAAAGACTTGTAAGCGGTAAGTAACCGGATCTTTTGGTGTGGGCGCCACGGGCGTCCATTTAAACAAAAATCCTTTTGTCTGGGCTATGGACACAGTATCTTTGTCCCTGGGCGATAGCAATATGGGCTCCTGGTAAGCAGTAATTGTAAACGTTTTGCATTGAGGCTGTTGAGATGTAAGCCCCTGACCGGTCTTTGGGTCGGTAAGCAATACGCAAAGCCTGTAATTATCATCAGGGATACGCCCGGTTGTCAAGACTTTTGGTTTGTAGCTGGCATCATATTTCAGGTCCGCTACGGGATAGATATCTTCTGCATGATAGCTGGAAATTCCAGGCGGAATTGAAAGTACCGGCATTTTCTGAAGATCAGTTTCCGCTATGATGTTATTATTTCCGTTAAAAAGCTGGGTGCTTACTTTTACATCAATGGTTTTGCCCGAAGTATTATTTACAATCAGCACCAGTGTTTCACTATGTGTTTCCCAATCAGAAAGATAAGGCGAGGGCTTGGGAGACATGACCAACTGGATATTCTGGGCAGTTGCGCCTGAATATGCCATAAGCAATATAAAGATCAGCTTGTTAAATAAATGTTTCATATTTTAAAATTTATAAATGATCGAGCTTCTTATTAGATTTTCACGAAAGGAGACTCCTGGCCTTTCTGCGCCGTAATTGAAGTCGTTTATGGAGCCTGTAATATTGAAGTAAAGGTTTTTTAGCATTTTATACCTGAGGCCTGCGATAGTTATGATCTGCAAAGCCGGGGTATAACCTGACAAGCCGCTTTGGGTAGCGCCTTCTGCAAGGCTGGCGATTAGTTTATTTTTGAAAAAGCCATAGGTGCAGCCCACGTTTATGGAATTCATGGTGAGTTTGCCAAGGCCGGTCGTATTCTCAAAATTACTGAGCATCAGGCTCAAAGTCAATGGATTGGTAGTAAATGCCAATGTATAGCTTGCCAGGGCTGTACGCGAATCATTATTATTAAGCGCACCGCTTATAATATTGTAATCCCTGAATTGGTCCTGGTTATAAGAAAGGCTGAACGAGTGGATGGTTTTAGTGCCGGTAATGGTGTAAGTTGGGCTGACGCCGAAAGCCATAGTCACCATTTCTACCCTAAAAGTATCATTGAGAACTGAATTACGGAAACCATAATTTGAAAAGTCAGCCGAAATGCTAAGCCGCTCAGATAACTGGGTATTTATATTGGCAAAACCTATGGTCTGTGTTGCTGTAGAACCCCGGGCCCCTGATAGATTGTTTATCCTTTGGCCTATTGACCCACTCAGGTTGAGCCTGTTCTTAAAAAGGTTTAGCATGGGTTCAAGGGTTACTTCCAGCTTATCAGTCTGCATAAAAGGGTAGCCAAGCGGGACAAAACCATCTCCTATATAGCTTCCTGCTAATTTTATCCCAAATATTTTCCCGGTTTTGCCAATGGTGAGATTGGATGCATAGTTCAACCTGCTCGATTCCTGGGTAATAAAAATCACCTTGGGCAGTTCGGCAAGGATATCCCATTCTTTAGCCCTGGTATCCCTTGTAAAGGCAGAGCCTGCCACTTCTCCTTTTACGTAAAATTTCTTTCCTATATTAACCCGGTAATCCAGGGAGCTGACGATGCCGGATTGGGGCATTATATCTACCGGCCTGCTTTTTATGGACATTGTATCGTCCTGTATTTTAGCGGCTATCAGGTAAATATGGGACGCCTCCTCAGATCCAACGCCAATTTTGGCGGAATAAAAATCTCTTTTGTAACTGCCCGGAATATTTCTGGAGGAGTCCGTTTCTATTGCGCGCTGCGACACCCCTTTAAAGAAAGATAACCTGAATTTACCGGGCGCGAGGTTGAACCCCGCCCCAAACACGGGTATGTTCCCTAATGTTAAATCCGAATAATGCGGTGTCTGCGAGCCCAGTAGCAACTGTACCCATTTATACTTTGGGGCTAAACCTACGTTGTTCAGCGGGTTTTCAATAAAATCCCAAATATTATTGGAATTGCTTGCAGGCGTTACCACGTTTGTTTGCTGTGACGAGAGCATGATTGTAAATGGGAGCGAAAAATCCCCGTATGTAAATGTGGGGTTAAAAAGCAGCCTGGTTAACGTTGCCGGGCGCCTTGGCTGCAAGGAGGAATCGCCTGAGGTATTCATTTTGTAAAAATCGCCGTACAGGCCTATATCTCCTGTAACCAGTACTTTGTTCTGGCCGGCAGCATGCCATGTTATAATACACAGGAAAGCAAATAAACCGGGTAAAGCTTTCATTTTATGCCATTTTATGCCAAAAATAAAAGTCATTATATACCCGCTACCAGCCCGGATATTAGCCAGGCGTGATTCGCAACTGTTACCGATCTCCACAACCGGGATGTTCCTTGTACAGGTTAATACTGGCACTTTTATTGGATTTTAAGAGGCAGTTATTAAAGGACAGAAGTATTTGTGACCGATCTTTAGAATTCCTTACCCCCGCAAGGAACTTCTTTAGGATAAGTTAATAGGTGTGAGATTCTTATAATTTTGTAAAGGTAGATAAAACCAAAGTTACCAAACAAATTTATTTAAAAATATTTTTTATTGGGTCTGTAGCCTAAGATGCACAATCTGAATTATTTGCCCGCTATGCTATTTAAATAAATACTTATGCGAAGCAATTAGTACAAATTGTCCCGCCCGTCGCGACTTTTTCGGGGAGTTTTTTGGGGATCGGCGTATGGTCATATCAGCGAATGGGAGCAAAAAGCGGAATAGAATTTGTAGCTTTGCACACTTTTTCCCATTTTCTTGCTGAACAATGCTTTCTAATTCTGTCTCTTCTTCTATATCCCTCAAAGATAAAATTGACACCGGCAGGTTGCCTGGGCATATTGCCATTATCATGGATGGTAACGGACGGTGGGCAAAGGAAAAAGGGGAGGACCGGATCTTTGGGCACCAGAATGGGGTAAGGTCGGTGAGGAACTGCGCCGAGGCCTGCGCTGAAATGGGTGTTAGGTACCTGACCTTGTATGCTTTTTCAACGGAAAACTGGAACAGGCCTGCAGAAGAAGTAAACGCCCTGATGCAGCTCCTGGTAAAAACCATAAGTTCGGAGCTGAAAACACTAAACGACAACAATATTTCGTTACATGCCATCGGGAACCTGGAACAACTGCCCGGCGATTGCAGGGACGAATTGCAGGCTGCCATTGACAACACATCTAAAAACAACGGGTTGAGCCTGATACTTGCTTTGAGCTACAGCGGAAGATGGGACATTGTAAATGCCGTGAACAACATACTCGATTCTAAAGAATATATGGATGGAGGTAAAGTTGATGAAGACTATTTTAAGTCGCAGCTTACCACCGCCCCTTACCCTGACCCGGAACTGCTGATAAGGACAAGCGGCGAGCGGCGTATCAGTAATTTTTTGCTGTGGGAACTTGCATACGCGGAGCTTTATTTCACTGACAAAATGTGGCCGGAATTTGAAAAAGACGATCTCTATTCAGCAATATTGGATTACCAGCAACGGGAACGGCGATTTGGGAAAACCAGTGAGCAAATAAACTTTTAATGAAAAAAACTTTCCCAGTCCTGTTCATTGCCCTTCTGAGCCTTTCGGCGGCGAACGCCCAGAAAGACAGCCTGTCTATAAACTATGCCGTGCCAAGTACTTATATCATAGGCGGCATATCGGTAAGCGGCGATACCTATATTGAGAAAAATATTATTATCTCTCTGGCCGGCCTCACAAGGAACCAGAAAATCACTGTGCCAGGAGACGACATCAGCAAAGCGATAAACAACCTGTGGAAACAGGAGCTTTTTTCTGATATAAAAATACTGGTCGACAGTGTGCATGGCGATAAAATTTATATCAGGTACGATATCAAAACCAGGCCGCGGTTATCAAAATACAAATTTACAGGGGCGGGCAGCAACGAGAAAAAAGTAAAAGACGAGGTAAAGCTGTCTGCCAATGATATTGTAACCGAGCAATTGAAAAAAAGCGCGATAAAAAGCATCAAGGATTTTTATACAAGCAAGGGGTACCCGAATGCGGCAGTAACTGTAAAAGAAATACCCGATACTTCAAAGACAAACAGGGTTATCCTTGATTTCATTATCCACCAGGGCAATAGGATACGCATAAGCCATATCATATTTACGGGCAACACCGCGTTCACGGCAAAGAGGCTGAAACGGGTTATGAAAAAAACGCAGGAATACCAGAAATACAATATTTTCAGGAGTTCAAAATTTCAGCCGGATGATTATGACGAAGATAAAGCCAGTCTCCTGCAATTTTATCATACCCATGGCTATAAGGACGCGCGGATCATGTCAGACTCTACCTACCCTGCACCCAATGATATGATTGTGATCATCATAAATATGCATGAAGGGGATAAGTACCATTTCAGGCATATAACCTGGAGCGGCAACACAAAATATTCATCGGTGGACCTGAACAAGATACTGAACATAAAAAAAGGCCAGGTATATAACCCGGAACTCCTTGAAAAAGGGCTTTTTATCAATGAAGCCGGCCTCGACGTTACGTCCTTATATATGGATGATGGGTACCTGTTCTTCTCACTGACGCCCGTGGAAACTTCGGTTGACCACGACAGCGTGGATATGGAGATCAGGATATTTGAAGGCCCGCAGGCTACGATAAACAGGGTGACGGTTGTTGGCAACACAAAAACCCATGACCATGTAATATTGAGGGAACTACGCACCAAGCCCGGTCAGAAATTCAGCAGGAGCGATATTATCCGGTCTCAAAGAGAGTTGGCACAGATGGGATATTTCGACCCGGAAAAAATGAATGTAACCCCGAAGCCAAACCCAAAAGACGGAACAGTAGACCTGGAGTATACCGTGTCCGAAAAACCTTCAGACCAGATAGAGCTTTCGGGCGGATATGGGGCAGGATACCTGGTAGGGACCCTGGGGCTGACATTAAACAACTTCAGTATCAAAAATTTATTGGCTAATAAATGGCAGGGCTATCCTTCGGGAGACGGGCAGCGGATAAGTGTTCGCGCACAGGCCAACGGCCCCGAGCTGCAATCATATAATCTCTCCTTTACAGACCCGTGGTTTGGCGGTCATCGTCCCAATTCATTCACGTTCAGTTTATTTTATTCCGTTCAAAACTTCAGCGGCCAGCAGCTCGAGTCGCCGGGAGCGTCTATCGGCATCGGCAAAAGGCTCAAATGGCCGGATGATTATTTTACTTTGTATCACTCTGTATCTTATCAGTATTACACGTTTAATAATTATCCCCTTATCAATAATTTTAATACTGGGTATGCCAATAATTTCAGCTTTAAGCATGTACTGAGCAGGAACTCGGTTGATAATCCTATTTACCCATCTACCGGCTCGGTTTTCAATTTATCGTTGCAATGGACACCGCCCTGGTCCATGTTTATAAAGCAAAACTATTCCGATATATCAAACGAAGCCAAATACAAACTTCTTGAATACCACAAATGGAAATTCAGCGGACAGCAATACCTGAGCCTCGACAGGGCACACAAGCTGGTGCTGCAAAGTTCTGCAGAGTTTGGCGTGATAGGCCTTTATAACAGGAACATTGGGCTTACGCCTTTTGAAAGGTTCTATATTGGCGGCGATGGGCTGTCAGGCTTTTACTTAGATGGCCGCGATATAATCAGGCTGAGAGGGTATGCAGCCTCTACTTCGGTAACGCCGCAAATCACGGACCTTAATGGAACTGTGATTGACCAGGGAGCCACTATATATGACAAGTTTACTTTTGAGCTCAGGTACCCTTTCGTAAAATCTGAATCTGCAACCATCTGGGCAGAAGTATTTGCAGAAGGAGGAAACGGGTGGCTTAATTTTAGCAACTTTGACCCATTCCAACTCAAGCGGTCGGTTGGGGGTGGCGTACGCGTATTCCTGCCTATGTTCGGGCTGCTTGGCGTGGATTGGGGATACGGCTTTGATACCGATATTTCTAACGGGCTAACCAGTGGCGGCCACTTTGCATTTTATATCGGGCAGCAGTTGCAGTAAAGGCCTTAGACATAAGGCGTAAGGGATAAGGAGTAAGTGGAAAGTGATAAATGGAAAGTGGTAAATGGCAAATAGTCCTTAACTTCGTGGCGCAATGTTACCAAAACCGAATACTATGAAAAGATTAATAATACTGTTTGCTGTTGCATTTGCATTTTACAGTGTGCGCCTCCATGCCCAGGCGCGCGTGGCGTATATTGACACTGAATATATCCTTGACCAGATGCCGGAATACCGCTCGGCACAAAAACAGCTTGACGCCATGGCACAGGGGTGGAAGGATGAAACCCAGAAAAGGGCGGACGAAATAGATAAACTGTACAAAGATTACCAGGCGCAATGGGTATTGCTGCCTGAGGACCAGCGCAAAAAGAAAGAAGACGATATAACAGCCAAAGAAAAAGCATTGGCCCAGTTTAAAAAAGACAAATTTGGCCCCGATGGCGAACTGGATAAAAAACGCCAGACCCTTATAAAACCCATACAGGACAAAGTGTTTGATGCCGTACAACAACTTGCCAAACAAAGCGCGCTCGATATTATTTTTGATAAAGCAGGGGCTGTAACCATGATGTACACCAATGCAAAATATGACCGCAGCGATGATGTGTTAGAACTCTTAGGAATAAGTAAAAAAGAAAAATAATAAAAAGGAAAATGAAAACAATCAGAAAGACCAACGTATTAGCCACTCTCGCTCTCGCATTTATGTTCCTGGCGCCGGCAATAGCTACCGCCCAAACCAAAATAGGCCTGTGCAATACACAAAAAGTACTGGAACTGATGCCGGACGTTAAAACAGCTAACGTGCAGCTTGATACGGTAAATAAAACCTACCAGGCACAGATGAAAACATTGCTGGATGAATATCAAAAACAAGAGCAGGACCTGAGCGACCCTACTAAAAAATATCCTGATGCCGTTTTACAAGACAAACAAAAAGCTATCAAAGCTTTAGGCGAAAGGATACAGGCATTCCGTGAAGACGCTAACCAGGATATCCAGAAAAAGCAGGATGAGCTTATGGCTCCCATCCGTAAGAAAATTTCTGATGGCATTTCGGCTGTAGCGAAGGATATGAAGCTGGATGTGGTACTCGATAGCAGCCAGCAAGGTGTGGTGCTATATGCGTCCGATAATATTGATGTCACGGATGCTGTGATGAAGAAACTGGGGCTTAAATAATATAACTTCATAATTAAAAGTTTAACCAATGCCTGATAACAGGCCGGTTGGTATATTTGATTCAGGTATCGGTGGCCTCACCATAGCCCGGTCTGTCTCGGCGCTGATGCCTGATGAACAAATCCTTTTTTTCGGGGATACAGCACACTTACCTTATGGGGATAAATCTGCCGAGGCCATAAAGAGTTATGTAAAGCGCATCGCGGAGTATTTTGTAGATAACGATTGCAAATTGATCCTGCTTGCCTGCAATTCTGCTTCAGCCGCTGCCTATCCGTTGGTACATAAGCTGCTCAACGCCACAGTTCCCGTGCTGAATGTTATAGATCCAAACGTGGAATATGTAGGCCGCAAAGGATACAAAACCGTTGGGATCATCGGCACAAAAGCCACGGTAAGTTCCAGGGCTTATAACCGCAAATTTGCTTCGGCTAATCCGGGTTTAAAAGTTAAATCCATTGCCACCCCCCTACTAGCTCCCATGATTGAAGAAGGGTTTTTCAATAACAACATCAGCCAGACAGTCATCAACTCCTACCTTTCCAATAAAAAGCTGGGAGGGATTGAAGCCCTGGTACTTGCCTGCACACACTATCCCCTTATCAAGGCTGAAATTGTAAAATACTATGCCCAGCAGCAATCAAAGATTGAGATCATTGATTCTACTGATGTTATCTCCGACTATACCCGGAAGTTCATGCAAAAGCACAAAATGCTTGCCAGCCCCGGCAACAAACCCGAACAGCTCTTTTGCGTATCAGATTTTACCGCATCCTTCCAGAAAACCACACAGATATTCTACGGAGAAGCCGTGAAGCTGAAGCATGTGGCAATTTGGGGATGAAGGCTAGTGCGAAGAGCGAGAGCGGAGAGCGGGCGTACTCATGAAAGAGCGGGCAGCCCTGAAGGGGCAAAATATATCCCCTCGGCTAATATAACCAGTGCGCCAAACCATCCACAATAAAAAATTCATATATCGTATTACTTTATAATACAAGTTATTATAGGCCAACTCCTCCGCCTCTTTCATCTAATCGCACAATAAAATAAGATTTTCCCGTTATCCGGTTAATGACCAAAATTGAAAATTAACATGGAAAAAATGAAAGTAATCTGGCTGGTTTTTGGAATGGTTTTTGGGTTTTGTTTTTACGCCCGGGCCCAGGAAAGCGCAACACCTAAAAATCCTGGGGACAGTTATCCTAAAGCAGATGTATCCGAACACACTCCTTTGGCATATCCACCACTGAGAGAAGCAGATGTGGCGTATTGCAAAAGAATAGAGCGCGTCATTGATACGCGCGAAAAGAAAAACGAGGTCATGAACTGGCCGAAGAACCCGCTGTATAATATTATTCATAATCTTGTTACGAATGGGGAAGCTGATTTCCCCGGGGAATTGAAAGTGTATCGGAATGATTCATTGACTAATCCTATGTCAATAAAAAATATTGCTAAAATAGGCGCTATTACGGAAACCGTATCAAAGATAAAAGACACTACTGATATATATAACACTGTTGATGTATTGGTTAACACGCCTTACGATTACTCTGAAATCAAACGCTGGCAAATAGTTGAGGACTGGATTTTCGATAAACAGCGGAGTGAATTTTTTCCAAGAATAGTTGCCATTGCGCCTTTATACAACCCGGCCCCTAACGGAGTACCGCTTCCTGAACAGCCCATGTTTTATATTAGCTGGGAGCAGGTGCGTCCTTTTTTAGCGAAGGAAGAAATTTTCAATCCTGAAAACGATGTAAGGATGTCTTACCTTGACTTTTTTGACCAGCGTCTTTTCACATCACACATTACTAAAGAAAACAATTCGCAAGACCTGGCTATCAAAGACCAGCCTGAGTATAAGGACTCACCCATGCAGGCACTGTATGAATCTGAACGCATTAAAGAAGAGCTCATGAATAAAGAAGACGACCTTTGGGAACACTAAAATGAGAGCGGAGTGCGAAGAGCGGAGTGCGGGAGGCGCCTACACAAACACCGACTCATCCCGCTCCGGACCGGTAGATACGAGCGCGATTTTCACCTCAGAATGTGATTCAATAAATTTAATATATTCCTGGAGCTTTTGAGGGAAATCATCGGGGCCATTCACCTCGGCGAGGCTGCATTTCCAGCCCTCCAGTTCTTTATAAACCGGTTCCATATTTTCCCCGAAACTCAGTCCGCTGAAATGGGATTCTTTTCCGTTTGTAATATATCCCGTGCAAACACTAATCGTATCAAGCTCATTCAAAACATCGGCTTTCATCATGATGAGCTTAGTAACGCCGTTGATCATGATGGCATAGTTAAGCGCCTCAAGGTCAAGCCATCCACAACGCCTTTTGCGGCCCGTTACAGAGCCGAACTCATGCCCGGTTTCGCAGATATAATCGCCGATTTTGTCTAATAGCTCTGTAGGGAACGGGCCACCGCCCACGCGGGTGATATAGGCTTTAAAAACCCCGTACACCGTTCGTACCTGGCTGGGTGCGATGCCCAATCCTATACATGCCGAGGCGGTGATAGTATTAGATGAAGTGACATACGGATAGGTTCCGAAATCAACATCCAGCAACGTGCCCTGTGCCCCTTCGGCGAGGATATTTTTGCCTTCTTTCAGCGCGTTGTTTATATAATATTCCGCATCAATGAGCTTGAGTTGTTTCACATATTCCAGGGCGTCAAACCATTCCTTGTCATCCATTTCTTCGCTACAGCCAAGCGCACGCAACAACTTTATATGCAATTCCTTAACGGCTTCATACCGTTTCCTGAAACCCGACATATTTATCTCGCCAATCCGTATCCCGAACCTTCCTGTTTTGTCCTGGTAAGCAGGCCCTATACCTTTCAGCGTTGACCCGATTTTAGAATCTTCGCCCCGGCTTTCATAAAATTTATCCAGCAGCCTGTGGGTGGGCAGTATCAGGTTTGCTTTGCGGGAAATAAGCAGCCGCGATTTCAATTCTATTCCGTTGGCTTCCAGGTTTTCAATTTCCTGTTTCAGCACAATGGGGTCAAGTACCACGCCGTTTCCGATAATGTTGATAATGTTGCCCCTTATTACCCCTGACGGTATTTGTCTCAATACAAACTTCTTGCCTTTGATAATAATGGTATGCCCTGCATTAGGCCCTCCCTGGAACCGGGCAATAATAGGGTAGTCCTTGCTCAGCAGGTCAACAATTTTTCCTTTCCCTTCGTCGCCCCATTGGAGGCCAAGTATTACATCAACCGGCATGTATATTAAGTCTTTAAATAGTTAGAAATCGGGCAGTTATAGTTCATTCAATCCAAATATTGTCAACCCAGGTTCTTGCCGCAATTTACGCAATTCCCCTTGGTATCTGCTTCCGGCTTGCCCTGCAAAGTTAAAGAATGCCCGGAAACATTAAAGTGTAAAATATCGCCCATCATAGATGTGATCTGCTGCAGCCTCGGGTCGCAAAACTCATATACCTTATCGCAGTGGCTGCAAATAAGATGGTCGTGCTGGCGGTACCCGTAAGAACGCTCGTACTTTGCCACATTATTCCCGAACTGGTGCTTTACCACCAGCCCCGATTCAAGCAATAGGTCTAAGGTATTGTAAACCGTGGCCCTGCTCACGCGGTAATTTTTGTTTTTCATTTGCAGGTACAGCATCTCCACATCGAAATGATCGCTGCGGCCATAGATCTCCTCCAGTATCGCGAAGCGCTCCGGCGTTTTACGCTGCTTTTTTTCTTCCAGGTAATCCCTGAAAATAACTTTTACTTCTTCGTAGGCGATCATAAGACAGGCGTTAGTCGTTAGGCATTAGTCGTTAGTAGCGTGTGATGGATGCAAATTACTCTTTCATGCAAAGATAAGAAATGTTATTAGGCAATTGGGCAATGAGGCAATGGGGCAATGAAGTCATTTGGGAATTTGAGAATTTGGGAATTGGCTTTCGCAAGAGTGTTCATTATAGAAACTCGCTCTCCGCTCTCGCTCTTCGCACTCATAATGGTAAACTGTCGTGCGTCAGCAATTCCCCTCCTTCCTTTTAAGGAGGGGTGGCCGAAGGCCGGGGTGGTTGACAAACAAGGCCTTTCCATTGCTTTCTTATTGTTCTTTTTCCAAAAACCGCATTTTTGACCATTCCCGCGGCATTTCCCATTGATATAACAATATTTTTCATTTTTTAATTTTTTAATGTTTTCATTTTCAATATCTTAGCACGTAACTCATTGACAAGTATCAATAGATAACAATGATTTATCAATTCAGAATGGTTAAAAACAGGGTTTTCTTTGTCGTTCATTTGTGATTTTTTTTTTTGATTCCTGACTCCTGACGCCTATGTTACATATATAGCAAACACCCCAGGTGGCTGGCTTAGCCCCGAAAAAACTTTGTAAACGATTGATTTATAATGAAATATTTTTTGAGGGTTTTGGACGAAATAATAGATTAGAAAACCTGCATAGTACAAGCGGCTATCTGATTTTATGCATTGCCATCCGCAATAAAATTATATTTGAAGAAATTTTAAAGCACCATTTATCCTATGTCATTCCAAACCATCATAGAAAAATACAGGAAGATCGCCTTTTCTGAGCGCGATAAGGGTTTCAGGTTTGAGCATTTGATGCAGGCCTATTTGAAAACAGACCCGAAATATCAAAATATTATCAAAGAGGTTTGGCTTTGGAATGATTTCCTGGGCCGAAAAGACCTCGGGGGCAAGGATACCGGAATTGACCTGGTGGCCTTGACGTACCAGGGAGATTATTGGGCGGTACAGTGTAAATTTTTTGCCGAAGATGCAACTATTGATAAAGCCGCAGTTGATTCATTCCTTTCCACTTCAAGCCGTGAATTCAGGAACCATGATTTAAAAACAGTTGGCTTTACGCACAGGCTATGGATTTCAACAACCAATAAATGGGGCAATAATGCAGAGGAAGCCATAAAAAACCAAAATCCTCCCGTTACCCGAATCAATCTGTATGAATTGCAAAATGCAGCCATTGATTGGGATAAAATTGAAAAGGGCTTAACAGGCGAGCAGGCCAGGGTAGCGAAAAAAGAACTGCGCCCGCACCAAATCACTGCCGTAGAAAATACCCACGAATATTTTAAGACTTCGGAACGGGGCAAATTAATTATGGCATGTGGGACGGGTAAAACTTTTACCGCCCTTCGTATTGCTGAAAAAGAAACTGATGGCAAAGGGCTGATTTTGTTCCTGGTGCCTTCCATAGCCCTGCTTGGACAAACCCTCCGGGAATGGACATCAGATGCCAAAGAACCTATAAACCCAATATGTATTTGTTCTGACCCAAGAATAAGCCAAAGGACATCAAAAAATGGGGATAGGGATACCCTGAGTATTGAGGATTTGGCATTGCCTGCCTCCACCGATGTAAAAAGCATCGTGTATCAATTCAAACAATTGCAGCAATCAAAAAAGGCTGGAATGACTGTTGTGTTTTCAACCTATCAATCTATTGAAGTGATTGCCAAAGCGCAAAAGGAACTGCTTGAAGGTTCAAAAACAGCAAACGAATATGGTGCATTTGATTTAATTATATGTGATGAAGCGCATCGTACCACAGGCGTGGCCCTGGCTGATGAGGATTCATCCTCCTTTATAAAAGTGCATGACAACGCATTTATCAAGGCTAAAAAAAGGCTGTACATGACTGCAACGCCACGGCTCTATAGTGATGACAGCAAAGCCAAAGCCGCACAGGCTGATGCCTTATTATGCTCCATGGACGATCCTAAAATATACGGAGAAGAAATATATAGAATTGGATTTGGCGAAGCAGTTGAAAATGGGTTACTATCTGATTATAAAGTCCTGATACTTACACTAAGCGATTCGGATATACCTCCTGCGATACAGGAAGCGATAAAAAATAAGGAAAGTGAGATAAATACGGACGACGCTTCAAAACTGATTGGCTGCATCAATGCGCTATCCAAGAAAATACTTGGTGATGCAGGCGTCAGTATTGCAAGTGATCCCGAACCGATGCGAAGGGCGGTGGCGTTTTGCCAGAGCATTGCAGTTTCTAAGAAAATAACAGAGACTTTTAATTCTACCACCGATGTTTATCTCAATTCTTTGCCTGAAGAAAAGAAAGCAAAAATGGTATCGGTTGCTGCCCGCCATATTGATGGTACCATGGCTGCGCCCGCGAGGGATGAACTGCTTGGCTGGCTAAAAGCTGATGCTGCTGAGCCTCGTGAATGTCGTGTACTCACAAACGTACGGTGCCTTAGTGAGGGCGTGGATGTCCCAACCCTTGATGCGGTGTTATTTCTTTCAGCCAGGAATTCACAGGTAGATGTAGTGCAATCAGTGGGGCGGGTGATGCGCAAAGCGCCCGACAAAAAATACGGGTACATCATCATACCCATAGTAGTGCCTGCAAATATGGAAGAATCAAAGGCACTGGATGATAATGAACGGTATAAAGTGGTATGGTCGGTACTGAATGCATTGCGGGCGCATGATGACCGTTTCAATGCCATTATCAATAAAATTGAGCTCAATAAAACAAGGCCAAACCAGATATTAATGGGGAGACCTGATGGCGGCTATTGGGGAGATGACGATGCACCGCATCCTGTAAGTGAAACACAGGCGCCTTATGGGAACCCCACCGAACAGATTAACCGGCAGTTAGCCATACAATTTGAGCAATTGCAGACATTGGTTTTTGCCCGGATGGTGCAAAAGGTGGGCGACAGACGGTATTGGGAGCAATGGGCTAAAAATGTAGCTGAAATAGCTGAAAGGCAATTAGAAAGGATTACCCGGCTTATCAAGGAAGACCCGGAACATCAAAAAGCTTTCAATGAATTTTTAAGTGGCCTGCATAAGAATATCAATCCCTTTATTACAGAACAGGAAGCCGTGGAAATGCTATCGCAGCACATCATCACCAGGCCTGTATTTGAAGCGCTGTTCGAGGGTTATTCTTTTGTGAAAAATAATCCTATTTCCGTCTCAATGCAGAACATGCTGGATATACTGGAAGGCCAGGCTTTTGGTAAGGATACGGCGGACACACTTGACAAGTTTTATGATTCGGTAAAGAAAAGGGCGCAAGGGATAGATAATGCCGAAGGCAGACAGAGGATCATCATTGAATTGTATGATAAGTTTTTTAAAACCGCCTTCCCGAAAATGGTTGAAAAACTGGGCATTGTATATACCCCCGTTGAAGTAGTGGATTTTATTATCCATTCTGTGAATGATGTGCTTCAAAAAGAATTTGACCGCAGCATTTCTGACGAAAATATCCATATACTGGATCCTTTTACAGGCACTGGAACTTTTATTACCCGCCTGTTGCAAAGCGGGTTAATTGACCAAAAAGATCTTACACGAAAATATACCAAAGAACTCCATGCCAATGAAATTGTATTGCTGGCCTATTATATTGCTGCCATTAATATTGAAAATGCTTTTCATGACCTGGCGCCGGGCGCTACTGAATACCAGTCATTTGACGGAATCTGCCTGACTGATACTTTTCAATTAGGGGAAACGGATGAAAATTCCAAACTTTTCTCCGGGATGTTCCCCCAAAATTCTGAACGGGTAGAGGCACAAAAGAAAGCGCCGCTACGCGTTATTCTTGGCAACCCTCCTTATTCGATTGGGCAAAAATCGGCGAATGACAATGCGCAAAACCAAAGTTATAAAATACTTGACAAAAAAATAGCCGATACGTATGCAAAACAATCAACAGCAGGATTGAACAAATCATTGTATGACGCTTATATCAAAGCATTTCGCTGGAGCACTGACAGGCTTGACCCGGAACATGGGGGCATTATTTGTTTTGTGTCTAACGGCGCCTGGCTGGACGGTAACAGTACGGACGGTTTCCGAAAAACCCTGGAAAAAGAATTTTCCAGCGCCTATGTATTCAATTTAAGGGGCAACCAACGCACCAGTGGTGAACTTTCACGAAAGGAAGGCGGTAAGATATTTGGCTCAGGTTCCCGTACGCCCATAGCTATTACACTTCTGGTGAAAAAACAAGCCAAATCAGATGATAAAATCAAAATTTATTATCACGACATTGGAGACTATTTATCTCGGGAAGAAAAACTTAATATTATCAGGAAATCAGGTTCTGTGGCCAATCCTGAAATGGAATGGCAAACCTTAAATCCCAATGAACATGGCGATTGGCTCAATCAAAGGACAAATGCTTTTGAGAATTTTATTGCAATTGAACCAGAAAAGAAATTTGATGCGAAGGCCAAGGAATTCTTTGTGACGTATTCTTTAGGTCTTGGTACAAATAGAGATGCGTGGTGTTATAATAGTTCTAGTAAAGAATTAATTTCTAACATACATCAAACAATTGAATTTTACAATAAAGAACGAGTAAATTTTCATAATTTGTTGATGGAGAGTCCATCCATTAAAATCGAAGATTGCATTTCGTATGATTCAAAAAAATTAAATTGGACAGATTCAGTAATAAGAGACCTTGGGAAAAATATAGAATATGCTTTTGAAGATAATGCAGTAATAGTTGGTTTATACAGACCCTTTTTTAAACAAAGGCTATATTTTTCAAAAAAACTAAATCATAGGGTATATCAGCAAAATAAATTATTCCCTGCTCCTAATAAACCAAACTTTGTAATTACAATTAGCGGGACCGGAGTCAATAAAGATTTTTCAGCCCTAATTACTAATGTTTTACCAGATTTGCAATTACAGGCTAATGGACAATGTTTTCCCCTTTATTACTATGAAGAACTCGAAAAAACAAACCAGAGTTTGTTTGATGCTGCCAATAAAAAAGAATTGATCCGCAGGGATGCAGTTTCAGATTTTATTCTGGAACGTGCACAAAAAATATATGGCGAACGGGCTCAAAAGGGGGATATATTCTATTATGTATATGGCATCCTGCATAGCCCGGAATACAGGGCCCTGTTTGCCAATGACCTGAAAAAAATGCTGCCCCGTATTCCGCTGTTAGATGATGTGCGTGATTTCTGGAAATTCAGCAAGGCCGGAAAAGAACTGGCGGTACTGCACCTGGACTATGAAAAAGTGGCAGCCTATCCCGGTGTTGTCGTAACAGGCGAGCATAGCGGCTACTACAAAGTAGAAAAAATGCGTTTCCCCAAAAAAGACCAAAAGGATACCATCATATACAACAGTAAAATCATCATTTCCAACATCCCGGAAAAGGCCTACGAATACGTGGTAAACGGCAAGAGCGCCATAGAATGGATCATGGAGCGATACCAGGTTACGATCAATAAAGAAAGCGGCATCAAAAATGACCCGAATGATTGGGCCACTGAGTCTGGCAAACCAAGATATATCCTGGATTTATTGCTCAGTATTATTAACGTGAGTGTACAAACGGTGGATATGGTAAATGACTTGCCACAGTTGGTGTTTGAATAGATTATGTTTGCAATTTCTTATAGGTCTTTCCAAATGCTTTCAAAACTGCTGGCTTCCCCTTTTAATAAAGGCAGATAAGATTTATCTCTTTTCTCATTAACATGTAATGTGCCATTGTTTTTCACATCCAGAACTGCAAATAATACTTCCTTTCCGGTCTTGTTCCTTAATTGATCTTCCATAAGTGATAATATTTGCTGAATGCGATCCTTAGTTAGTTTTTCCGACTTCATATATAACTTTATAACATAAAATTTATCGTCACATTCCAGTCCTAATTCCGGATTAATACTAACACCCAAATCTCCCACAATCCAATGGTGAGATGGTGGACCAAACCACTTTAATGTTTTCTTTCCCCAGAACTTTTTATAACCAGTAATTGCAGTCGGATAGTTCGTTATTTTTTTTTGATCTGTTAACCCTTTTAATAGTTTTTCCAATGCGTCCTTTCTATTTATTTTATCCTTATGTATGTGTACTATCCCCTCTCTTAGTGCCTTATAGAAATCTGTATTCGGATCATAAGGTGGACGATTTTTAATTGTCTTTACGTGTGTTTGTTTTGATTTTCCAACTTTACAGACAAAATCTATAAAATCAGTGAGTGAAATTTCAATTTTGGATTTTTTTGCGACCATATTTTTAAATATTTTCTTAACGTAACACTGGCTTGTAGCTTTCGTTCTTTTATTGCTCGAAAGTTATCAACCCCAATTCTTGGTCTGTGGCACAGGCGGAAAGACGGAAGTCAATGTGACAATATTATCCCCAAAATGTGGAAAACTTTGTCATGGTAATTGAACTGCTTTAAGACAGAAATAGTTTTTAAGATCAGTTATCTTTAGCTAAAAAGGAGGTATAAATAATGAGCAAGAAAACTGTTACAACAACTGTCAATAAAAGTGCGATAACAGGTAAGTTTGTGTCGAACAATAAACTTCAAAAGAATCCAGACACGACCTACAAACAAACTGTTAAAAAAAGCAAGTAGTTGTTGTTTGATAAAGCCTGCAAATGCAGGCTTTATTTTCATTATCTTCCACTTCCATGGTCTGTGACCCGTAGACCAGCACCAGCAACCTAACGCGAGGCATTATAATTTATGAGTTTAGATATGTAAGATTCCGGTTTGTGGGGACACAAACCAGGGGAATATAAAAGTGCCCTCTATTGCAAATCAGATCATTTTGCTGACGTCAGCAAAATGGTCTATTAACCTTTTAGCGGGTCTCGCATAAGCTACTATCACGTTCGGCGTCTTAATTCCAACAGATTATTACACTTCGTTCCATGAGCCTTCGGCTTGCGGCTTCCATCATACCGGGCTTAACGCGGTATCGTTCCTCAATCCTTGCCGCAATGCCGCACTGATGAACTGTGAGGGAATCACGGGCGGAGTCTTAAATTTCATGGGATGCCGGGTCAGGCCCGGCATGACGGGAGGGATGAACAGTCAGGCGTACGCCCGCTCTCCTCTTTCAACGCTTCGCTCTACTCCACAATTCCCGTCAGCGCTTCTTCTACCTGGAACCGGGAGACGGAGTCAATGCCTTTGATTTCTTTGATCTTTTCAATCAGGGTTTCAAGGTGGGACAGGTCGGTGATGAGCAAAATAATGGAACCTTCAAAAGCGCCGGCAATAGAGGATACGGTGATGGACTGGATATTTGCCTGTAGCTCTTTGGAAATAATATCGGTGATATTGCTCACGATTCCAATGCTGTCAATCCCTACCAGCTTTATCCCGGCAGGGAAAGTCCTGATCTCTTTGAGGGTGTCATTGGCCCTCTTGGCCCTTATTTGTCAATTAATATAAACCTCCAGTCAAGGATAATATTGCCGGATACCTGGAAATCAGAGAGGGTTTTGGTAGCGGTATCTATTTTGGCATCAGGGATGTTGTCAAACTGTTTCCAGTCCCGATCAGCACGGATTTCAATGGATACCTTGTTGTTTTTATGGATCATTTGTTCATAAAAATCCTGCGTATAACTGTTGAAATACCTGAATTTTGATTGTGTCAGGTCAAAATCTTCATACACGATTTTTTCTAAGGAGCCTGGTTCAAGGTCGTTGCCCGTAAGTATCTCCCTTACAATGTAATTCCTTACCCCAAACATAGCGCGTACCACGACCTTCTTCCGTGCCACGCGCACCAGTTCATCAAAAGCCTTTTTGATATTTTCCGGCGGCAGGTGCATCACTACGTTGTTGCACATTACAATATCAAAACTATTATCAGCAAAGGGAATATCAAAAATACTGCCGACCTTAAAATCAGCGGTATTGCCATAAGCCTTTTGCGCGAGCTCAATATAATAGGCTGTCGGGTCAACTCCTGTGTACTTTATATCCTGGCCTACAATATTTCTAAGGCTTTTTAAATAATGCCCTGCACCGCATCCCACATCAAGAAGCGTTTCCTTGCCGGTATAAAATTCTTTGATAACCCGTGAAGCTGCGCCAGATGATTGCATTTCAGGTGATTGCCCCGTGGCGCGTTTATAAAAAAGCTCGCCATAATGTTTTTCTTCGTCCCAGTTTTTCCAGAGTTCTTTTTGTGACATAGGTTTTGCTGTATTTGTTTTAATAACGATTGCGGAAGTCCAAAGGTAAGGGAATGTCCTATTATAGCTTTATCAGGGAATTCCTGTTCTAAATTCTAAAATAATTTTCTCCGCTTAAACTGTTGAACCCCTCCCCCAAACACCCAATCAAATCACTTGCGCTCATGCTCCACTCACCGTATTTCTCTGCAGCAATGTCCCCAGCGGCGCCATGCAGGTAAACCCCAAGAATGGCAGCTTCTTCTACCGAATATTTTTGCGCCAGCAGGCCTGTGATAATGCCAGTAAGAGAATCGCCTGTTCCGCCTTTGGCCATGCCGGGGTTTCCGGTGGTATTGAACCAGCTTTGTCCGTTGGGAAGGTTTATAGATGTATAGGCTCCTTTCAGCACCAGGATGCAATTGAACTCTTTTGCAAAATCGGAAGCCATTTCCTGCCGCTTCCAATCGCTTTCCGCAGGGCCGGCAAGCCTCTCAAATTCTTTGGGGTGAGGGGTTAATACGCTATGCTTTGGCAGTTTCAGCAGCGCTTTTTTATTCATCGCCAGGATATTCAAAGCGTCGGCGTCAATGACTGCTGGGATTTCTTTTGCTTCGTGCAGAAGGTCTAACAATGCTTTTGCCGTGCCGAGCCCCGTGTCTATTCCGGGCCCAATGCCTATAGCAGAATATTTTGAGAGGTCAGGAAAGGCTGTCAGCCTGGATTCATCATCATCTGTCAGCACCATTGCTTCGGGCAGGGCAGTCTGGAAAATAACATACCCGCATTTGGGTATATAGGTAGTCGTCAGCCCGGCTCCGGCGTTCATGCAGCCATGCACGGAAAGCTGCGCGGCGCCTATCTTTCCATATGAGCCAGCCCAGACAAGCGCATGTCCGTAACTACCTTTATTGCTGCACCTAAGCCGTGGTTTCAGGATATTCCTGGCGTCGGCAGATGTGGTATAAAAATAATTTGTTTCCCGGCTTTCGATAAAATCTTTGTCAAGGCTGATATCCAGCACCTTCCAGTTACCAACATATTCAACATTGCTGCAAAAGAAAAAAGACAGCTTCGGCAGTTGAAATGTGAAGGTTTGTTGTGCTTTGATAACATTCCCACGGTTAAAACCGTGGGTTGAATGGTTGGCATTATCTGTATATAAACCGGAGGGAATATCTACCGAGACTACCTCAAGGTTCAAATCATTAATGGCATTAATAACGGTAGCAGCAATCCCTTCTGCGGGCCTGTTCAATCCCGTCCCGAAAATGGCGTCTATAACTACTGTATCTTTTTCAAAGTCAGTCAGATTGCTGATGTCCGCCAAGTGCACCTGAGAAGCATGGAGCTTTGTGAGCCGCTCCTCATTGATGAGAAAATCCTTTGAGAATTGGTCGCTGGTTTTTACAATATAAACGTCAACATGGTATTTCCTTCCGAGTAGCATTCGCGCGATAGCAAGCCCATCGCCGCCATTGTTACCGCATCCACAAAAAACTACTATTTTCCATTTAACAGACCAGGTTTCAATAAAAGCATCCGTAAATGCTTTCGCCGCCCTCTCCATCAATCCTTCTGAAGTAATGGGCTCATGCGCTATGGTATAGGCGTCCGTTTCCCGTATTTGTTTGCCGCTAAGTATTTTCATTTTGGTTGCGCTAAATGAATAGCAAAGTTAAATCTTAAAAACCGCCCTAAAATTAATAATTTTGCGCAAGTTTTAGTAAATGTAAGATTAATAATGAACGATAGACGCGTCCGTGTCCGATTTGCCCCTTCGCCCACCGGCCCTCTCCATTTAGGGGGGGTGCGTACGGCTTTGTATAATTACCTCTTCGCCAGGAAGAATGGCGGTGATTTTCTGCTTCGCATAGAAGACACAGACCAGAGCCGGTTTGTGCCGGGCGCTGAAGAATATATTATAGAGTCATTGAAATGGGCGGGTATGGAATATAGCGAAGGCCCTGACATTGGTGGTGAGTATGGTCCCTACCGCCAAAGCGAACGCAAGGAAATGTACAGGCAATATGCCGACAAATTGCTCGTGCTGGGACATGCCTATTATGCTTTCGACACGCCCGAAGAGCTGGATGAAATGCGCGAGCGCACAAACAAGGCGGGTGGCAATACTTTTAAGTATGACCATATTACAAGAGAATACCTCAAAAATTCATTAACACTTTCCGCTGATGAGGTTAAAGCCCGGCTTGACGCGGGGGAACCGTATGTGATACGGATAAAGATTCCAAGGAATGAAGAAGTAAAGCTCAATGATATAATCAGGGGATGGGTATCGGTACAAAGCGGCCAGCTTGACGATAAAGTCCTTTTTAAATCTGACGGGATGCCCACTTATCACCTTGCCAACGTGGTGGACGACTACCTGATGAAGATAACCCATGTGATTAGGGGCGAAGAATGGCTGCCATCCGCGCCGCTGCATGTATTGCTGTACAGGTATTTAGGGTGGGAAGAGGCGATGCCGCAATTCGCGCATCTGCCATTGATATTGCGACCTGACGGAAACGGAAAACTAAGCAAACGCGATGGCGACAGGTTGGGTTTCCCGGTATTTCCGCTCAATTGGACTGACCCTTTCATTGGTGAAAAAGCCAGCGGCTACCGCGAAGCAGGCTACCTGCCTGAGGCATTTATAAATATCCTGGCCATGCTGGGTTGGCACCCAAGCGACAACAGGGAGTTATTTACAATAGATGAGCTAATTGCAGAGTTTTCTTTAGAGCGTGTGAGCAAATCCGGCGCAAGGTTCGACCCTGAAAAAGCTAAATGGTACAACCACCAGTATATCAAGCGGAAAAGCGATGAATCTTTGGCAGAAGCCTTTATGCCACAGTTGATGGATATGGGTATAATTACCAGCAAAGATTATGTTGCAAGGGTCTGCGGACTCATCAAAGAAAAAGCCGGTTTCATGGATGATTTCTGGAAGCTGGGATATTTCTTTTTTGAGAGACCGAAAAAATACGATGCAGAAGTACTCAAGAAAAAGTGGGACGAGGCGGCTCCCGTTTTTTTTGCCAAACTGGCTGAAAGGTTGGGAACATTAAATGATTTTTCCCACCAAAATATTCAGAAAACGTATGAAGAACTGGCTGCCGAAAAAGGAATAAAATCCGGCCAATACCTGCAACTTTTCAGGGTGCTATTGGTTGGTGAATCTATTGGCCCGGCGCTCTGGGATACCATTGAGTTGCTGGGCAGGAATGAGGCGGTTGAAAGGTTGGAAACGGCAGTGGCGGCAGTGTGATTAAATCTGTTAATTTATTAAATTTCAAAAGTATGCTCCTCAAAATCATCATCGCAAGCACCCGTCCAACCCGAAAGGGCCCTGCATTAGGTTACTGGATAAATGAGATTGCCAAAAAGCACGGTGCTTTTGAGGTAAAACTCATTGACCTCAAGGAAGTGAACCTTCCTTTCCTGGATGAAGCCGAACATCCCCGTTTCCAGAAATATGAACATGAGCATACCAAAGCATGGAGCAGGGAAATAAATGAAGCGGACGCCTTTATTTTTGTAACACCCGAATACAATTTCGGAATGCCGGCCACTTTAAAAAATGCGCTCGATTTTGTGTTTAATGAATGGGCCTATAAACCTGCTGGTTTTGTAAGTTACGGTGGCGTAGCTGCCGGCACCCGTGCGGTACAAATGCTGAAACAGGTTATCACAGCCTTAAGAATGGTGCCTGTTTACGAATCCGTGAATGTGCCCGCTTTTACAAGGTTTATCAATGCTGAAGGGGAGTTTGTACCTGAGCCGGGACTTGAAAAAGCAGCATACGGAATGCTTGATGAAATGGCCAAATGGGTGAAAGCTCTAACGCCTTTAATGGCTAAGAACAAGATCACGGATTGAAAGGATAGATTACGGATTGAAAGGATAGGGCGGAAAAATCGGGGCCTTAGGGAATATAATCACCCCTATCCTCTTCCAGGTTTTCGTGGTCATCTCCGCCAAGGCTATAGTAATTGTTCTCCTCATCCTCATCCCCAATGGCTTCCATGTCATCGTCAAGGTCGGCGCCGGGCACGTCCAGGTCATCACCTGAAACATCTTCTGAAAAGTCCTTTTCATTCATAACCTGAAAATTATCATTTCGAGTATCCAGGCCAGGATAATTATCGGGATCGGGAAATTTCAGCCGCTCATTTTTGGGGAAAAGCTCATCCTTTTCATGATATGGGGTGTAATCCTCCAACCGGTTGCTGTCTTTATCTATATTAGCAGGGCCAGCATCGCTATTTTTATTTTTCATTTTCGTTGCTTTTAGTAGGTTACCTATATAAACCTGTTATGCTGGCATTTTGTTGAAGATGCCGGCTTATTCCCCATTTCAAATAAGTTTGACAACGCTCTATATGGACTAATCCCTGATGCCTAAAGCCTGATGTCTTACTCCTGATTCCTGGTTCCTTACCCCTGATTCCTTGTCTTTCGTTTGTTTATGTCGTACATAAAGGATAATTTCGCACCTCAAAATTTTAAAAGACTGATGAAACTATACTTTGTTCTGATTCTCGCCCTGTTGGCGCTCTTGTTTTCTTTTATGAAATCCTTATGGGTAAATAAACAGGAGGCCGGCGACGATACCATGAAAAAGATTGCCAAACACATTGCTGATGGCGCATTGGCATTCCTCAAAGCTGAATACCGTGTACTTTCCATATTTGTAATTTGTGTAGCCATATTGCTCGGTTTTATCGCCCATAAAGACACATCAAGCTGGCTTATATCCATTGCTTTTATATCGGGCTCCTGTCTTTCTGCCCTTGCCGGTTTTCTTGGTATGCGCATTGCGACCCGCTCCAATGTACGTACCACCAATGCAGCCAGGACAAGCCTTTCCAAAGCATTGCAGGTTTCTTTTTCCGGCGGACTGGTGATGGGAATAAATGTAGTGGCCCTGGGGCTTATTGGCATCGTAGGTTTGTTCTTTTTGTTCAACAATATTCATAGTATAACAGGTGAGGCATCCTGGGACCTGAAAAAAATACTGGAAGTGCTGGTTGGGTTTTCCCTTGGCGCAGAAAGCATCGCACTATTTGCGCGCGTGGGCGGTGGCATATATACCAAAGCAGCTGACGTAGGCGCCGACCTGGTAGGTAAAGTAGAAGCAGGAATCCCTGAAGACGATCCCCGAAACCCTGCAACCATTGCCGATAACGTAGGCGATAACGTGGGCGATGTAGCAGGTATGGGCGCCGACCTTTTCGGGTCTTATGTAAGTACAATTATTGCTACGATGGTGCTGGGGCTGACTGTAAAATTTGCAGGCGGCAAGTTTGGGGCATTGTCCACCGTATTGTTGCCTGTTCTCGTTGCAGCCATTGGGATGTTCTTTTCTATTGTAGGCTCTTATTTTGTCAAAGTAAAAGAAGGCGGCAACCCGCAATCTGCCCTTAACATGGGAAACTTTGGCGCAGTAATCATGACGGCAATCGCATCTTATTTCCTGATAAACTATGTTTTACCGGTACAGATGACCATCGGCGAACTGGAATTTACGCCTATGAATGTATTTTATGCCATCCTTATAGGGTTAGCGGTGGGTACGCTTATCAGCCTTGTTATTGAGTATTATACTTCTAAAGACCGCCCTCCTGTAAAATTCATTGCACGCCAGAGCGAAACGGGAGCTGGTACAAATATTATAGCCGGCCTTAGCGTAGGGATGTTGTCCACCGCCATTCCGGTTATTATTCTTGCCAGCGGTATTATTGGCGCTTATGCTGTGGCAGGTTTGTACGGCGTTGCCATTGCATCGGCAGGTATGATGGCTACAACGGGTATCCAATTGGCGATTGACGCTTTCGGGCCGATTGCAGATAACGCAGGGGGCATTGCAGAGATGAGCCATTTGCCGAAAGAAGTGCGCGAAAGAACAGACGTGCTTGACTCTGTAGGAAATACAACGGCAGCCATCGGAAAAGGATTTGCCATTGCTTCCGCAGCTTTGACTTCTATGGCCATGTTTGCTGCATTCAGGGAGACAGCGAATGTCCAATCCATTGATATATCACATGCCAATGTATTGGGTGGTTTATTGATCGGCGGGATGACCCCGTTCCTGTTTTCATCTTTTGCCATCCGTGCGGTTGGTGACGCGGCAAATGCAATGGTTGAAGAAGTAAGGCGACAGTTCCGTGAAATTAAAGGTATCATGGAGGGCACCGCAGAGGCTGATTATGATAAATGTATCGAAATATCTACCAAGGCTGCTTTAAGGCACATGATTGTTCCGGGAGCGGTTGCCATATTGTTCCCCGTTATTGTAGGATTTATTCTTGGCGGC
>Ga0134126_10001813_pt1 | contig 27078 bp, 22 predicted proteins | sample KB31752_FD_96881 | JGI IMG/M metagenome (GOLD analysis project Ga0134126, IMG submission 96881) | Terrestrial soil microbial communities with excess Nitrogen fertilizer from Kellogg Biological Station, Michigan, USA - KB3-175-2 | ecosystem: Environmental > Terrestrial > Soil > Unclassified ... | reverse complement strand
CCTACCTGAGCCCGGTTAGGCTGCGGGCGATGATAGGGCACAAGGCGACAAACCCACGCTTTCACGGTGAGACTTGAAAAGCGTAGCCAAGCCGGGTTCGCCGATGGTGAGTTTATTGCCGGGGTGGGGGGTGGCTGGTATGCTTGCTCCAGTTTGCGGCTGTTCCATTTTGGAACAGCGATGCGACTCTCCTTTGTATGAAGATTTTTACTCGCCTCGTGTTTCTCGGTTCCCTGTTCCTGGTCCCTGTCCTTTTGCACGCGCAGGACTCCTGCGTGGACTCGCCGGAGTGCCCGACGGCGATTCTGGGCGTGGTTGGAGCGGCCGGTGCGGCGCTTTATGTTCGCTGGCGCTCGCGATAATTCCGTGACAACGGTATGTATTGGCAGTGACAAAGCTGCCTTTCGGCTTCAGATAGACTGACATTTGTAACCAGACGAAGGAAGTGCGGGCAGAGAAACGTCAGCCCGTAGCATTGCGTGTTGACTTCGTGAACGGTTCGTGAAGGGGACGACGCCGAGCGTGATTCCGTATCGATTGAGGCTGCAGCCGTTTCGTTTTCATCTTTTCTTGTGCGGATTCGCAGCCGCAGGGATCCTTGCCGGTACGGGATTGCGCGCGCAGATCCTGGGAGACCAGCCGTCGGCGTCGACGATACCTTCCCAGGCGCAGATGCCGATATCGATACCGACTTCGTCAAGCTCGATTGCGAGCCTGCTGAGCCAGTACAACTCGCAGACTGGAACGCCGACCGACGAGCAGGGACGGCTGATGCGCGAGGAAGAGCAGCGTCAGTTGCAGGCGAGCCAGAATCAGCCACCTTTGCCGCCGGAGCCTCCGAGTCCCTTCCAGCAGATGGTGGAAGCGACGACGGGAGAGAAGCTGGATATTTATGGCGTCTCGCTTTTCCGGCGGGTTCCGACGACGTTTTCTCCGGTGCAGAATGTGCCGGTGGGGCAGGCCTACGTGCTCGGGCCGGGCGATGAGCTTGTCGTGCAACTCTCCGGACAGATAAACCGGCAGATGAGACTGACGGTCAACCGCGAGGGAGATATCCAGATTCCGGAGCTGGGCGCGGTGCATGTTGCGGGACTGACCTACGGCGAGCTGCCGGGCTTCCTGAATAAACAGATCGGACGCATTTATCGCAACTTCACGCTGAACGTGTCGATGGGTGCGCTGCGAACGATCCAGGTGTTTGTGGTGGGGCAGGCGCGGCGGCCGGGCAGCTTTGCGGTGAGCTCGCTGAGCACGCTGCTGAATGCGCTGTTCGCTTCGGGCGGACCGTTGCCGACGGGATCCCTGCGCGACATCCAGGTGAAGCGCAATGGAGAGACGATCGACCACTTCGATCTGTACGATCTGCTGCTGCGCGGCGACAAGTCGAAGGACATTGCGCTGGTAACGGGCGATGTGATTTTCATTCCGTATGCGGGACCGCAGGTGGCGGTGCTGGGCAGCGTGAATCATCCGGCGATCTACGAACTGAAGGGCCAGACGAGCGTGGAGCAGGCGCTGGCGTTTGCAGGCGGCGAGAGTTCTTTGGCGTCGGGTGCGGATGTGCTGCTGGAGCGCGTGTATGAGCATGCGAACCGCAATGTGGAGACCATCAGCCTGGACACGAGCAAGACGGAGATGATGCAGGGCGGCGACATCCTCTCGGTACGCGCCGTGATGGACCGCTTCCGGAATGCTGTGACGCTGCGCGGCAACGTAGCGAATCCGGGACGGTACTCGTGGAAACCGGGCATGCGGGTGAGCGATCTGATTCCTAACCGGGAGTCGCTGGTGACGCGCGATTACTGGCGCAGACGGAACCAGCTGGGACAGTTTGTCCTGGAGCAAAGCGAACAGCCGAATGAGGACCGGGCGCAGCGCCAGTTCGAGAGTGAGGTTCGGCGCCAGGAACAGCTGCAACAACTGCAGCGACTGGGACCGACACCGACGCAATCGACGACGAACGCACAGCAGATTCAGGGTGGGCAGCAGCAGCAGGGTGTACAAGGATCGAACGCCGGGCAGGTGCAAACTGTAACGCTGTATGACGCGCAGGGCCAGCCGGTACAGGTGCCAGCGCCGACCTCGGGTGCAGCTGCTTCGTTCCAGCAGCAGCAGCAGCAACAGAATGAAGGCTCGCTGCAGTTGGGCGTCAGACCGAATGAGCAGCCGGGGGACGGCTCGGCGAACTCGGGCGGGGGGAACTCGGTGGGCGCAGCGCTGACGGGAGGCGCGGGACGCTTTCAGCCAAAGAATGATGTGGTGCTGAGCGCGCCGGACATCGACTGGGGATACGCGGTCATCGAGCGGCAGGATGACAAGACGCTGACGACGTCGCTGATCCCGTTCAACCTGGGCAAGATTGTGCTGAACGGCGATGCGTCGCTGGATGTGCAGTTGCTGCCGGGTGACGTGGTGACGATCTTCTCGAAGTCGGATATTCGAGTTCCGAGCCAACAGCAGACACGGTATGTGCGGCTGGAGGGTGAGGTCGAGCAGGCGGGCGTGTACAGCGTGCAGCCGGGAGAGACGCTGCGCAGCCTGGTTCAGCGCGCCGGCGGGCTCTCGCCGGATGCGTACCTGTATGCGTCGGAGTTTACGCGTGTGTCGACGCAGAGGCTGCAGCAGGAGCGATTGAATGAGTATGCCGACCAGCTGGAGTCGACACTGACGCTGGCGAACCTGCAAAACGCGCCGATGACTCCGCAGGATCAGGCGGCGCAGGTTGCGGCGCAGACGGCGATTCGCACGACGGTGGACAGGCTGCACAGGATTCGGCCGATTGGGAGAATCGTGCTGAGCATCAAGCCGAACGATACGGGAATCGACGCTGTGCCGGACATTCCGCTGGAAGACGGCGACCGGTTTATTGTGCCGCGGGTTCCTTCGAACGTGACAGTGGAAGGACAGGTGTACAGCGGGAATGCGTTCATCTATACGCCGGGCAAGCGCGCAGGAAACTATCTGCATGAGGCCGGCGGCCCGGACCGGCAGGCTGACCATAAGCGCATGTTTATCCTGCGCGCTGATGGATCAGTGGTAAGCCAGCAGTACACGGATGTGAAGAAGTCGATCATCTATCCGGGCGATACCATCGTGGTTCCGCCATCTCTTCCCAAGAACACACTGCAGCGTACGCTGAACATTGCGCAGATCGTCGGGAACCTTGCGCTGAGTGCGGCATCGATCGCTGTGATTGCGAAGCAATAGCGCGGTGGGGACGCCGTCACTTTGAAGCCGACGGCACTTCATCTCTGTCTTCCAGGGAACATTGGGAGCAGCCCTCCGGGCAAAGCCTCGGCGGAAGAATTTTCTGTGTGATTCCGCCTAAAATAAACGGAGCCTTTCGCCGATAATTCGTTTGACAACACATTCTGCATCGAGAGGTTTTTGGAGTACTTGATGAAAGCAGTGATCCTGGCAGGAGGGTTCGGCAGCCGCCTGAGTGAAGAGACAATTCTGCGGCCCAAACCGATGGTTGAGATCGGAGGCAAGCCCATTCTGTGGCACATCATGAAGATTTACTCGGCCCACGGGATCAATGACTTCATTGTGTGCCTGGGCTACAAGGGGAACATGATCAAGGAGTTCTTCGCGAACTACTTTCTTTACTCCTCCGATGTGACCTTTGATCTGAAGAACGGTACGACCGAATGCCATCGGAATGGTGTTGAACCCTGGCGCGTCACGCTGGTTGACACCGGCGCGGAGACGATGACCGGGGGGCGGCTTCGCCGGGTTCTTCCCTACGTCAAGGATGAGGAAGAGTTCTGCTTTACGTATGGCGACGGCGTTGCAGACGTGAATATTACGGAACTGGTTAAGTTTCACCGCGAGCAGGGAAAGCTGGTGACGCTAACCGCTGTCCAGCCTACTGGCAAATTTGGAGCTCTCGCCATCGACGACTCGTCCGTCGTTCAGTCCTTTATGGAAAAGCCGAAGGGCGACGGGCGCTGGGTGAATGGCGGATTTCTCGTGCTTTCGCCCAAGGTCGGTGAATATCTCAAAGACGACGCGACGATCTGGGAGAGAGAACCCATCGAGACAATCGCCCGTGAAGGCAATGTGGCCGCCTACAAGCATGCCGGCTTCTGGCATGCGATGGACACCGTACACGATCGCGCGGTGCTTGAAGATCTCTGGAAGAACGGAGCTGCTCCCTGGAAGATCTGGCCATGAACTGGAGCGGCAAGCGAGTTCTGATCACTGGCCACACAGGTTTCAAGGGAAGCTGGCTCTCTCTGTGGTTGCAGTCGAAGGGCGCCGAGGTGTGTGGGTATGCGCTGGAACCACCCACCGCGGTGAACCTCTTTACCGATGCGGGTGTTTCCACGGGCATGCGCTCTGTGCTGGGAGACATTCGAGATACCGCTCATGTGGGCAAGGTGTTTCAGGAACATCAGCCAGAGATCATCTTCCATTTGGCAGCGCAGCCTCTTGTGCGGGATTCGTATGCAGATCCCGTCGGCACGTATGCGACAAACGTCGTTGGCACGGCGAGCGTACTGGAGGCCGCGCGGCATACGGCGAGTGTTGGCGCGATCGTCGTTGTAACGACCGACAAGTGTTATGAGAATCGCGAATGGGACTGGCCCTACCGGGAGAATGATCGGCTGGGCGGTTACGATCCGTATAGCAATAGCAAGGCGTGCACCGAACTCGTCGTCTCTTCGTACCGGAATTCATTCTTCAACCCGGCTGCGTACTCCAAGCATGGAGTCGCCATCGCTTCAGTCCGTGCGGGCAACGTGATCGGAGGAGGAGACTGGGCCACGGACCGGCTGGTACCGGATATCATGCGGGCGTTTCTCGCCGGGGAACCCGTGCTGATCCGGAATCCTCATTCGATTCGGCCGTGGCAGTACGTTCTCGAGCCTCTTCGCGGGTACATCGCGGTCGCGGAGTCACTCTGCGAGAAGGGGACAACGGACGCCGAGGCCTGGAACTTCGGCCCGGAACAGGCCGACGCACAGCCGGTCGAGTGGATCGTCCGCAAACTTGCAGCTTTGTGGGGCGGAGATCCGCATTGGCGAGTTGACTCCGGAGACCATCCCCATGAGGCTCATACCCTTCAGTTGGATTGGTCCAAAGCAAAGCGCCGCTTACACTGGTCCCCCGCCCTCACGTTGAGCGACGCGCTGGCCGCAACAGCAGAGTGGTACAAGGTAAAATCAACAGATAAGGACGTGCGCGCGTTCACCTTGCAACAGATTCGAAACTATGAAGAGCGCTGCCGTTCCTAAGTGCATTCAAACTCACACCTCTATCCGCGGAGCTACCCCCAAGCAGTGAGTCGCAAAGACGAAATCCGTGCCGCAATCCGGCAACTTACCACTGAGTACTATCAAGAGGTTCACGCACCGAAGGCCTTTGTCCCGGGTGCGTCTCATGTCCCGGTTTCGGGCCGAGTGTTCGACGAGCGCGATCTTTTTTCTGTCGTGGACTCCGGGCTCGATTACTGGCTGACTGCAGGCCGCTTCTCCGATCTCTTTGAGTTCAAGTTCGCGAAGTTTGTCGGCGTGCGCGATGCCCGCCTGGTGAACTCAGGCTCGTCGGCAAATCTCATAGCCGTTACCGCGCTAACATCCCCAACGCTGGGCGAACGCCAACTGAAGCCCGGTGATGAGGTGATCACAGTCGCCGCCGGCTTCCCGACGACGGTGAACCCGATTCTGCAGAACCGCCTCGTCCCGGTATTTCTGGATGTGGAACTCGGAACCTACAACGTCGATGTGTCGATGCTCGAAGCGGCACTGAGCTCGCGGACCAAGGCGCTGATCTTTGCGCACACGTTGGGCAACCCTTTCAATGTTGGTGCGGTCGCTGAGTTTGCACGCAAGCACGGCCTATGGCTGATTGAAGACTGTTGCGATGCGCTCGGCTCGACGTTCAACGGACAGCGGGTCGGAACCTTCGGAGACATCGCGACGTTCAGTTTCTATCCGGCGCACCATATCACGATGGGCGAAGGCGGTTGTGTGGCGACGGCCCAGCCACGGCTAACAAAACTCATTGAGTCGTTCCGTGACTGGGGTCGCGACTGCTGGTGTGCTCCCGGCAAAGACAACACGTGCGGCAAGCGCTTCGATTGGGAGCTGGGCTCTCTGCCGCATGGGTACGACCACAAATACACGTACTCACACATTGGCTATAACCTTAAGGTCAGCGATATGCAGGCTGCGGCTGGTGTTGCCCAGCTCGAGAAGCTAGAAGGGTTCATCGCTGCGCGCAAGCGAAACTTCGCTTATCTGACCGAGCGCTTGAGCCCGATGTCTGACGTCTTCCTGCTGCCGCATGCGACTCCTAAATCTGATCCAAGCTGGTTCGGTTTCCCGATTGCGGTAAGGCCCGAATCTGGCGTGAGACGCGACGAGTTGGTGCGCTTTCTTAACAGCCGTCAAATAGGCACACGGCTGCTTTTTGGCGGCAATCTCCTGAAGCAGCCCGCTTACAGGGATATCGAGAAGCGTGTGATTGGAGATCTTCCCAACTCAGATTTCGTCACAAGCCAAGTCTTCTGGCTCGGGGTTTATCCCGGCCTGACTCCGCAGATGCTCGACTACGTAGCCGAAAGCATAGAGGAGCACGTGGCACAGCTCGCTGTGAGCTAAATCATCTTTGCCTGGCCCCGAGCGAGATGACTCGCCGTAGTGGCACCTTCCGTATCTCGAAACGACACATCTTGATCGACCGATTTTCCACCAGGAGTTCCAATGCGGGTTGCAGATTACATGGCGCACAAAGTTGTCGAAGCAGGTGCAGACTGCTTCTTTGTGCTAACAGGCGGCATGGCGATGCACTTGAATGATGCTTTTGGTCGCGAACCCTCGTTGCGCTACTACTGCAATCATCATGAACAGGCTTCGGCCATGGCGGCCGATGCTTATGCGCGCCAGACCGGCAGGCTTGGCGTCGCCATGGCCACCAGCGGCCCCGGTGCAACCAACCTGCTCACAGGCCTCGTCGGCGCATACCAGGATTCGGTGCCGGTCATCTTCTTCACTGGTCAGTGCAAGCGCGTTGAAACGGTGCGTGGACGCAACATTCCTGGCCTGCGTCAGTGCGGATTTCTCGAGGTCGACATCGTGCCCATGGTGGAATCCGTGACCAAGTACGCGGCTTACGTCGAAAGCCCTGAGCGAGCGCGCTATCACATCGAAAAAGCAATTCATCTTGCGCGTACCGGCCGGCCGGGTCCCGTTCTGCTGGATGTTCCGCTGGACGTGCAGGCTGCGCCTTTCCCAGAGGATTCTGAAGGCTACACACCGGAAGAAGATGCTGTTCCGGTGTGCGATCCCTCAGCGGTAGAAGACATCTTCGACCGGCTTGCGAAGGCCAAACGGCCGCTGATCCTTGCTGGCCATGGCATCCGGGTCGCGGATCAAGTTCCGGCCTTCCGTGAGCTCGTTCATCGTCTTCAGGTGCCGGTTGTGACCTCCTTCATGGCCAAGGATCTGATGACCTACGACGATCCTCTCTTTGTCGGGCATCCGGGTCCGCGCGGCGTGCGCGGCGCAAACTTCGCCGTTCAAGCCGCAGATCTGCTCCTGATCATGGGCTGCAGTCTCCATATACAGACCGTTGGCTACGAAGGCGAACTGTTCGCTCCGAACGCACATAAGATTCAAATCGAAATCGATCCATCGTTGCAGGCACGCGAACGCGTCGGAGTCGACACGAAATATACGTGGGATATCAAGGACTACCTGCCTCAGCTCCTGGATGGGGCTGCGTGCTACAAGGGCTCGACCTGCAAGAAGTGGGTTGCCGCGTGTCAGGCGTGGAAGGAGAAGTACGGAATCCGGCAGGAACCACATGATTTGGGCGGCGCGGAGGATCCTGCAAATCTCTACGAGTTTGTCGATGTGCTGAGCGATCTGCTGGAAGGAACTGAAACGATCCTTACCGATGCAGGTCAGCCGCATCCTATTCTTGGGCAGGCTTTCCGGGTTAAGGGCAAGCAAAGATATTTGAATCCTGGTTCGCTTGCGGAGATGGGCTACGCTGTACCCGCAAGTTTCGGCCCGGCGGCCGCCGACCCAAGCCTCAATGTGATTGTCGTAACCGGCGATGGGTCGCTGCAGACGAATATCCAAGAGTTGCAGACGCTGGTCCACTACGGTTGGAACATCAAGCTTTTCGTCATCAACAATGGAGGCTACGGCTCGATTCGGAGGACGCAGGAGACGTTTTTCAAAGGCTTCATGATGGGTAGCACGCCTGAAACCGGTGTGACGATGCCCGACACCGAAGCGATCTGTAAGGCGTACGGACTTCCGTTTGTCCGGTGCGAGAATCGATCGCATCTGCGCGATGTGCTTCAGCAGGTGCTGACGAAGAAAGGGCCAGTTCTCTGCGAAATCATGGCCCAGTACAACCAGAGGATTCTTCCAGGCGTACCCTCGTATCTGCTGCCCGATGGCAGCATGCGCTCTAAAGCTCTTGACCAGATGTCGCCGGAGATCGATCTTAGCTTTGAAGAAGTTTACAGGGCCGCCGGTCTCGATTTATCTCGTTGATGATGCCTCCACTGCCGAAAGACGACATCGATCTGATCCTCACGCATACTGTGCGGCTCTGGGAGGAGATGCGTGACAGCCGTCTGTTCCTTACGGGTGGAACAGGCTTCTTTGGTTGTTGGCTGGTCGAGAGTTTTCTCGCCGCGAATCGGCAATTCGACCTGCAAGCACAGATTACGGTCCTCACGCGCTCGCCGAAGGCGTTTCGGGAGAAATGCCCTCATCTCGCGGATGATCCTGCTCTCACATTGCTTCATGGTGATGTTACCAACTTCGACTTTCCATCCGGCGAGTATCCGTACGTGATTCACGCCGCCACAGAGGCCAGCGCGAAGATGATTGCGGAGCAACCGCGGCAGATGCTTGCAACCATCCTTGACGGCACTCGCCGGTCCCTCGACTTCGCTATGACTCATGGCACGCGGAAATACCTCCTCTCCAGCTCTGGCGCTGTCTATGGCGAGCAGCCTCCGGAGATCACCCACCTTTCAGAGGACTTTCCCGGTGCTCCCAATCCTGTTCGCGCTTCCTCGGTCTACGCCGAAGGCAAGCGCGCAGCAGAACTACTGTGCGCTGTTTACCAAGCGACGTTTCCCATCGAATGCAAAATCGCCCGCTGCTTCGCCTTTGTTGGCCCGCATCTTCCTCTCGATACACATTTCGCTGTCGGCAACTTTCTCCGCAATGCGATGCGTGAAGAGTTGATCCTCGTCGAAGGAGACGGAACGCCGAGGCGGAGTTACATGTACGCTGCCGACCTGGCCATCTGGTTATGGACGATGCTCTTTCGAGCTCCTTCGCTGGATCCAATCAACGTCGGGTCGGATCATTCCATAAGCATTCGAGAGCTGGCAGAGGCCGTTCCTGCAGCTATCGGCTCATCGTCACACGTACACATTTCGAAATCGCCGCAACCAGATACTCCGCTGCGTCAATATGTTCCATCCATCGCAAAGGCTGCGGAGAAGCTTGACCTTACCTGCTCTATTGAGCTGGCTGCAGGGCTACGCCGCACCGCTGCATGGTACGGGTATGTGCCGGCGACGACCGTTTAGACTAGGAACTGCCTTGATCACCTCATTTCGATCTCTACAACTCGCGCCGGTGTCACAACGGAATTCGTGTTGGTGGAGCGGTGTTCCAGTTCCATTGGAGAGAGCGTGAAGGCTGAGCAAGTTACCCAGGATGCCCAGACCGCTCGCTCGCTACGCGGCCAGCTGAAGCACTGGCTTGGCCTCGACCGCGCTATTGCCTTCACAGTTCTCGCCCGCTTTTGGTCCGCTGCGGCCGGCATGGCGACGATCCTGCTCATTACACGTTTCCTTTCGCCGGCGGAGCAGGGCTACTATTACACCTTCTCAAGTCTTGTGGCTCTTCAGATTGTCTTCGAACTTGGGTTTTCTTTTGTAATACTTCAGCTCGCGGCTCACGAGCGCGCTCAGCTTATTTTTCTCCCAGATGGCTCCATCGAGGGCAATGCTATTGCGCATTCGCGCCTGGCATCCATCCTGCAAAAATGCGTGCGCTGGTACTCGGTTGCCGCGATCATCATGCTGGTTTGTCTTCTGCCTATCGGCCTCTACTTTTTCATGGCGCATCAGCATGGCAATACATCCATTGCCTGGAAACTTCCGTGGTGCCTGCTTGTCGCGGCGGCAACGATTGTTTTTCAGATCGACCCAATCTTCTCCTTCATTGAAGGCTGCGGATCCGTCGCACAGGTCGCGCGCATGCGCCTCAGCCAGGCTGTTCTGGGAAGCGTCCTGGCATGGGCCTCGTTGGCGCTTCATCATGGCCTGTTCGCCCCGGCAATGTTGATTTTTGGTCAAGCTACGATGGGGCTGGCTTTTCTGCTCACAGCTCCGCGTCGCAAGATGGTTAAGCATCTGCTGACATACAAGGTCCAGGGTCACTTTGTTGGATGGCGTACCGAAATCTGGCCGTTTCAGTGGCGCATCGCAATAAGTTGGCTTTGCGGCTATTTCATCTTTCAGCTTTTCAATCCGGTGCTCTTTGCTTATCAGGGACCAGTTGCCGCAGGACAAATGGGTATGTCGCTCAGTATCGCGGCATCCATCGGTGCTGTAGCGATGGCGTGGATCAACACAAAGGCATCCCCTTTTGGGACTCTGGTTGCGCGAGGTGAAATTGAAAAGCTCGACACACTTTTCTTTCGGACCCTGTGGCAGTCGACCACATTGCTGGTATGTGGTGCCGCGGCCTTTTTTGTCGTCCTCATCGTTGCCGGCAGTCACTTCCCACGGCTCACTTCGCGCGTGCTTCCGCCGTGGGCCTTTGTGCTCCTGCTGTTAACTACGGTGATGAACCACGTCGTCTTCAGTGAAGCACTCTACCTGAGGGCGCATAAGCAGGAACCCTTTTTCACCCAAGCGATCACGGTCGCCACTCTTCTCGGGTGCGCCACGTGGCTGCTTGGCAAATACTCCGGAGTAGACGCGGTGACTGTCGGATATTTTTGCATTGGCGGCGTCTTCGGTTTTTTGTCCGGCACCTATATTTTCCTCACCAAGCGTCGTGAATGGCATCGTCATCCGGTGCACCCCAAGATATCTATCTCCTCTGAGTCCCCTGTTCATGAATGAGCCGGCAAACGAGCAGAGCGGCGACAAGCCGCTTCTGACACTCGCCATCCCTACTTACAATCGCTCGCGCTATCTGCGTGAACTTCTTTCGGTCCTGCACGATCAGGTCGCCAGAGAGTCGCGGGTCGAGTTGATTATTTCCGACAACGCCTCGCCGGACGACACGCCGTCTGTTGTCGCAGAATTCCAACAACTAGGCCTCCCCGTCCGATACCTTCGCAACCCGGAAAACATCGGTGCCGATGGCAACTTTCTGCAGTGTTTCGAGCAGGCGCGCGGCAAATATTTCTGGCTCTTCGGAGACGACGACGTTCTTCTACCAGGTGCTCTTCGACTGCTCGTCGAGCTCCTCGCAGCGCACACTTATGACCTTGTGTACGTGAACTCATTTCCTCTGGAGAGTTCGACCGCCCTGCACGAAGTACAGGGACCGCTGAGGGTGACTGACTCATCACATGCCAGCGTTCTTGCCAGTAACGTTCACATTTATTTCAGCTTCATAACCGGCAACATTATTGACAAAGAGGCGGCACTCCGCGGCCTCGAACGTCCCGCATCGGAGTTGCGAAACAGCAACCTGCTGCAGCTCGGGTGGACCTACGCTGCACTCAACCAATACCGTCGCGGTCTTGTTGTAAAAGACAAACTCGTCGGTGCGCGCGTAGACAACACGGGCGGATACAAGCTGCTCGAAGTCTTCGGGCCTTCGCTCCTAACCGTGACTGCAAGGGTGAAGGACCCGCGTCTCAGAGCGATCATCATGAATGGTGCAATTCAGCGGTTCTGGCCTGGCATGCTGATGAACTACAGGTTGAATGCCGGTAGTTTCAGCAAAGAGGCAGAACCCGAGGTTGTTCTTGGCCCGGTCTTTCGCAGAAACTGGCGTTATTGGGTCTTCACCGTGCCCATCGTTCGTTTGCCATCGGGGTTAGCGAAAGCCTGGTTTTTGCTGGTGAGAATCATCAATCGGCTCGACCGCTTTTTCGGGTTTTTCCTGCTGCGTCTGCACATGCCCGGTTCCACCCATGAATGACGGCTCCGCTTGCGGATCGGCAAGCTTGTTATCATCAACACGATTCTCCGTGCACAGCTCAAAGGTCGAGCGCTGCACGTTTCATCGATATGGTCGGTAGTTTTTCTATGTGTGGTGCTCTCTGAATCGGATCCGCCGGTTTCGCAATGAGAATGGAGCTTATCTGCTACTGCAGCTTCTGAGCAGCAGTGCGACGAGCTTCGTGCGCAACTATTTTTTGTCTAGGAAGCTGAGGGCGAAGAAACTCAACATTGGCCCTCGCTCCTATCTTCGAGGTCTCTCTTCAATTCGCATTGGGAACGACTTCTCTGCCGAGACAGGGTTGTGGCTCGAAGCAATTACCCGCTATAACGACCAGACATTCACACCACGAATCACCATTGGGAGTCACGTTCGCATCAGCCAATTTGTGCATATCGCCGCAACGAACCTTGTCGAGATTGGAGATGATGTGCTCATCGGCAGCCGGGTCATCATCATCGATCACAATCATGGCCAATATCGCCGCACACATTCTTCTCCGATGAGTGTTCCCGCAAGGCGCTCTCTCGACTCAGACCTGCAAGTCACTATTGGTGCTCGCGTATGGCTTGGAGATGGTGTCGTGGTCGCACCCGGGGCCAGCATTGGTGAAGGCTCGGTCATCGGTGCAAATTCTGTCGTGGTCGGAAACGTTCCGCCGTTTTCACTGGCTGTTGGGGCGCCGGCAGTGGTTAAGAAGAGGTTTGATTTTTCTATGAATCAGTGGAGTGAGGCGGAATGACGCGGGCTGCATGCACCATCGTTTCCTTGAACTACCTCCCCTACGCCAGAACGCTGTGCGACTCCTTTCTCGAGCAGCATCCTGAGCTTCCTTTCTACGTGCTCATCGTTGATCGTCGATCACCAGACCTCGATCTTTCCCGAGAGCGTTTCCAGATTATCTGGGTGGAGGAGCTTGGCATCCCCAACTTTCTCTCCGCCGCTTTCAAGTTTGACATCCTTGAGCTGAACACCAACGTCAAGGCCACTTTTTTAAAGCATCTTCTTGGCAGCGGAGTCGATGGACTCATTTATTTTGATCCCGACATCCTAATCTGTTCCAGCGTCGGTTTCATCTTTGACCTATTGCAATCGAGTTCTATCGTCGTAACGCCGCACGCACTTTCACCCAATAATGCTGCGCCGGCTGGTGAGGCGATCCTTCTTTACTCAGGCGTTTTCAATCTTGGCTTTATCGCGGTCGCAAACACCGAGGAGTCTATGCGCTTTCTCGCGTGGTGGGAGAATCGCTGCCTCACGGAAGGGTTTGTCGAGCGACGGAGCGGGCTCTTCGTCGATCAGAAATGGATTAATCTCGTGCCGTGTTATTACGACCATGTCACGATTCTCAAGCATCCAGGCTGCAACGTGGCGTACTGGAATCTTCATGAACGAAGTATCGCCAAAGACAGGCAACGATGGATTGTGAACGGAAGTGTGCAACTCGTCTTCTATCACTTCAGTGGCGTTCCTGTGGACGGCGGCACACTGATTTCCAAAGGTTACGATCAGTTCACGCTAGAATTGCTTCCATCATTGGCCGAACTATTCGAGTTTTACCGCGCGGAGCTGTTGAAGAACGGAATCCGCGAACTAGGAAAGCATCAATACGCCTTCGCACGCTACGACAACGGACAGTTCATCAATAAGCTGCAGAGAGCTCTTTACGCCGCGCACCTGGAGGATTTTCAAGACACAGGTGATCCGTTCCAGACTTCGAATCAGTTTTATCGATGGACTAAAGAGCAGCATCTGCTTGGCGTCCAGGACTCCGCTGCCCAATACAACAGACGAACGATGAATGCAGATGATTCCAAGGTCAAACTAGTGAATTCCTTCCTGAGGCTGCTTCTACGCTTGGGTGGAGTCGACCGATACACTGTTCTAATGAAGTACTTTGGCTTTATTTCTGTCCTGCGCAACCAGAAGGAGATCTTTCCAGTTTCTCGCCAATCATAAGAATGCGCACCCTATGTTGTTATCAATTTGCCAACGAAGAGACAGAGGTTCATCGCCGGAGCGCTTCTTGAGTAAAACTTCGTTGCTGCGCCGCGACTGCCTTCGAACAGTGGCAATTGCAACTGTAAGAGTTCATCGATGACTCCTCTCGGATACATTCTGCTGCCGATAGGTCTTGCTGGACTACTGACGTCTGCCCGATGGCTTTACCGCTTTTTTGTTTTCTGGACTCTATTTTCGGCAACATCCGTTCTCAATGTAGGTGCTGGGGATAACGGCTCCGCTCTTCAGGTGTGGATGTTTTTCGGCGCACTGTGGCTCCTGCGACTCGGACTGGAGCGCATATTCCTGCTCTCGTTCAGCATCGACCATCGGCTTAAGCGCATGTCGTACTGGCTTATTGCTTTTCTCGGCGTAGCAACGGCTTCATTGGCGATGCCAGTTCTTATCGATGGAAGTCTCCAAATAGCTTCACCCTTCCTTGGCGATAACACACAGACGCCGTTGGTCCTCTCAGGTCACAACATCACGCAACTGCTTTACCTGATCTTTGGTGGAATTATTGCAATCTGTGTCGCTCATGCGAACCTCGACGATGAAACCAGGGGAGAGACCGAACGCATCATTCTATTCTCGGGAATTTTCATCGCGTGCTGGGGAATCTTCCAGTTTCTTTGCAACGTCACCGGTTTTCCCTATCCCGACTTCCTTCTGAACAATTCGGGTTCTGCGTCTGGCAAGGGGTTTATGGAGGCACTTTCCGACATCGGCATCCACCGTGTCTCATCTGCTGCGGTTGAACCATCGGTCCTTGCTCAGGCCCTTTTGACGTTGTTGCCTCTTACGTTGCCTGCCTGGAGAAAGAGAGGATTCGTTTTCTCGCGCCGGCGCGATCGGCTGGTGGCGGTTCTCTTCATCGTTGTTCTCATTCTGAGCACATCTTCAACCGCCTATCTCGGATTCGCGATCCTGGCTCTCACCTACGTTGTCTATTCTGTTCGAACGGGTAGCTTTTCGAAAACGAAGGCATTCTTCGTATTTGCACTTATCGGAATCCTTGCAACCACAATCGTCAGTGTGGCTTTCATCTCCGTTCCCGTGGTTAGTCAAGTGGTCAATTCAGTGTTGCTGAGCAAAGCCTCTTCCGGTTCCGGAATTGAGCGGGCAATGACCATCGCGTATGCCTTTGGATACTTCCAAAAATATCCGATACTAGGCATCGGATGGGGAAGCGCGACCTCGCACGACGTTATTGTCTTTCTGCTGTCGAACGTTGGGATCGTCGGAACTGTTGTCTTCTTCTGTATGATTTTTTCGGTCATTCGACCAAATTGGGAAAAGATATCCTCGCGCAATTCTCCTCTGGAACTTTCCAGAGAAGTATGGCTGATGAGTCTCGTCTGCTTTGTACTGACTAGTATCCCGGGTGGATTTCCGTTGGTTTTGGGTGACTTCTGGTTTATTCTTGGCATGGCAATGGCAACCGCATGCGGTGCAGTACCCTCCGGGGTTCGCTCAGCTTCTAAGCGTATGCAGCGTGTTGTTCCTCGCTCTCCGCTGAATAGTGAAACTTAGTTTGCAGCTTAAGATCGAATTGAGGTTTCGGGCCCTTGGTATCGTATCGGTATAAGTCCTTTCTTTTTTTGCGAGCACTAAATCCGCTCAAAGTCATCGATTGCTTCCTGGAAGTCGGGTCCCGGTTCTGGATTTATCTGACCTCACTTTCCTTTGCTGAGAGGGCAGATTCCCGACCGGATGTCGCGCCGTGACTACTGGGACACTTTTCCAAGAGTCGAAGCCAGTCGGGGATGTCCCAAGTAGTACAAGCGCCGGGAACACAAGAACGCGTCTAACTGTGTTTGCCCTGGGCATCCTTGTCTTTGGTATCTACAGCGCGGCTCTTCTGCACACGCTCCATGGAAGCTCTCCGATGGTGAGCTTTGCGGACGACTTTGCATACTATGCCGAGATCGCTCGACGCTTTCTCGATGTCCACTTCACCACGTTCGATGGCGTAAGACATACGAACGGCTTCCATCCTCTGTGGATGTGGATCCTGACCGGGATGATGGCAGTGTTTGGGAAGGGCTTTCTTCCCGCCGTACTGCTGGTGACGGCGCTGTCGATCGGCAGTACATATGTACTGGGCTTCTGGCTGCTTCGTCGCGCCGGTCTCCAGGGAGAGTTCGCGGTGTTCTTCGCGATGGTCGGCACGGCAGTTGCCGGAATCGTGGAAGTTGGATCGATGGAGTCGGTCGTGACGATCCCGGCGCTCCTGCTTCTTGGAAGCTTCGTCCTGAAGCCTTCTCTCTCCAGCAAATCCTCATGGTTCTCGCTAGGCCTGCTTTGCTCGCTGGTGATTCTCTGCCGAATCGATACACTGCTGTTTGTGGCGACGCTGCTTGCCTTGTTCTTCTGGCGGGCGGGCGCGAACCGCTGGAGGAATCTTGTCTTCCTCGCGTGTGGGCTCTTGCCTGTTGCAGCCTACTTCATCCAGAACAAACTCGTCTTCGGCGCAGTGATGACGGTCTCATCCAGGGCGAAGCAATTGACCGTCGGGTTCCATCCCACGTTGCTGCCTTTGGTGACTGCCTGCAAGAGCTTGCGGGGCGTAGAGTACGTCTACTGCTCAATCGGTCTGGTGCTGCTTCTCACAGAGCGCGACCGCAACGTTCGCACGAAACCACTCTTTGTCGCGGCGCTACTCTTCCCCTGGCTTCAGATCGCGACGCTCTGTATGGTCTCCGACTGGCCGTTCGAGGCTTGGTACGCCTACGCCTTAGTGGTGCCCTGCCTGATCACGAGCGTTCTTCTCGTTCGGCGGTTCGATCGCAGGATCCGGCTCTCTCTCGCGCCGGCCGCCGCGCTTGCAGTTCTCGTTCTTGCCGGAATCAGCTACAAGAAGTTTCACGCAACGACTCATGATTCCATCGGAAGCGCGGCTATTGCCCTCGCGACCTGGAGTTCCGCTCATCCGGGCAACATTGCCATGGGAGATCGCGCCGGCAAAGTTGGCTGGATGGTGCCGGCGCGACTTCTGCAGATGGAGGGGTTGGTGGAGGACGAGTCCTTTTTGCGCAGGATTCGCGCTCAGGACGATGCTGTCCAAGTGATGAAGGACTACCACATCCGCTACTATGTCGCAACGAACGTGCCTCCGGACATCGATAGCTGTTATGCGGTCGCCGAGCCGGGCAGAGCGGGTCCTTATGCGGCGCAGATGCGGGCCCGCATCTGCGCCAAGCCCGTCTTCGAGTTCAAAGACAAACCTCTCCCAGGCGAGGTTCCCGACTGTTGCTCCGGGGTGGTGAACGACGTATTCGATCTGCAGCCGCTGGTGCAGGATAAGGATCACCGCTGGGGCGCTCCTCACTCACCAGGCAATCCCACACGGGACTGATCTCAGTGCACGGGTTCGAGAAATAACGCTTTACATCTATTCGAGGAAGCAGGACTCCAGCGGCAACGCCACGAGCTCAAGGACCGACAAAGGGAAAGCACCACAACCATCTTTGGGTGTACGAGGCAGGGATCGTGCTCGGCTCGGCACAGAAGAAATAGCTCGCAGGATTTATAGTGAGTTCGGCCTCCAATGTTACGTTTCAGCCTCATCGTCGCAACTGTTAATCGTTACGACGAATTATCGCTTTTCTTATCGACTCTCCTTGAACAGAAGACTTACGACTTTGAACTGATCGTGGTCGATCAGAATCAGGACGACAGAGTTGCGCCACTTCTTGATCAGTGGCTGAAAGATGCTGCGGAGCGTTCCTCCGCCAAAGGCAATACTCCGCGCCTGGTACATCTTCGCGCGGTTCCCGGGCTCTCCAAGGCACGGAATTTAGGTTTGGAGCATGCGACCGGTGAGATCGTGGCCTTTCCAGACGATGACTGCTGGTACCAGGCAACAACACTCACATTCGTCGATCAGTGGTTTGAAAAGAATCCTGACTACGGAATTCTTTGCCTCGGATCACGAGACCAGTCCGGAGCAATCAGCAATAACCGCTGGCCGCAAGACCAGTGCGACCTGACGCGCACAAACGTCTTCCGAACCACGGCAACGTATTCTTACTTCCTATACCGCAGCCGTATATCAAGGCAGCTGTTCTTCGATCCGGAGATTGGCCCCGGCGCAGCGACAATCTATGGTGCGGGTGAAGACACTGAGTTGATCGTCTCGCTCGTGAGCACGGGCATTCGTGGCCGGTTTCTGAAGAGCCCATCCATCGGCCATCCCCACAAGCCGTATGAGAGCTCCAACCGGGCATGGCGCTATGGTGCTGGATTTGGACGAGTTATGGCGAAGCACAGAATGAGAACGCAGTTTGTCGGACTGGTCCTGTTCGATCTCGTCCGCATTCCCTTCCACTATCTAAGAGGTGACCGAGCAAGAGGTTCCCGCCTCTGGTCTCACGCGGCGGGCATGACACGAGCTTATTTTCACAAGGATTAAGGCGTCTAAATGTTTGAGGCCTTTATCTATGCGTTTTATTGCCGAGGTTGCCCGTCTAGGAGTTTTTGCGCTCTTCGCACCTCTCGCACTTCAAGCCCAAGTTAAATTGCCGGACGGCGCCGCAGACCTAGGAGCACAGATCAACGCCGCAGTGGCAGCCCTTCCGGCGAATGGAGGAAAGATTCTTCTCGAGTCGGAGCCAAACGGGCAGTGCTATGTCTTTTCAGTTCCTATCGTGATCAACAAGGCGGTCATCATTCAGGGACAGGGACCGTCGACCTGCTTGAACTTCGCGGGATCCGGCACGGCCATCACCTTTGCCGGCGGCAGCAACAGCAATGCCCCCGCGGGAAGCTATGTTGACGGTTTCGGATTGCGCGATCTGCTCCTTGTTGGCTCGGGTTCGTCCAGCAATCAGACGGGCCTCCTCCTAGGAGGAACTCAAAACACGGTTGGGTTCTACGCAACGGAAGTTACGATCAGTAATTTTGGTCTGGGGCTGCAGTTTGGACGCGGAGCCTGGAACTTCAAGATGGAGCATTCGGTCTTCGGCATGAATGGACAAAGTGTCCACTGGGCATCGTCTATCCAGTTCGGCGGCGAGAATCTCGAGTTTGATGCTGTCACGTTCGTGGGCGCAAGCTTCGTCAACTCCATCGAACTTGATGACGACAGCACGACGCAGTTCAGCAACCTGAATAACCTCACCTTCGTTTCATGCAATTTTGACAGCGCACAGCTTGTTATCAACAATGGCGCGGGCGGTATCCGTCTTTATTCGCCCCACTTTGAGAATGCTGGCGTCGGCTCAGGAACGCAGCCGTTCGTCCGGATCAGTGCCTACACGGCGGGCGTCGACGTCGTGCTGGATGGGCCGGACTTCTACAACGACCAAAACAATCCTTATCCACCCTCATTTATCGAGATCGATGGTGGCCCAACCGTCCTCATCAACCAAATGAGATCGATCAATCTCGATGGTTCTCAGAACGTACCGACGAACGTTTACATCAGCGGTTGGGCGACCGTCACCCTGGTCGGCAACGCTCCACTTCGCGCAGCCAAAACCCAGTACACAATCGCGCCTGGCAGCAATCCAACGCTTCGGGACATTGCGGACCAAGGTGGTTCCACCAATCGGGTGCCTCCGTTGATGACGTATGACGCCTCCGGCACACAGATTCAGAATGCGCACATCACGACCGGCAAGGTGATTCTTCCCGCCAGCGGCACAGCCACAGTTGGTTTCCAAGGCGCTTCAGCCTTCTCTCAGACTCCAACGTGCACGGTCAGCTATCAAACGAGCGATTTTCTTACGCAGCCGCAAGCGCTATCCTCGAACCCGTATCCGAACCAGATCGTGGTCTTCGGGCAACGATACATCGGTGTTTATTTCGTTTGCGCAGGGAATTGAACTGTGGTGAAAGGCCTAGAGTCTCTTGGTGCCCACTAGCTGCGCCATGCCTGGCGAAGATCCTGCAGGCGCCGCTGCGCCTCGGGATCGTGACGACTGCCGCGGAAGTAATTCGAGAAAACAATCCAGATGCAGGAGATTAGCAGCCCTGCAAATGCCGCCAGAATCACACTGATTGTGCGCTTCGGAAACGAACGGGAGTCCGGAGGAACGGCCCGATCTACGACCTGAATCGTTGCACCTTGCTTTGCTTCATCGAGCTTGGCAATCTCATACTGCTTCGCGATGAGTTCGGAGATTGTTTCGTAGTACTTCACATCGCGAAGCCGGCGCAGATACTCGAGTGCTGCCTCCGGGACTTTCCCCTTCGGAACGATCAAGCTCTGCCCCGAATCCTGGTCGGACCCGGCAAGACCCGCGAGTTGAGAGCGCAACGCGGCCAGTTCCTGTTCTGCCTCTACAACCGATGGGTTGTTATCCGTGGCATAGGTGCGCATCCCCTGTAATTGCATTTCTTTTGCGCCGATCTGCGCCCGCAACATGGCGGCAGATTCAATCAGCGAACGCGCCTGGCTGTCGATCTGCAGCACGCCGGTCGACTGCTCAGTGCGCTTCAATGCGTCCTCGGCGTTGGCGAGGTTGCTCTTCGCCTCGAGGAGTTGCTGCTCAAAGAAGGCACGCCTCTGCGAGGCCTCTGAGATTGCCAAATGTTCCGAGAGACGTTTGTACTGGTCGACGTATCCGTTGGCGATGGTTGCCGCTTCATTCGGGTCGTTATCCCACGCCGTAATTCGCAGCAGACCATCTTTGGCCCCAAGGTCAACTGAGGTGTGATTTTCGAAAGCCTTCAGCGCCTGCGAATCTTTCTTCGCGTGATAGCGATGCATGAGATCAAATTGCTGCACCATGGCCTGCTCAACCGTGCGGCTTCGAAAGAGCGAGACAAACATCTCATTTGGGTTTTTGAGGCCGAGGCTCGATCCCGCGAGGGAAGCCAACCCACCCGTATTGCTCAGCTGCCCCAACAATGCGGTGCTCACCGAAGAGTTCTGATTGGGCGGCATAAGAACGGTGATCGCCGTATATCGACTAGGCAGGATCAACACGACCGCAGCCGTCAGAACCGCGAGAATCAGAGTGAAAAGACCAATAAACCGCCGACGGCGTGCCAGAACAATCAGCACATCCACAAGATGGACTTGGTCACGCGCAACTGAAGCCTCCGCTTCCTCTGTAACTGAGTAGGCTTCCAATACTTCCGACTTCATCGTGACCGGCTCCCTGAACCCTAATCCTATCAATCCGGCACTCGATTCGAGCGGCTAACGGCAAAGATGTTTGAGAAATTTCGTCGAAACCTGCTTCACCAGCCAAACATCTTGTTTTCAGCAATTTGAAGCCCACAAAAACACCCTCATGAGCCGCCTGGATGGCACGACTCCGGCATGAAATATCACCGATTTTCGGGGGTGCATTCGCATGTCTATCCTCAGGCCAAGTTCGGCACAGTCTGGGTCTTTTGGTACAACGGAGCAGAGAGTATGGCTCCGCATGATTGATTCCATAAACGATTCGAACAACCATTCTTCTTATAACTCCATTCTAGTGACCGGTGGATGTGGCTTTATTGGGTCCAACTTTGTGCTGGATTGGCTGGCGAATGAAGATGGGCCGGTAGTGAACCTGGATGCGCTGACGTATGCGGGGAATCCGGAGAACCTGGCGTCCGTGGTCGATGATCCGCGCTATACGTTCGTGCATGGCGACATCTGCGATGCGGAGTTGCTGGAGAAGATTTTCCGCGAGCACACGCCGCGAGCGGTGGTGCACTTTGCGGCGGAGAGCCACGTGGACCGGTCGATCCTGGGGCCGGATGCGTTTTTGAAGACGAATGTCGATGGGACGTTTCGGCTGCTGCAGGCGGCGAAGAAGTTTTACGAGACGCTGACGGGCGAGGAGCGGGAGAGCTTCCGGTTTCTGCATGTGTCGACCGATGAGGTGTATGGGACGCTGGAGCCGAATGACCCGGCGTTCAGCGAGACGACTCCGTTTGCGCCCAACTCGCCCTATGCGGCCTCGAAGGCGTCGAGCGACATGTTGGTGCGGGCGTGGACGCACACGTACAAGCTGCCGACACTGGTGACGAACTGCTCGAACAACTATGGGCCGTTTCAGTTTCCGGAGAAGCTGATTCCGCTGACGATCAGCAATGCGCTGGCGGGCAAGCCGCTGCCGGTTTATGGCGATGGGCAGCAGGTGCGGGACTGGCTTTATGTGGTCGATCACTGCACGGCGATTCGTACGGTGCTGCGCAAGGGGCGATTGGGTGAGACGTACAACGTTGGCGGGAATAATCAGCGCGCGAACCTGGATGTGGTGCGGACGATCTGCGCGCTGCTGGATGAGCTGAAGCCTGGGGCGCGGCCGTATGCGGAGCAGATCAAGTTTGTGCAGGATCGGCCGGGACATGACCGGCGGTATGCGATCGATGCACGGAAGATCTCGGGTGAGCTCGGATGGAGTCCGGCGGAGACGTTTGAAACAGGTCTGCGCAAGACGGTCGAATGGTACCTGGCGAATGCGGCGTGGGTCGCCGATGTGACGAGTGGAGCGTATCAGCACTGGATGGAGCAGAACTACAGCGCACGCGGTGAGGCGAGAGGAACTGGTGTGACGGCGGAGGCTCGCCGATGAAGGGAATCATTCTCGCGGGCGGCTCGGGCACGCGGCTGTACCCGGTGACGCAGACGGTGAGCAAGCAGTTGCTGCCGGTTTATGACAAACCGATGGTCTACTACCCGCTGTCGGCGCTGCTGCTGGCGGGGATACGCGAGATTCTTGTTATCTCGACACCGCAGGACACGCCGCGGTTTGAGGCTCTGCTGGGCACGGGCGAGCAGTGGGGCGTGCGCTTCACCTATGCGGTGCAGCCTTCGCCGGATGGATTGGCGCAGGCGTTTCTGATTGGGCGCGAGTTCATCGGGAACGATGGATGCTGCCTGGTGCTGGGGGACAATCTTTTTTACGGGCACGAGTTTGCCGATACGCTGCGCGCGGCTGCGGCTCAGAAGAGCGGAGCGACGGTGTTCGCCTATCCGGTGCATGATCCGGAACGGTATGGTGTGGTCGAGTTCGACGCAGAGCGAAGGGCGATCTCGCTTGAAGAGAAGCCCGCAAAGCCGAAGTCACGCTATGCGGTGACGGGAATCTACTTCTACGACAACCAGGTAGTTGGCGTCGCGGAGCAACTGAAGCCTTCGCCACGAGGTGAGTTGGAGATTACGGACGTGAACCGCTGGTACCTGGAGCGCGGGCAGCTGCGAACAGAGGTACTGGGACGCGGCATGGCGTGGCTGGATACTGGAACGCATGATTCGTTGCTGGATGCGAGCAACTTTATTCAGACGATTGAGCAGCGACAGGGATTGAAGGTGGCTTCGCCAGAGGAGATTGCGTACCGACTGGGCTACATTGACGCGCAACAGTTGGATGCGCTGGCGGCAAAGCTTGGGAAGAGCAGCTACGCGGAGTATCTGCGGCGACTCGTCGCCGAAAAGGTGTATTAGGTGGCGGCTCCGAGCGGCGGCAGGAATGCAATCACGCCGCGACTCAAGAGGCTCCTGTGAACGTTACACGAGCGCTGTTTCTGGATCGTGACGGCGTGCTGAATGAAGAGGTCGGCTATTTGTGCCGGCCGGAGGACGTGCGCTGGGTGGAAGGTGCGTTCTCGCTATGCCGAACGGCCATGGGCCTCGGGTACAAGCTGATCATCGTGACGAACCAATCCGGGATCGCGCGAGGGATGTATAGCGAGGCGGACTTTCATGCGCTGATGGAATGGATGCGCGGAGAGTTGGAGCGGGAGCAGGTAAGGGTAGATGGCGTGTACTTCTGCCCATATCACCCGGAGCACGGTGTGGGCGACTACCGGCGCGAGCACCAGGACCGCAAGCCAGGGCCAGGCATGCTGCGGCGCGCGGCTCGGGAACATGGGTTGGACCTGGGGCAGTCTGTGATGGTGGGCGACCGATGCTCGGATGTGGCGGCCGCAAATGCCGCGGGACTGCGCCAGGCGTTTCTGCTGCGGGGGACTGAAACGGTTCCGTGCCCCGGTGAGTACATAGCGATCGGCTCGCTGGCCGAGGCGGAGTGGTGGATAAGCCAGATGCGATAAGGGTAATTCTCTGGTTAATAGCCGAATTATGTCGTTTTCGTAATTTACCAGTTACCCGTGCCTGAGAGTTTGCATACCTTGCGTCAGGGTAGTTCTGCGTTGCGCAGAAGCGCACCCTTTGCGTCCTTGGCAGAGACGGAGACCTGGGCGCCGGAGAGTTGGTCAAGAGGCCAAGTGATGCCGAGTTCGGGATCGTTCCAGATGACAGCGCGTTCACCTGGAGGGTAGTAGCCGCGAGTGGTCTTGTAGAGGACTTCGGCGGTCTCGGACAGGACGAGGAATCCATGCGCAAAGCCTTCGGGAATCCAGAGGAGCTCGATTTCGCCGTCTTCATTGCGGGCCTGGAGATCGAATGCGGCCCAGCGTCCAAAGTCGGGCGATTCGCGGCGGAGATCAACGGCGACGTCCCAAATGTGGCCGGAAAGGACACGGACGAGTTTTCCCTGGGGATGACCGAGCTGGTAGTGGAGGCCGCGGAGCACGCCGCGTGCGGAAAACGACTGGTTGTCCTGAGCGAAGGTAGAGGGAAGACCGAGCGAAGCAAAGGTGTCCGCATTAAAGAGTTCGGCGAACCAACCGCGGTCATCGCCGTGGCGTCTGGGTTGCAGAATCTTTACATCGCGAAGTGAGGTGTCACGTAAGGTCATGAGACGAGCATAGGGCACTACGACGAATCGGGGGAATCCAGCGCGAGACGGATTCCCATTTTGGAACCGCAACTCTATACCTGACATTCCGTCTAACGATTTAACTCTCGTAACTTAGCAACCCCGACGATACACTTACAAGGCGACCAATCCTTTGATTGCCCTAAGTTGATTACGGGAAGTACGCGACCTGAGGAGACGCGCCTGCGATGCCCCCAATCGTTGGCGCACACCCTAGGGTTGAGGCGAACTGTGAGATGAATCTGGTCTCCAGTAGCGAACGAAGCGCGAGCTGTAGAAGCGGTGCAGAGCGCGAAATGGACCGGGGGCAGCAGATGAGGAATGGATGTCGCTAGACCTGCAAAGTCACGAACCGAACGCGGTCCTGTTCAGCTCAAGCACGTTTGATCTTCCCGATGTTAGCGGTTCGACTACCGCAGTACGGGTGCCCCCGCGGACGACCGGCCCCGAAGAGCTCTTCCGCTACCGGGTTGTGAAGCGCACCCTCGATGTAGCCTTTGTGGCTTGTCTGTCCGTTGTGCTCTTGCCCGTCCTGCTCGTAATCGCGGCGGCGGTATGGCTGAGTTCGCCGGGCCCGATTCTGTTTTCGCATCGCCGTATCCGGCGTCATGGCGAGTTCTTCACGATGTGGAAGTTTCGTACGATGTGCATCAACTCCGGGGAGGTGCTGGAGCGGTATCTGACGGCTCATCCAGAGGCGCGCGCGGAGTGGCTGGCAACGCACAAGCTGAAGTGTGATCCGAGAGTGACTCGAGTAGGGAATTTTCTGCGCAAGACCAGCCTGGACGAGTTGCCGCAGTTATGGAATGTGCTGAACGGGACGATGAGCCTGGTAGGACCGCGTCCGATTGTGGCAGCCGAAGTCGAGAAATACGGTGAACAGTTCTGGGACTATTGCTCTGTGAAACCCGGGATTACGGGGCTGTGGCAGGTCTCTGGTCGCAGTGAACTGAGCTATCGGCAGCGCGTGGACCTAGATCGGCAGTACGCACAGAACTGGTCGTTGACCGGAGACACAAAGATTCTCATGCGCACGTGGGCGTCGGTGGTGAACCGAGACGGAGCCTACTAAGTCCTCGGTACAATCGGGGAATGAAGCGTGGCAAGCGCAGCAATAGAGTTCTGGATTACTGGCTTGGCACGCCGCTATTAAATGTCTTGGCGAGCATGCATCGCCGACGTGTGCCGCCTGGCAGAGTGGAGCACTTGGGCGTGATGTGTTCGCCCGCGCTGGGGGATACGCTGTTATTCTCCGGGGCTTTGCAGGACGTGCGCTCAGCGTTTCCAACCGCGCGAATCACACATGTGTGCATGCGGCAGAACCGGGCAGCTGCAGAGATTATCCCAGGAGCAGACCGGCGGTTCGAAGTCAGGTTGACGCAGCCACTGGAGACAATCCGGCGTTTGCGCGCGGAGCGATTCGACGTGCTGCTGGACTTTACGAGCTGGCAGAGGCTGACGGCGTTTTATACGTTGATGTCAGGTGCAGCGTATACGGTGGGATTTGAGACGCCGGGACAGCACCGAAGCCGAGCGTACGATCGGACGGTGCTTCACCGCGAAGATCAGCACGAAGTGCAGAACTTTCGCGCACTCCTACATGGGTGCGGGCTGCAGCCCGCAGTTGATACCGGACATACACCGGCTATCCAGGTGGATGCTCCGCAAGAGTTGCCGTTCGCGAAGGAGCGAGATGTGGTAGCGCTGCATCTCTGGGCCTCGGGGCAGCGTTCGTGGCTTAGAGAGTGGCCAGAGGATCGATGGGTAGACCTCGCGCGCAAACTGGCGCGTGAGGAGACGCTGTTTGTGATCACAGGTGCGCCTTCGGATCTGCCACGCATGCAGCCCTTCGTAGCGCGCATGCGTGCCGTCGGCCTGAGATGTGAGCCATTTGCGAGTCCAGACGGATTCCGTGCCCTGACCGCGGTGCTGCGGCGCACGCGGCTGGTAGTGAGTGTTAACACCGGTGTGATGCACCTAGCCGCAATTGCGGGGGCGCGAGTGATCGCGATCAACGGGCCGAACCGGAATGGTCGGTGGGGTCCTGTGGGGCCTCGCGCCGTCGGGGTGGAGGCTCCCGGCGAGGGCTGCGGATATCTGCACCTTGGGTTTAATTTCGATGGCCAGGCGACGGACTGCATGGAGCGCACAACGGTGGAACAGGTTTATACCGCCGCGCAAGAGCTGATGGCCAACACTGGGGAAATCGAACTATGCAAGGCGTAAGAGAGCTT
>Ga0134126_10001812_pt1 | contig 27090 bp, 31 predicted proteins | sample KB31752_FD_96881 | JGI IMG/M metagenome (GOLD analysis project Ga0134126, IMG submission 96881) | Terrestrial soil microbial communities with excess Nitrogen fertilizer from Kellogg Biological Station, Michigan, USA - KB3-175-2 | ecosystem: Environmental > Terrestrial > Soil > Unclassified ... | reverse complement strand
GCAGGCGGCCGGGGAAGGAGGTCTTAGCCGATGAAGCCATGTGGTGTCGCCAGTCCCTTAAGTGATCAGCGCGCAGCCACCGCAAATGGCCAGTTATCTGCTGGCAGCCGCAGGCCTGGCCCTGCCAGTGGCCGCCTGGCGGCTATCGGCAGAGCGTCAGCGCGATGCTCATGTGTGAAGGGACGTCCTCGCCTCTGCAACTCCCCGGGCCGCGCAAGAGTTCCTGAATGCCAGGTAACCGGTCGCCGGGCCATCCGCACATGCGTGTGGGCGGCGATGAGGAAGAACGGCTCAGGATCCAGCGACGATGACGGTCAGGCGGAAGTGGCCTTGCGAGCCGACGCAGCGGCGGGCCTCTCCGCAGCTGTTGCGGTGTGCGGTGATGATGGCCGTTCCAGGCGTCCGGGCAGCGAAGAGCACGCGCTGCGGGCGGCAGCCCACGCCGGGCGGGCATCCGCCGCGCGGTGGCGGCAGGAGCCTGACCGGACCGGCCTGACGCAGGACGGCCGGAGCCGAGCTGCCGTGGATCATCCAGTACTGGCTGGCCAGGATCAGCGCTATCCGCGTGCCCACCCGGACGTGAATGGTCGTGCCGTCGGAGCGATCACGCTCGACGAGAAGGGCGGATCCATGGTGACCGCCGGCCAAGGCGGGCCCGGAGCTGGCGCAGCCGGCGACGAGAGCCGCGGCTGTGACGGCACGGGCAGCCGAGAGTGCCCGGCGCCCTGGCGGGCGCCGGGCGGGAGCCTCGGCTACGCGCTGGTCCACTGCTGGCCAGAGTGCCCGTTGCAGGCCCAGAGCAGCAACTGGGTGCCGTTCGTCAGGCTGGCGCCGGGGTCATCCAGGCACTTTCCCGACGGCGGGTTGACCCACGCGTGTGACTTCTTCCTGTAGGTCCACCGCTGGGCCGCGCTCCCGGTGCACGACGACAGCACCACCTTGGTTCCGTTGGCGGTCTTGCCACCGCTGATGCTCAGGCACTTTCCGGTGTTCACGTTCTTGTAGCCACCGAATCGGCGGAGCGAGCCGTCCGGGAACGTGGCCCAGGCCTGGGCCAGCGACCCGTTGCAGTCATAGACGTCGACCGTGGTGCCGTTGGCCGTGCGGCTGCGGTAGTCGTCGACGCACTTCTTGCGCTGACTGTAGAGCTTGATCGCGCCGTTGATCGAGTTCCGGCAACTGCTGGTGGCGTTGTCCCACAGCGGCTGCTGCATGAAGGACCCGGTGCTCAGGCTTTCTGTGTAGAGGTTCTGCCAGGCGCACAGGTCGCCGATCTCCTTGGCGCTGCCGTCGCAGTTGGAGGTGTTGCCTCCGCACCAGCCTTCGAACGACGGGTCGGTGATCGTCTCGGAGAACTCGTGGCCGCCGACGATCGAGTAGCCGTTCTGCGACGTCGCCGAGGTGTCGCAGCCTGACCCGGCGTCGGACAGGTACGGCATGTTCGTGTAGGCCACGAAATTGCCCGAGCCGTCGGTGGTCCAGGAATGCCAGGCGCAGAAGTTGGAATTGGGGAAGCCGTCCGGCTGAATGCCCTGCGGGCTGAGCACGACGATCTGGGCATCCGGGTCGCCCTCGACACCGAAGTAGTCGGCGCCCCACGCGGCTACCCCGGCGAGATCAGACATAGTCGGCGCCGCCGGCGGGTCGGACTGGTAGGCGACCCAGCCGCAGTTGCCGTCCGTGCTGCACGAGGTTCCCCAGACGCCGGACCCGAACACCGGATTGCCCTTCGAGTCGCCGTACTCGTTGTCAACCTGGACAAGCGGGTCGTTGCCCGCTCCGACGCCGTGCCAGTAGTTGTAGAGGTAGGTCTCGACGGCCTGGCCGTTGCCGCTGCCGGGATTGACGCAGCCGGACCCGGAGCAATTCCACCAGGTGCCCCAGAAGACCAGGTACACCTGCGGATCGTGCTGCACTGGCCCGCCGTGGTACTGCATATTTCCGCTACTCGCGACGGCGGCCGCATGGCCGCGCTGCCATACCGTCCCTCCGGGCCGGCCCGACCGCTCCGGGCGGAATGGCGCCGACCGGGCTGGAGCACCCGGCAGGTGAAGGCCAGGGCTCGCCGCCCGAGTCCGCTTGCTATCTGTCCTGTGCACGCTTTGATGCACGCTGGCCATGGCCAGGTTCGCGGGTGCCGCCGCGATTGCCACCGCGCCTATGATCGACGCCAATTTCCTCCGCACCTACGTGACCCCCTCCACCAGATGGGCGGGAGCCCGGCCGGGCAAGTCATCAGTGGTGAATTACGCCGTAATGCACCACTGCCGGGATTGCCAGCAGCAGCTGCAACTGGCCCCAAAAACGTCCCCCAGCACCAGGCTCCTGCGCCGTGGCGCTACTAATTGGGTGTCACCGTAGGGCCAATGCCATGTATCCGGTAGTTACCAGAACGGCAGTACATTCTCCCCTGCCGACAGTAAACCGTCCGAGGTTTCCGGACGTCAGGCCCTCTGTCGGACCGCGCTATTAGGCGGGCGGCCAGGCTGTTCCGGGCCGCCCGCCGGGGGAAGCAGGGGGTTATCGGTCGGGCGCCGTTCCCGGCGCGGGGCAGCACGGCGGGGTGCCGGCTACTGGTGGGAGCGGCGCGGGCGGAACTTGATCAGCAGCAGGACGCCGATGGCCAGCAGCAGCCAGGGCGAGAACAGCAGGTGCAGGGCGAAGCTGATGATGGTCACGGCCACGAGGGCGATGAGGACCAGGGCGATGATGGGGATCATGGTGATCGGTCTCCGTTCGTTTCTGCTAGATGTCTGAGCTAGATGCTGAGCTAGATGCTGAGCTGGAAGTGATCGCTGGCTAGCGGCTGCGGTCCTGGATGCGGGCGATCCAGTCCGCGGCGATCGACTGGTCGTCGCCGTCGGCGGGGATCAGCAGCCAGGCGGCCCCGTACAGGGCCAGGCCGACACCGTTGAGCAGGGTCAGCGCGGCGAAGGCGACGCGGACCAGGGTGACGTCGGTGTTGAGGTACCGGGCGATGCCGCCGGCGACGCCGCCGAGCATCTTGTCGCTGGCCGAGCGGCGCAGCTGGCGGGTGGCGGGCTGGTCGGTAGTGCTGTTCGCTGTGTTCATGCTTCAAGACTGCCGCCGCCGGGCGCTGTCGGCGATCGGGATCAGCCCCGGTCAGATCCCGGTCTGCACCCCTGGAAGGGTCAGGGTCATCCCCTGATCCGGCTCAGGGTCTCCGGGGGTAAATGCGTTGAGCCGGCTCGGGCTTGCGGCATAGGTTCCGCGCTGTGGCGATCACGATCCGGCTGGTGCGCAGCCACGAGGACTACGAGGCCTGGCGGCAGGTCCGGCTGGCAGTGGTGCCGAACGAGCGGACGGACTCCGTCAGCGCCCTGCGTGCGCAGGCCGGGCCGCGGCAGCAGTTCCTGCTGGCCGAGATGGACGGCGAGCTGGCCGGGTCGGGGGTGGTCAGCAAGTCGGACCTGGGCAACGCCGGCGCGGTCGCGGCGCGGGTGCTGCCCGGCTGGCGACGCCGGGGGGTCGGCACGGCGATGCTGGCGGAGCTGGCCGAGCGGGCCGCCGGGATGGGCTTCGAGCTGGTCGGCACCAACACCGAGGACCCCGGCTCGGTCCGCTTCGCCGAGCGATACGGGTTCCGCGAGGTGGACCGGCAGGTCGAACAGGTCCGGGTGATCGGCGACGAGCCGGCACCGAGAGTGCCGGACGGCGTGGAGATTGTCACGGTCAGCCAGCGGCCCGAGCTCTGGCGGGCGGCCTATCAGGCCATAGGAGTGCAGGCGTTCCAGGACATGGCCACGATCGCGCCGCTGGACATCAGCCTGGAACAGTGGGAGCGGGACTGGATCACCGACCCGGATGCGATGTTCATCGCGCTGGCCGACGGTGAGGTGATCGGCTGCGCCGGGCTGCAGCCCGACACCGATGACCCGGGCCGGGCCGAGCACGCGCTGACGGTGGTGCGCCGGGACTGGCGCCGCCGCGGCGTGGCGGCCACGCTCAAGCGCATGTGCCTGGCCTGGGCGGCGTCCCGCGGGCTGCGTGAGGTCTACACCTGGACCCAGCGCGGCAATGACGACATGCGGGCGCTGAATACGCGCCTGGGCTTCACCACCCGCACGGAGAGCCTGAGCATGCGCGCCAGCCTGCCGCTGACCGGGCTGCCGCCCCGCTAACCGGCCCGGCTAATCAGGGCGTCAGGTCGGTGGCGGCCCGGCCCGAGCCGTCCATGTAGAACGGCGTGGAGTCGTGCTCGTGGGTAATCTGCCAGCCCGCGGCGGTCCGGCGCAGACCGACGGTGGACCGGAACCACAGGTCCACCTGCTCGCCGTCCGTCTTCGTCCCGGTCATGTGGGTGAGGCCATGGCCGAAGGCGACGTCTTCACCGGCCTCGATGACCGGATCGCCAATGTCGTAGCCAATCGGACCAGCCCAGGTCCGGAACCAGTCCTCCAGGCCGGCCGGGTCGAGAGCCTCATCCCCGCCGTAGCGCAGCGGCGGGGCCAGGCCGAAGCTAACGGCGTCGGGCGCGTAGTGAGCCACCGCGCCGCGGGCGTCCCTGGCGGTGATGGCGGCGGCGCGGTCGTTCAGCAGCGCCCGGATCTCCTGCTGGATAGTGGCTGCGGTTGGTGCGGACATGAGCTGGCCTCCTGGATGCATCGGAGCTGCGCCCGTCATGTCATAGACGTTCCGGCACCCGGCAACTCATCGGCGCCGGAGACCCACTGGCCGTGAGCGTGCGGGCACATCGGAGTTAGCGGCCGGGCACCAGCACGCTCAGGCAGGTGACGCAGCCCTCGAGCTTCTCGAACTCGCCGATCTCCACGACGACCGGGGTGAAGCCGATGTCGTCCAGCAGTTCGGCGGTGAGTGGCGCGGACGCGGCGATCAGCACCCGGTCTCCGCCGAGCGGCACGACGTGACAGCCGCCTTCCTCGGTGACCGGGCGGACCGCCGGGAACAGCTCGGCAGGCACCAGGCCGGGCATCATCAGGAACGTGCCGTCCGGCAGCGCGGTCACCGCGGACTTCAGGTGCAGCACGTTGCTCAGCGGGACGGCGATCACCGTGCGGCCCAGCGGGGCCAGCAGCCCGCGCAGCTGGCGGATAGCCTCGCCGTTGGTCCGCCCGCCGCGTCCCACGTAGACGGTGCGGCCAACCTGCAGCACGTCGCCGCCGTCCAGCACGCCCGGCTCCTCGATCCGGGCGCTGCGAAGGCCCAGCGACCCGACGGCCTGCGCGACGCCGGCGACCTCGGCCCGCCGGGCCGGCGCGCCCGATCGGGCCAGCACCGCCAGGTCCTCGCAGACCACCACGCCGTCCTCGACAAACACCGAGTCGGGGCAGTCATCGGCGATCGGTGCCTGCTCGACCGTCCAGTCGCTGGCCGCCAGCGCGCCCACGTAGCCCGCGTGCTGGACGCGGGCCAGGGCCACGTCCACCGGGCTGCGGCTGATGTGCGTGACGATGCCGTCGGCCAGCGTGCTGGCGGGCTCACGGACCAAGGCCGTGCCGTTCACCGGATCGCTCCTCTACCTGGCCAGGGCGCCGGATGCGGGTCACCTCTATCAGGGGCATTCGGCGCATTTGCAGATCATCCTGTCACCCGAAGCGGGCGACCGGCCGGCGAAAGGATACCCACCCTGAGGCCCCGGTGCGATCACCGGACCAGGTCAGCAGCCCCGGCACGATGGCCAGCTCGATGGCACAGGATGGGACGATGCAGTTCGGCCGCCAGGATCCGGAGCGGATCCTGGCCGCGGTCGTGCTGGCCTCCCGGGGTCGGCTGGACCGGTTCTTTCCGCTGTTCCGGCTGCTGAAGGCCGACTGGCGGGACGTCCTGGTCGCCGGTGACCTGGCCGACGAGGATTGGCCCAGTCGGCTCGACGCGGAACTACCAGGCACCTGACCCGGGCTCGGGCCGCCCTACGGGATGGTCAGGACCGGGTACGGGGAGTGGTGCAGCAGCCGGACCGGCACCGACCCGAGGACGTGATGGGCCGAGTGACCGGACCGGCCGACCACGATGACCGGGCGGCCGCCGCCAGAGGCGTCCGCGGCCCGGGCGCCGGCGGCGGCCAGCAGGGCGTCGGCAGGCGGGCTCTGGCGGCGCTCAAAGGTAGAGCTGAGGCCGGCGGCGCTGACGACCTGCGCGGCGGCCTGCTCGATGGCGGCCGCCTCGTGGTCCCGTGTGGCGGCCATCTCGGCGTGGGCGAAGCCCGACAGGTCGGTGTCGAGGACGGCGTGGTCGGAGTACACGACATGCAGCGAGACTGGCCGGATGGCGGCCAGGTGCGCGGCCCAGGAGAGCGCGCGGCGAGCCGGGCCGGAATTGTCGAAGCCGACAACGACCGTGATGGGCTCAGCGGGTTCGTCCGCCAGCAAGTCCGGGCTGGCGGGGACTTGGGGGACCAGGTCAGCGGTCCCGCCGCCGGCAGTGCCAGATCCAGGGCCGCCCACGGTGGCTAGCTGCGGCTGCCAGCCCCGGCGGGCCGCCCCAGCGGCGTGGAGGGTGACCGGCCCGCCGTTGGCGAGGGCCAGGGCCGGCCCGGTGGCGGCGAGCCGCGACGGCGACTGGGCGAGGCCCACGGCCGCCGGCCGCCGCAGCGTGGCGACCAGGGCCAGGGCGGCCAGGCCGGCGGCGGCCCAGGCGGCCAGCACCCAGGCCGGCCCGGCCGTGCCGTAGCCGTCGAAGTAGACGGCGCTGCGCACAGCGTCGGCACCGGCGCCCAGCGGCAGCGCGGGGTGCAGCAGGCGCAGGAAAGCGGGGGTGAAGCGGGCCAGGTTGGCGGGCCCGCCGCTGGCCGGGATCCCGAGGACCAGGAACACCAGCACCGCGGCCGAGATCAGCGGCGGCCAGAGACGGCCGAGCGCCGCGGTGGGGGCGGAGATGGCCACCGAGAACAGCGCGACAATGCCCGCGATCGCGGCGTAGCTGCCCAGGCCGGACACGCCGTCGGCGATGCCGGCGGCGATCGCGCCGATGACCACGGCGACAGCGACGGGCGCGGCCACGCACCAGGCCGGATGGGCCCGGCGGAACACCAGGGCCGAGGCCGAGCCCGCGGCCAGGCTGGGGATCAGGACGCCGAGGATGAGGAAGAAAGGCGACAGGGCCTGAGTGTCACCCGGCAGCGGGGGAGCGACGTCGGTGACCGTGAGCGGCCGGCCGGAGCGGGCGGCCAGAGTGCCGAACGCGCGGGTCAGGGCCTGGGCTGGGCCGGTGCCGTCGGCCTCGGCGACCAGCAGGTGCAGTCCCGCCGGTGAGGCGATCAGCGCGCCGTCGACGTCGCGGTGCTCGATCGCGGCCCGCGCGCTGGCCGGGCTGCCGTAGACCTGCAGGTCGAAAGCGCTCTGCCCGCCGGCGTTGAGGGCGTCCTCTATGTGCCCGGTGACGGCCGCGGGCGCGACGATGCCCACCGGCAGGTCGTGCGGGGCCGGGGCGTGGAACGCGCTGAGGACCAAGGTGACGAACAGGGCCGCGAACCCGGCGTGGGCCAGGAGGTAGCCGAGATGAGGCCGGAACCTGGCCCGGTACCTGCGTGCGTGCTCGGCCGGCTTTCCCACGTCGGATGTCCTTCCAGATTATGTCAACGCCTGTTGGCATCGACGATATGCAGCAGTTTCATGCCTGTCAACATACGTTGGCCAACGGACGTTGTCAGAGTGCGGCAGAGCTGGGTATGGTGAGCGGGTGGGCGATCTCATGGCAGAGAAGACGAGCACCGGGCCCGGACTGGCGCAGGCCCCGCCGGTGCTGGGGACGGGCGGGCCCCGTTCCGAGGGCACCCGGAGGGCCATCCTGGAGGCCGCCAGGTCGGCGTTCGCGGGACGCGGATACGAGCAGACGACGATCCGTGCCGTCGCGGCCGACGCCGGCGTGGACGCCTCGATGGTGATGCGCTACTTCGGGTCCAAGGCCGGGCTGTTCACGGCCGCCGCCACGGCCCATCTGACGGCTCCGGACCTGCGCCAGGTCCCGGCCCGCCGCCGGGGCGAGGTGCTCACACGCACATTCGTGGACCGGTGGGAGGACGTCGCCCGCGATGACGAGCTGATCTTGCTGCTGCGGACCGCGGTCACCAGCGAGGCGGTGGCGGCCCGGCTCCAGGCCACGCTCGGACATCTGGTCACCGGGCCGATCGCCGCCCTGGGCCAGCCGGACGCGGCCGAGCGTGCCGCGCTCATCGCGGCCCAGCTCCTCGGCCTGGCCCTGTGCCGCTACATCCTGCGGCTGGAGCCGCTAGCCTCGCTGCCCGCCGGCGACGTGGTCGCCGCCGTGGCCCCGTCGGTGCAGCGTTACCTGACCCGGCCCGTGGGTCAGCCCGCCTGACCCCTGCTTGACCTGGGACTTGGTTCGTGAGAACTCACGGTTCGTGGAGACTTACGAAGCAGTCCTGGAGGCGCTGGGGGATCGCACCGGCCGCCAGATCGTGCACCGCCTGCGGGCGGGCCCGTCATCGGTGGGCGACCTGGCGGCCGCCCTGCCCGTCAGCCGCCCCGCGGTCTCCCAGCACCTGACCGTCCTGCGGCGCAGCGGCCTGGTTCGCTGCGAGGTACTGGGTACCCGCAACGTGTACCGGCTCGACCCGGCCGGGCTCAGCGAGCTCCGGGCCTGGCTGGACGGCTTCTGGGACGTCGCGCTGGAGCGCTACGCCGAGCGGGTTCGCGCCGACAGTGCCAGCGCCGCCGACAGTGCCAGCACCGCCGTCGGCCTGGCCCTAGCCGGACGCCGCGCCGCGACCGAGATCTTGCTTTCTCGCCGCGGCGGCCTCATATTCGGCAGCGACCCGGACGGCGGCCAGCCGGATCCGGCCCGAAGGAGCGCCCATGCGGCACGGTGTGGTGTTGTTCTCGAGCGACCGCGGCATCACCCCAGCACAGGCCGCGCAGGCAGCAGAGGCGGCCGGCTTCGGCTGCTTCTACGTGCCCGAGCACACCCACATCCCGGTCCGGCGCGACTCGCCGCACCCGCGGACCGGGACGGCCGAGTTGCCCGACGAACGGTACCTGCGAACGCTGGACCCGTGGGTGGCGCTGAGCACGGCCGCCGCGGTCACCAGCACGATCAGGCTCGGGACGGCGGTCGCCCTGCCGGCCGAGCACGACCCGATCACGCTGGCCAAGACCATCGCCTCGCTCGACCACCTGTCCGGCGGCCGGGTCGAGCTCGGCGTCGGCTTCGGCTGGAACGCCGACGAGCTCGCCGATCACGGCGTACCGCCCGCCAGGCGGCGGGCGGTGGTGGCCGAGTACCTGGCCGCCATGCAGGCGCTGTGGTCCCAGGAGGAGGCCAGCTACCAGGGCGAGTTCGTCAGCTTCGCCGCGTCCTGGGCGTGGCCCAAGCCGGTGCAGCAGCCACGGGTCCCGGTCCTGGCCGGGGCCGGCGGCACCGCGAGGAACTTCGGCTGGATCGCCCGGCACGCCGACGGCTGGCTGACGACGCCCGGCGAGACCGGTCTGGACGACAAGATCGTGCTGCTGCGCGAGGCCTGGCACGAGGCCGGCCGCGCCGGCCAGCCCAGGGTCACCGTGCTGGCGGGCAAGCCGGACCAGGAACTGCTGGCGCACTGGGACCGGATCGGGGTGACCGACGTAGCGTTCGGCATGCCAGACCGCTCGCCGGACGAAGTCGTCGCCTACCTCGGCCGGCTGGCCGCCCGGCTGGGCCTGGCCGACCAGGGCGCCGGCCCAGGAGGCTGACATGTCCGTACTGTCCTGGACCCCGGCGATCGCTCCCGGCCCGCCTCAGCTGGCCTGGTGACTATGACCGCAGGCGGGCTGGCCGGCCTGTTCGCTCATCTGCCGGTAGAGCGGGAAGACCGCCGGGATGAGAGTCACCAGGAGGTAGGTGCCGCCGAAGATGGCGGTTGTGGTTGGCAGCCCGAGGGAGTCGATCAGCGTGTCAGGGCACCGATGGCAAAGACTGATTCGGCGGTTCCGAGCACGAGGACACTGTGCAGCTTGTCGCGCACGTCGACCGGCAGGATCACGGTGCTCCAGCCCTGATCCAGGCCCTGGGCGGCCAGCGTGAGCAGGGTAATGCCCAGTAGCAGCGGAGTGGCCATGACCAGCCGCACGCCATCGCGCAGGTCCCGGCGGTATCCGCGGCCAGGCCGCCGGGGACGGCCTGCCTGTCCGGGGCCGCCGGGCCCGGATCGCCGGAACCCGGCCATGACCAGAACAGCGGATGCGGCGAAGGTTCCGGCGTCGATGAAGAGCGCATGAGCCGGCCCCAGGGCGGCAATGAGGAGGCCGCCCGCGGCCGCCCCGATGATGCTGGCCGCCCGGGCGACTCCGGCGTAGACGCCCGCAGCCCGTGACAGCGTGCGCTATTCCATCACCCGGGACAGACAGCAGCGTCGCGCCCAGCAGGACAGCGAGCGGTCTGGTGGGACGATGTCTCACGCGAAGCCCGCGAGCAGGCCGGCGCCCGACACCGGGGGATAGTCGCACGACGAGCAGCCCGCGCGCACCGGGTTATTTAGCCGAGCTAAGTCGGCGGGTGACTACTGTCCGCAGCCGCGAACCGCGTTCGTCCCGAGCCGCGCCGTCAGGAGAGCGCCTGGCTCGCCGTCAGTGAGCTGATCGCGCTAGCCACTGTCAGAGCACCGCCTCGGCCAGCAGGGCGACCTGGTCCAGGCTGGATGAGGTCGGCACGAAGATGAGCTCGTCGCAGCCGGCGTCGGCGAAGGCAGCGGCGTAGCCCTTGACCATCTCCGGGCTCACCGCCGCGCCGGCCGCGATCTGGCCGGCGATGTCGCCGAGGAATGCGTAGTAGTGGCCGAGGTAGTCGTCGGCGTGCGCACGGGCGTCGGGCCCGAGGGCGAAGTAGGCCAGCGACAGCTTGCGCGGCCGGCCCGCCCGGCCCGCGGCCTCCCAGGCCTGGTCGACGGCCGCGGCGGCCTGGGCGAACATGTCCGGCGTGCCGCCGCCCATGATCCAGCCGTCGCCGATGCGGGCGACCCGGCGGAAGCTGGCCTCGCTCGCGCCGCCCAGGATCAGCTCGGGCCCGCCGGGCCGGGCAGGCGGCGGGCCGATCGGGTCGATGTCGCCCTCTCCCTGCCCGGACCAGATGCGCTTCATCTCATCGAGCGCCGCGTCGAAGCGGCGGCCCCGGCCGGCCATGCTCAGCCTCCCGGCGGCGAAGTCGTCCTCGCGGCCGCCGATGCCCAGGCCCAGCACCAGGCGGCCGCCGGAGATCCGGTCGATCGAGGCGGCCTGCTTGGCGAACAGCGCGGTGTTGGAGTGCAGCGGGGCCAGCAGGACCGAGGTGGTGAGCCGGATGCGGCTGGTGACGGCGGCGGCCGCGGCCAGCGAGATCAGCTCCTCGTAGTTCGGGTAGACGAGGCGGCCGATCGTGCCGAGGGTGCTGAATCCGGCCTCGTCGGCCTGCCTGGCCCAGTCGACGAGGGTCCTGCCTTCCGTGTCGGGAACAGCGTTCGGAAGACCGATCCCTACATCCATGCCGAACCTCCATCGTCGTTGTGATCCGCGGACTGGGGCCCCGAAGTTCATTCAAGCACCCGGCGGATCGGCCCGTTCGGGCAGGCGGGCCTGCCGGCCAGAGACGCGGAGGTGGCCGACCGGGCCGGGGCGAAACCCGGCGTTGACCTGGGACGGCGCTGCCGCCGGTGCGACACGAGGCGGTCGACTGATTTCCCGTTTGTGGCCTGGCCGCGCGGCCAGGGGGCAGCCGGGCGGGCCAGGGACGGCCGGGTGGCCCGGGAGCGGCCGGGTGGTCTAGCTGGCGGGCGGCTTGCGGGCGCGGATGGTCAGGTTGTTGGGGACGGGCCGGCTGCCGAGCTCCGCGACGTGCTCGATGACCAGGCCGGCCGCGATGAACGCGTTGATGAGGTCGGCCAGCGGGTGGTGGCGCATCCCGACCCGGCGGCGCACGAACTTGCCCCACCACGGTGCCTCCGGATGCCAGCCGGCCAGCCGGTAGGTGGGGTGGGCGCGGATCCCCCCGTCGTCCAGCCACTCGGTGTGCGGGCCGTTGAAGCACGGGTGCGCGCCGTAGAAGGCCAGCAGCCCGCCCGGCGCCAGGACCCGCGCGGCCTCGGCCAGCACGGCCGCGAAGTCGTCCACGTCGGTCGAGATCCACAGCGCGGCGACGGTCGGGAACGTGCCGTCGGCGAACGGGAGCGCGGCCCCGTCGCTGCGCACCACGGACCGGGACCGGCCCCTGGCCAGGCGCAGCTGGTCGGCCGAGTAGTCGAGCCCGACCACGGTCCGGCCGGTCGCGGCCAGGGTGGCCAGGTACAGTCCGCTGCCACAGCCCAGGTCCAGGCACAGCCCGTCGCCGGGGCCGAGCAGGTTCTGAACCTCGGCCGCGTTGCGCTCGGCGTTGGGCCCGTTCCAGGTGTCGTACCAGTCGGCGTAGCCGTCGTAGCGCGCTCGGGTCGGCGTCATGGCCGCATTGCCGGTAAGTCCCGCATCGCCCTGTCCACGACGCCCACGCTACCCGGCTGGTAACTTCGGCTTATCGACTGGACGCGGCTAGGGTTCCGCCGGCCTGTGAGGGGCCGGGCCTGGTCCAAGCGCCGCGACCCGCCGCAGGCGGGCATCTAAAGGGACAAAAGCCTGGTCGGGCGATGTCGGTGCGCATATGCGTGCCCGACTACCGCCCGAGGTGCCCATGTCCGACCTTCCTTCGGCCCGCGTCCGTGCCCGTCTCCCCGTCCGTGCCCGCATCCATGTCCGCGTTCGCCAGGCACGGGATTCCGCGGCGGCGCTCCGCGCCGTCCTGGACCCGCCCCCGGTACGGCTGGTCGCCGCGACCTCGCTCGTGGCCCGGCTGCCCAAGGGCATGGTGCCGCTGGCCACGGTGCTCCTGCTGCGCCAGTCGGCCGGCTCGTACGCGATCGGCGGGCTCGCCGTCGCGCTGATTGCCCTGGGCGACGCCGCCTCGGCGCCGGTGCAGGGCTGGCTGGCCGACCGGCTCGGCTGCGGCCGAGTGCTGATCCCGACCGCCGCGGTGCACGTCGCCGCGGTCGCGGCGCTGCTGCTCCTGGTGCGCGACCGGGCCCCGGTGGCGGCCGTCGTCGCGTGCGCGGGCCTGGCCGGGATCGGCCTGCCGCCGGTCTCGGGCAGCATCAAGGCGGCCTGGCCGCGGCTGGCCGGCCCGGCTGACCTGCCCGCCGCCTATGCCCTGGAGTCGCTGCTGCAGCAGGTGGTGTTCCTGTCCGGCCCGCTGCTCGTCGCCGTGATGACGGCGGCCGGCGGCCCGGCGGCGGCGCTGGCCTGCTCGGCGGCTCTGGTGGCCGTCGGCACGGTGAGCTTCGCCGCCGCGCTGGCGCGGGCCGCCCCGGCCCGGCGGACCCGCCGCGGCCAGCGGGCGCACGGCGCCTGGCGCCTTCCCGCCGTCCGGATCCTGGGCTGCGCCACGATGGCGCAGGGCCTGGCCTTCGGCGCGCTCCCGGTCGGGATCGCCGCCGTCTGCGCGGCGGCCCGGCACCCGGGTCTGGCCGGGATCGTGCTGGCCGCGCTCACGGCCGGCGGCCTGGCGGGCGCCTTCGGCCCCGTGGCCGCGGCCGGCCGGCGGCGCTACGTCCGGCTGTGCTGGCTGTTCGCCGCCGCGCTGGTTCCCGCCGCTGCCCTCGGCGTGCGGCCCTCGGCGGCATCCCTGCTCGGAATCGGAGCGGCCCTGGCCGCGGCCGGCCTGCTCGTGACGCCCATCGCCGCGATCAGCTACGTGCTGACCGAGCAGGCGACGACGCCGGCTCACCGCACGGAGGCGTTCACCTGGCTGTCCACCGGCCTGGCCGTCGGCGGCGCCGTCGGCGCGGCCCTGGCTGGAGTCCTGGTCAGCGTGGCCGGCCCAGCCGTCGCGCTGGCCATCCTGCCCGCCGCCATCGCCCTGTCCGCGCTGGTGGCGGGCACCTGGCTACCGGGGCTTACCGCGCCGCGTTCCTGAGTCCGGACAGGGCCACGTACAGGACCGCCGCGATTCCCATGGTGGCGGCGAAGACGGCCATCGCCCAGGCACCGAGAAGTGCTCGACGAGCAGGCCGCTAGCCAGCGGTAGGCGACGGCGTCGCCGGCGAGCGGCACGGCCCGGCCCGGCCCGGCCAGGAAGCCGCCCAGCGCCGGGCCGGCCAGGGCGGCCGCGTTCGGGCCGGGGTCAGGCCACCGCCTGCGGCGCGAGCGCCAGTTCGTTCACCGGCCAGATGGTCCAGCCCTGCTCCGACAGCACGGGCCACTGGCTGCTGGCGCAGTGGCGGCACAGGAACAGCTCGCGCTGGCGGTGGACGCGGTAGGCGGCCCGGACCTCCGGCCCGCACCGGTCGCAGTTCTCGTTCATCTCAGGCTTCCGCGGTCATGGTGGCAGTTTGTCCGGTATGGACAGTATCACCTGGAGTCACGTAGCGTGAGCAAAGGCCAGCAGGTCGGCGCTGAGCCGGTCACTGTGGGACAGCTGGGGCATGTGGGCCGCCTCCTCGTAGACCACCAGCCGGCTGTCGGTAATCAGGGCCGCGGCCTGCCGCCCGCACGTCTCCAGCGGCGCGAATACGTCGTGATCGCCGTGTACGACCAGCGCGGGCGCGGTGATGGCGCTGAGCTCGTCGGTAAAGTCGGCGGCCAGGTGGCCGCCGTGCAGGCCACCGCGGCGTTCAGGGACACGTCCATCCAGTCCCGGATGGCGTGCTCCCGGTCGAGCTCGGAAATCTCGCCGCCGGGCAGGTCATCGCCGAACGACAGGGCCGCGTTCTCGGCCACCCAGCGACCGTAGCTGGTCCGCAGCGTGCCGAGGGTGGGCGGCGGCCGCGTCGGGACCGACGCCGAGCCGCGGAACGGTCGAGCTGACCAGGACGATCCGCGCCACGCGGCGGTGGTCGTGCCGGCTGAGGTAACGGGCGATCTCGCCGCCGCCCATCGAGTGCCCGACCAGGGTGACGCCGGTGAGATCAAGCCCGTCGAGCACGGCGGCGAGGTCATCGGCGAGCGTGTCGAACTCGTAGCCGGTGCCGGGGTCGTCGGAGCGGCCGTGACCGCGGCGGTCGTAGGCGACGGCGCCCCAGCCGTGGCCGGACAGGTGCATCATCTGGTACCGCCACATGTCGCTGCTCAGCAGCAGGCCGTGCACGAACTCGACCGGGCGCCCGGCGCCCCAGTCGCGGTAGAACAGCTCGGTGCCGTCGGGGGCCTGGATGCGGGGCATGGTGCTTCTCCTGCTCTGCCGGTGGATCAGCCTGACGGGCCGCCATGTGCGGCCCGCCGACTACGCTCGGCGCTGTCGCGACGGGAAGGTCAAGCCGGATCAGCGGGGGAGACTCTCCCCTTACGTCAGGGCCCACAATGAGCGGCATGCTGGGTTACCTGTCGATCGGCGACTTCTCGCGCGCCAGCCACATGACGGGCCGGACGCTGCGGCATTACCACCAGGTCGGCCTGCTGGAGCCGGCCGGCACCGATCCGCGCACCGGGCACCGGCGCTACGCCGCCAGCCAGATCGCCGCGGCCCAGGTCATCCGCCGGTTCCGTGACCTGGGCATGCCGCTGGAGCAGTTCCAGGCCGTGCTGGCGGCGCCCGACCAGCACGCCCGCAGCCAGCAGATCACCGCCCATCTGAGCCGCCTGGAGGACGAGCTGGGCCGGACCCAGGCCGCCGTCGCCGCCCGCGCGACCTGCTGGCCGCGCCCGCGACCGGCGGGACCCCGAGCAGCGAGGCCCCGGCCGACGTCGACCTGCGCACCGTGCCCGCGGTCACCGCCGCCGCCATCACCGAGGTGGTCGATGCCGCGGAGTCGGCGGCCTGGCTGCAGGGCGCGCTCGGCGAGCTGCGGGCCACGCTGGCCGCCCGCGGCACCCCGGCCAGCGGTCCGGCGGGCGGCGCCTACGCCGACGAGGTGTTCACCCGGCACCGGGGTCAGGTGACCATCTTCGTGCCCTGCGCCGGGCCGGTGCGGCCGACCGGGCGCGTCACCGCCACCCTGGTCCCGCCCGCCGAGCTGGCGGTCATTGAGCATAGCTGATCGTCCGTCGCGAGCTCGTAGTCGGGAATCCGCTTGTGCCACCCGGCCAGCGCGATGACCAGCTCGTGCCGGGCCAGGTGCATGCCCAGGCACCGGTGCGGGCCGGCGCCGAAGGACAGGTGGTGACTGAGCTGGTCGCGCGCGGAGTCGAACTCGCGCGGGTGGCCGCTGCTGATCGGGCCCGGCGGGGCCGAGGCCCTGGACGCCGTGGTCACCTGGACGAGTCCGGGTTAACCTCCTCGCCGGGCGGCTTGTCGGCGTCGTGCCTGGTCCTGGCCATCGCCGTGACCTCACCGACGAAGCCGATCGTCGGGGCCCCGATGAGCTCCCAGGACCGGCCGATCCCGCCCAGGAAGCAGACCACGACCAGGATCGCGATCGTGTTCGCCGCGCTCGGGTTGACCGAGTGGATGGCCAGGCTCGCGCCGCTGACCAGCTGGACCACGAACAAGACGATGAGCCCGACCAGGAACACCGCGTCGCGCGCGGTGGTCCAGCTGAGCTGGTGCTGGCGGATCAGCGACAGCAGTGACCCGACGACGAACGCCAGCCCGCTGATGGCGACGGCCATCGCGGTCGGCCCGAGCTTGTGGCCGGGGATCAGCGCGAACAACGACACCGCCAGGGCGTTGAGGAACGCCGTCAGGGCCGCTGCCGCCCGGATGCGGTGCAGCTGCGCCTTGGCCTGTCCCTGCGCCAGCCGGGCGGACGAGACCGAGATCACGACGAACAGCAGGCCGATCAGCGCGCCCGCCACCGTGCCGCTGGTCAGGAAGAAATCGTGCAGCGACTCAGGAACCACGTGATGCCTCTCTTCACGCCCAGATCGGGTCAGATTATCGCCGCGCGGAGTGCTGGCGGGACGCGAGGGCGGCAGAGTTCGCTTATGATCACTCTCAGTGGCAAAGGGGGTTTGCTTCGGTCAGCCGAGATCGGGGGGTCATGCCGGCGAGTGGCGGCACTCGCTCTGTCTGCTATGAGCGACCTGCTAGGAGCGACTGACCGTTATACGTAGGTAAGGACGCTGATGTATCGCCTCGCGGACACGCGCGGGCGGAGACAAGCGTTGATCATCGGGCCACTCGTGCTGATCGCTGCTGTCCCGGTGGTTGGCTACTTTGTGCCGCCGACAATTCACTTTTTCCCGGTGCTCGCCGTAGCCCCAGCGGTCGCGGCGATGTTCTCCAGTGCCCGCCGGACGGCGCTGGTCGGCGCCCTGGCGATCGTGGCGCTGGTGATCGCCGGGCTGGAGCGGTCGGCGCTGACCACCGAGACCGTGCTGGTGCAGTTGTGGTCTCTGGTTCTGCTCACGGCGGCGCTGGTGTTCTTCCGCTACCTGCGCGACCGGCGCGAGCATGAGCTGGTCCGGGTGCGCATCGTTTCCGAGGCGGCCCACCGGGTGGTGCTGCGACCGCTGCCGGAGCGGGCCGGGCCGGTGTCGGTGGCGTCCACCTACCACGCGGCCGAGGCGGACACCCATATCGGCGGCGACTTCTACGCGCTGGCCCGGACGGCGGACTCGACCCGGCTGATGATCGGCGATGTGCGCGGCAGCGGGCTGGCCTCGATCAGCGAGACGGCCATCCTGCTGGAGTCGTTCCGCGCGGCGGCCCGGCAGCGGCTGTCCCTGGCCGAGATGGTCCGGTACATGGACGGCAGCGTGCGCTGGGGGCTGGCCGAGTTCGCCCGGGCCGAGGCCGACCTGGGGGAGCGATTCGCGACGCTGAGCATGGCCGACATTCCGGACAACGAGCCGGTGGTGCGGCTGGTGCTGTGCGGTCATCCGCCGCCGTTCCTGCTCCGCGACGGGACGGCGACGGCGCTGGCGGTGGACCAGCCGGCGCCGCCGCTGGGGCTGGGCGCGCTGGCCGAGGGCTCGTACGTCCCGCAGACGTTCGGCTACGAGCTTGGCGACGTGCTCCTGCTGTACACCGACGGGGTGACCGAGGCGCGGGACGCCGACGGGACGTTCTACCCGCTGGCCCAGCGGGTGGCGGCCTGGGCCGGCCGCGGGCCCGCCGAGCTGATCAGCAGCGTCGAGGCCGACCTGCGGGCGTTCACGCCGGGGGCGCCGTCGGACGACATGGCGATGATCGCCGTGCGGCGCGAACGACCTGGATGAAGCGGCCGATGATGGTGCCGCCCTGGGCGGTGAGGATGGACTCGGGGTGGAACTGCAGGCCCTCGACGGGGTAGCGGGCGTGCCGCAGGCCCATGGGGACCCCGCCCGGCCCGCGGGCGGTGATGATCAGGTCGGGCGGCAGCGTGCCAGCCTGGACGATCAGTGAGTGGTAGCGCGCGGCCGGGAAGGGCTGGGGCAGGCCGGCCAGGCGCGGGTGATGCCGGGCTGTAGGCGTCCGTCGGCCGGCGGGGTGCACAGTGCGCCACCGACGACCGCGAAGACGCTACCCCCGTCGGTCTCCAGCACGTCGCCGTTCTCGGCGGTGATCAGGAGCTGCCCGGCCGAACCGAGACCCGTTATCGATAGCAGGTGGCGATCGCGCCACTTGTGGGCCCCGAGTCCGCCGGGCACGACGAAGGGCCGCAGGGTCACCCCGGCCGGGGTGGCGCCGGCCAGGTGGGCGTCGAGGTCGTGGGCGGCGCCTTTGGTCACGCGCAGCGAGGTGAACACGCCGAGCGCGGGCCGGGGTCACCGCGGGGCCGGGATGCTGCTCTCGCTGAGGGTGGCGCCGAGGGCGCGGACCAGCGGGGCCGCCTTGACCAGGCACTCGCGGTACTCGGCGGCCGGGTCCGAGGCGGCCGTGATGCCGCCCCCGCTGCCCAGCCAGACCCGGCGGCGGTGGAACTCGAAGCGGTAGCCAGCTACGTTAGTCGGCCAGCCGGTCGGCAGGCAGCGGGGCCGCGAGCTCGTCCAGGCGCACCGGGCCACCGGTCTCGATGGACCGGTTGGCGGCCGTGCCGAGCAGCACCGACGCCGCGCCGTCCAGGTGCGAGGCGGCCCGGCCGTCGGGGTCGGGCGGCGCGGCCGGGTCGAAGATCTGCTCCAGCATCAGCGCGTCGCCGCCGTGCGGGCCGCCGTCGGGGATCACCACCTCGGCCGGCGGGGCGAACATGGGGAACAGCCGGATGGTCCGGGCCGGCTCGGTGCCGGGGCCGCCGGGACCACAGTCGCCCGGGCTGGGCTCGCCCGCCGCGCCGGTCGGCGTCCGCTCGAGCACGTGCGCGCCGTGCCGCTCGTACAGCTCGACCCGCCCGGCGTCCCCGGTGATGGCCACCCGCAGGCCCTCCCACGGCGAGTAGGCGACCAGGGAGTAGCTGAGCAGCGCACCACCCCGGTAGCGGGCATTGACCGCCATCGTGTCCTCGATGCTGATGTCGTCGCCGAACACGTTGCGGTCGCGCAGGTAGCCGGTCTCCGCCTCGGCATCGGCGTACAGCCCGCGCAGCATCGGGCTGCGGTCCAGGTCGAGCGCGAACGGGTCGGCGCCGCTGCCCTGGCCCGTGTAGCGGGCGTAGGCGTAGCTCTCGCCGCGGGCGGCCGCGGCCCGGCGGCCGTAGAAGGCCAGCGCGCCCAGGGCCGACACCGTCTGCGGCCAGTCGCCGATCCACCAGTTGACCAGGTCGAAGTGGTGCGTCGCCTTGTGCACCAGCAGGCCGCCGGACATGTCCTTCTCCCGGTGCCAGCGGCGGAAGTAGTCGGCCCCGTGGCTGGTGTCCAGCATCCAGGAGAAGTCGACCAGCCGCGGCACCCCGATGGCGCCGCTGGCCACCAGCTGGCGCATTCGCGTGTAGGCGGGGGAGTAGCGGTAGTTGAAGGTGACCCGCAGCCGCCGGCCGGTCCGCTCGATGGCATCCAGGATGACCGCCACCTTCTCGTCGTCGGTGGTCATCGGCTTCTCGGACACCACGTCGCAGCCGTGCTCCATGGCGGCCACGATGTAGCGGTGGTGGTAGGTGTCCACGGTGGTGACGATGACCACGTCGGGGCGCTGCTCGGCCAGCATCGCGGCGAACCGCGCGGCGTCGTAGCCCGGCACCTGGCCGCGGCCGTACCGGTCGGCCAGCCGCCGGTTGTGGTACGCGACCCGGACCAGGCTGGTGTCACACAGGGCGACCAGCTCCGCGTGCGCCGCATGGGTTCCGCAGATGGCGTCGATGTACATGGTCGCCCGGCTGCCAGTGCCGACAATGGCGTAACTGGTCTTGGTCATGGCTCCTCACGATCGGGGGGAGATCGGGGCGGGGCACGGTCAGGGCGAGGACACCTCCAGCTCGAACCTGAAGGTGTCACCCCGGCAGATGGCCACGTAATACTCGAACAGCACGCCCAGGTCGGAGCGGGTCACGCTCTCGATCCGCAGGGCCGGGTCGCCCTCCGGCGCGCCCAGGTGCCCGGCGTCCACGGTACTGAGCGCGGTGGCGTCGATGGACCGGCGCCCCGACGCGGGACGGATGCCGTAGTTCTCGGCCAGCACCTGGTACAGCGAGCGGTCGGTCATGTCCTCGCCGTCCAGGCCGGGGAACAGGCGGGCCGGCAGCACGGTCCTGACCACCTGCACCGGCCGCCCGTCCACGCTGCGCACCCGGTCGAACCGGACGACCTCCTCGCCCACCCCGACCTCGGCCAGCTTGGCCACGCTGACGCTGGCCGGCTCGGTGCGCAGGACCAGCGTCCGCGACCGCACCAGGTACCCGGCGCGCTGCATGGACTCATAAAAGCCCAGCGAGTGCTGGACGAAACTGGTGTTGAGCGGCCGGCCGGTCACGTACGTGCCCTTGCCCTTGACCTTGTGGACGAGCCCCTTGTCCTCCAGCTCGGCCAGCGCCTGGCGGACCACGGTCCGGCTCACCGAGTAGGTCCGGCACAGCTCGGACTCCGACGGCAGCAGGTCCCCCTCGCCGCGACTGCCCTCGATGTCCTTGACCAGGATGCGCTTGAGCTGCTGGTAATACGGCTCGAACGAGCGCACGTCGATCCCCGCGAGATCAGGCATGACAGGATTATAGGTAGGACTGCAGCTCGGCTCGCTAAGGGGCCGTGATGGCGTCCGCGGCCGCTAGGTCCGGCCCGGGGGCGATGACCAGCTCGGTGCCCCGCGCGCCGAGGACCTCCCGCGCGTCGGTGGGCAGCCCGGCGTCGCTGACCACCACGTCGGCGTCGGCCAGCGCGGCGATCCCGGACAGCCCGACCACGCCCCACTTGGTGTGGTCGGCCAGCACGACCAGGCGCCGCGCCGACGCCGCCATGGCCCGGTTCATCTCCGCCTCCATGATGTTGGGGGTAGTGAAGCCGGCCGCGGTGTCCATGCCGTGCACGCCCATCATCACCAGGTCCACGTGCAGGCCGCGGACGGCCTGCACGGCCACCGGCCCGACCAGCGCGTCCGACGGCGTGCGCACCCCGCCGGTCAGCACGACCGTCTGGCCGGACCGCTCGCCGCGCGCGTACAGCGCCTCGGCCACCCACAGCGAGTTGGTCACGACGGTGAGGTCGGGAATGGCCGTCAGGTGCACGGCCAGGGCGTGAGTGGTGGTTCCCGCCGTGACCGCGATGGCGGTGCCCGGCCGGACCAGCCGGGCGGCCGCGGCGCCGATGGCCTCCTTGGCCGCGCGCTCCCGGCCGACGTTGGCGCCGAAGCCGGGCTCGTCGCTGCTGCCCTGCCCGGCGGCGGCCCCGCCGTGCACCCGGCGCACCAGGCCGCGCCGGGCCAGGGCGTCGATGTCACGCCGGACCGTCATGTCGGACACGCCCAGCAGCCGGGTCAGCATGCTGACCCTGGCCCCGCCGGTGCGGGTGACCTCCTCCATGATCCGCATCTGCCGCTGCACGGCCAGCATCATGGCGGCCTCCCCGGCCGCACGCGGATCATCATTTACAGACACATCTTGTCCCGGAAGCTCACATGACCGAACATAGAAGAGACGAACAGATCGGATGTCTGTGGAGTATCTCAGGATCCTGGCATCTTGACATCCTGTCACGATAGGAATAATTTGACCAACACACGAGTGGTCAGAAACAAACAAATCCAGACGTAGAAGAGCCGAGGAGCCCGGACCCGGCCAATTTGTGAGGGTATGCCCGTGACCAGAGTGGTGTCGCCCGCTACGGAGAGCCGGCGTCGGCCGGCCCGGCGCAGAAAAGACAGCGGCCTCGTCAGGGAGAGCAGCGGCGGTCACGTCGGACAATCGGGCCTGCGCGCCTTCCTGAGCGCGCTGCCGTTCCTCACGCCCAGCTTCATCGGCGTGATGGTGTTCCTGGTCATCCCGGTCATCGTGCTGTTCGTCATCAGCTTCCTGAACTGGGACCTGCTGACCCCGGCGACCGTGGCCGGCTTCGTCAACTACATCAACATCTTCAAGTTCGACAACGCGGCCCACTCGCTGGGCGTGACGTTCTACTACGTGCTGCTCAACATCCCCCTGCAGACCGTCATCGCGCTGGGCCTGGCCGTGCTGCTGAACAGCAAGCGCAAGGGCATGGGCATCTACCGGGTGCTGTTCGTGGCGCCGTACCTGTCCACCCCGGTGGCCACCGCGGTCATCTGGTTCTGGGTGTTCGACCCCAAGCTCGGGGCGGTCAACGCGCTGCTGGCGCACGTCGGAATCACCGGCCCGCAGTGGCTGTCGTCCACGGCCTGGGCCATGCCGGTGGTGGCGTTCGTGAACATCTGGCAGTACGTCGGCTACAACATGCTGTTCTTCCTGGCCGGCCTGCAGGCCATCCCGCGCCAGCTGTACGAGGCGGCCGAGCTGGACGGCGCCGGCCCGGTCCGGCAGTTCTTCCGGATCAGCCTGCCGCTGCTCAACTCCACGACACTGTTCGTGCTGGTCACCGGCGTGATCGGCTCATTCCAGGTGTTCGACACGCTGTACGTGCTGACCCAGGGCGGCCCCGGTAACTCCACCGAGGTCCTCAACCTGCGGGTCTACCAGGTCGCGTTCAGCGATTTCCGGCTCGGGGAGGCCGCCGCCATGTCGGTGCTCCTGTTCGGGGTGATCCTCTTGTTCAGCGTTGGCCAGTTCCTGTTCTTCAAGAACAGGATTACCTACGAGTACTCGGCATGAGCCGAGCGGGAGATACAGCATGAGCGCGCCTGCCGTGCGGCTCGATGAGCCGGTCACCCCGGCGCCCCGGAAGGCGGGGCTGGCCATCGGCGGCCGGGTCATCAAGGTCAGCGTCCTGTACCTCATCCTGAGCATCATCGCGCTGGTCTTCCTGGTCCCGTACATCCTCACGGTGTTCGCCGCGTTCAAGCCGATCTCGCAGATCTTCACCGAGCCGGCCTGGATCCCGCCCAAGTCGCTGTACCTGCACAACTTCAGTTACGACTTCGTGTCCGGCAACTTCCTGCGCTACCTGGCCAACACCGCGCTGGTGACGATCGTGCTGACCATCGGCCAGGTGGTGTTCTCGGTGATGGGCGCGTACGCCTTCGCCCGGATGCACTTTCCCGGCCGGGACAAGCTGTTCTGGGTCTACCTGATGACCCTGATGGTGCCGAACGCGGTCACGATCATCCCGCTGTACGCCATGATGCGGATGGCTCACCTGCTGAACACGTACTGGGCCATCTTCCTGCCCTACGTGCTCGGCGCGCCGTACACGATCTTCCTGATGCGGCAGTTCTTCCGGAACATCCCGCAGGAGGTGATCGACGCGGCCCGGGTGGATGGCTGCGGCGAATGGCGGATCCTGGCCCGGATCATCGTGCCGCTGTCCAAGCCGGTCATCGTGACCGCCACGCTGATCGCCTTCGTATTCGGCTGGAACAACTTCCTGTGGCCGCTGATCGTCACCAACAGCCAGAGCCATTACGTGCTGACCATCGGCCTGGCCAACTTCCAGTCGAACATCAACTCACAGTGGAACTACTCGCTGGCCGCCTCGGTCATCACCTTGTTCCCGCTGGCCGTGATCTTCGCCGTCTTTCAGCGGCACATCATCCGATCGATATCCCTCACGCAGATTCGCTAGGGGCTGGGAGGCAGAATGTGAACGCCAGGAAATTGATGTCAGTATGGGTGGCCACGCTGGCGGCCGCGGGCGGAATCGCCGCCTGCTCGTCCGGCTCGAGCGCACCGAACTCAGGCTCGGCGACGCACGCGCACCTGACCTATGCCCTCTGGGACACCAACGAGGAAGTCGGCTACAAGAAGTCGATCGCGGTGTTCGAGAAGGCGCATCCCGGTATCACCGTGAGCGTCGTGCAGATCCCCTACCCGAACTACCAGGAGAAGCTCCAGCAGGAGTTCACCTCCGGAGCCGGCCCGGACATCTTCTGGGTCAACACGCCCTGGCTGTCCACCTGGATCAAGGACAACCTGATGGTGAATCTGGCGCCCTACATCAGCAAGGCGCACATCGACATGTCCCAGTACATCCCGTCCCTGGTGTCCCTGCACACCTACAAGGGCGCGATCTACGGCCTGCCCAAGGACTGGGACACCATCGCCGTCTACTACAACGAGAACTTCTTCGCCCAGCACCACATCCCGGTCCCCAAGACCTGGTCGTGGAGCCCGACCAGCGGCGGCTCGTTCCTGCACACCCTCCAGCTGGCCACCATCGACAAGAACGGCGTCAACGCCACCTCGCCCAAGTTCAGCCCGACCAGCGTCGCCACCTACGGCGCCGAGCTGGACAACTCCATGCAGACCGGCTGGGGCAACTTCCTGGCCGAGAACGGCGTGTACACCATCCCGAAGCCGTTCGCCTCCACGGTCAGCTTCAGCACCTCCAAGGCGGACCAGACCTTCCAGTTCATCCGCGACCTCATGTACAAGTACCACGTGCTGATCCCCGGCTCGGAGCTCGGCTCCAATGCCACCGACCCGTCCAGCCAGAACAACGCGCTGTTCGCCGCGGGCAAGATTGCCATGCAGATCGGCGGTGACTGGGAGACCACCGGCACCTTCGCCGACGTGGGCACGAAGTTCAAGATCGGCGTGATCCCGCTGCCCGCGGGCCCGGACGGCACCTGGAGCGTGTTCAACGGGCTGATCGATGCGATCAACCCGCACACGCCCAACTTCAAGGCGACCTGGGAGCTGGAACAGTGGCTCGGCTCGGCGGCGTCGCAGAAGATCATGGGCCAGGGCGGCTACGTCTGGCCCGCCATTCCCGGCCTGGACTCGCTGTTCGCCAAGTACTGGGCGGGCAAGGGCGTGGACATGTCCGGGTTCCTGACCGAGTCCAAGGGCAACCTGACCAACTGGCCCAACACCCCGGGCATGAACCAGGGCCTGACCGACATGCAGCGGGACATGGGCCCGATCTGGCTGGGTCCCGGCTCCCTGACCCAGACCTCGGCCGCTGTCGCCACGGCGGCCAAGGACGCCAATCACGACCTGGCCACGGCAGGCGGCTGACCACGGGCTTCCGGCCCGCGGCGGCACCGGCAGGGCCGCGGGCCGGAGGCCCTTTCCTAGTACGCGGAGCAAGCAGATCCTCGGGAGACCACGAATGTCACTGGCCGGAAAGACCGTAGCCCTGCTGGTCGAGGACGACTACAACCTGGACGAGTTCATCTACCCGCTGCACCGGTTCGCCGAGGCCGGGGCCACCGTCAAGGTGGTCGGCACCAGCCGCAGCGACGTGTTCACCAGCCATGACCGCCAGGTCCGGGCCGACCTGCCCGCGGCATCGGCCGCCGCCGGGGACTTCGACGCGGTGATCATCCCCGGCGGCTACGCCCCGGACAAGATGCGCCGGGACACCGACATGGTGGCCTTCGTGCGGGACATGGACGCGGCGGGCAAGCCGGTCGGCGCCATCTGCCACGCCGGCTGGATGCTGGTCTCGGCCCGGATCGTCAGCGGCCGCGACGCGACCTGCTTCTACTCGGTCCGCGACGACCTGGAGGCCGCGGGGGCGCGCTGGCGGGACGAGCCGGTCGTCGTGGACAGGAACCTGGTCACCTCCCGGACCCCGGCCGACCTGCCCGCCTTCTGCGCCGCGATCATCGAGGTCATGGAGCGGGCCCCGGCCGGGGTCGGCTGAGCATGGCGGACGAGGCTGGCACGGCCGAGGTCTGGTCCGATGAGGCGGCGGGCACCTGGCTGCTGGAGATGCGCTCGACCGCGTACGCGCTCGGGCTGGCCGACGACGGCGCGGCGGTGCGGCACCTATACTGGGGCCCGCGCGTGCCGCGCCCGGCCGCGGCCAGTCTGCTGGCCGCGGCCCGCGACGGCCAGCCAGGGGAGGGCTCCAGAACCTGGGGTTCGGAGGGCCCGGACGAGTACGTGCCCTGGGGCGGCCTGCGCTTCGACGAGCCGTCGCTCAAGGTCGAGTACGCCGACGGCACGCGGGCCATCGAGTGGCGCTACGCCGGCCAGCGGATCAGCCGGGACGGCGGGGCGGTCACGCTGGAGCTGGACCTGGCCGACGTGGCCTACGACCTGACCGTCACCCTGGCCTACCGGATCTACGACGGCTTCGACGTGCTGGAGCGCTGGGCCACGCTGCGCAACACCGGGGCCAGCGACCCCATCATCGTCCGTCAGGCGCACGCCGCCAGCTGGTGGCTGCCGCCGCGCGAGGGCTGGCGGCTGCGTTACCTGCACGGCAACTGGGGGGCCGAGACCCAGGTGGCCGAGAGCACGGTGGGACCGGCCAAGCTCGTGCTGGAGAGCCGCCGCGGCACCACCAGCCACCAGCTCAACCCGTGGTTCAGCCTGGACCCCGGCGGCACGGCCACCGAGGACAGCGGCGAGGTCTGGAGCGGCGAGCTGGCCTGGAGCGGCTCGTGGAAGCTGGTCTGCGAGCAGACCCCGGCCGGCCGGCTGCACGTCACCGGCGGCTGGAATGACTTCGACTGGAGTCAGCACCTGGCGCCGGGCCAGGCGCTGGTGCTGCCCTCGTTCGCGGGCCTGCACACGGCGGGCGGGTTCGGCGCGGCCAGCCGCGAGTGGCACGCCTGGCAGCGCGCCTGCGTGCTCGGCCGCGGCGACCGGACCGGCCTGGTCATGCCGCGCTGGCACGCCGCGGCCCGCGAGCCGGGGCCCGAGGCGTCGGCAGCGGCCCCGGCACTGCGACCGGTGCTCTACAACTCCTGGGAGGCCACCTCGTTCGCGGTTACCGAGGACGGCCAGGAGCGGCTGGCGCAGACCGCGGCCCGGATCGGGGTCGAGTGCTTCGTGGTCGACGACGGCTGGTTCCGCGGCCGCCACCACGATCACGCCGG
>Ga0134126_10001811_pt1 | contig 27092 bp, 27 predicted proteins | sample KB31752_FD_96881 | JGI IMG/M metagenome (GOLD analysis project Ga0134126, IMG submission 96881) | Terrestrial soil microbial communities with excess Nitrogen fertilizer from Kellogg Biological Station, Michigan, USA - KB3-175-2 | ecosystem: Environmental > Terrestrial > Soil > Unclassified ... | reverse complement strand
TTTCCGGCGATACAGGTTAAATAAATCTAAAAAAAATTATGGATGCTAAAAACATCATTGTTATCGGTGCATCAGCGGGCGGGCTAAAAGCAGTCGGCGAATTATTGGCCAACCTGCAACCCGGTTTACCCGTCGCAATTTTTGTGGTGATACACGTATCAAAACGATCGTCGGTGGAAAATATTTGCCGGTACCTGCAAAAACGATCCAGCTATACATGTATGGCAGCCGCGAACGGGCAAAAAATTGAAGCCGGCCATTTATACGTTGCGCCGCCGGATACCCATCTTTTTTTAAAGCCCGGCTCTGTCCGCCTTACTGCCGGTCCGCACGAAAATCGCTGGCGGCCCTCCGTGGATGTATTGTTCAGGTCGGCGGCAGCCGCTTATGGATCAAGAGTTATCGGGATCGTCCTTACCGGGACCATGCACGACGGCGCCTCGGGCATGTCGGCGATAAAAAGAAGCGGCGGCATTTGTATCGCCCAGGATCCGGCTGAGGCCGAATTTATGGAAATGCCGGTGAACGTGATCAACAATATCGGGGTGGATCACCGGCTACCCGCTGCGGAGATAGGCGGAATAATTGCCGGACTGCTTGCAAAACCGGAACAACCCGATGTACCTATTCCGGACGACGTAAAAATTGAAGCAGACATTACCGAACGTATGACAAGCGACATTAACGAAATGGAAAAGATAGCTACCCACAGTAATTATACCTGCCCCGATTGCGGGGGCGGACTGTGGAAAATCAACGGCGACCCTGCGCAGCGTTACCGCTGCCATACCGGCCATGTGTATACCGAGCCCGTTTTGCTGGATAAGCAAAGCGAACAGATAGAGGAATCGGTATGGGTGTCTATCCGGATGATCGAAGAGCGCCGGAATGTGCTGCAAAACATTGCAAAGCGCGAAACTGACACAGGGCGGCCATCGTCGGGCGAAAACTATCGGCGGCGCGCAGCGGAACTAAATGAGCATATTGAACGGTTAAAACAATTGCTGGTTGCCATTAATAAAGCCGAGCCGGATACCGACGGTTATTTGTAAAATAAATTAATGATACGATGAGCGATCTGAGGTTTCAAAAAGGCCAACGCGTAAAAGTGCCGGATGGCGAAGGCAATGTTGAGCAAACGACCGGCGACGAGGTGGCCGTGAAGCTGGATTCGGGCGAAGTTAAAACTTACCCGGCCGACCAGCTGGAGGATATTTCCAACGCCGGGTAAGGATGGGCTATAGTAACTTTGTTCGGTTCCGGGATACACTAAAAAGGTTTACAAAAGTTTACACTTTTTCAGTGTTTTTTGAAGTAAGCATCTGATAATCAAATAATTATGTTTTTACCGTGTAAACCCAAAATTAGCACGATATGGAGACATGACCAAGTGGGCGCAATTGCCTGTAGGTCAATGGATTAAAAATAAAAGAAGCTGAGATTCGGCTTAGCTATAGAAACATTTTCCGACCCGCCCGTTCAAGCGTCCCGCTTGAACTCCTGGAAGGCACCCTGCGCACTAAAGCCAAAGCGACGTCCATCGCAGAGTCCTCGATAAGAGACCCTGCGGCGACGCGAATGGGAACTTCCAAACTTGACCAGGTAGTCTTACAATAACGCCAGCCTTCTTTGCGTCTTTGATGAATCGGTCGGGGACGAAGTTCGCCAAAACATAACCTCGATGTCATACCGTATGGTAGGCGGCAGATCATCTTTCGTTACATGGATGCATACATCGTTTTGTCCTTCAATTTCGACGCAGTTCATAATGCTCAAATGATTAGAAACAAAATAATCGTGATGTTTCTTTTCTGTCGCCTTCAGGTAGGCGGTTGCGAATTTTAGGTCTTTCATTTTTCAAAAGTTTAATAGGGTTGAAAAACTCGGCGGTATAATAGTTGCCTTTTCGAAAAAAACCTGCTTCAGCTAAGAACACTTAAAATTAACTATTTCTTTTTTCAATTATGCAACTCTTTTCGGCGTTTTTTTATCGAAAATGAATTAGCTTAAAGCAATTACTCCACACATCGATTATCACCGCTTTTGATATACTACCTAACTACTCACTTCAGTAAACTTTTCATTTAAATCGAAATACGTTTTATACTTTTCAATTTTATCGTGAAAAGCTTCGAAGATTTCTAATTTATCATTTACAACATTCTTTATGAACAAGGTTTCAAATCTCTTTTCATATTCAAACAATCTTTCGTCTTTAACCATGTGGAAGTTTATCGAGAAAAAGACACCATTCATATTACCTGTTATCGAATGATACTTAACAAAGAATATTTTATGATCTATATCATCAAAAACGTAATTGTCAACTATACACTCCTTTGAAAGTAGTTTTCCCTTAAATATTAAGTTTCCAATCCACGGACCGCCCATGTTAATTACTTGTCTCTCTTTAACAAATTCTATTTCGTTGTGTAATAAATTCTTCTTGTTCATAGTATATTAAGGTTTAACAAAAGGCACCGGTTTCGGTGTGTAAATCTGCAACCATGTGCCAAATTCAGTTCCTTTTTAGGGCCTACTAACCTATTTTCACTTCGTTTGTTTTTTGCCTTCGCCGGGTCTCCTGGAAGGACCCTGCGTACTAAAGACCAAAGCGACATCCATCGAAGGATCCTTCATGGGAGATTCGGCGGGGGAAAAAAAAGGCTACTATTTAAATATTACCACAATTGCGAAACACAACATAAAAATCAAACTTATAATGGCCGTTTTGTTCGCAATTGCCGTCTGACCAAATTTATCTTTGGTGCCACCTAACATAGCTCGATTAATTGCCAAGATTAATAAAATCAATACCACACCCTCCACGATCATCACAAGTAATTTAACTCCAGGCCTTATCGGTGAATGTATAAAGTTGCCGGGAAATAGTAAGTCATTGTATATATTCAGGATGAATAGTACCCAGCATATTATAACTTGGTAAATAATATTAATTGTTACATAAAGAAGACGATTCATTGTTGCGTTTTGTGTTCTCGTGCCCGGGGCACATAGAAGCATACCTTATTTTAAAGATACAAAAAGCCTTCAGCTTTTCGTGGCGTTGCGCAACTAAGGCCAGCTTTGCGAACCCGTTCTGGTGGATTTGAAACTATTAATTTCTTAAAACGGTCATACTCAATTACTACTCATTGCGCAAACTTCTTGCTGGATTGGCCAGCGCGGCTTTGATGGCCGTGTAGCCTACCGTTACCCATGCGGTCAGGATTGAACTTATAATGGTTATTACAAAAAGCATGGGGCCTAAATTAATCCGGTAGGCATATTGTTTTAACCAATTGTGCATAAAGTACCAGGCGACAGGCGACGCGATCAGGAATGCGATACCGATCAGCAAGGTAAACTCGCGTGATAGCAGGATCAGTATAGCGCTGACAGGCGCACCGAGCACTTTGCGTACGCCAATCTCCTTTTTCCGCTGCACCGCCATAAATGTTACCAGGCCATACAAACCCAAACAGGATATAAATATGGCAACGGCCGCAAACAGCTTGTAAAGCTTCGATAGTTGGGTCTCCTGCAGGTAATAAGCGGCGACATCCTGGTCAAGGAAACTGTGTGTAAACGCGAAATCGGGATAATTTTTGCCCCACAACTTTTCCATGGCGGCAATAGCAGGCTTTGCCCGCACCAAATTAAGTTCAACGCTGGCCATGCCATATTCCAATTTATGGGTCGTTAATACTACAGGACGAATGCTGTCGCGCATCGAGGCAATATGAAAGTCTTTTACAACGCCCACGATCGGTCGCTTAAAGCCACCCACATTGATCATTTTCCCTATGGCGCGCTGAGGGTTGCGGTAACCCAGTTTACGGGTCACATTTTCACTTACGACAAATTCACGAATTGTGTCGGAGTTGTGATAAGGGCGGCCTGCGATAAACTGCAAATGAAACAGGTTAAAAAAACCGGTGTCGTTCATTTTAAACGCAGTGAGCATATTTGGCGCTTTACTGACGTTGTCAGGTGTTCGCAAGTCGGTGAACCAACCGCCGCCAATAGGTGCGCCCATACCGAAACTCACTTTTTCGATACCGGGTATTTTCATTAATTCAGTGCGCAAAACAGCCTGGCTGGCAACACTGACACTGTCCTGCGGAACCTGCGCTGTTAAAATGGCATCCTTGTTAAAACCCATATCAGCCGTATTAACGTAACTCATTTGTGATGCCATTACTATTGTGACAATGATGAGGGCCTGTGCTGTAAAAAACTGAAAAACGACCAGGCCGCGCCGGAGCGAAATACCACCCTGCCCCGCGGAGAGCGTGCCTTTTAATACCCGCGCGGGGTTAAAGCCTGACAGCAGGAAAGCAGGGTAAAACCCAGCCAAAAGTATGACCGCGCCCAACGAAGACACGAGGAAAAAGATCATATTGCCCTGGTACAGGGCTGAAGCAGTAAGACGAATATACAGCAGGTTGTTAATGAACGGTATAACAAGCAGCGTAGCTGCCAGCGCTACGACCAATGCAAAGCAGCTGACAAATGCTGCTTCGCCCAGGAATTGGAGGATCAGCTGCCGGCGGTTACTGCCCAGTACTTTACGCACTCCAACTTCCCTGGCGCGGTTTACGGCTTGTGCGGTGCTGAGATTGATAAAATTTACACAAGCTATCACCAATAGGAAAATTCCGATGGTACTGAGCACCATGATCAGGTTGCTGCTGAAAACGCGGCCATCGAATGTCCCGTAACGCGCATCAAAATGCATTTCATTCAACGGCTGTATCGAAAGAAAATAATTGGGATCGAAAGGTTTGATATACTGATCGGAGTACAGCTTAAGCTGGCTTTTAAACTGTTCGGGTGACTCGCTTTCAGTCAATTGCACAAAGCAGTAATTGTCTTCTTCAATATAGCCCCAGTCATTCATGAACTTTTTCAGTTCAGGATAGTCTTGATGTGTAGTGTAAGACAGTACCGCTTTGATCGGAAAATCGGTATCAGCAGGTATATCTTTTAATATACCGCATACCCTTACCGGTACGCCATCCATCCTCATCATTTTGCCTGTAGCCGTTTGCCAATGCCCGAAATATTTATCTCCGAGGCTCTGTGTTAACAAAACGTTCCCGGGCATTTTGAGGGAGCTCCGGTATTCGCCTGCTACGACCGGAAAACTGAACATGTCAAAAAATTGCGGTTCAGCGAAAAATATCCCGTGTGTTTCTTTAAATCTTTTGGTGGCGCCATTTCCATTATCACTGATAATGACCTGCACAAAGTCATCAGGAACGATAGCTCCTGCATTGGCTAATTGCGGAAATTTGCTCCTTAAACCGGGTGCCACCGGGAACGGCACACCCATGCGGTAGCCTTCGCGCGCCGGATTTCGCGCCACGCGGATTAAACGGAATAACTGGTTTTTGTGAACATGAAATTGATCAAAGCTTTGTTCATACCTCACCACAAGAAAAATAAGCAGGAATGCCGCAAAACCCACGGCCAACCCCACAATATTTATAATCGAGTAAGTTTTGTGGCGAATTATATTACGCCATGCGATCTTTAAATAATTGCGAAACATAGCATTGCGATTTAATTTTGTACGCTCGCTGTCCGAAGTTTGCAAACTTCGGATAAATATGCATTTAGTTTTCAAACCCTCGCCCGTTCAAGCGTCCCGCTTGAACTTCTGAAAGGGACCCTGCGAGAACAAAAAAAGCTTATTTATCACGGTAAGCGATTAAAGTTGTGGTGCGATAATCCTAATATTTTCAATATTCTGGCTCTCCCTATAGTGGAAAAGCCTGCCAGAGTTTCGTCCTTAGGCGACACGATCTTCTTTTCATCAATATCTGGCATCGAGTATGAATTGTTGCATACAAAACTGAAATTTACCCATCCGTTTACAGCACTATTTTTATCGTATAAAACTATTGCATAATCTGTGGTAAAAGCATAATATGGATTTACCGTGTAAGTTTCCTTCGATCTTAAAATACCAATTAGCTTCTTACTATCCGCTTCATTTAGCATTTTTATTAATCTAAAACATGGCGATAGTCGACGCCCCGTCTTATTAATCATTATATCCGCGCCTTTTTGATCGTAGCAATCGTGGCCTGCCCGGTTGCATTCAAATACTTGAATATATTTGATGTCATCAGCAACCATATGTTTTTTTATGTTAAGTTTTACTTCCTGGCAGATGCCAAAACTAAGCTTAAGTAGAAGTGAAATACATACAATAATTTTTTTCACGTCAATAGATATTTTCAAGATTTTAAAGATAAAAAAAAGCCTCCAACTTTCGCTGAAGGCTCTGTAGCCCGTAGGGGAATCGAACCCCTGTTTCAAGAATGAAAATCTTACGTCCTAACCCCTAGACGAACGGGCCTTTTTGAGTAGTCCTGAGTCGGAAGCCTTTGGTTCTGAGTCGGTACTGACTCAAGACTTTGGACTACAGACTTTCGACTGATTTTGGGATTGCAAAGATATAGCTTTAAAGAGAAAATTAAAATAAAGTTTCTAAAAAAATTGGTTGAATGGTGAATAGTGAGGGGTGAGTAGTGAATGGTGAGTTGACTGTAGTGGACCGCATACGAAAACAAGAGAGCGCTTTAGAACAAGCGGCAGAGTTGCTAATGCTTTTAACCCCCTCTCCTTTGGAGAGGGCCGGGGTGAGGCGACACCGGCTAAACTATTCGACTATGGACTTCCTGCCAACCGCCACTGCCCCTCTTACTATGGACCATGGACCATCGACTATGGACTCTCCGGCTCCGGCAAATAAAAAACAACGCCTATGTTATTCTTAACCTCCAACCGCTTATCTTTATACAACAAACTAAACCGCTATGAAAGCTACATGGAACAACCGGGTGATTGCCGAGAGCAGCGACACCGTGGTGGTTGAGAACAATCATTATTTTCCGAAAGAAAGCGTGAATACCGGCTATCTGAGGCCTTCGGACACGCATACCACCTGTCCGTGGAAGGGCCTGGCGTCGTACTATACCCTCGACGTTGACGGCATGCAAAATCCCGACGCGGCATGGTACTACCCCGAGCCAAAACCCGCCGCCGAAAACATTAAGACTACATTGCCTTTTGGAAGGGCGTAAAAGTAACGGCTTAGATGAAGCAGTATGACGCGATCGTGATCGGGGCCGGGCAGGCGGGCGGGCCGCTGGCCAAGAAGCTGGCCCTTGCAGGGAAGAAGACTTTGCTGGTGGAGAAACGCTGGATAGGCGGCACCTGCGTAAATGACGGCTGCACGCCTACCAAGACGATGATCGCGTCGGCAAAAATGGCTTACCTGGCAGCCAACAGCGCGCCGCTTGGCATACATATTAAAAACTACCGGGTGGATATGCCGGCGATCAAAAAGCGGAAGGACGGCGTGGTCCATCTATTTCGTGACGGTAGCCAAAACGGGCTCGAAGCCACCAAAAACCTGACCGTGCTGTTCGGCGAGGCCGAATTTACCGGGAAGAAAACAATTTCGGTAAAACGTCGCGGAGGGAAGAACCTGGAATTTAAAGCGGAGCTATTTTTTATCAATACCGGCGCCAAAACGTTTATACCGGAGATTGAAGGGCTGGAGGATATCGGTTATCTCACCTCGACCACGATCATGGAGCTGGATCATATTCCGGAACATCTGCTGATCTTGGGCGGGAATTATATCGGGCTGGAGTTTGGACAGATGTTCAGGCGGTTTGGGAGCATAGTAACGGTGCTGGAGAAGTCGGACAGGATCGTTTCCCGCGAGGATGAGGATATTTCAGAGGCGCTGACAAAAATACTGGAGGCCGAGCAGATCAGTATTCATCCGAATACGATTGCTGCCGGTTTCAAAAAAAAGAAAAAAGGAAACATCGTTGCGACGATAGAGAATAACGGCAAAGCCGGTAAGATAAAATGCTCGCACGTTTTATTAGCCGTTGGCCGGGTACCCCAAACAGAAACGCTGAACCTGGCAAAGACGGGCGTAAAGACCGGTGAGAAGGGGAATATCATCGTAAACGAGAAACTGGAAACCAGCGTACCGGGTATTTACGCGCTGGGCGATGTAAAAGGCGGCCCGGCATTTACCCATATCTCCTATAACGACTATACGATCGTATACCGTAACCTGGTACATGGTGAAAAACACACGACAAAGGACCGGCCCGTGCCTTACTGCATGTTCACCGATCCGCAGCTGGGCCGCATCGGCCTGAGCGAGACGGAGGCTAAAAAACAAAAACTGAATTTTCAAGTGGCTAAACTGCCGATGGACCATGTTGCCCGGGCTATTGAAACGGGTGACACCCGGGGCTTTATGAAAGCCCTGGTGGATGCGGATACCAAAAAGATATTGGGTGCGGCTGTTTTAGGCCCCGAAGGCGGCGAGATCATGACGATGCTGCAAATGGCCATAATGGGCGGCATGACCTGCGAGGAGCTTCGCTATTGCATATTTGCCCACCCGCTGTATGCCGAGTCGTTAAATAACCTATTTATGACCCTGGATACCTAAACCGAACTATGATCAGGATCGACCAGCTCAGCAAAACCTTCGGCCAGACCACGGCCGTCGATCATATATCTTTTGAGGTTAACGAACACGAAAACCTGGTATTGCTGGGCACCAGCGGCTGCGGCAAAACCACCACCCTAAAAATGATCAACCGGCTGATAGAGCCTACATCGGGCCGGGTTTTTATCGGCGGTAAAAATATCACCGGGCAATCACCCGAGTCGTTGCGCCTGGGCACCGGCTATGTGCTGCAAAACAACGGCTTGTTCCCGCATTATACCGTTGCCGAAAATATCGCCATCGTGCCCCGGCTGTTAAAGTGGGATCAAACGCGGATCAAAAAACGAACCTCGGAGCTGCTTGAAAAATTGCACCTTTCGGACCAGTATCTAAATGTTTACCCGAACGAATTAAGCGGCGGGCAGCAGCAGCGCGTGGGCCTGGCGCGGGCATTGGTTGCCGATCCGCCGGTATTGCTGATGGATGAACCTTTCGGCGCGCTCGATAACGTGACCCGCGCAAAGATCCATGCTGAATTTAAGGCGTTGGATGAGCTGAAAAGCAAAACCATCATCATGGTGACCCACGATGTGCAGGAAGCGTTTGAGCTTGGCGACCGCATTTGCCTGATGGATAAGGGAAAGATCGTGCAAAACGGCACGCCTGCCGAATTGCTTTTTAACCCGGCGAATACGTTCGTTAAGGAATTTTTGCAGGGCCAGCGGCTGCAGCTCGAATTTAGAGCGATTCGGTTATCCGATCTGTGGCAATGGCTGCCCAATGGGCGCAAGCAAAGTAAAGGGAAAGCATTGTCATCCGGCATGGACCTTTGGACCGGATTGGAACAATTCAAGTTTACATCGTCCGAAACCATACCAATCGGTGATATAGAAACTAATGAAACAAAGCATGCAGGCTTTGGAGAGTTAATGGACGCGTTTTATAAATACAAAGAATCAAAATCATGAGAATTGCCTCCAATATAATTTTAGTAATTCTATTATCTTTTTTGTCGTGCGTTGACTGTCGCGGGCAAGTTCATAAATTAAATTTCGTGCAAGTCACATTTGAAGGATTTGATACAGAGACTTTTTTTGACATTAGTTGCGATGCCTTTAATTCAACGTTTAAAAGCACAAAAAAAGTGAAGGTTTTTCATAACGAACAGGATTTATCCAAATTCAAATTATTGATCGCAAAGTTCAAACCAATAAAATCACAGTCAATTGACGTGCGGGGAGAAATAATCTATAACTATGGTAAAACCGCTATCAAATATTGTTTTACTGTATTTGGATATTTTTATAAAGACGGCAAGATGTATTATAATAAAGACCTGTTGATTTATATCAGCGATCAATTCTACCGTCATCATCATCCTAAATATTTAGATACACTCCGGCAACCATGAATGAGCATCAGCAAACTTTATGGGAATTTATGCAGCAGCAGTCGGATAAGCTGGCGACTCAAACGCTGCAGCACATCGGGCTAACCTTTATCTCGCTGTTTATTGCGGTGCTGATCGGCCTGCCGCTGGGTATATTGATAACCCGCAGAAAACAGCTCTCCGGCCCGGTTCTGGGCATCGCCGGGGTTTTGCAAACCATACCGAGCATTGCGTTATTAGGTTTTATGATCCCGGTGTTAGGCATCGGCGCCAGGCCCGCCATCGTAGCCCTGCTGCTGTACGCTTTGCTGCCCATCATACGCAACACCTACACCGGCATCACCGGGGTCGACCCAGCCATTAAGGAAGCCGCCATTGCCATGGGAATGAGTAAATGGCAGGTGCTGTTCAAAGCGGAGCTGCCATTGGCCATGCCCGTTATATTTGCCGGTATCCGTACGGCCACGGTCATAACTGTTGGCGTTGCTACTTTAGCATCCTATATAGCGGCGGGCGGTTTGGGCGAATTTATCTTCGGCGGCATTTCCTTAAACAATACCAACATGATACTGGCCGGCGCCATCCCGGCGGCGTTGCTGGCCATTTTGTTTGATTTCCTGCTTTCGCGGCTGCAACGATTAAACGTCAAAAAATTAAAAACTGCTGCTGCCACTTTGCCGCTGCTGCTTATCCTGTTCGCGTCTTTTTACTTTATCCCTTCGGCATACGGCAGCAAATTAACCGCCGGGTTTACACCCGAATTTATGGGCAGGCAGGACGGTAACCTGGGCCTTCAAAACAAATATGGTTTAAAGATTCATACCATTGTGATCAGCGACGCGGTGATGTATAAAGCCGCTTATGAACACCAGCTGGATGTGATCAGCGGTTACTCGACCGACGGACGGCTAAAAGCGTACGACCTGGTTGTTTTAAATGATGACAAAAAGATATTCCCACCATATTACGCCGCACCTATTGTTAATGAGGATGCATTAAAAAAATTCCCGGAATTGGAGGGCGTATTGAATTTGCTTGCAGGCAAGATAAATGACAGCGTTATGACGGCGCTAAACTACCGTACCGATTATCTTCACCAAAGTCCTGAAAAGGTAGCCAAAGATTTTTTAGTAGGCAAGGGTTTATGGAAACCCGCGCGAGATGGTCACGCAGGTATCGTGCGGATCGGGTCGAAAATTTTTGGCGAGCAGTATATTTTGGCGAGCATGTACAGTATGCTGATAAAAGGTTATACGGATTATGACGTCGCCACCAAAACCGGGCTCGGCGGCACAAAAATTTGTTTTGACGCCCTCATCAACGATCAGATCGACTTTTACCCCGAATACACCGGTACGGGGCTGTTAGCTATACTGCAGCCATCCGCAAAAACTGTCGACTCGTTGACCACCAGCAGCGATGCAACGTATAATTACGTTCGAAAGCGGTTCGATGAAAAATATAATATCAGGTGGTTAAAACCGATCGGGTTCAATAATGCGTATGCTTTAATGATGCGGAGAAAACAGGCCGCGCGTTTAAATATTAAAACAATTTCGGACCTTAAACGATATTTGGAGAGCAAATAACGCCATGAACATAGCTGAACGTTACCGGAAAGTACGTAAGTACACCGAGCACATTTGCGCTCCGCTGCAAACCGAGGATTACGTGGTGCAGCCCGTTGCCGATGTTAGTCCGCCTAAATGGCATATAGGCCATACCACCTGGTTTTTTGAAACTTTTATCCTGAAGCCCTATTTTATGGGGTACCAGGAATACAATCCCGAGTACAACTACGTGTTTAACAGCTATTACGAAACCGTAGGCAACCGCGTTATCCGCACGGACAGGGGCAATCTGAGCCGCCCGACGGTGATCGAGATTCAGCTTTACCGCAAATATGTGGACGAGGCCATGGATAAATTTTTATGCGGAGATGTTTCGCCCGACGTGATGGAGCTGGTTATCCTGGGTTTGAACCACGAGGAGCAGCACCAGGAACTTTTGTACACCGACATCAAATACATCCTGGGTCATAATCCATTGTTTCCGGCCTACTCAAAAGACTACGTTTCACCAAAAACTGATCATCCGGCAAACGGCGAATTTATAAAAATGACGGAGGGCGTTTATGACATCGGCTTTGCGGGCGACGGCTTTTGTTTTGATAACGAGCTTAACCGGCACAAGGTTTATTTAAACGAATTCGCGATAAGCGCCGCCCTGGTTACCAATGCCGAATATCTTGAGTTTATGAATGCCGGCGGCTACCACGATTTCAGGCACTGGCACGCCGAGGGCTGGGATTGGGTGCGAAACAACAAGATAGAATCGCCCATGTACTGGCACCTGATCGACGAGGATTGGTATCAATATTCCTATCATGGCCTGGGACCATTACACCCCAACGACCCGGTTTGCCACATCAGTTATTTCGAGGCCTATGCCTACGCGACCTGGAAAGGCCTGCGGCTGCCCACCGAATTTGAATGGGAGGCCGCCGCACCAAAGTTTAGCTGGGGAAAATATTGGGAGTGGACAGAAAGTGCCTACCTTCCATACCCTGGTTTTGTAAAAGCGCCCGGCGCCATCGGCGAATACAACGGAAAATTTATGGTTAATCAAAAAGTATTACGCGGCGCTTCGGAAGTTACTTCGCCGGGGCATAGCCGGGCCACGTACCGTAATTTTTTTCAAACCCATTTACGCTGGCAGTTTACTGGTATAAGATTAGCTAAGTAATAAATATAGCACATGAAAAACACCAACCGGGCAACAACATCCTCCCCCATACGGTTATCAAAAGAAACAGCTTTTTTTGATGATGTAATTCATGGCTTGCGGTCGGTACCCAGACGGCTCCATTCCAAATATTTTTACGATGCCGTGGGCGATAAGCTTTTCCAGGATCTGATGAACTGCAAAGAATATTACCCAACCCGCTGCGAGCTGGAGATATTCTCGAAAAAGACGGCGGATATTGGCCGCGCGCTGATTGGCGATGGTGATAGCTTTGACCTGATTGAATTGGGGGCGGGCGATGCGATGAAATCCACTTTCCTTCTTAAGTATCTTTTAGAACAAAAAGCTGGGTTCACCTATTTACCGATCGACATTTCCGCCAACGTGATATCCTACCTGAACGCTGCGCTGCCGGCAACTTTGCCGGGTCTTAAAATAACCGGCCTTAATGGCGATTATTTTGATATGCTTGAAAAGGCCGCGTCGCTCTCAAATAAACGCAAGGTCGTCCTGTTTTTAGGTTCCAACATCGGCAATATGTCCATTATCGAAGCCGGGGCGTTTCTGAAACGTCTGCGCGACCATTTAAATCCTGGCGATATGTTGCTGGTGGGGATGGATCTTAAAAAAAATCCAAAAACCGTTTTAGCGGCCTATAACGACAAAGGCGGAATAACGAAACGTTTTAATTTAAACCTGCTGGCGCGGATAAACCGTGAGCTCGGCGCCGATTTTAACATAAAACAATTTGACCATTATCCCACCTACGATCCCGACACAGGCGCCTGCAAAAGTTATTTAGTGAGCCTGGCGGATCAACAGGTAAAGATCGGCGATGAAACCATTCATTTTTTAAAGGATGAATGCATCTTTATGGAGATATCACAAAAATTCACCATTGAGCAAACCGACCAGATAGCCATTAACAATGGTTTTAAACCCGTAAACCGCTTTTTCGATCGAAAAAAATGGTTTATCGATGTTATTTGGGTGGCGGAATAATGGTTCTATGACGGATGGTGTGGGTGATAAATTTATTAAATCAATAAAATAATCAGTGATTATTGAATTGCGCAGAAAATATCCCGGAGGGATAACCCGTTTGTAGAAAAACAAAGTTAGCGTTATTGCCTCGTAGAGGCTACCCTAACCGGGTGGCTTTTCACAACAAAAAGACATTTAGATACGTAAATTAAAAGATTTTATTATTTGAATGGATTTTTGATGACTTAACCTGTGAACAAGGGGTAGCCTCTACGAGGCAATAGATAACAATGCGGATGTTTCTACAAACGGGTTGATCCTTTGGGTCATAAAATTCAGTTACCCACACAAAACATCATAGAACCCGAATAACTAACTATCTTGAATTGTTTCGTGTAAAGCTCTCCTGGTTGGGCGGTAAAAATTCAAGCTGCTTTTTGAAATAGGCGTCCCAGCTGCGCTGCTGCTCGCGGTTCAGCATGTGGTTGGTATCCTCGTCATAGTCGGCGTTCAGCTGTTTATATTTGGCGTCGATGCGCCTCAGTATTTCCTTTGCTTTGATGAGGTAATCATCGTGAAAAACCGTCCGGCTAACCGTTCTGAGCAATTCCTGCTGCTCCAGGTAGGCAATATTGTAATGGCCTTGTTCGTGCTTCAATACCTCGGCCATCATCCGGGGTGATGTTATCCTTCGCCTGTCGATCCACGATTCGTTTTTATTCACTTCCAGCTTAATGGTAAAATCCAGCCGGTAATAGTCGTGCTGCCACGAAGGCACATACGTATAGCCGATCATTGTATTGGTAAACGCGATAATATCGCTGCCACCGCGCGCGGTGCCCTTAAAATCGTCGACCGTGAGTTTATGGTAGGGTTGGGCGGAAGTTATTGAAGAAACAAAAAGGCATAAAGCTGCGCTGTAAATCAACCGCACGTATCTGAAATTCATATAATGAGGAGTAAAATTTTACTTTTTGACTTTGTCAATAGGTAAAAGGTTTAAACTCATCATTTGTTTCATGGTTTGTTCCATCGCGCTGGTGGATCCATCGAGAAAAATGACGTTGCCGTCGGAATTTTCGGCAAACTGTTTTATGGCTTCTGTCCACATGGTAAACAGGATGACCGATGTATCCATATTGGCTTCCTTCATCTCTTTCGCGGCTACGGACATGCCTTTGGCCACCTCCTCGCGGAACAAGGCTACACCCTGCCCCCGCAGCTGCGAGGCCTGACGCTCTGCCTCGGCGGATATCTTGATCGCATTCCCTTCCGCCTCAGCAGCCTTCGTTTTGGTGATCAGCAGCGCCTGGCCCTCGTTTTCGGCTGCCGCCTTCAGGTTATTGGAGGCCACCACCTGGCTCATCGACTTCATGATGACCTCGTCGAACGTGATATCGTTCAATTGCAGGTCCTGCAGGTGGTACCCCCAGCCTTCCAGGATCACATCCAGCTGCTCCTTAACATGCTCAACAATATCCCGTCTTAATATCAGCACTTCCGACTGCCGCTTGGTGGCCACAAAAGCGCGGATAGAACCCTCCACCGTGCGGATCAAAGCCTGCATCAGGTTACGGTCGTCAACAAACTTAAAAGCTACGTTTTTTATAGTTTCTTCCTGCTGGTCCAATACCGAATAAAGCAGCATGGCTTTAAAATACACATTGGCCTGGTCGAAAGTTACCGCCTGGAACTCCAGTTCCACCGAGCGGTTTTGTATCGATATCTTCGAATAGATGTTTTCGATAAACGGGATCTTAAAATTCAGCCCGGGCGTTAATATCCGCCGGTACTTGCCAAAAACCGTTATCACCGCGATAGTGCCTTGCTTTACAGATACAAAGGACGAAACTATAATTACCAGTAAAATGAAAATAACAATAAACGCAGTTATTTCGGGTGTCATAAATCAATGGGTTTTATTATCGATAAAGGTAATGTTTAAATGTTGGTGTGTTATTTGTTTTAATAAAATGCTTTTTAAAAAACGGCGCTTAACCTTATGAACTTAAAACGAGTTTTTGGAGCCATACTTACCATACTGGGTATTGCTGGCTTAATTTACACCGGCATTGGCGTTATCAACCGCAACGGCGATATGACCGTACTGGTGGTAATCGGCATTCTTGGAATCATTTTCTTTTTCACCGGCATAAGCCTGGTACGCACCACGAAGGACGAGGCGGAGTAGCGGCCGCTTTGCTGAATAGCATGACAAAAAAATCCCTCGGTTTAAGGAGGGATTTTTCAATAAGATATTAAGCTGTTTAATTCTTGCTGGTATTTTCTCTCTGAAGCTCTTCCTTAAAAGACTCGAGCATGCGGCCCCCGCGATAAAAGTAACGCTTATAGTAAGCGTCGTCGAGGCTGCTGATAGCTACCCCCCTTGACGAGGCATGCGCGAACCGGTTGTTGCCAAGGTATATGCCCACGTGCGATATGCGCCGGCTATGTATTTTAAAGAAAACGAGGTCACCTTCCTGGAGATCGTCCCTTCTAACCGGGCTTACCATGCTGAAAATATCGCGCGAGCTGCGCTGGATATCCAGGTTAAACACCTGGCTGTATAACTCTTTTGTAAAGGCCGAACAGTCGATGCCATGTTTTGAGTCTCCGCCGAAACGGTAGGGAGTGCCTATCCAGTCGTATACAAAATGGAAAAGTTTCATATTAGAGGTCGCCGACAAGGCCACCCCCATAATTTGGGAGAGATAATCTTTAGCCAAACTTTCCTGCTCGTCTGAAGCTTTCTCGTCGGTTGGCTTTTGAGTGGCTTTTGTTTGCGCCTGAACGGCTAAAACACTGAAAAATAGGGCAATAGCTATAGTAAATTTCTTCATTTAATCTTTAGTTTGTTGTATAGGGTCAACAAATTGTGTATTAAACCGGACAGTATGTCTATTGTTGGCTACAAAACTATCCTTATTTTTTAAAAGTCCAAATGTTAAACGGCGTTTTTTTGATAAAAGTTCGGTTTAACCTGTTTATTTTAAATTTTTATTAAAAATCACCTGTTTTTGTTTGGGTACATCTTAAATTTAATTTGGCATTATCCGGATGCCGTACAATTTTTACGAAGATTCGGTTTCGATTGTTGCCCGTAGTCCTGTTAATTTTACAAACCTGGCAGAATAAAATTATTCTTCGCAACAAAATCATAGCGGTTTCGATAATTTCAAGGATATAATTAGATTTGCGGTTTACGCTCAAAAGGGATCGTTTAATATAAACAATGGGTTCAATCGAAATAACTAAAGACACCTACCTGATGTGGTACGAGTCGATGCTGTTGATGCGGAGGTTTGAGGAGAAGGCCGGTCAATTATACGGGCAGCAAAAAATAAGGGGGTTTTGCCATTTATATATCGGGCAGGAAGCCGTTTTGGCCGGCGCTATGTCGGTAATTAAGCCTGAAGACAGTATGATCACCGCTTACCGCGATCACGCGCATGCGCTGGCAAAAGGCGTTTCGCCCAATGCCGTAATGGCCGAGCTATATGGCAAGGCTACCGGCTGCTCAAAAGGCAAGGGCGGCTCCATGCACATGTTTGATAAGGACAAGCATTTTTATGGCGGCCACGGTATTGTTGGCGGCCAGGTTCCGCTGGGGGCAGGTGTCGCTTTCGCCGAAAAGTTTAAGGGTACTGAATTTGTAAATATTACCTATATGGGCGATGGCGCCGTGCGCCAGGGCTCGCTTACCGAAACGTTTAATATGGCGGCGCTTTGGAAACTGCCCGTTATATTCGTTTGCGAAAACAATGGCTATGCCATGGGTACTTCGGTTGAACGCACCACTGCTCAAACCGATATTTATAAAATAGGCTTGCCTTATGGCATTCCTTCTTCAGCCGTTGATGGCATGGATCCTGCCGCCGTACATAAAGCGATGGACGAAGCCATTCAACGGGCGCGCAGCGGCGAGGGCCCAACATTCCTGGAGATGCGCACCTATCGCTATAAGGGGCACTCCATGTCCGATCCGCAGAAATACCGTACAAAAGAAGAACTGGAAAGCTATAAAGCGAAGGATCCGATCGAACTGGTAAAACACGTTATCGAAACGGAAGGCTATGCCGACGAAAAATGGTTCGAAGAGGTCGAGGCTAAAGTAAAAGCCGAGGTTGATGAATCGGTAAAATTCTCGGAAGAATCGCCATGGCCCGAGCCATCGGAATTATATACCGACGTATACGTAGAGAACGATTATCCTTTTATTAAGGACTGATTACAATATTGAATTTAACAGAACTATTGATCAACTGAACTATGGCCGAAGTAATTAAAATGCCAAAAATGAGCGATACCATGACCGAAGGGGTGTTGGCTAAATGGCATAAAAAAGTTGGTGATAAAATTAAGTCGGGGGATGTTTTGGCCGAGATCGAGACGGATAAGGCCACGATGGATTTCGAATCGTACCAGGACGGCACCCTGCTATACATCGGTGTTGAAGAAGGCAAGGCCGTTCCGGTGGATGCGGTGATCGGCGTAATAGGCAAGGATGGTGAAGATTATAAAGCCGCTTTAGATTCGGCCGGAAGCGCATCTGCCGCCCCGGCTAAAGAAGAAAAACAGCCCGAAAAGGTTACCGAAGATAAAAAGCCGCAGGAAGCCACCCCGGCAAAACCAAAAGTTGATACTTCTAACATACCCGCTACCGTTATCCGCATGCCGGCGTTGAGCGATACCATGACGGAAGGCGTGATCAATAAATGGAATTTTAAAGTGGGCGACACGGTAAAATCCGACGACTCCCTTGCCGATGTGGAAACCGACAAAGCCACCATGGAAGTGGTGGGTTACGAAAACGGCACCCTGTTATATATAGGCCCTAAAGAAGGCGAAGCCGCCAAGGTAAACGGCATTATAGCGATCGTAGGCAAAGCCGGAACAGATATCACCCCGCTGTTACAGGATAGCGATACAGAAGCAGCAGGAAATAGCGGTAGTAGCAGCGATCAGGAAGCTAAAACTGAAGCCAACTCCGGTCAAACCGCAGCTGCCCCTGCAACTGCCGCTAATCAGGACGACAGCCGCGTAAAGGCATCGCCGCTGGCGCGCAAGATCGCAAAAGAAAAAGGCATCAACCTCAACGAGATCAAAGGATCGGCCGAAGGCGGGCGCATCATTAAAAAGGACGTAGAAAATTATACACCGGCAAATAAAGTAGCAGGAGAAAGTAGCAGTGGCAGTAAAGAAACTGCTACTGCCTCTGCCTCTGCCGCTCAAAAGGCTGTTATCGCTCCATATACCGGCGAAGAGAAGTTTACCGAGAAACCGGTTAGCCAGATGCGCAAGGCTATCAGCAGGCGCTTATCCGAAAGCTTGTTTACCGCGCCGCATTTTTATGTGACGATGAGCATTGATATGGACGAGGCTGTTAAGGCCCGCACCCGCATCAACGAGGTGGCGCCCGTAAAAATATCCTTTAACGATTTTGTATTGAAAGCCATTGCGGTTTCTTTAAAGCAACACCCGGCCATCAATTCGTCCTTCCAGGGCGATACGATCAGGTTTAACGAACATGTGCATATCGGCGTAGCCGTAGCGGTAGACGAAGGTCTGCTGGTACCGGTTGTAAAGTTTGCCGACGGCAAATCATTGAGCCAGATATCCGCCGAGGTAAAAGACTTTGCGCAAAAAGCCAAATCGAAAAAACTCCAGCCCAACGAAATGGAAGGGTCAACCTTTACCATCTCGAACCTGGGCATGTTCGGCGTCGACGAGTTTACCGCCATCATCAACACGCCTAACGCCTGTATCCTGGCCGTTAGCGGCATACAGCAGGTACCCGTGGTAAAAAACGGCGCGGTAGTGCCCGGCAATGTGATGAAAGTAACGCTCAGCTGCGATCACCGTGTAGTGGATGGCGCAACCGGCGCTGCCTTCCTGCAAACGCTCAAATCGATGCTCGAAGAGCCGGTAAGGCTTTTGATCTAATTTCGGAAGTCGGAAGTTCGATTTCGGAATTGTTACATATTAAGCGATGGGTTAATGCTCATCGCTTTTTTTGTTGTGCCGCAGAATTTCATGCTGAATGAATAAACTGTGCCATAATCAAGCTAATCCTCAAATCCGTAGAATCAAGGTTCAGACAAAATCCTATCTTAGCAAACCAACCCGCAATTGAATGAAATTAGTTACCTGTTTATCCGCAGCTGCACTCATAAGCGGCTCGGCCTGTGCACAGCAAATGAATACAAAACTCACCTACCCCGTTACCAAAAAAGTTGACACCGTAAATAATTATTTCGGCATTGCCGTGCCTGATCCTTACCGCTGGCTCGAAGATGACCGCGCTGATGATACCAAGGCGTGGGTAAAGGCCGAAAATAAGGTGACCCAGCAATATCTGTCGCAAATACCCTATCGGGAGGCGATGCGTAAACGGTTGCAGGAGCTATGGAACTATGAAAAATACAGCGCGCCCTTTAAGGAGGGCCGATACACCTATTTTTATAAGAACGACGGCTTGCAGAGCCAGTCGGTTCTATGGCGGCAGATCGACGAGGGCGCACCCGAAATTTTCCTCGACCCGAATAAATTTTCGGCCGACGGCACAACTTCATTGCAGGGCATTGATTTTACAAAAGACGGCAGCATGGCCGCTTACCAGATATCGGAGGGCGGCAGCGACTGGCGCAAGGTGATCGTCATAAAAACATCCGACAAAACGATGATCGGCGATACGCTGACCGATGTAAAATTTAGCGGCCTGGCCTGGAAAGGCGACCATGGCTTTTATTATAGTAGCTATGACAAACCAAAGGAAGGTTCGCAGCTTGCCGGGATGACGCAGTACCATAAGCTGTTTTATCATCAGCTGGGCACACCGCAAAGCAGCGACCAGCTGGTATTTGGCGGCGAGAAAACCAAACGCCGGTACATCGGCGCTTACCTTACCGAAGACGAACGCTTCCTGGTGATAACCGCCGCAAACGCTACAACGGGCAACGAACTTTACATACAGGACCTAACCAAGCCGGGCAGCGAAATAACTACCGTGGTCGGTAATTTCGACAACGAGCATCATGTGCTTGACAACGTCGGCAGCAAATTATATATCTATACCAATTTGTACGCCCCTAACTTTAAGATCGTTACCGTTGATGCGGCAAACATCAAACAGGCAAACTGGAAGGACCTGATACCAACCACGCAAAATGTCCTGACCGCCTCTACCGGCGGCGGTAAAATATTTGCCGAGTACCTGCAGGATGCAACCTCAATGGTGCAGCAATATAATATGGAAGGCCAGTTGGAGCGCACCATCGCGCTGCCCTCTATTGGCACGGCGACTGGCTTTGGCACAAAAAAAGAAGAAAAGGAAACCTACTATACCTTTACGAGCTACATCTATCCGCCCACCATTTTTAAACTGGATATCGCGACAGGCACCTCGACCGTGTTTAAAAGATCCGGTGTTCAGTTCGATCCGGCGCAATACGAGAGCAAGCAGGTATTTTATCCATCGAAGGATGGCACCAAAATACCGATGATCATCACGTTTAAAAAAGGGACCAAATTGAATGGAAAAAATCCAACGGTGCTTTACGGCTACGGCGGTTTTAATATAAGCTTAACGCCGGCCTTCAGCACCTCCAATATTATCCTGCTGGAGCATGGCGGCATTTATGCCGTCCCCAACCTGCGTGGCGGCGGTGAATATGGCGGCAAATGGCATAATGCGGGTATTAAAATGAAAAAACAAAACGTGTTTGACGACTTCATTGCTGCTGCGGAATATCTCATCCGAAATAAATACACATCAAAAGACTATCTTGCTATTTCGGGTGGCTCAAATGGCGGCTTGCTCATCGGCGCCGTCATGACCCAGCGCCCCGATCTTTGCAAGGTTGCACTCCCCGCAGTAGGCGTAATGGATATGCTGCGCTACAATAAATTTACGGCTGGGGCCGGATGGAGCTATGATTACGGCACGGCGGAGGATTCAAAGGAAATGTTTGAATACCTGTATAAATATTCGCCGTACCATGCGTTAAAACCCAATGATTACCCTGCAACGATGGTTACGACCGCTGACCACGACGACCGGGTGGTTCCGGCCCATTCGTTCAAATTCGCCGCCCGCCTGCAGGAATACCAGCAGGGCCCGGCGCCGGTGCTGATCCGTATCGAAACCAAGGCGGGCCACGGCGCAGGCCAAAGTACCGAACAAGTGATAAGCGGACAGGTGGATAAATGGGCGTTTATGTTTTGGAACATGGGGATACGATGGTAGCTCTGGGCATCAACCGAAAGCGACGTGAAAAACAAAATGCCCTCCATATGGAAGGCATTTCTGTTAAATTTTAACGTAGTCAAGTCTTAGTTGTCGTGACCATGGCCTTTATCGCCATGATCGCCGTTTCCATGTCCACGGCCCTGGTCTCCGCCGCGATTTCCGTTGTCATGTCCACGGCCCCGGTCTCCGCCATGGTTACCGTTGTCGCGGTGAAACTGGTTGCCACGTCCGCCATGATTGCCATTATCGTAGTGGCCGGCGTCGCCGTTCCAATGGTTACGGTATCTTTCGTCGCGGCTGTCGCGGATCACTGCCTGGTCGTGACGGCCGCGGTAGTTTGCGTAACGGCTACGATATACATCATGGCGTTCCCAGGGGTTTCGTTCATTAACTACCACTTTATACCCATGGTACAAATCATAATTGGCGTAACGTGGAGGTAAATAAGCACGTCGCACCCATGCATTGTTCTCGAAGTATATATACTGATGCGCCGGTACATCATAATAAGCGTCGATATCGGGCATATAATAATAATCGGCATGGGTGTAACCTACCGGTCCCCAGGCTGGCTGGCTGCCAATATTCACACGAATGCGCAATTGAGCATCGGCTTTGATCGTAAAACAGCAAACTAATATCGCTGCTGTAAAAATGAGCTTTTTCATAAATAATTAAGTTGTTTAGTAGATAGACAATAAATAAGCGGAATAGTTTAGTTTGTTTTGTTTAACCGGCACATCGGCCTGCATCCACCCATTGATTTTCAGCTTTTTATAGAACAAAAAAACCCGTTTTAAGCGGGGCTTTTGTTTTAAAGTAATTAATTAATGGTGGTCCCTGCGGCCATTGTCGTGCTGATCACCTTTCCAGTGATTGCGATACCTGGCATCGTGGCTATCCCTGATAACTACCTGGTCGTGACGGCCTCTGTAATTGGAATATCTAGCCCTGATTTGATCCTGATGCTCCCATGGGTTCCGCTGGTTTACCACCACTTTATAGCTGTGGTACGGGTCGAAAGTGCCATATCTCGACGGCAAAGTTCTGGCGTGAACCCAGTTATTATTTTCATTATAAACATATTGATGTGAATTTACATCGTAGTAAGCATCAATATCCGGCATGTAATAATAGTCGGCATGGGTATAGCCTACCGGCCCCCATTCAGGCTGATTTCCAATATTCAGATTTGCACGTATACGTATTTGCGCATCGGCTAATTTGAAGGTTAAGCAGCAGCTTATTAAGACCGCCGAAAAAAGTAACTTTTTCATAAAATGAGTTTATTTGTTTGCATATAGACGAATGAAAACCGGAAAAGTTTGGTTTTTTTATCAGGAAGCTCAAATTACACTATGATAACGCGTTAATAGCCAGTTTTTTATAAACACAAACAGCCCCGCGTACCGCGGGGCTGTTTGTGTTTATAAGTAAATAAAATTACTGGTTATCGTGACGGTCGCGATCTCTATTATTATCACCATCATCTTTCCAATGGTTACGATAACGCCGGTCGTGGCTATCACGGATAACAGCCTGGTCATGACGACCTTTGTAATCACCATATTTGGCCCTTATTTCATCCTGGTGTTCCCATGGATTGCGTTGATTTACCACAACTTTATAGCTGTGATACCTATCGAAATCGCCATAACGCTGCGGCAATACCCGGTTGTGCACCCAGGTGTTATTGTCATAATACACATATTGATGATTGGTCACATCATAATAAGCGTCGATATCAGGCATATAATAATAATCGGCATGGCTATAGCCTACCGGGCCCCAGTCAGGCTGGCTCCCAATGTTTACATTAGCCCGCACATGTATCTGCGCATTGGCTAACTGAATGGTTAAGCAGCTAACTAAAAGCGCCGCCGTAAAACATAACTTTCTCATAAGATTGATTTTTTAATTAAAAGTTAATACAATTAATGTGCCATTTCGCTGATTATACCTTCGGAGGAATCAGGTTTTGACAGGGGATCAATAAAATGTTTGAATTTTAACCAACTGTATTACAGCGAATTGCAGTCGTTTGCATTGATATAATGCAGGCCGCCCGGTTTTTACTGGTCGTCCTGGTCCTTGCCGGCCTTTTTTGCGGCCATGGCCAATACCGGCTTCCCTATAACTTTATAGGAGCCTTCGCCCCTAAGGATCGAGGCCATTTGTTCTTTATCCTGCATCACCTTTACTGCCTCCGCGAGTTCTTTATCGTATTTAAAATTGGCTTCGAACCGGCCTTTTTCGTAATAATAGCGGGATGCGATCTCGTTTTCAAGCACTTGCTTTATCTCATCTTTATGCAGCTGAAGGTCATTTTTCTTGCTGGCTGCCATTTTACTTTTCAGCGCACTGTACTCGTTCTCGATCTCGGCGAATTGCTTTTCTTTTGACGCTTCGGTTTTTAAGTTCGCCAGCAATTTTTCAGACGGGGAGCTATAGTTGTAGTTTTTATCTGAGAGGTATTTTACAAAATCGGCATAGTCAGCATCCGAAAGACTAAATCCGCGTACATTGTTTAACGTTGGGTGCGTCGAGCGATAAAGGGTGGCATAGTCGAATATCAGCAACTTGCCAACCAGCGCCTGCGTAATATCGGCGAAATGTTCCTGCTTAACGTACACATCAGGATATATCCCGCTGCCATCGTAAACAGACCTCCCGTCCCTGGTTTTAAATTCGTGAATAAGCGAGTCGGCTACTTTTACTACGCTGCCATCGTCTTTGCGGTGCGTATAATCTAAAGCCTGTATGCAGCGGCCCGATGGTACGTAATATTTCGCGATGGTGATCTTTACCAAACTGTTATAAGGCAGGTTAAAGGTTTGCTGCACCAGGCCCTTGCCATAACTGCGCTGGCCGATGATAATCGCGCGGTCAAGGTCCTGGAGCGAGCCGGCTACGATCTCGGATGCCGAAGCGGAGTGGCTGTTCACCAATACAACCAATGGCAGGTTGGGGGCAAGCGGCGCGCTCATGGTACTGTAGGTAAAGTTCTTCTCTTTTATTTTGCCTTTTTGGGATACAACCTCAACGTCTTTGGGTACAAACAGGTTAACAATTTTAACCGCTTCCTGCAAAATACCCCCGCCGTTCGAACGAAGGTCGAGGATCACCCCGCTTGGATTATTTTTTTGAATGGATATCAGCGCATTAGTCACTTCCTCGGATGAGTTTTCCAGGAATTTATCCAATTTAATATAACCCATATTGCCCTGTACCATGCCGTAGTATGACACATTGGGCTGCCTGATCTCGTCGCGAACTAAAATTTTTGCAACAGGCTGGCCCGAGTTTTCGCGTTTAACCAGCAAGGTGATCGATGCGCCTTTCGAGCCCTTGAGCAGCTGGCCCACCTGGTCGTTATTTTTACCCTGCAGGTCGGTATTATTTATTTTCAACAGTTGGTCGCCGGGACGGATATCGGCTTTTTGGGCGGGGAATCCTTCAAATACATCCGAGAAGTAAATTTTACCGTTCCGCACAAATATGCTGGCCCCTATACCCCCGTATTGCGTGCTTACATAATGCAGCTTGTAATCTTCAATTTCTGATTCAGGAACAAACTCGGTGTAAGGGTCAAGGCCGTCGAGCATGGCGTCGACCCCGGTCTTTATCATTTTTGATGAATTGATATCGTCAACATAGTTTATGTTAACTTCTTTATATACCGATGCGAATACATCAAGATTTTTAGCGATCTGGAACAGGTCGTCGTTAAAGCCCCAAAAAGTAAAGGCCAGCATCATAACACCGACGAAAAACGCCGGCTTTTTGTATTTCTTTAACAACACTTTTCCTCTTTTCATTCCTGACTGTTTAAATATAAAAATACAAAAATTATTTGCTTCGCCGGCTGGTTTACAAACGGTTATTATCAATATTTACCAACGCTTTTTTAAGGGTAAATAGTATATATCGCCGGTCGCGGTTTACCAATCCCATCAATTTAGTGATCAGACTGTCCTCCTGGCCTTCAGTATACTGGAGTTGTTCGTCGGTTAAATGGTTGTACTTACGTTGAAATTTAATTTTTACCCGCTCCCAGTCTTTACTGGATATAGTGATCTCAGCCATGATTTAAAATTATTTCAGCAAAAATATAAAAATCTGACCGGCTTGCATTTAAATATTTGGCAGCGGCGGGAATCCCGTTTAAAACAGGGGACTCCGCCGGAGTCGTTAAATAACACAATCTATTGCTATAAACAGGTAGCTCCGCCCGAACTATTGTGACCCCGTCCACGACTCCGGAGGAGTCACGTGTTTATAGCCATAAATAAACCAGAGAAAGGCTCCATAGGTGCCTCCTGATGTCCATTATTTTAAACATGACTCCATTTTTTTGCCGACGGGTTGTTAGGCAAATGTAATTTATTTAAAATTTAAACGTTCGGTACAAAATTGGGTCTATTAACAAACCAATCTATGAAACATATGAAAAAGTATCTATTGAGTGCGGCATTATTGATAGCAATAAGCTTTAGCACAAAAGCGCAATTTTCGCTGGGAATAAAAGGCGGGGTGAATTACTCGACCATAAATTCGGATAACTTGCGGTCATCAAGCGTGGCCGGTTACCAGGCCGGCGCATTCGCCAGGCTTGGCGGCGGCGTTTACCTGCAGCCCGAGGTGTACGTGAGCAGCACAGGCGGCGAATTTCATTCGAGCGACAACAACTATAGCGGGAACGTTAAATTTACCAATTTGAACGTACCTGTATTGCTGGGATTACGTTTCGGCCCTAAAAACCTTAATTTAAGAGTTATGGCGGGTCCTGTTTATACTTCCGTTTTAAGCTCGAACCAGAATTTTAGCTCGATCGCTTCAAGCTTCGCGAATAATGGCAGCTATAAAAACAGCACCATAGGTTACCAGGCGGGCGGTGGTGTTGACCTCGGCTCCATTACTGCCGATCTTCGTTACGAAGGCGGATTTTCTGACATAAATTCAAGCTACGGGCAAAGACAGCACCTTTGGGCGCTGAGCATCGGGTTTAAAATATTTTAACAAGTAAAAATCGATTTTAACAAAAAGTCCTGTTCTTTCGAACGGGACTTTTTTATTTGTCAATCCCACAAATAAAAACCTTATAGCACAGCAAAGCCCCTGATGGGCAGGGGCCTTTGCTAACCAATTATAAACCTAAATTATGAGAAGAGCTGTAGGAGAAGGAGTCGAACCTTCACGAAGTGGTTATGCTTATTGCTAAGCGGTTC
>Ga0134126_10001808_pt1 | contig 27119 bp, 20 predicted proteins | sample KB31752_FD_96881 | JGI IMG/M metagenome (GOLD analysis project Ga0134126, IMG submission 96881) | Terrestrial soil microbial communities with excess Nitrogen fertilizer from Kellogg Biological Station, Michigan, USA - KB3-175-2 | ecosystem: Environmental > Terrestrial > Soil > Unclassified ... | reverse complement strand
TCGCGCAAAGCCCCGCGTTCAGGATCACCCGTGGCAAGGGCCCCGGCGGCAAACCACGCCTTGGCATCTGGAATACGCAGCTCACCGGCATGTGGAGCGATGCACCGGTCGAAGGCTGCGTGCTGAGCGGCATCCACTGGGCCAGCGACACCACTCCGCCGCAGGTGGGACCGTCACCCTACACCTCGAACCCCGACGACTGACGCGGCGTATGAGGGGCGCAAGCTGGCGGTCGTGACCGCCAAACCTCAGCCTGTCGTGACCACCCCGATATACGACCCATAGGGCGGCAGGGTCAGCACCTCGCCTTCGGGGTCCGGCAGCGTGCCCGGCGCCCCGGCGCTGTGGGCCGCGAGCTGCGGCGGAATGGCGACGCGCGATTCGCTCGTGCTCATGTTGAAGACGCAGAGCAGCGTCTCCCGGCCGTCCGAACGGGTGAACGCCAGAACGTCGTCGGCCGCTTCCAGCAGCGTGATCGTGCCCTTGCTCAACACTGGATGCTGTTTCCGGAAGGCGAGCATCGCCCGGTAGTGCTGGAGCATCGAGTCGTTGCTCTTGAGCTGCTCGTCGACCGCTTTCGGCAAATGGTCCGCCGGCACCGGCAACCACGAACGGGGCGCGCTGGTGAAAGCGCCCAGATGCGCCGCCGCCTGCCAGACCATCGGCGTGCGGCAGCCGTCCCGCCCCTTGAACTCCGGCCAGAACTCGATGCCGTAGGGATCGACGAGATCCTCAAAGGCGAGATTGGCTTCCGTCAGGCCGAGTTCCTCGCCCTGGTACAAGCAGGCCGAGCCGCGCATCGAAAGGATCAGCGTCGCCGCCTGCCGGCCCAGCGCATCCTGGTGCTCGTGCACTGCCCAGCGGCTGATATGGCGGACGACGTCGTGGTTGGAAAAGGCGAGGCACACCCAGCCGCTTGGGGCCGCTGACTCGATCGTGCTGATCGATTGGCGGAAATCGGCGGCCTTGTAGGGCCCGCCGAGATAATCGAAGGTATAGGCCATATGCAGCTTGTCGCCGCCCGAGGTGTAGTCGGCCATGAGCTCGATCTGGCGCAGGCTGTCGCCCACCTCCCCCACGGTCGTCGTGCCGGGGAACTCGTCGAGCAGGGCACGCAGGCGCCGCAGGAATTCGAGATTTTCGGGCCGACTCTTGTCGTAGATGTGTTCCTGGAAATTGTAGGGGTTCACCGCCGGCGCGGTATCGGTGTTGAATTGCTCGGGCCTGATCGCCGGGTTGGATTCCAGCCCCTGCGAGTGGAAATAGAAGTTCACGGTGTCGAGCCGGAAGCCGTCGACCCCGTGCTCCAACCAGAAGCGCATGTTGTCGAGATGCGCGTTCTGCACCTCCGGATTGTGGAAGTTGAAGTCTGGCTGGCTGACGAGGAAATTGTGCAGGTAATACTGCATCCGCCTTGCGTCCCAGGCCCAGGCCGAGCCGCCAAAGATCGACAGCCAGTTGTTGGGCGGCGTGCCGTCCGGCTTCGCGTCGGCCCAGACATACCAGTCCGCCTTGGGGTTGGAGCGGTTGGACCGGCTCTCGGCGAACCAGGGATGCTTGTCGGAAGAATGCGAGATCACCTGGTCGATGATGACCCTGAGGCCCAGCGTATGGGCCTTCTCCACCAGCCGGTCGAAATCGCCGAGGCTGCCGAACACCGGGTCGATATCGCGATAGTTTGAAACGTCGTAGCCGAAATCCTTCATCGGCGAGGTGAAGACCGGCGACAGCCAGATCGCATCCACTCCGAGGTCGGCGACATAATCGAGCCGCTCGGTGATGCCGACGAGATCGCCCACCCCGTTGCCGTCATGGTCCTGAAAGGAGCGGGGATAGATCTGATAAATCACCGCTCCTCGCCACCAGTCGCGATCCACGGGAGGAGGCTCGGCGTGCATCGGTTCGGTCATCGGCATGCCGGCGTTCATCGTGCTCCTCCGCGCGGGCTGGAACGCTTCCGGGAAACGCGGGAACGGCTTTTCCGCTTCCGAAACGCGATAACTGGAAGGCAGCGCCTTTTTTGAAAGCGCTTTGGCTTCTTTCTAGCGAGGCTCCGCGAGCGGCGTCAATGGCCGTCGAAGCCCCCGAAAATCACGCTCTCAGGGAGAGTTAGCCTAATAGTGCAGCTTGCTGCGCAGCGCCTCGATCCGCTTGGAAGCCTCCGCCTTGCTGAGGCTGTCGGCAAAGGCCTTCGGATCATGCGCCTCTTCGGAGAGGGTCTTGAGATAAGAGGCCTGCGCCCACGTCATCGGGTCGTCGCCGGTGCCCCAGTCATCCGGATCCTTTTCGGTATTGGAGCCGGGTTGGGCAGGAGGTTTGAGGGTATGGAAGTCGGCCATGGTCGCCTCGCGAGTGGAACGCCAGCTTCCACAAATGTTCGCGAGGCGGCGCAGGTTCCTGCCAGCCGCGCTCGATGGATGCGCGGCCGTTCGTTTGTTGCCGGCGGGATGCGCCGCTCAGCGCGTGTTGTGCAGCATCCCCTGGAAGGCGCGGTAGCTCGCGCGCGGCGTGCGCGCCTGCGTCTCATAGTCGACGCCGACGAGGCCGAAGCGCTTGGTATAGCCTTCCGCCCACTCGAAATTGTCCATCAGCGACCAGGCGAAATAGCCGCGCACATCGGCGCCCGCGGCGCGCGCCGCCAGCACGGACTTCAGATGGTCGTCATAGTAGCGAACCCGCCGCTGATCGTCCTCGACATCAACCTCGGCCATGCCGTTCTCGGTGACGTAAACCGGAATCTTGGTGTAGTCGCGCGACACCCGGACCAGGAGGTCGGTCAGCCCCTTGGGATAGATTTCCCAGCCGATATCGGTGTGCTCGAGCGGGCCGTCGATGATCTTCATGCCGGTCGGGCTGCCCGGATCGTTCGCCACCAGCGAGCGCGAGTAATAGTTGATGCCAGCCCAATCGAGCGGCACGGAAACCGTCGCCATGTCCTTTTCGAAACCCGCCGGCAGGTGCCCGTCGAGGAACTTCAGCACCGCCGCCGGATACTGGCCCTTGTAGAGCCCGCCGAGGAACCAGCCGTTGAAGATGCCGTCATAGAGGTCGACCGCCGCATTGTGTTCGGGCTTCTCGTCGATCGGCTCGATCTTCTGCAGATTGGTGACGATGCCGATGTTCTTGGCCCCATTGGCCCTGAGCGCCCCGACCGCAGCGCCGTGCGCCAGCAGCACGTGGTGCATGGCCCGCGCGGTCGCCCGCAGATCGCGATAGCCTGGCGCGTGGACGCCGAGATAATGGCTGAGGAAGGAGACGCACCAAGGCTCGTTGATCGTCGCCACCGCCGCGACCCGGTCGCCGAAATGAGTAGCGAGCACCGCCGCATAGTCGGCGAGCCAGCCGGCGATGTCGCGGTTCATCCAGCCGCCCTTGTCCTGCAAGGCGGAAGGCAGGTCCCAGTGATAGCAGGTCAGGAACGGCCGGATGCCGCGCTGCAGCATGCCGTCGATCAGCTTGTCGTAATAGTCGAGGCCCTTCTGGTTCACCGCCCCGGTGCCCTCAGGCAGGATGCGCGACCACGAGATCGAGAAACGGTAGGCGTCGAACCCGCCGTCGCGGATCAGATCGAGATCCTCGCGCCAGCGGTGATAGCTGTCATCGGCCAGATCGGCGACGTCGCCATTGCGGACATTGCCGGGCGTCTGCGAGAACGTGTCCCAGATCGAGGGGCCGCGACCATCCTCGGTGAGCGCGCCTTCGATTTGATGGCTGGCCGTCGCCACTCCGAATGTGAAGTCCGGGCCAAAGTCCTGGCGGTTCACTGTGAACACGATCTCGTCTCCCTCAACTCCTGCAATCGTTTGCAGATAGCAGGTGCCTATTCGGCTGTCACGATGGCGGCAATCCATGCGGAGGCCGGTTGAGGCGCGCTACGCGCACGCCGATTCGGCCGCCCAGGTCCCCCTTAGCCCCGAAGCTTGGGATTGCTCTTGAGCAATTGTGCGGCAATGGCCCGATACGCCCCCGCCTCCGGCCCCTCCGGCGCCGTCGCTACGACGGGCCGGCCGGCATCCGACGTCTCGCGGATCGCCATAACCAGCGGCACTTCGCCCAGGAACGGCATGCCGAAACCCGCAGCCGCCGCCTGTGCCCCGCCATGGCCGAAGATGTCGTAGCGCTTGCCGGTGTCGGGCGCGACGAAATAGCTCATGTTCTCGACCAGCCCGAGCAGCGGCACGGAGAGGCGCTTCAACATGTCGATCGCCTTCTGCGCATCGATCAGCGACAGGTCCTGCGGCGTCGAGACGATGACCGCCCCATCGAGCGGCACCTGCTGGCAGAGCGAAATCTGGATGTCGCCGGTCCCCGGCGGCAAGTCGACTACCAGCATGTCGAGCCCGCCCCAGTCGGTCTCGCGCAGCAATTGCCGAAGCGCCGCCGTCGCCATCGGCCCGCGCCAGACCACGGCCTGCCCCGGCGTCAGCATCGAGCCGATCGAAATCGCCTTGAGGCCGTAAGCGCTATGGGGGGCGAAAATCCCGTCGGAGCGCACCGTCGGCTTGCCCTCGATGCCGAGGAGTTTTGGCACCGAGGGGCCATAAAGGTCACCATCGAGCAGCCCGACCTTGAGCCCCTGCCCCTTGAGCGCCAGCGCCAGGTTCACCGCTGTCGTCGACTTGCCGACGCCGCCCTTGCCGGAGGCAACGGCAATGATGTGCCTGATTCCCGGCACCGCTTCCTTGGGCGGCGGCCCCGGCTGGCGGGCGTGCCCGTGCGCCGCCGTCGCCTTGTCGGCGGTCAGCGAGATCATCACCTTGCGGCCCTCGCCGAGGCTCTCGGCCAGTTGCTGGGCCCGCTCGCGGACCGGCCCGAACGCCGCCTCCATGCCTGGCGCGATCGAAATCGCCGCGGCAATGGCGCTCTTGGTGACGATGATGTCGGAAAGGCCGGAAAAGCCGGCGAGGTCGCCGCCGCCGGGAATTTCTACGCCGGCGAAGGCGGCCTTGATCCGCTGGGCGAGATCGGTGTCAGCCATGGCTACCTCATCCTTCGACAAGCTCAGGATGAGGTCCCCGCGGACGGATGGATCCGACTACCTCGCCCAAGCCCTCATGGTGAGCCTGTCGAACCACGAGAGCATCCCGGAAAGCGCTCAGATGATCGACTGGCCGGTTCCCGCCCAATCCTTGACAAACGCTTCGAGCCCCGCCTTGGTCAGCGGGTGATCGGCGAGCTTCTTGATCACCGCTGGCGGAATCGTCGCCACGTCCGCGCCGGCCAGCGCCGCCTGCGTCACATGGTTGGGCGAGCGGATCGAGGCGGCGAGGATTTCCGTCGTAAAAGCATAGTTGTCGTAGATCGTCCGGATGTCCCGGATGAGGTCCATGCCTTCGAGGTCGATATCGTCCAGCCGGCCGATGAAGGGCGAGATGTAGGTCGCCCCGGCCTTGGCCGCGAGCAGTGCCTGGTTTGCCGAAAAGCACAGCGTCACGTTGACCTTGGTACCCTCGCCGGACAGCCGTTTGCAGGCCTTGAGGCCGTCGAGCGTCAGCGGCACCTTGATTACGACATTGTCGGCGATCCGCCGGAGCACCGCCGCTTCGGCCATCATGCCATCGAAATTCGTGGAAGCGACCTCTGCCGACACCGGCCCGGGCACGATGTCGCAGATTTCCTTGATGACTTCCTTGATCTGCCGCCCCGACTTGGCGATCAGCGACGGATTGGTCGTGATGCCGTCAAGGAGCCCCAGATCGTTGAGTTCCTTGATATCCTTGACTTCGGCCGTATCTGCGAAGAACTTCATTTTGCTCTCCCCTCCAATCCTTTTCCGCTCTGCATGTGCTGCCGATTTAGGCCGGTTGCAAGAGGCGCTGCAAGGTGAATTCCGGGCAACTGGTACGGGGTTTGCAACCCCGCGAACCCTTGCCCGGCGCTGATCCGTTTCGCGCCACCGCGGCGCGAAACGGCTAGGCTGTCATCGAGCCGCCGCCAGCAGGGCGTCGGCAAGTTCACCGATGCGATCCTCGGGGATCCCGGCGACGTTGATGCGGCTGTCGTTGATCATGTAAATGCCGTCGGCCTGCTTCAGTTTCGTGACGACGTCCTCCGGCAACCCGAGCAGCGAGAACATGCCGCGGTGCTCGGCGATGAAATCATAGTCGGTCGAGTTCGACCGCGTCCGGATCGCCTCGACCAGCTTCTGCCGGAGCCGGATCATCCGGCCGCGCATTTGCTCGAGCTCGGCCTTCCATTCGGCAGTGAGCTCGGGATCCTCGAGCACCATCCGGACGAGCTCGGCGCCATGGTCGGGCGGCTGCGAGATCGTCGCGCGGATGACGTTCTGCATCTGGCTCGAAACGATATCCGCCGACGCCGAATCCCTGGCGATGGCGATCGCCACCCCCGCCCGCTCGCGGTAGAGCCCGAAGTTCTTGCTGGCCGAGAACGCCACCATCGATTCCGGCAGGCTGGTCACGATCTTGCGCACGCCATAGGCATCGGCCTCGAGCCCGTCGCCGAAGCCGAGATACGCCAGGTCGACCAGCGGGAACGCCCCGGTCCGCTTCAGCGAAGCCGCAACCTCGTCCCACTGCGCGGGCGTGAGGTTGGCGCCGGTCGGGTTATGGCAGCAGCCATGCAGCAGCACGATGTCGTCCGGCCCGAGGCCGTCGAGGGTCTGCATCATCGCCTTGAAATCGACGCTGCGGCTCTCCGCGTCGAAATAGGGATAGTAATGCGGCTCGAGACCGGCGATCTCGGCCATCGGCCAGTGGTTCGGCCAGGACGGATCGGAAATCCAGATCCGCCCGCCCGGCCGTGCCCGCGCCAGGACGTACATCAGGATCGACAGCGCGCCCGTGCCGCCCGGTCCGTTGACGCAGCGGATACGACTCGCATCGACCTTGCCGTCGAACACCAGCTTGACGATCGCGGCCGAGAATTCCTTGTTGCCGACGACGCCCTTGTAGGTCTTGGTCTTGGCCCCATCGTGCATCCGCTGCTCGGCCTTGCGGACGGCCGACATGATCGGGGTGTTGTTTTTGTCGTCTTTGTAGACGCCCACGCCGAGATCGATCTTGTTGGTACGGGGATCGGCGGCATATTCGGCCATCAGCACGAAAATCTTGTCGAGCGTGGCCTTCTGGAGCGTCTCAAACATTTGGGGGTTTCCGGGAAAGATTGCGCCGCCTTTATAGGCCGCGCGGGCACGATTGCAATGCGGTCCTTGCGGTCACCGCGGCGGCTATCCCAGCGCCTCGATCAGCGCCGGCACGACATCGAACAGGTCTCCCGCCAGCCGGTAGTCGGCTAGCTTCATCAGCGGAGCTTCGGGGTCGCGGTTGATCGCAACGATCGTCTTTGCCCCCTGGATACCGGCCAGGTGCTGCAGGGCCCCGGAAATGCCGATCGCGATATACAGCTCGGGGGCGATGATCTTCCCCGTCTGCCCGACCTGCCAGTCATTCGGCGCATAGCCGGCATCGACCGCCGCCCGCGTCGCCCCAACCGCCGCGCCGAGCTTTTCGGCGAGCCTTTCGATCAGCCGGAAGCCCTCCGCCGAGCCGAGGGCAACGCCGCCGCTCACGACAATCCGCGCCGTCGCCAAATCCGGCCGGTCACTTTCCGTACGATGCGTGGCGAGGAGCTGCACGAGAGGTTCGGCCGGGCCGCCCTCGACCGCCTCGATCGGCGCAACCGCCGGCGGCGCGAGCGGGGCGGGACCGAATGCCGAGGCACGCAGCGTCAGGATCTGCCTCGACTGCGCCGAGTGAACCGTCTCGATGGCGTTGCCGGCATAAATCGGCCGGTCGAACCGATCGGGGCCATGAATGGCCACCACATCGGTAACCGGCATCAGGTCGAGCCTGGCCGCCAGTCTCGGCATTATGTCACGCCCCAGTGTCGCGGCCGGCGCGACGAGATGCGAATAATTGCTCGCCAGCCTTTCGAGCAGCGGCACCAGCGTCTCGGCGGTCATCGGCACGCCTGGCGCCGTCAGCACCCGCCCCACACCCGGCAGGCGCGCCGCCTGCTCGCCGACGAGCGCGGCGTTCTGTCCGGCGACCAGCAGGTCGATTTCACCGCCGAGCCTGGCAGCCGCCGACACGAGCCGGCCCATGGCCGGGGACAATGCCCCGAGGTCGTGCTCGGCGAGGAGAAGAACAGCCATCAGCCGAGCTCCGTTTCCGCTGCTTTGTCGACGATGATGCGCGCCAGCGTGGCAATGTCGGCGACCGTTTCCCCCGCCGCCCGGGCACGCGGCGACGCGACCCTTTCCACGACGAGCCGAGGCACGAGGTCGACCCCGAATGCCTCGGCCGGCCTTGCTGCCAGCGGCTTCTGCCGCGCCTTCATCACCATCGGCAAGGCGGCGTTGCGCGGCGTGTTGAGCCTGAGGTCGGCGGTGACCACGGCCGGCAGCGACAAGCCGACCTCGACCCGCCCGAAATCGACCTCACGCGTGATCTTGAGGCCGTCCCCGGCAACCTCGATACCGGAAGCGAAGGTCGCCTGCGGCCAGTCGAGCAGGCCCGCCAGCATCTGCCCGACATGGCTGGAATCGTCGTCAACGGCCTGCTTGCCGAGCAGCACGAGATCCGGGCCCTCCTCCCCGGCCAGCGCCGCCAGCAGCTTCGCCACCGCCAGCGTTTCGAGCGCCGCATCCGTCTCGATCAAGACGCCGCGATGGGCGCCCATCGCGAGGGCGGAGAGGATCACGTCGGTCGCTCCTTTCGGCCCGATGGAGACGACGACGATTTCCTCGGCCTGTCCTTTTTCCGCCAACTGCACGGCAGCCTCGACCGCGTGCCGATCGAACGGGTTCATCGACAGCCGGACATTGTCGGTCTCTACACCGCTGCCGTCATCGCGCACCCGGATGCGGACATTGTGGTCGACCACACGCTTGACGGCGACGAGTATCTTCTTCACTGGCGCGAAATCCCTTGAGCCGGCCGCTGCTTGCCAAATCGCCGGGCCGGCCGCAAGTTCCGCCGCGGCAATATCGGTCCAAAGCTCGTGGTCCGCGCGCAAAAGCGTGCTGGCCCCAAAACCCGGCACCATGGTTGACGCCGCCATCGACCGCCGGGCAGACTGTCCTTTTAAGCCGAGGACCGAAATGCCCGTCATCAACCGTGCCGCCGACCTGCAGGAGGAGATCGTCGGCTGGCGTCATGATTTTCATCGCAACCCGGAGCTGCTCTACGACGTCGAACGAACCGCGGCTCGTGTCGCCGACCTGCTTCGCTCTTTCGGCGTCGACGAGGTGGTGACCGGCATCGGCCGGACCGGCGTCGTCGGCGTCATCCGCGGCGGCAAGGGCAATGGAAGTCGCGTGATCGGGCTCCGGGCCGATATGGACGCCCTCCCCATCAATGAGCGCACGGGCAAGCCTTATGCCTCGACAATCGCCGGCAAAATGCACGCCTGCGGCCATGACGGGCACACGAGCATGCTCCTCGGAGCCGCGAAATACCTGGCGGAAACCCGCAATTTCGCCGGCACGGCGATCCTGATCTTCCAGCCCGCCGAAGAGGGTGGCGCCGGCGGCCGCGCGATGATCGAGGACGGCCTCATGGAGCGCTTCGGCATTACCGAGGTCTATGGCATGCACAACATGCCCGGCCTGCCGGTGGGCAACTTCGCCATCCGCGCCGGCGGCATCATGGCGGCAACCGACGAGTTCACCATTACCCTCGAGGGCACCGGCGGCCACGCCGCCATGCCGCACAAGGCGACTGACCCGGTGCTCGCCGCCGCCCAGCTGATCATCGCCCTGCAATCGGTCGTCGCGCGCAATGTCGATCCGCTTCGCGCTGCGGTTCTTTCGGTCACCATGCTCAGGGCCGGGGAGGCCTTCAACGTCATCCCCCGCACCGTCAGCCTCACCGGCACCGTGCGGACCCTCGATCGCGATCTGCGCAAATTCATGGAAGAGCGGCTGCGCGCCATTACCGCCGGCATCGCCACGACCTACGGCCTCTCGCATGAGATCGCCTACCGCAACGGCTATCCGGTGACCGTCAACAGCCCGGAGCAGACCGGCTTCGCCGCCGATGTCGCCCGCGCCGTGGCCGGCCCGGCGCAGGTCGACGACGAAAGCGACGGCACGATGGGCGGCGAAGATTTCGCCTACATGCTCGAGGCGCGCCCCGGCGCCTACATCTTCATCGGCAACGGCAGCTCGACGGCGCTTCACACCGATACCTATGATTTCGACGACGAGGCCCTGCCCTACGGCGTGAGCTATTGGGCAAGGCTCGTCGAAATGGCGCTGCCTGCGGGGGCTTGAGCGGCGCCTGCCGCTCAGCTGGCCGCAGTCTTCCGCCGCGCCCTGAAACTCACCCTGCCCGTCCCGCTTGCGTCCGCAATGAAGGCAAAGCCGTTCGGCCCGAGAGTCAGCCGGCGCCCCTTGAGCACCGCCCGCCCGGAGACGCCTTCCGGCTGCGCCTCGGGCGCAAGGTCGGCAACCGTCACCGTCAGCGCCTGCGGCGAGAGGTTGAACACGCAGAGCATGTTGCCGCTCTCCGCGCTTCGCCGGAAGGCCAGCACCGGCTCGGCGGTGTTGAAAAACACGATGTCGCCAACCACCAGCGCATCCTGGCCTTTGCGCCAGGTCAGCACGCGCCGGTAGAAATTGAGCATCGACTCCGGATCGGCCTCTTCGCCGGCGACGTTGAGCACCGCCTGCGGCTGCTTGATCGGCAGCCAGGGCTTGCCGGTCGTGAATCCCGCTTCCGGCTCGTCCGCATTCCACGGGATCGGCGTGCGGCACCCGTCGCGGCCCTTGTATTCCGGCCAGAACCTTATGCCGGGCGGATCGGTCAGCTCCTCGAACAACATGTCGGTCTGCGGCAGGCCGAGCTCCTCGCCCTGATAGAGGCAGACGGAGCCCTTGAGCGACAGCAGCAGCGCCGCCGCCTGCCGGCCCAGCGCCATCGGGCTCTCGCCATAGGCCGCCCAGCGGCTGACATGGCGGTCGACATCGTGGTTGGAAAAGCTCCAGCAGGGCCAGCCATCCGGGCCCTTGGCGAAGAAGTTGTCGATCCGCGAACGGAAATGCGCCGCGGAGAACTCAACGCCGAGGAATTCGAACGAATAGCACATGTGCAGCTTGTCGGTGCCCGAGGTGTATTCGGCCATCAGCGCCACCGCCTTGTGGCTGTCGCCGACCTCGCCCACGGTGGTGGTGTCCGGGAACCGGTCCATCAGCGTCCGGACCCGCCTGAGAAAGCCGACATTCTCGGGCTGGCTCTTCGAGTATTTGTGCTCCTGCATGTCGTAAGGGTTTACGGCATAAGGTAAATGTTCCTTGCGCCTGGCCGGCGGATTGGACCTGAGCTTGGCGTCGTGGAAATAGTAGTTCACGGTATCGAAGCGGAAGCCATCGACGCCGCGCTCCAGCCAGAACCGCATCACGTCGAGCACAGCGTCCTGCACCGCCGGATTGTGGAAGTTGAGATCCGGCTGGCTGACGAGGAAATTGTGGAAATAGTATTGTCGCCGCGCCGGGTTCCACTCCCAGGCCCGGCCGCCGAACACCGACGGCCAGTTGTTGGGCGGCGTGCCGTCCGGCTTCGGGTCGGCCCACACATACCAGTCGGCGCGCGAATTCGTCTGGTTGACCCTGCTCTCGCGAAACCAGGGGTGCTTGTCGGAAGAATGGCTCAGCACCTGGTCGATGATGACCTTGAGGCCGAGCGCATGAGCCCGCTCCACCAGCGCGTCGAAATCTTCGAGGCTGCCGAACAGGCGATCGACGTCGGTATAGTTTGAGACGTCGTAGCCCATGTCTTCCTGCGGGCTCTCGAAGATCGGCGACAGCCAGATGGCGTCGACCCCGAGCTGCGCCAGGTAATCGAGACGCCGCACGATGCCGGGCAGATCGCCGATCCCATCGCCATTGCTGTCCTGGAATGAGCGCGGATAGACCTGATAGATCACCCCGCCCCGCCACCATTGCCGCATTTTTTGAGCATCCTTTCGCCTAACCGAATTGTGCCGAGGCACCCCGCAGCGCTCCGGTCGACTCTTCCGACGATTTGCCGGCCTGCGGCAGAATTAAGTCAGGCGGAGGCAGAGCGATGCGCGAAATTCCAATCGACTGGCCGGATCAGGGCCTCACGCCGCTTGGGAAATTTGAAGTCGTGCCGCCGGCCTCGACGGCGTCGCTGACCAGCCCCCGTGCATGCAGGACCATCCGGGCGGCGGCAAAATCCGGGCGAACGGCCGCGATCGCCGCGGAACAGGCCTGCGATACGCCGGTCACGCCACCTGGCTCAGCAGCGGTTCGCCGGCGAAGTGCGCCTTGAGATTGTCGACCAGAAGCTGCCCCATAAGATCGCGCGTCTCGTTGGTGCCGCTGCCCTGGTGGGGCGAGAGGACGACGTTGTCCAGCGCGAGCAGCGCCGGCGGAACGTTCGGCTCATCGGCAAACACATCGAGCGCGGCCCCGCCGAGCCCGCCGGACTGCAGCATTTCGACCATCGCCGGTTCATCGACCAGCGACCCGCGGCCCATATTGACGAAGAAACCCTCCGGCCCCAGCGCTTCGAGCACCCGGCGCGAGATGATCTTCTCCGTCGCCTTGCCGCCGGGCGCGATCGCCACCAGCCAGTCCGCCTCGCGCGCCATCGCCTCGAGGTCTGCATAGTACCGGTAGGGCTCGCGCTTCTGCTCATGCCGGCCGCTATAGACCACCCGCATCTTCATCGCCTGCGCCCGGCGGGCGATTTCCTTGCCAATCCGGCCCAGCCCGAAAATCCCGACCGTCCGGCCGGTGAGCTCGCGCTGCAGCGGAAAATTGCCGCCCGGCCATTTTCCCTCGCGCACGAAGCGGTCTGCCGCCGGGATGCGGCGCGCCAGGGCGATCATCATCCCGATCGTGATCTCCGCCACCGCGTCGTCGAGCACATTCGGCGTATTGGTGACCTTGATGCCGCGCGCCCGCGCCGCGCCCACGTCCACCGTGTCGTAACCGACCCCGAAATTGGCGATGATCTCGAGCCTGGGCAGCTTTTCCATCAGCCGGCTGTCGACATGGCTGCCGGCGATGCCGCGTATGCGTGGGCCGACTTCGGCAAGCAGCGCGCCGGCGTCGCTCGCCTCATAGAGCTTGTGCAGCGTGAAGGCCTGCGCGAGGGCATCCATGCAGCTTTGGCGCAGCGGGCTGACGACGAGGATGTCGGAGGAAATGGCGGTTCTCCCGATTGTGAACGCGTTGAGGATGATAACTGATCTATCCTTCCCCGCAGACGCTGTCGACCGGGCAGCGCACCTTGCCGCCCTGCCTCCCGCCTGCGACGATGCGTCCCACGAGACCGCCTCGCCCGCGCTGCGTTTAGGGAGCGAGAACGTCGGACCAGCATCAACGTCGAACAGGTCAGCACATGGACGAGAGTAGCCAAGCCCCCGGCAAACCCGGCATCAACCCCACCTGGTCGTCCAGCGCCAAGGACATGGTCGCGACCTCACTGGGCGCGAGCCGCCTCTGGGCGACCTTCGGCTATGGCATCGTCAACGAAGTCTATTGGCCCTCGACCGGCGAGCCGCAGATCCGCGACCTCGGCTTCATCGTCGCCGGCCCCAACGGCTGGACGGAGGTGAAGCGCGCCGACCATTACGTTATCACCACCGCCAAGGCCTATGTCCCCCTGACCCGCATCGTGCACGAGGGCCCCGACTACCGGTTGGAGCTGGAATACCTGCCGCATCCTTTGCGCGACACGCTGCTCATCCGCTACCGGCTCGATGGCGAAAACCTCAAGCTTTACGTCCTCCTGGCCCCGCACCTCAACGGCGACCGCAAGGACAACACCGCCTGGGCCGGCGAGGATCTCGCCGCCAGCCTCGGCGGCATCGCCGTCAGCCTCGCCAGCGACGAGGATTTCTCCAGGGTCAGCGCCGGCTATGCGGGGTTCTCCGACGGCTGGCAGGATTTCAACAAGAACGGCGCGATGACCTGGACCTACCCGGAAGCCAGCGAAGGCAATGTCTCGCTCATGGGCGAGCTGCCACACACCAGCGGCACCCTCGCCTTGAGCTTTGCGGAAACGCTGGAAGGCGCCCGCACGCTCTCCCGCGCCAGCCTCGCCGACGACTACGGCGAAATCCGCGATCTCTTCGTCGATCAGTGGGAAGCCTGGGGCAAGACGCTCGTCATCCCCTATACCTCGACCGAGCTGCAGCGCGAGGCCGAGCTCTCCGCCGCCGTCATCAAGATCCATGAGGATCGGACATATGGCGGCGCGCTGGTCGCCAGCCTCAGCGTGCCCTGGGGGAGCGCCCATGACGATATCGGCGGCTATCACCTCGTCTGGACCCGCGACATGGTCGAGGCCGCCTTCGCCATGATCGCCGTCGGCCAGACCAAGGATGCGGCCCGCGCCCTCGCCTATCTCGTCGCCACCCAGGCCGACGAAGGCAGCTGGGCGCAGAACTACTTCCCGGATGGCCGCGGCTACTGGCACGGCAACCAGCTCGATGAAGTCGCCCTGCCGGTGCTGCTCGCCTGCAAGCTGAAATCGGTTGGCGGGCTGACCATCTCCATGCCGGTCGAGGCGATGATTCACCGTGCGATCGGCCACATCGTCCGCAACGGCCCCACCAGCGACCAGGATCGCTGGGAGGAGAACGCCGGCGTCAGCCCCTTCACTTTGACCATCGTGATCTGCGCGCTGGTCGCCGCGGCCGAGTTCTTCCAGACGGAAGAGCGCGATTACCTGCTCTCGCTCGCCGACAGCTGGAACGAGCGCATCGAGGACTGGACCTACGTAACCGGCGGTCGGTTCGCGGCAAACACCGGCGTCAAGGGCTATTACATCCGCCTCGCCCCGCGCGCCGCCGATGGCGGCATCAAGGGCAATGTCGCGGTCCGCAACCGCGAGGATGACGCCACCATTGCCGCAGGCGATCTCATCGGCCTCGAATTTCTCTATTATGTGCGCTCGGGCCTGAGGGCAGCCGACGATCCGCGCATCGTCGATACCGTCAAGGTGGTCGACACCTTCCTCAAGGTCGATACGCCGAGCGGCCCGAGCTATCACCGCTACAATGGCGACGGCTATGGCGAGAACGCCGACGGATCGGCCTTCGACGGCAGCGGCATCGGCCGCCTGTGGCCGCTCTTGACCGGCGAGCGCGGGCATTATGCCGTCTGCCTCGGCGAGGACGCGCACCCCTATCTCCAGGCGATGGTGCGGATGACCGGCCCTGGCGGGCTTATCCCCGAGCAGATCTGGGATACCGATCCGATTCCGGAACGCGGCCTATATCCCGGAAAACCCTCCGGCAGCGCCATGCCGCTGGTCTGGGCCCATGCCGAATTCCTGAAGCTTCTCGCCGCCCAGACCAACGGCCGGCCGGTCGAAATGCTCGATTCGATCGAGAGCCGCTATGATGGCGGCAAGCCGCCCAACGCACCCGTCTGGCATTGGCGTCCGACCTGCCCGATCTCGGTGCTGCCGAAAGGCAAGGCGATCCTCATCGAGCAGCCCGAGCCCTTCAAGCTGCATTTCGGCTTCAACGGCTGGCACCGCCCCGTCGACCAGCAGTCGAGCCCCACCCAGTTCGGCATGCACGGAGTCAAGCTCGAAGCGGACGAACTCGACGGCGCCACAAGCCTGAGTTTCACCTTCTACTTCACCGACCGCAAGGAATGGCTGGGCCAGGATTTTTCCGTACCGCTGGGGTCAGCCTAAGGCGATCGGTGGGTAACAGGGTGTGTCACGCCGCAATTGGCTCGGCGTGATCCCGGCGAAAGCCGGAATGACGGGCGGTAAGGCGCCGGCCCGCATGCCGCCATCTCGCAGCCACCCGCCCTCCGTCGTCATGGCCGGGCTTGACCCGGCCACCCCAGCCCTCGGCGGGCGCTGCACGGCCTGCTGGGTCCCCGGGTCAAGCCCGGGGATGCGGCCACGGTATGGGATGGAAGCGCGTCGAACGCCCTACCCGAGAAACGCCAGCCACAGCGACACGGTCACGGCCGAGGCGATCGTGCCGGTGAGCATCATGTTGGCCGCCACATTCGCCCCCCGGTTGTAATAGGTCGCGAAAACGTAGGAATTGATGCCGTTCGGCATCGCCGAGAGCAGCACGCCATAGCGGGCGATATGCGGATCGACGTGCAGCACCGGTACCATCAGCGTCCAGGCGATCAGCGGATGGATGACGAGCTTGAGCACGTTCATCGCCACGGCCTGCACCCAGCTCTCCGAGAACTTGTACTCGTTGAGCGCCCCGCCAATTCCAAACAGCGCCACCGGCACCACGGCCTGGCTCATCATGGTGAAAAAGGCGGTCCCCGCTTCCGGCAGCGAAACATGCAGGAAATTGCCGCTGATCCCGAGTGCGATGCCCCAGATCAAGGGGTTCGTAACGATCCGCCGTCCCGCCGCGAGCAGCGTCTTGCCGACCGACCCGCCATCGTGCCGCGCCAGTTCCATCGTCACCATGCCGGTGGTGATCAGCAGCGGGCTGTGCAGACCAATGATCGAAAAGATCGTCGGCAGCGCCGTTGGCCCGTAGGCGCGGCTGATGATCGGAAAGCCGACCAGGAGCGTATTGGTGAACATCGCCGCGAATCCCGACGAGATCGCGTCCTCGATCTGGTTGTGGAAGAATTTTCGGGCGATAAAGGTGCCCACGATCATCGAGAAAAACGCTCCGATGTAATAGGGAGCGATAACCGCGAGGTTGAAGACGCTGCGAAAGTCCGAGGTCAGCATGGCCTCGAACAGCAGGCAGGGCGTCGCAAAATTGTTGACGAAGTGCACCAGCCCGTCGACGCCGCGCTGCGGAAAGAATTTCACCCTGACGGCCAGATAGCCGACCGCGATCAATACGAAGATCGGGGCGACGACATTGATGATGGCAAGCATGGAGCGAGAGGCTCGGAAGGGTCACGCGACCTGACACCGGATGCACCGACCCGTCAAGCGATCGTGAAGGCGGCTCGGCAGGAGCGTGATCCATTCGGTTGAAAAGGCGGCGAAACTTGCCCCCTCAGCCCTGCCGGACCTCACCCCGACGGGGGAGAGGAAACCCGTGACGCGGCTTTTGCGGGTTCATCGCCCCCGGAGGGGGAGGGGTCGGCCGAGCGAAGCGGAGGGCCGGGTGAGGGCCAAAGCGCGCCGACCCGCCGGATAGCCACTCGCCCAACCCACATTGAATATTTTCCCACCAGAAGCTACCCAAAGTCCAACCAAGGACGATGCAATGGCTGCTGCGCAAACCGAAGACCGCCCCACCTTCGACATTTTCGTCATCGGCGGCGGCGTCAATGGCTGCGGCATTGCCCGCGACGCCGCCGGGCGCGGCTTTTCGGTGATGCTGGCCGAAATGGGCGACCTCGCGTCCGGCACCTCCTCGGCCGCGACCAAGCTGGTGCATGGCGGGCTGCGCTACCTCGAATATTACGAGTTCCGGCTTGTCCGCGAAGCGCTGGCGGAGCGCGAAATCCTGTGGGCCGCGGCGCCCCACATCATCAAGCCGCTGCGTTTCGTCCTGCCCTACCACAAGGGGCTCCGGCCGGCCTTCGTGCTGCGGACCGGCCTCTTCATGTACGACCATCTCGGCGGCCGCAAATTGCTGCCGCCGACGCGGACGCTGGACCTCGTCCGGGACGAAGCCGGCAAACCGCTGAAGCCCGGCTATAGCATGGGATTCGAGTATTCGGACTGCTGGGTGAACGACGCCCGGCTCGTCGTCCTCTGCGCCCGCGACGCCGCCGACCGCGGCGCAGCCATCCTGACCCGCACAAAGGTCACCTCGGCGAGGCGCGAGGGGGCTCTGTGGGCGATCGAGATGACCGATGTCGAGAGTGGCGAACGCCGGATGGTCCGGGCGAAATTCCTCGTCAACGCCGCCGGCCCCTGGGTCGATCACGTGATCGCCGAAGCGCTGGGCCAGAACGGCGCCCGCAATGTCCGCCTCGTCAAGGGCAGCCATATCGTGGTGAAGAAGCATTACGCCCACGACCGCTGCTACATCTTCCAGAACGCCGACAACCGCATCATCTTCGCGATCCCCTACGAAGATGATTTCACCCTCATCGGCACGACCGACATCGACTACAAGGACGATCCCGCCAAGGTCGCGATCAGCGACGAGGAGATCGACTATCTCTGCTCGGCGGCGAGCGAATATTTCCGCGAGCCGGTGACGCGCGACGCGATCGTCTGGAGCTATTCCGGTGTCCGGCCGCTTTTCGACGACCACGCCTCGGCGGCACAGGAGGCGACCCGCGACTACGTGCTGCGCCTCGAGCATCCGGAAGGCGCACCCGGCCTGCTCGACGTCTTCGGCGGCAAGCTCACTACGCATCGCCGCCTCTCCGAGGATGCCGTCGAAAAGATCGAGACCGTCATCGGCAAGCGCGGCAAACCATGGACCAAGGGCGCCAAGCTGCCCGGCGGCGATTTTGCGCCGACCGATTTTGCCGGCGAGGTCACCCGCACTGCCGCCCGCCACCTCGAACTGCCGCGCGAGCTGATCCAGCGCCTCGTCCGGCTCTACGGCACCAAGACCGCGGTCCTGCTCGGCGATGCCCGGACCGTCACCGACCTCGGTGAGGATTTCGGCGCAGGCCTTTCGGCCCGCGAGGTCGACTACCTCATCGAGCACGAGTGGGCCCGCAGCGCCGAGGACATTCTCTGGCGCCGGACCAAGCTGGGCCTCCATGGCGCGGATCGCGAGAAACTCGAAAACTACCTGCGTACAAAGGCAGTTGGGGGCGAACGATGACTCGTTACGTGATGGCAATCGACCAGGGTACGACCTCGAGCCGCGCCCTGATCTTCGATACGGCGCAGAAAATCGTCGGCCTCGGCCAACAGGAATTCACCCAGCATTTCCCCGCTTCCGGCTGGGTCGAGCACCATCCCGAGGAGATCTGGGAAAGCGTCGTCAGCTCAGCTCGCACCGCGATCAGGAAAGCCGGCATCGCGGCATCAGACATCGCCGCCATCGGCATCACCAACCAGCGCGAGACGACGCTGATCTGGGACAGGAAGACCGGCGAGCCGATCCATCCGGCGATCGTCTGGCAGGATCGCCGCACCGCCCCGCTTTGCGAGAAGCTTCGTCGCGCCGGCCACGAAAAGCTCTTCACCCGCAAGACCGGCCTGCTGCTCGATCCCTATTTCTCCGGCACCAAGATCGCCTGGCTGCTCGACCACGTGAAAGGCGCGCGCAAACGCGCCAAACGCGGCGAGCTCGCTTTCGGCACCGTCGACAGTTTCCTGATCTGGCGGCTGACCGGCGGCAAGGTGCACGCGACCGATGCGACCAACGCCTCCCGCACCCTGCTCTTCAACATCCGGAAAAACGACTGGGACGACGAGCTTCTGGAGTTGCTCGATATCCCTCGCGCGTTGCTGCCTGAGGTCAAGGATTGCAACGGCGACTTCGGCACTACCGAAAGGGAAATTTTCGGTGCCGAAATTTCCATCCGCGGTGTCGCCGGCGACCAGCACGCCGCGACCATAGGCCAGGCCTGCTTTCAGCCCGGCATGGTCAAATCGACCTATGGCACCGGCTGCTTCGCCCTGCTCAATACCGGCGGTGAGCCGGTCCGTTCGAAGAACCGCCTGCTCACCACCATCGCCTATCGCCTCGACGGCAAGACCACCTATGCCCTTGAAGGCGCTATCTTTATGGCCGGCGCAACGGTGCAATGGCTGCGCGACGGCCTCGGTCTCATCGCCAGCGCCCCCGAAAGCGGCCCGCTCGCCCGTGAGGCCGATCCGAACCAAGCCGTCTATATGGTCCCCGCCTTCGTCGGCCTCGGGGCGCCCTGGTGGGATGCCGAGGCGCGCGGCGCGATCTTCGGCCTCACCCGCAATACCGGCCGCGCTGAGCTCGCAAAAGCCGCATTGGAATCAGTGGCTTACCAGACCCGCGACCTCATCGACGCAATGCGCCGCGACTGGAAGGGCACGGGCGGCGATACCGTGCTGCGCGTCGACGGCGGCATGGTCGCCTCCGACTGGACCATGCAGTTCCTCGCCGACATCCTCGACGCCCCGGTCGACCGCCCGACCATCCTCGAAACCACCGCGCTCGGCGCCGCCTGGCTCGCCGGCTCGTCGTCCGGCATCTGGCCAGGCATGGATGAGTTTGCCAAAGGCTGGGCGCGCGAACGACAGTTCACGCCGGCGATGGCTGCCGCCGAACGCAGGCGCCGCCTCGACGGCTGGCACGACGCCGTCAGGCGGACGCTGACGCGCTGAAGTCGCGAGAGCGGAGATTACCGGCCGGAAGGCCCCCCGCCCGGATTGCCACGCAACCCGACCTCTCCCCCCAAGGGAGAGGTGAAGCAGAGACAAGGCCGGGCCACATCTCGCCTCTCCCTTTGGGGGAGAGGTCGCCGCAGAGCGGCGGGTGAGGGGGCCTTGCCCCAGCACAGAGCTTCCTGGAAGCCCCTACTCCGCCCCGAAATCCGCCGCCCAATAAGTCGCATAGTGACTGCCGGCCGGCGCAGTCCGCACCGCCATGCCGACGCTGGCCCACATGCCCGAAAGCAGCGTGAAACGGTGGCCGGGCGAGGCCATCCAGTCGCTGATCGTCTCTTCCAGCGAGGTCTGCCCCGCCGCGACGTTCTCGCCGATCGGCCCGTGATAATCGACCGCCGTCGCACGGTCGCGCAGGTCCTGCCCCGGCCCGAAATCGTGCGACATGTTCCCATGCCCGAGCATGGCGCGCGCCTGGTTGCCGGCCATCTGCGCCAGTGCCGAGTTCCAGATCAGTGGTTTGCTGCCGTTCTGCCCCCGTGCCTTGTTGATCGCGGCGAGCATTTCATCGGGCGTGACGTCGACAACCGGCGTGAATGTCGTCGCCTGATAGGTCGCACAGGCGGATAGGCCCGTTGCTGCGCCGAGGATGATGAAGCCGCGGCGGGTCAGTTTGAGCATAGGGATATTTGTCCGGAGATGCCCGAGCGGCACCAGCCGGCAGAGTAGCGAAGCGCGGCGAATTGGCAAGCGCTCCAAGCGGCTTGCCCGCCGCCCCCATCTTCACTTAACTGCCGCAAAAGATCGCGGGCGCCAGATGGAAAGCTCGCCCGCGGCGCTGGCAAGATGCCGGCGGGGCACGATTGGAGGATCGGCATGACTAAAGATAAGGAAAAGCGGCCGGCCCATTTCGTCGTCGTCGGCGGCGGCACGGCCGGGTGGATCGCCGCCTTCATCCTCGTCGACAGCGCCAGGCGCCGCAACCTCGACATCGAGGTGTCGGTCGTCGAGTCGAGCAAACTGCCGACCGTCGGCGTGGGCGAAGCGACAACCGCCGCCTTCCGCGTCTTCCTGAAATCCTTCGGCATCGACGAGTTCGAATTCTTCCGCAAGACGGAGGCGACGTTCAAGCTCGGCATCCGTCACCACAACTGGCGCCGCCCCGGCTTCACCTATTACGGCCCGATCGACGATCCGCATCAGGTGGTCGAGGCACCGGCCGGCGCGCCGTCCGATTACCTCAACATCTATTCGGTAAGCGCCGGCCGGCCAGTGCAGGACATGCACCTTTTCGGCCCCCTGCTCGAGCGGCGCAAAGCGCCCTACGCGCTCAAGGCGGACGGCTCGCTGCTGCCGCTGGGCCCCTTCCACAACGCTTTCCACTTCGACCAGTCCCTGGTCGGCAAATTCCTGCGGGAGAAGGCGCAGGGCGTCACCCACATCGACGCGCTGGTCACCGGCGTAGAGCGCGATATGGCCTCGGGCGACGTCAAGGCGCTGGTGCTGGAGGACGGCAAGCGGGTCGAGGGTGATTTCTTCATCGACGCGACCGGCTTCCGCAAACGGCTCATCGTCGGCGAGCTCAAGGCGCCCTGGATTTCCTACGCGCAAGAGCTGCCGGTCAATCGCGCCATGCCGTTCTGGCTGCCGATCGAGGAAGGCGAGGAAATCAATAATTTCACCCACGCCTGGGCAATGAAATCCGGCTGGATGTGGCAAATCCCCACCCAGTTCCGCTATGGCTGCGGCTATGTCTTTTCCGACGAATTCCTGACGCCCGAAGAGGCCAAGCGCGAAGTCGAGGAAACGCTGGGCCGAAAGATCGAGGTCCGCGACGACATACATTTCTCGATCGGCCGGCTGGAAAAGGCCTGGATCGGCAACTGCCTGGCCGTCGGGCTGGCGCAGAGCTTCCTCGAACCGCTGGAATCGACATCGATCCACGGCACCATCGTGCAGATGATGCTCTTTGCCGGCCACTACATGCACCAGCCCGCGCAGATGACCCCAACTCAACGCGACGACTACAATGCCCGCGTCGCCCGGCAGGTCGACGACTTCCGCACCTTCGTCAACATGCACTACATGACCGAGCGCGACGACACCCCGTTCTGGCGTGAGGTCCGTGCCAACCGCATCCATCCGGAATCGCGGGCGCGGCTCGAGGTCTGGCGCAAACACATGCCCTGCCGTGAGGACTTTCCGGACTATCTTGCCGGCCTGCCGCATGTCGAGACGCAGCTCTATTATCCGGTGCTCGACGGTCTCGGCTTGCTCGATCCTGCCCTGGCCAAGGCCGAAATGGCCAAAGTCCCGACGGTCCGCGCCTTCGCGCGGAAAACGGTCGACGAGCTCACGAAGGAATACAAGCAGGCAGCGACCAAAGCGCTGGGCCACGCCGAATTCCTGCGGATAGTTCGCGAGGGCTAGCGTCAACGTCTGAAACCGCCGCCCGCGGCCGCACACGCCGGTATAAGCGCGGCTGCAAACATTCGATTCCTTTGGAGCCCGGATGCACAAGAGGCCTCGCGACAATATTGCCGCCTTGCTGTTGACCGCGCCTTTCCTCGCGGTCTACGGCCTGCTTTTCCTCTATCCGACCCTGCAGCTGGTGTTCGTGAGCTTTACCGATGCGCAGCTCACCGCGCCCGGCGCTTTCGTCGGCCTCCAGAACTACGCCCGCCTCTTCCACGATTTCCGGTTCACGACGTCGGTCGTCAACAGCCTCTATTTCGTGCTGATGACGGCGATCCCCTCGACCCTGCTCGGGCTCGCCTTCGCCCTGATCACGGTGCGCCTGAAAGGTTTCCTCCAGCCGCTCGTTCTGGCGCTGTTCTTTCTCCCTTACGTCCTGCCGGTCACGACGGTGGGATATATCTGGTCGTGGCTGCTCGATTATCCAAACGGCCTGCTGCAGGGGCCGATCGCCCTCTTTATCGGCCACCGCATGCACGTGCTCAGCACGGTCTCCTGGATCCTGCCAACCGTCGCGGTCGTCACGGTGTGGTGGACAACCGGCTTCAACATCCTGCTGTTCCTCGCCGGATTGCGCGCGATTTCGCCGGAGCTCATGGAAGCCGCCCGCATCGATGGCGCCAGCCGCTGGGTGGCCTTCCGCGTCATAACCTGGCCGTTGATCTGGCCGGTGACGGCGCTGGTACTGACTATCCAGCTGATCATCCAGGTCAAGCTGTTCGACCTGCTCTATCTTTATGTCGGCGGCGGCGAGGTCAACGCGACGCTGGTGCTGCTCCAGTATATCTATGACCTGGGCTTCACCAGGGACCAGGCCGGCTACGCCGCGGCGGTGGCCGTCGCGATGTTCGTGATCGTCGCCTGCATGTCGGTGGTGCAGTTCACCGCGCTACGGGCCAGGAGCCGGGCATGACGGAAGCAGCAGCCACCGACGCCGTCAGTGCAAGCCGCCAGCTGAAGCTGCTTCGCCGCCTCGACATCGCCGCGTTCGCGTTGACGGTGGTCGGATTGCTGGCCGCCTTGGTCTGGGCCTTCCCGCTTTACGCCGCCATCCTCGGAACAGTCGCGCTTCCTTCCGGCAGCGGCGGGAAAATCGATATCGGCGCGGGCCTCGCGCGCTACGCGCACGTTCTCTTTCATACCGATATCGGTCTTTGGTACATCAACTCGATCGTCACCTCGACGGCTGTCACGGTGGGCGTGCTGTTCATCTCGGCGACCTGCGGCTACGCCATCTCGCAGCTCGACTTCCGCGGCCGCAAGCTCCTCTGGGGCCTCATCCTGGCGAGCTTCATGGTTCCCATCCAGGCGCTGATCATCAACCACTTCTTCCTGATGAACGCCATGCACCTGCTCAATACCTGGCTCGGCGTCATCCTGCCCCAGCTGATCGCACCGGTCGCCGTCATCGTCTACAAGCGGTTCTTCGACAGCGTGCCCAAGGAGCTGCGGGACGCTGCCCTGCTGGACGGCGCCGGGCACTGGGCACTGCTCTGGGGAGTCTTCCTGCCTATGAACTGGGGCGCCACCGCCGCGCTGGCCATCGTGGTCTTCATCGGCGCCTGGAACGCCTTCCTGTGGCCATTCCTGGCGGTGACCACCGAGCCGCTGATGAATATCACGGTCGGCATGTCACAGGCCCGGGACGCCCTTGGCGGCGGCGAGCTCGCCGCGGCCATGTTGACTGGCCTGCCGATGGCCGTGGTCTATCTGATCTTCCAGCGCCGGGTCACCGAGGCGATCGTCATCTCCGTGGGCATCAAGGGCTGAGTGGCAGCGCAGCTATATTCCGCGAGGGGCCTGTCGAATTTTCGGAGGTGACGTCGCGCCAGGCACGACGTCATTCGCGCCAAAGCAGGAACGACCAGCGTCCTTCAGGCGATGTTCCATTCCTCTTGCGGAAGCCGAGAAAAAAGAAAGGCCCCAGCCAAGGCCGGGGCCCTCCTCGGGAGAGCTGTAATACTCAGGCGGCACGGGCCGGCTTGCCAACCCGCGCCCATTCCGGCAGCCAGTCGCCGTGGGCGGCGAGCAAATCGTCGACGAGATGCCAGATCTGATCGAGGTCGAGCTCGGCAGCCGTGTGAGGATCCATCATCGCGGCGTGATAGATGTGCTCCTTGTTCTCGGTCATCAGCGCCGCAACCGTCAGTTCCTGCACGTTGATGTTGGTGCGTATCAGCGCCGTGAGCTGCGGCGGCAGGTCGCCGATATGGGTCGGCTGGATACCGGAATCGTCGACGAGGCACGGCACCTCGACGGCGCAGCCTTCCGGCAGCGAGGTGATGAGACCGGTGTTCTTGACGTTGCCGTAGATGACCGAGGGTTCGCCCGTCCAGACCGAATTCATGATGGAGGAGGCGTATTCCTTGCTTTGCGCCACCTCGATGCGATTGGCCTTGCGATACTCGTCCGAGGTGGTTTTCCAGCGCGCGATCTGCTCGATGCAACGCTTGGGATATTCGTCGAGCGGAATGCCGAATTTCTCGATCAGGTCCTCGCGCCCCTCCTTGATGAAATAGGGCGTGTACTCGGCAAAATGCTCGCTGCTTTCGGTAACGAAATAGCCGAGCCGGGTGAGCATCTCGTAGCGCACCTTGTTCGGGCAGCGCGGATTCCAGCCGGGCTTGGGCGCCCTGCCCTCGCGATAGGCGCGAACCAGGTCCGGGTAGAGGTCGCGATAGCTGCCATCGGCCTGGCGGTGTTCGAACTTGAGGTAGAACGCCATGTGGTTGATGCCGGCGGCGCGGTAGCGGATTTCCTCGTACGGAATATCGAGGTCCTTCGCCAATTCCATCGCCGTGCCCTGTACCGAATGGCAAAGGCCGACCTGCTTGATCGTCGGGTATTTCTCAGCGATCGCCCAGGTGTTGATCGCCATCGGGTTGACGTATTGCAGCATCACCGCCTCGGGGCAGACCGCGAGCATGTCCTCGCAGATCTTCCACAGGTGCGGCACGGTACGGATGCCGCGCATGATGCCGCCGATGCCAAGCGTATCGGCGATGGTCTGGCGCAGATTGTATTTCTTCGGAATGTCGAAATCGGTGACCGTCGCCGGCTCATAGCCGCCGATCTGGAAGCAGACGACGACGAAATCGGCGCCATCGAGCGCCGCCCGCTGATCGGAATAGGTCTCGACCTTGGCCGGCACGCCCAGCGTCTGGATCAGCTTGCCGGCGATGATGGCGCTTTCTTCCAGCCGCTGCGGATTGATGTCCATGAGCGCGATCGTCGCGCCGGCAAGCGCCGGCCGCTGCAGCAGGTCGCCCGCGATATTCTTCATGAAGACCGACGAGCCGGCGCCGATGAATGTGACTTTGGGATTTCCAGACAATTTTGCCTCTTTAGGAACTAGGCCGCGATATCGAACGCGGCGCGCACCAGCGCCCGCGTGTAGTCCGTCTTCGGGTTGTTCAGCACCTCGGCGACAGGTCCTTCTTCCACGACCTTGCCGAACTGCATGACCATGACGCGGTGGCAGAGCGCCCGCACGACCTTGAGATCGTGCGAAATGAAGAGATAGGAGAGCCCTTTCTCGTTCTGGAGCTTGCGCAGCAGATCGATGATCTGCGCCTGCACCGAAAGATCGAGCGCCGAGGTCGGCTCGTCGAGCAGGATGAATTCCGGCTCGAGCGCGATGGCCCGGGCGATGGCGATGCGCTGCCGCTGCCCGCCCGAGAACTCGTGCGGAAAGCGCTGCAGAATGTTGTCCGGCAACCCCGCGTCGCGCAGCGCCTGCCGCACCCGGTCGAGCCGGTCGGCGCCATTGGCGCCGATGTGGTTGACGATCAGCCCTTCCTCGATGATCTGCCGGATCGACATGCGCGGGTTGAGGCTGGCGAACGGGTCCTGGAAGACCACCTGCATCCGGCTGCGCAGCGGACGCATCTGGCCGCGATCCTTGTCGTGGATCGGCTGGCCGTCGAAGAAGATCTCGCCGCCATTGTTGGGGATGAGCCGGATCAGCGCCTGCCCGAATGTCGTCTTCCCCGAGCCCGATTCCCCCACCAGTCCAAGCGTTTCGTGCCGCTTGAGATCAAGGCTCAGCTTGTCGACGGCGACGAGTTCGAAGAAGTCCGGCTTGAACATGCCGCCGCGCTTGAGCGTGAAGGCAACCTTGACGTCGCGTCCTTCGAGCACCGTGCCGGCATCGGCGCTGATCGGATTGGCCGACCCCTTCGGCTCGGAGGCCAGCAGATGTCTGGTGTAGGGGTGGCGCGGCTTGGCGAACAGCGCCTCGGTCGTATTGTGCTCCTGCACGACCCCGTGCTGCATCACATAGACATAGTCGGAGAACTGCCGGACAATCGTCAGGTCGTGGGTGATCAGGATCACCGCCATGCCGTACTTGGCCTTGAGGTCCTTGAGCAGGTTGAGGATCTGCGCCTGAACGGTCACATCGAGCGCCGTGGTGGGCTCGTCGGCGATCAGTATGTCCGGCCGGTTGGCGAGCGCCATGGCGATCATCAC
>Ga0134126_10001807_pt1 | contig 27122 bp, 32 predicted proteins | sample KB31752_FD_96881 | JGI IMG/M metagenome (GOLD analysis project Ga0134126, IMG submission 96881) | Terrestrial soil microbial communities with excess Nitrogen fertilizer from Kellogg Biological Station, Michigan, USA - KB3-175-2 | ecosystem: Environmental > Terrestrial > Soil > Unclassified ... | reverse complement strand
TTTCTATTTTTGGCCGAAAGTCTTTATTTAGTCATTAACCAATATCAAAGAAGAATTTGAACGTAGAAAACGGTAATTTGGCTGAAAACGGATCACAAAGAATTTGGCCCGAAATCTGGGCCAAATCTTTCGTAAAGATTATAAACGGAACTTGCGGAACTCGGCCCAGTCACGTGTCTTTGATTTGGGCCAACCGATAACTTGAGCCCCCGGTGTAGGTTATGACGATTTAAATAGAAATTTTGTTTTTTGTTTGGAAAGATTTTAGATCCCAATCGAACAGATCCTCATTTCTCAAAATCGATTAAAATGACCAGTCGGTGTCGAATTTGTCCAGCAGATGCGCCTATAACATGGATAAGGCCTTATGAAGATGAATATGCAGTGTGTAAGAAATGTGGCAAAGATTTCACTGGATTAATAATTCATACTTTAGAAATGGTTGGAGATAGCAGAGTACGGGCCAGGTATATAAGACGGGATAATAGAATCGCGTGTCGTGTAGACATAATCCATTCAATTCAATTTTATGTGCGTGGATGTGCATATAAACGAATGTGTTTTTCTAATGGTTTGAAGCCTCGTTCAAATCGTTTGAAACCCCGTTTTCGTTTTTATGGATTAAATGGGGCGGGAATGGATGTAGTTCTTTCAGTTAGACTTTTTATCAGGAAATTGCAGCTTTGTTGGAGGAAAAAGAAAAGGCGGAATATGTCTAGGCTCTTGATACGCATTACACCCTTGAAAGATTTTTCCTTCGTTCTGAATCATTTTTCCAAATTCCTTCTTCAGTAAAAGTCGCCATGGCGACTTTTACGTCTTTAACTGCGGTTCTCGATCAATGGTTTAAACATGATATACCCGAATATAAAGAATCAGTTAAGAAGAAGTTAGAAAAAGAATCCACTCGAATTACCTCCGAGGAATTGGCTATCTATCGTGATGAAACAGAGGGTGCAAATATTGCCCAAATTGCTGAAATGATGTATTATATGATTCATGAAATACATCAATTACATTTGAATCGAAATTCAACTACTGGGGAATACATACAGTATTTTAGAAATTTATCTCATCGTCATGTCTTCGAAGAGTTAACTTTGCGGTATTTAGAGAAATATTGGTTTCAATTTTATTCACCCAAACTGAAAAAGATTATCGAAACTAATTTGATTCAACAGACAGAACACGAAAAACAAATCAAATATAAAGAAATAATATCGAAACTATCGTTTATTGATTCCATTCACTATGGTTATATGAAAGAATCTATCCAACAATATAATAAGGATAGATTAGTTGATTTAATTGAGAGAGTGATTGGATTGCTTCTTCTTCCCCCTCCTCTTATTCAAACTTCGACTTCGACAGTTGCGAGATTATACAAGAATACGAATCGCAGTAGTGGTTATGCCGATTTACCATCGTGGTTTTTAGGATCAGAATTTTCCATTGTGTTATCTAATTTTCAAATTCAACTATTGAAGGATATTGAGTTGGTTCCGAAAAAGGTACAAGCCAGTGTTCAATGGACTTTCTTACCCCTTGCAGCTGATATCATTGAAAAATCATTCAAGCCGTTTCCATTTACTGATATTTATAAGGAAATGATGATCAATCGATTTAATCCAACTATTACTGAATATTTGGATAATATAGCAGTAGATCTACAGTCTTTAAGTATTGCTGAATTGAAAGAAAAGTGGAGTAGACGAGATGATGACGAGAAGGAAGAGAAAAAATACGACTTCACATTGGATGAGTTTAAAAAAGAACGAAACCAAACGCTCTTGGTTCAATTTCAATTGCATGTGACACAATGTATGGTAAAAAACGGCGAAAAATTATTAGAGGTTCCAGATCCAATCCCTAAAGCCCTACTACAGTTCAGAGAATGGTATAAAGAACAATTTATATCATGTTTTGAAATTTTATTATCAAAAAAAGAGGATAAAACAAGAGAATTAAGTCTATTACGCGAAGTGATTGTAGAAAATGCATGCGAAAAAGATATACAAGTTTATCGAGAAACTTTGGTGACTGAAATGATGACGATTGTCAATAATCGAGGCACATTTCTATTTCCTATTCCTGATACAAAGAAACGAGAACAACTGAAGATACTGATAGAAAAGAAGTTAAAAGAAGATCGGATTTATCCCTATCACATGAATCAATTAATTCATTTGGAGAAAACAGACAGTTTACCTCCTGCTGACGAAATTCAATTCTTTATGAAGAGCGAAGAGGTAGTTAATAATATTCAATATATCAATAAGATACAATCGATTGTTACAGATTGGTTAACGAATCTAAATGAAAAGACAGAGAAGAAGAAACTCGGAGTAGAATTACAATTTTTGAATGAAACGACTAAACCAGACTTTGTCCTACCCCTCATCAAATTAGACGAAGGAGGAGAAGAAGAAGAACAACAAAAACAGCCGAAATCAAAGAAACGCAAGCTGGAACAAGACGAAGAAAAGACAAAACCGACGGATGATACTATCATCCAAAAATTAATCCGCTCGATTGAAAATATCTGGGATATCACCAGCTTAGTAGAATTTTTCATCGCCGAATTAGAACAAGAAAAATCAATGGAACGACGTACAACCTTTATTAAAATATTACGAACAGTCGAAAGTCCGCCCGCGGGCGGACTTTCGTTCCACTCGATCAGACAGTTTATCAAGTTAATTCACTTGTTATGGTCCAAATAAATATAACCAAAGTCGATTAAACCAATCATCGTCGCTGTAACCTATTTGAATTTGCTTGATTAATCGTTGTGCGATAGACTGACATAATGGACATTTCTTACAATTCTCCCTAATATAAACCCAGTCAATAAATCGTTGTTTGGTTAAATATGTCGTAATATAAGTGATCGCGTTACGATTTGATAATATATGAAATCGAATCCAATCATCGTTTAACAAATGGATGACATATTGGGGATTTAAACAATTTTTGGATGTTAATTCAGATACAAATTCAGAACACTTTATAGGATTCCATTCTAATACAATGGTTCGAATAGAATACGGGTCTAAAGCTGGATTCGAATCGCTTACGGGAAGGTTGTGTGAATAAGCAGGAAATGGAATCGGTTCATGACTCAATATTTTGTATGAAAATGTCCATAAGGAAGACACGGGTGAAGTAGATGTGATTTCTTTTTCTTCTGATTCTGTAGATCTAGATGAGTCAATGTGATCTAAAGAAAATCCAGACATCCTATAATTCTTTCATTTTTCAATCTAGAGTTATAACAACCTAGGTTTTTCTTTTTGAATGACATACGGATCCATATTAAACATGTTTGAATTGGTTAAAGTTAAATTTGTTCAACGCCGAAGACACAGAGATAGATATTTATCTCGTTATTATTTCTGTGATCTTTGTCATAATCGATACTGGGTTGGACCCCGTCGGGGAGAATGGGTATGGACAAAAGTGAAATCAGTTGGAATGGGATGGGTTATCATATGCCGACGATGTGGTGATAACGCGTTTAGTCGTGGAGGCGCTAAAATCACAAGAAGTGGAAAAATTTATTAGGAACGGATCATGTGTATCCATCGTCTATTCACATAGGATAATTCAGAAGTTTGAATTGGACGAGCCGATTTTAAAATTTGCACGGCTTTAGACCATCGTAATAAACCTAGTCTGACACATTGACGTAATTTTTGCTTCAAACATAAAAAACACAATTTACCAAGATTCCGATTAAAAATAACAATGTCGCCGAGTCGTCTGCAATAGTCACACCGGAGGCGTGTTATACCACTACGGGGTCTTGTCCTTCTCGTTGTCCACCTCCTAACCATTGATGGAACAGTTTGTCAGTCAAATTGAAGTGCTGTTGCTTATATTGAAATAATTTTCTTTTATTCGATTTCTTCTTCTCACCTGCAATAGAGTATGTGCATCCAAACTTTTTTAGTGCGTTCCAGGGAATCAACTTATTCTTTAAATAAGGTAAAGAGGGTATGATGGTAGAATAACCACCCATGGAAGCTTTATTTAACACTACCAACGTATGATACCAAATTTGATAGTTTGTTTTATTTGTTGCCTGTTTGAAGCCTTCAGTTGAAGTAATCAATTCAAACGTCTTATAACATAACTCCGTCAACTGATCTAATTCCAAAGTGGTGACGGAGTCGCCACTTTGACTAAACTTGAAGTATAATTCCAGGTTGGATCGGAATATATCAACCCAAACATTTTGTTGCTGATAATGAGAATGTTTGGGAATGATTTCTTTTTTTAATTTTCTTCGTTTAATTTGACCATGTTCTACATATTCATGGCCATCTTCTGGCGTTTTACGCTTCACTTGAGGCGAAGCGTTTATCGACTTTTTCATATAGTCAGGTATATTGATATCTTTCTTTAACATAGGATGAAGCGGTTCATAAAACTGAAGTGGATTCACTAATTCTTTAAACTCGTGAACAGATGGTTTATCTTGTTCTTCTTTTTCGACTTGCCATTGATGATAGGTCAAGATTCCAAAGTCTATCGCGGTGGCTTGACATATAGAATTTTTATGCTTATAATCTTCATATTGATAACGACAATAATCATGCTGGCAGTTATGGACTACGCCTGTTTCTTTGCATTGATACCAATTTTCGATCCTATGTTCGAAATGGTGATTTCTTTCATCGCATCGATCGCGCTCTCGGCTGGAGTCGCGGAGCGACTCCGGATCTTTGCCATTCGCTGATTCATTCGCTCTACACGCTTCTGATAGACGTTTAGCTCTTTCTTGGACTTCATCTGTCTTTCGATCTTGGAAACATTTGAAATTAATTCTCCAGAAATGGATTTCTTGATATAATTCTTTTCTTGTAAGTTGACTAAAGGCGAGAATTCGGGGCCCATGGGCCCCGTACTCTTGAGTTTCATGATTTGATGACTGAAACAAATCCGACAAAGCTGGTGAGATCCATGAATGTGCGACTGATAGATTTGTGTGAGATAATGCCATTCTGTCTGAAAATCAAGTGACGACATTGGAAAATGAGGGAAAATAAGTGTTCAAGAATGAATTTTCATGGTCTACACCAGGGGCTCAAAAGGGTCAATAATCTTTTGGGCCAAACCAGCATCACGTGCCCGCGCCGAGTTCCGCAAGTTCCGTTTATAATCTTTATGAAACTTTCGGCCCAAATTTCCGGCTAAGTTCCGTAAGTTCCGTTGTCGGCCCGAGTTCCGTTTTCGAGGTTCAAGGTCGTCTTCGAGGTCGGTCCAAGGTCGAAAACGGAACTCGGGCCGGAAACGGAACTTACGGAACTTGGCCGGAAATTTGGGCCGTTACGTAGCTAAAAGGTATAAACGGAACTCACGGAACTCGGCCCAGTCACGTGCCTCTGGTTTGGCCCAGGCTATCTTTTGAGCCCCTGGTGTAGACTATTGAAGTTGATGGATTTTATCTTCTACTAGCTACAGAAACAAGAACAAAACAAAACACAATAATATACGCAACTACAATAATGATTTGAAAATAAATTCTGAAAATGTAAACAAACAATAATATAAACATAGATAGTAAGAGAAAAAATAGATATCGATAGATATCGCATTCCTCATTTTCTTGTTGCCGAAGTGCTTCAACTGCCGATTGTGGATCACGTTCATATAAAAATATCCATAGACGTCGTCGACTTGCAGTACAACATCGTTGTCTGGATAAAAGAGTCTCAAATTCTTCTCGAAGAAGAGTATTATCGTCCATGTCTGGTATTGATCCTGAATGGCTTATTCACACAGAAAATGGCAAACGATATCACTTAGCAAATGTAATGACTTTAAGATTTTTTGGTACATTTGATCAACGAGTATTTCAATTAAATGAACAAGATAGTCAAAGATTAAAAGAATGGAATCAAAATCTACGAAATTCGGGTCAATTAACAGAATCAAATAAAGATATTATCAAACACGTCGAGAAAATATATAGAAGAAATGGGAACGCAGACGAATATTTGGCTATATTACAATTGTTAGAAGTGGAGTGAATCTAGACATCTTCTTCCTTTTTCTTCTCCTCTTTTCCGCAGATCACATATTTTCTTTTGATTGCGAATGGCGAAGGTTGATAACTATATGTTTTATTGTTATTCGAATCTATAATTTCGATATAATCGTCCGGATAAGTTTTTATTTTACGTTCAAACCATCGTAATGCTGTGGTATTTCCCCGATAGAGATTGATTGGATATTCTTGAGGCAAAATACTCTTTATTAAATCGGTTGCAGTAATAATATGACCACTATGTTCTAATTTTCGAATATTATCATAAAAACCGTCCAGAATTCCATAAATAAAGCTATAACGTTCTTTTTGATCGGGAATAATACTTTCTATCTTCTTATCGCTAATATCAATTAAATAACTGATAGAACTAGAATGCATATTCCATCGATTACGCGGGAAATTACATTTTTTCAGTTCCTCTAATAAAACTCGTTCGCGATCATTCAATATGACAGTATACTTCTTATACTTATCGGAATTTAACAGATCCAAAAATGAATTGAAATCTTGAATGAAAGGATTTTCATCGTTCAAAATATTCCAATTTGTACAGCAGAATAATCGATCATTCTTGGTGTCAAATCCTTCGGATTTAGCTTTTTCAAATAAAATAGTATCATCATACCGAAATGGAAAATAAACCTTTCCTTGATAATGAATATCCCAAATTTCGGGATTTTCTAATAACGTGTGATCAATCGAATCATAATAGTTATTAAAAATGATCACTTGAGTTTCGCTTTCATGAAACTCAATTTCATTCAACGCGGTAAGTTGTTTCCCTGTGATTAATTGACACATTTGGTCTCTGTTGGAAATTGAAGAATGACAAAGAAAGATCGTTCTGTGTTTTATTCAATGAATGAACGACAGTTGAATTCAAAGCAACAAATCTAAAACCTTATCTATTGTCAACTCTTCTGTAGGATTTTGCTCTTTATAATCTGCTAAACGTTCCGTGTTTATCACAAATTTAGTACCATTAACAGTTAATTTTAGACAGTTGAATCGAGTGCGTAGAAGGAGACAAGGGAAAACACAATACTTGACGAACTTCTTATCGATTAAATTACGATCAAATCCATCAGCTTCAGTCGAAGTAAGGAGACGTTCTTCAGAGTTGATACAACTCATGGTTGTCATCTTATTTTTCTTTTTCTTCTTCTTCTAAGAATTGTTTGAGGTCTTTTCTCTGTAAAGAAAATTTTGCTAATAATATAAATTGTTTCTTCATAGCTTGCATCTCTATATTTTGTATAGCTAATTCCATTTTTAATTTCTTTATTTCTAATTCATATTCTCCCCTTTTCAATTTTTCTAAATCATCATATAATAAATTTAAATGAGTTTGAGTATTCGATTCATTATGTATTGATAATTGACCGCGTATTATCTTTTCTTTACAGAAACGACACTCTATTATTTCATATTGACACTCCTGTTTAATATGATTATCATAATTGCGATTATCTGTCCCTAATATATCAATCCAATTGCATTCAGGATGAGGACATTTTACTTTTAAATCGTAGATTTGTTGCATAACAAAGCTATTCATATGTTGTAGATCAACATCTTTTAATAAAATTCTACACTTGGCGCATTTATGATTTGGATCTAATTCACGATGACGAACCAAACAGTCGCGACAAAATAAATGAGAGCATGGAAGATTCACTGGATTTCTTGCTACACCGTGACATATCTCGCAAATAAGTCTATCAATATCATTTTTATTTACAAATAAATTAGGATTATAACCAGTAGGAGCTGTACTAACTTCTTCTTCATCTTCTTTTTTCTCGTCCACAATATTAGATGGTCTTGACATTCTTAATGCTTTGGCTTCTTGAATAATAAACTCAGGAATCCAATCTCGAGTAGTATGATGAAAGGTATCCAACAGATATCTTGTCACTTTTCTTTTTACTTCATGGGGTAAAGAAGAATATAATAAAATAAATCTTACTTCGCTTGAAGAGAGAGGAGAGGGCTGTGGAGATTGAAAAATGGATGAGACAAGAGGTAAAGAATTAAGAGTCCTCTTAACCCATTCCTTTTGTTCATCTTTCGATAAATTGTTGATTTCTCTCTCACATCCAGGAAAATCAAGAGGCGAATATGGATCTTCAATAAAGCCTCCATACCGCAACACTGCATACCAAAGCCTTGGATCGACGGCTGTCATTTTCAGTTATGAGTATGGAGCGCGCCCCTGATCTATCATGGCTGAAAGTGATATGAGAAAATGACTGGTGAGCTGCGAAGCAGCTCAGTGGCCTCCCTTACTTAATATCAGAGCTGCGAAGCAGCTCGTCATCATCATGATTGCCTCTTCGTCTGAGCCGCGCAGCGGCTCTGGTATCAGCTTTAGTGGATTGGCGAAAGGAATGTTGTTGGTAGCCCATCTCGGCGCCTTAGCAGCAATTGAGCCGCTTCGCGGCTCGGTCCAATTAATAACGAGTTAGCTGTTCTATTTCAGAAATTTACTTACAACCGAGAAACCAGTTGAGCAGATTGTAATTCTTTTTGAACTAAAGTTGACATTTCTGTCTTTGCGTTCTTCCAATCCTTGTCTAGTTCACGTACGATATTCTCAACATTAAAATACAACGTGAATGATGGATTGAGATTGGGATTGAGTCTAGGATCGAGCCACAATAGTAGGGCTTTAGGAGGAGGAGTTGATACCCAACACTTTGACCGAATCATATCTACTGTCCATTGATCAAACCATTGAGGATTCATTCCAGGAGTAGTAGGAATGGATTCTGATCGACAAAATGATGAACAGATAGGACTACTCCGGCATGAAAAGGACATTCCTTTGAAAATAGAATAGACAAATTGATTTCGTATTGGAAATTGGAAAATGACAAGAAATAATTGGACTACGATTTGTTTAATATTTTTACTGATTTAATTTTGGGGCTCTTCCCATTTAGATCTCCAATATTCAAGCGATTTTTCTAACTTTTCGATTCTTAAATTTAATTGTTGAATTTTTTCATCTTGAGATCCATTATTTTCATTAAGATCTGCTACTTGTTTTGTAAGATGTTTATTAACTTCTTTCACCGTTTTTAGTTCATACTCTAATTTCTGGTTTGCTATTGATAATTTCTTATTTTCTTCTCTTAGATTTTTATTCTCCTCTTTTAATTCTTTATTTTCATTTTCTACTTTAAGAATTCTTTCATTTTGCGTTTTTAATTCTTCTTTTAATTTCTTATTTTCTTCTTCAAGGCCATCCCATACATTTCTTGGTATCAATAAGGTAGGATGAAATGTGATTTGAATACCATTCATCTGTTCTTGACGTTTCATGAACTGATCATCATCACCACCAACATCATTTAAACACATCACGATATGAGTACAATAAAGGAAAAAAGAAAACAAAACACCGGGAAGATATTTGAATTGTGACCGTTTCACATTTCTTGTAAAGATCTGAATCTATAATTGGTCGATTTTGATTGTCTACCATTTTTTTAATTTGTTTAAGATCGTGCTGAAGAACTAATACATATAAATCCATATTATAATACACTCCATCGTCTATTTTCTCTTTAATCGACGTTTCGAGCATTTCTGAACTTTCGCCAAATAATACTTTGCATATTGATGGTCTATATTCTCCTGTTGCTTGAAATCGTAGACTCCACGATCGATGAGACATAATGAGAAGAGAATCACAGCGACTATGCGATCAGAGCTCCTGATCTATCATGGCTGAAAGTGGCACGAGAAAAATGACTGGCGAGCTGCGAAGCAGTCAGTGGCCTTCCTTTGCTTGATATCTTCTTCCGAGCTGCGAAGCAGCTCATCATGATTGCCTCTTCTGAGCCGCTGCGCGGCTCGGGTATCAGCTTTAGTGGATTGGCGAAGGGTATGCTATTGGTGGCTCATCTCGGCGCCTTAGCAGCAATCGTGACAATGGTTGCAATCGCTCTTCCGAAGAAAGAGAACAAAGGCTATTGTGGACCCAATATGGCAACTGATGAGTTGTGTAGCGACTATCTTTATCCTACTATTTGGCTTGGAATCCCCATTCTCTTTGGATTGACGTTTAATCTTCTTTTAATGGGTATATTTCTTTATAATTCGTGTTATCAGTACAAGACAGATTCTATTATTGGTAGGATATTTGAGATCTCAAGCGTTCTAATATTCCTAGCTTTAATTGTAGACTTAATTCTAGCAATAGTTGCACATTATTATGTTGTTATCATTTGTGCATCTCTTGCACTAAGTGTTTTTACTTTTGGTCTATTGTTGGCATTATGCAATCGTAGTCGCGATTTAAGTGATGAGAATCGACCTCTTCATCCTTGATCTCAAAATTAAAAGAGTGATAGAATAAACAAAGAAAAAACAAGGGAATAGACGATAAAAATGCACGGTCGTCGAGCTAATGTGTATCAGCGGTTACATCCAGCTAGTCATCATTCTAAAACAATTGAAAAAATCGAATATGTAGTGGATGACGATGATCTTAGACGTTGTTGTATAGTAAGTACAATTTTCATAGCGCTTCTTCTTGTCGCTTTAATTGTTGTTATTCTCGTGTTAACCTTAACTGAGAAACCAGCTCAAGTTATCCCTGTTGTTCAAATCAGCTGGATTGAAACTGATTTATTAGCATGGAATACTAGTGTCCCTTGTTGTTCTATTTGGACATCTAAAGCTATAGCCTTGGGGTTATCTTTAGGGTTGACTTCGTTCTGCAACGGAGTCCTCCAAAGCTGTACAGGAACGAACGCAAATCAACTTGCTCAACCCGTGAATAATTTTTTGAGTACGACAGGAGTCGCTTCAGGAACTTTTTCGGTAACAGACTGTCTCTGGGGTAATGTTACCGCAGTTGAACTAATAGACCCTACGAATACTGTAAGCATCCCTTTTGATTGGTGGAATTTGCGTATTTTAACGAATAATGCATATATTATAACCAACGAAGCACAGTTGACATATCCTGATCCCTATACTAATTTACCTACTTTACAGCTCGGTCTTGTTGCATGCGACGGGGTTGTTCAGCGTGCACAAAACGCTGCTGTGAATTTTAACGTGCTTACAATCAATCCACAGAATCCTACGAATGTGATTCAATAAAATAAAACACAATTTTCATATATACCCAGTTCGATTCAATCGAACATGTTAGACCATGATGAGCACGGAAATTGTTGAAAGCGGCGACACGACCAATGAACCTCCGTCTGTAGTTCAACAGCATATCGATTCAACTCATAAAGTAAGTACCAGTTTATTTAAAGACATAGAAGAAACGGTGGGTCCATATTTTGTCCCAGTTTGTTGTTGTTTATTGATAGTTGCTATTGTAGTTCTTCTCGTTTATTTTGTATGGCCAATTTTACAAGGCTTATTTGGCTTCACATCTGGAGTAATTGGCGATATCGAAGGCGAAGTTCAACAAGTTTATACCACCGCGAAAGATTTCCTCGAGGCGGGGCTACTCATTGCTGAAGATGTCCTTGGAACAGTTATAAAATTTGTGGAAGGACTAGAATGTTCGATATTTGAGATCGATTGTCCCATTGACAGAAGTCATTTAGCATGCTGTGATCAGTGGCAGGCGTCAAGTATTGCTCAATTGGTTCAAAGAGGTATGCACGTTAAAGATATCTGTGTTTATGGAGCTATACAAAGTGGAATACACACAGGCAGTGTTTGTCGAGGGGGAGACTATTATAGCAATCGTTGTACCTATGGTCTAACTGGATCAGGACGATTACAAGGATATTATCCTAGTGACGATAATGGAAATTGGTATCCAACTAGAGAAGAAGTTCTTAATAGGCTATCCCAAGCACCTAGAAACGCGTCATTTTTATTTGTTCCTAGAATAGGGGCATGCAGTGGGGTAGACATTGACTGGATTAGTAGTGGAGAGGTTAATCCGCTACATTAAAAGCATCATTGTATACAGAAATAAATAAAATTCTATTTGGAATCATTTTTCTAACTATGGTACGTAAATGTGATAATCGTAGTTGGGGGATCGCTGTGGCTGTCATAACAGCTATTGTCGGTGTGACAATCGCGTTAGTTCTTCTTTTTCTGCCTCAAATAAAAGGAAATTCCAAAAGTCCAGCACCCGGTACTACCCCGCCTCCTAAACCGTACGGAGCAGATTTTGGTTATTATATTGACCAATTGAGCAATAATGTGACTTTATACAAAGACAGTTCGGGGAATGTTTTTACCGGAACGATCACCGCTGTGTATACACGAAATCCAAACTGGAATGTAATCACTCATGGAGATGAAACATCATCGGGGACGTGCTGCGACGTGATGACAGGAGCTGGGTTAGCTCTCTGGCTTGCATATTCGGGCAACATCGGGATATGCAATAATTTTTGTCACACACGAATACACATTTATACATCAAATACGAAGAGGGGATTAAACAAGCTGTTTACTCATTTTACTTTATATTATCTGTCGCGATTTCTGTTTCTATAGGCAATCATAAACGGTTACATAGCTGTTTATTGAACACGAATTGGATAGTATGGAAATTTATATCTTCAAATAATCCCCTTACGAATTGGTTAAAAGTCTATAACCCTGCTTATAACTATCTTGGAAATACCCAACCTCCCTATGTTCCCATACCGACTAGAACCGATTTATTTATTATTACGCCTCCTCTGTATAGTTGTGATCAACTCGTGAACGTGGTTGCTAATGCAACAATTTTGGCTTAGTTTAGATTGTATGTTTAATTTTCTTTTTCTGACTCTGTTCTTTCGTCGTCAGCTTCCTCGACTCTTCTACGCTTCCTGGTCGGCTGTACTTCTTCTTCATTGTCGCTCTCATCAGAACTAATCACATTCAATCTATTACAATTTTCTCCTAGTAGTTCTATACGCTTTTCGTTGTACTTTCGAGCCGCTGTTTTCTCTCGCGCGAATGATCCTAGACTTAATGTTTTTCCCCCTTTCGTCCAAAGACTTACATAAAATCTCTTGCCGCGTCTAGCTACTCCATAATATCTGTTTGCACCGGGTATTCTTTTTCTCCATTTATTACTTCTTGTCTCTTTCAATCTAATATATTCTTCGTCGTTTTCAATATCGTTTAATATCGCGAATTCTGGCTCATGTTTTTTATACCAATCATTATAAGCTTCAGCCGCCAAAACCTCATGTGAAAAAAGACCAAGAAATTTGTGTTTGCCGTTAACTGAAGCATTAGCAATCCACTTTCCGCATGCGTGCAAAGAAACGCCTTTATATTTACTAGTGTATTGTTTATCTCTGCGTTTATTTCTATTTAAGCCTTGTTGACTTCTTGTCGCCCAGCGAAGATTGTTCCATTTATTATTTTTGGTATTAAGGTCAATATGGTCGACCTCTGGTAAATTCAATGGATTAGGTATAAATTCTCTGGCTACAAGAACATGGACTCTATAATGTCTTCCATGGATTCTAATTCCATAATAATACACATCACCTTTGCTTTTACTAAAATATTGTTTCATTTTATTCCCAAATTCATCTCTAAGATTACCCAAATTAGATACTTTGAACGCAGGATGTTTCTTAATCGGTTGCCAAATCTCTTCCTCTTCTTCCTTTTCCTCTTCCTCTATCTTTTCCTCCTTCCCCTCCGCTCCAGTTACTATCGACGACAATGACGATGACGAACCAGAAACAGGAACAACAACTGCTTCTGGCAGAGTCGCGGCAACGGTCGGTGTGCTATTATTAAGATAATTATAAATACTCACCTGCGTGGTGGTTGCAGAAAAATTAAACGAAGACATGTCTGTATGTTGGAAGGGAAAATGAAAAATGGCAAACCTGTTCGGTCTATTCTTTTTAATTCAGACCATTATCATCAATCCAATGCGTACGATTTAACGGATCAGTCAAGAAATGTGAGGGATGATGAAGATGAGCGTTATAGGGTTTTTTATTTCTATGGTTAGTACGCATGTTTGGTTCTCCAGTCTTGTCTAAGAGGAAAATCAAACTATTCCGCCTGTCTTTATTCCTGATCCTTTTTAATTTTCCCTTTATCCTGATCCAACTTCTGGATCTACCTTTTCACCAATCGATTTTCTTCCTTCTTTCAATCTCTTGATTTCTGCTTTATCCGCTGCTCTTTCTCTATTCATTTGTTCGTTTCGTCCCATTAAATCTTTGACATCTTCTTTAAGTTTATTGATATCTTCTCTCATTTGATTGAGTTTATAGGTTTGATCACTAATTGTAGCAACCAAAGTAGGTTCCCAATAGGCATTCATTGATTTAAACTGAGTCATTTCGCACACAACAGCAAACAAACAACGGATGATTAGAATAGATATTTACATCGTTGAGATCTTTTAATCTTTCTTTAAGTGAGAGAGCGACCGAATGGAATGGAAAGGAGAGGCTAGATGGAAATATATATTCATGGGATTCATTAATTCTTCTTGTAATACGAGATACTCGATCGCCAGCAATTTTCATCTTCAATACTATACTAACATCACCTTGCGCATCAGGATCTGTACACCAACGATCCAAGATATCACCAATTCCACGAATTAGTTCTTCATCGAGAATGGCATTTTTAGAGCTGGAATGAATCTTAAATCCTAAGAAAAGAATTCTATCCTGTTTGTTCTCTTCCGTCGTCATAACTCTGTGAGACAATAATCATGGCGGTCCAGTCGCGTGACCGGGCTAGCCAGTCAGGTGACCAAAATGAAATATTAAATACGTTGTTTGATATCTATGTATGGGTCTAGGAATACGGAGTCGAGATTCTTACGATTGATTTAATTTTTGTATATCAACATGATCAAAATCACTAGGATCGTCAGGGAAAGGGGAATCCATACATCAAGATTAATAGATTCTTTTTCTTTCTTTTTCTTCGTAGGAGCAACTGTAAGTCCGTGTTCTAGTGCAATTCTATATCCACCTGCGGTTGTTGGATAAACTGCAGGATCGTCGATAATAGATTGATACTCTTCTCTTTTCTCTGGCGATAAAATAGGAGAAGAAGATTCGTTCATTCTCCATATTCCAAAACCAGAAATGAATCAAATTAGTAAAGACGTTTTAATAAATAATCTATTACCATATTTACAAAAAGAAACAAGTGATGAACGAATGAATCGATGGGTATTACAATTTGTTAAATGGTATAGTAAAAATAAGAACAAACGAATTGAGGAATTAGATGAATATGCTTCTTTTTCTACTGGTACTCTTCGAGGTGAGAATTCAGTAAATTATAACTGGAAGATATTTGCTGTTTATACGGCAGATGAAATGATGCCTTTTGATGTTTATCGAAAACTATTTACAGACGGATCAGATATAGATGTTTTATTATCGGGTTATCGACATATCTATGAAGCACGAGAATTATTAGCTATAGCAAGAAAAAAGAATAAAGAAGAGGGAAAGGAAGAAAAGGAGGAACAAATTGATTCAAATAAACGACAACGAGTAGAGGAATTCACTTGGCCAGAGTCAAATAGCCTATTAGAATAGACACTTCTATCAATTACAACGCGTTAGCAAGTCTTGCCAACACGTCTCCATGACAAGGCGCAGGTTTACACCAACAACCGAGAACTTTGCCTTTCAATTCATGTAAATCGTTCATGAGAGCAGGATGTGCTAATAAGTATTCTTCAAAACGAGCAATAGCTAATGCGACTGAACCATTACATGATTTGATACTGAATGGATTATGCCATTTACTTTGAGAAAGATGCCATCCACCTTGATTACATGCGCGTCCAATATAAATATCACAATCTTGAACAATGGTATTGTTCTGTCTCTTGATCCTCACGACAGTCGTCTTCGATTGTACAGAAGAAGCAGACATTCTATATCAGAGAGAATGAAAATTGAATTGATAGACAAGGAAGATTTTTATTCGCCTACACAAACTTATTTGATCTTTAAATATTTTTTATTCGATACGAATAGGTACAACTTTCCATCTTAGCTCAGGTGACATATAATGCTGAACTGGTTGATATTCTTTCAGCAAGAATGCGACGATATCAAGGGTTTGATATTCCTTTTTTAATCGAAATTGACGTGATACCCGAATCCATACATCACATCTCTCCCTGTCTTCCTCATTCACATACCTGTCTTCGTTTACATGGATCGAGCTAGAGATTTCGAGACTGTCCTCAAAACGGTGATTATGAAGAGGTTTGTGTGAATGACATATCAAATCACTATCCTTCTTTCGCTCTTTTGTTTCCATAACATATTGACCATAGTTGCCCGAGTAGACACGATTAATTCTGGTAACAAGATCGTCAAGGATACATTGATATGCCATTCGTTCTATCTTGAAGAGTCTAGAAATCAGAACATCATATTGGTGTACAACAGCATGAAAAAGCACCGGCGGCTTGGGCAACAGATGCTTGCTCTTCGATTTATATTGAAATATTATAAACAAGTCATTTACTGTTACCAGGTCTTCATTGGATAGAAACCCGTAAACATAAGTCCAGAGTGAAACAGACAGCATGATAGGAAATGAAAAAAGAAGAAATACTCAAATTCCAAATTCCTTGAGACACGATCAAATGTTTGTTCATCCACTGTTTAAGTTATTAAGTACTGAAATAAAGAATTGTTGGCGAGAGAGAATTACAGATGAGGATATGAATAAATGGATTGAACAACAACGTCTAGATTTAGAAAATAAAATTAATTTTACCAAACAATTGGTTAAATTACATAATGAAATTGTGGTCGATTTTCCTTCAGGTGATCTTGGCCGTGTTTTAAATGATCACACTTGTGTGAGTTGGGAAGCTGCACACGAGGCTGGAAATCCTACTGAACCAAATAGTCCTTTTCAGGAGAGTTTTCTCTGTTATATCCGATATAATGGCAAAAGTTTATTCGTTCAAAAAACAGTAATATTTTCTATTGAACCTCGTATAGAATATAAAATAGAAGCATATGAATTGGCTTATGGTCCTTTTTATGGATGGCATATACAATTTAATCAAACATTTGGTCATTTACCTAATTTTCAAGGTAAACAACAATTAGCTAGAGGGAGAGAAAATGATACAGAGATTTCTGGAATTGTTGTTAGAAATCAAATGACACATACTATTTTAAAGTTTTTACAAATGGAAGGAGATGAATTTGATCATCATTTACGACATGTTGGCCCTGAAAGCTATCGTTTAGGCTTAATTTTGTGTTTGTACACGATTAGTGAATAAACTCACCAATTGACTCTAGATTTGACAGCAATTGAATAATAAATCCTCCTTTTTTAAAATCTGCAAATTCGCTAAGGAGAATTGTATTCAATGTGAACGAATGATTCAAAGAAGCCAGCTCGCCTGTATTTAAATTGACCGCGATCGGAATTTGATTTGGATATTTCTTCTTTAGAAACCGAATTAAAGTTTCACCTGTACCTGAATCTTCCACAAAATATCGTTTTGTCGCCATGGAAGAAGGAAGAGGAAACGAATTCCAAGAAATGAATCGATTTGAATTTTCAATCACTAATATTTCAATAAAACTAATGAATTCATTACCAATGACTAGAGACGAAGAGGAAGGATCTTGACGACTACCACGACACGGATGACGATATTGGACGACTCTGAGATTCAGTTTTTGGTCACATTTGAAGATGCGATAAGGAATCATACCCAGAAATCGAATAGGAGAAAGTTCCCATCGGATGATCAGAGGAAATTTCTGATCATCAGTCAATGTGGGATAGATTCGAGAAACAGGATGAGATGCAAGAAGAGGAGGAAGAGGAGAAGAGGAAGAAGCAGGGAGCCAAGTAGTTGGATCGAGTCCACACTGTTGAAAATGTTCTTCATTAGATCCATTAAAATTCTTTTGACATACAGGACATTTGAAACAATTAGTTCGTTGATAAATATTCTTCAATGTCGATAAGGCGTAAAAATCATCGGAAAGTAATGAGAGCTCATGCAAGCCACTATTCAAATGCTCTCTTAATAATCCCTTGAACCTGACTTGACAAATCTGACAATATAATCCGCTATCTCGTTCACCCATTCCCAGCCAAGGCACAGCGCGAGTGGGTCACATGACAGCCATCGCTTTGGGATCGGCTGACGCTCTGCTGAACTCGCTGCCTGACTCGCTGCCGGACTCGCTGCAAGCGAGTCTGAGTCGGAGTCCGATGAGTAGTAGATCGACTAAGTACCGATGTAATATTTGTGGAATTGATTCAAATGAGACTCCAGAAATTCATGAATCCACTGGTCAACACAAATTACACTCTATGGGATTAATTACACCTAGTATGGATAAGAAAAAATATTGGGATGAAGTGAAAAAGATATGTCGGACAACTCGTTGGTATCGTTGTCCAGTCTGTACTATGGTGTCAAAAGAGAGTCGAGCCGAACATTTCAAGGATTGTGGATTAAGTGCGATTACTTGGGAGATTGATCAGCGACGATTGAAGAAGATTAAGAATGTAGAAAATCAAATGGAAGTCAAGAAGAGGAAGAAAAATCCAAAAGATGAAGTCGAAGAAGAAGAGGAAGAAGAAGAAGAATTGGTACCAACAGAAATTGAATTAAGTAGTAGTAGTGATGAAGATATGAAAACTCCAGATAAAAGGCGCAATCGCGAGTCTATTTCTTCTTCTGCTACCGCCGCGGCTGCTGCTCCTCCTCCTGCTGTGAAGAAATCCAAAACCGTAATCGGATATAATAACCCGAATCAAGATATTACTCCACAGCAGGCTGAATTAATCGCTGAATATGAAAATAAGAAGAATGATGGAATTATGGTTCCACGTATTGATTTTGAATTAGAAGTACTTCATTCTTATATTCCAATGATTCATATTTATGATCAAGAATTTCAATTAAAAACAATTAGTTTTACACCAAGACCAATGGTTGTCTCTGATTCTACTCGTACAGTCATTCGATCAAAAAATTTAGTTTATATCGAGATATTAATTATTACAGGAACAAGTGAACATATACCAGTGGATTGGGATGGCTCCTTAGCCAGTAAAACTGGTAAATATCGAGTTGAAATTGTTGATTCAAGTTTTACTGGTATCGCTTTAGCGGGCCTTATAGTGAAGAACAAAACAGAAATTCCTATCATCATTAATATCAACGAGGAGACGATGATGTCATTGCATTCGTCATTTACATTGTCTGAATTAGGATTTGGTAGTCAATCTGGTATTTATATTCAAATTCTTCCTGTTGGTTTTACTCCGTCCTCTGCTAATTCTATTTTTCAAGCCACTACCACGACACCAGTTCGGGCTAGCTAGCTAGCCCGAACTGGCTTGCCGTTTTATTCTAGTTGTAATTTCATCAGAAGGAATACATAGACGATAATGAGGACGAGAAGAAGAAATAGAATCAGCAGTGACCATGCCATGAGCATCGACATTAAATATTTCACATTCAATGTCTGAAGTACTATAGGAGGTAGAAACCAATATTTTTTCGCCGATATAGAACGGACCATCTATACTTGGTCTTTTTATGTCATTTTTAGACTCTTCGAAACTCAACGTCCGTATACGCAAAGGATCAGTATTAGGAGGAAAACTCGGTCCTGTATACGCCCAAGAAATCCGATTTCCGATTGTATCTGTAATGAAAGCTTTATACCATTGATTAGATCTTCGATATTTAATTAAGACGGTATCTCCTCTTTTAAAGGAATGTTCAGTTTCTTTTTTTTCTTCTAATCTTTGTCTTTTCAGTGATTGAATTTCAACTTCGTGTTCTTCTACTTTCCTCAATAATTTATCAAAATGCTCTTTCGTGAATTCAGATTCGTGTTCTTTCATTTCCTTTCGCCGACATGAATAAGAGCAATATTTACAGGGAATCACTCCATATTCGCATATACCCAGATGTTCGTCTATCTTTCGGATGTCAATAAAGTGTCTTGATTCGTCGTCTACATTGGGACAAACTCCAAAATTCGCACATTTCGAGAAATAATTTTGATGATCTCTAAGATTTTTATACGGCATAATTTCATGGCATATGTCACATTCAATCAATCGTTGTTCACATTCTTCCTTGTCGTGTTTGGTTTTATTTAGGTATAAAATAGATTGTTGACAGGCAGAGCATTGAATAACTCGATATTGACACTTCAAAGTAATATGCTGGGGAAAATCAGCGGTTACTATCTTTTCTTCGCATCCTAAATTAATACAATCCATCAATTTTCTCTGTTTACATTCCTGATCCAGATGTTGAATAATTCGATTTTCGTCTTTACCGATAATTAATCCCTCGATTCCACATTCGTTGGGGCATTTTATTTTTAACCCGCGTATTTCTTTATTAGCAAATAAAGAGATTTGAATCTCATCTTCTTTGAATGTTTGACGACATTCTGGGCATTTTTTATCATTTGCCTGCAACAGACAATACAGACAATAAATATGTTCGCATGGCAATTCAGTTGGTCCACGCCAAACAGATAAACAGATTCCACATTTATACTTGTCCACAGGTTCAAGAAACCAATCAGGATCATATCCATTCCGTTCAACTGATCGAAGAAAAGCCAAAGAATCCATGATTTTTTGCGAAGCAAAAAATCAGAAGTCGGAATGAGTTGTGAATTAAAAGATGAAAAAGATTCTTTTATATATGGTTTCTACAGAAAAGTTTTAAATTCTGATGTGAAGGTTAATCTACTCTTTCCTTTCTTTCGTTCTGCTTAGGATCAAATGCTTCTATCACGCTTTGAATATTCTTTAATAGATCTATCCTTCCCTCTTTCATTAAGATATTGATATTGTTAAGAATAGAATCTCTAAGTTGTTCTGATGGATCGGGATGATTTTTCATCCAATCCATATTCATTCGACCAATACAATAATCACAATGATGCAGAGGATTATAATTCAAAACAATTCGAGGAGAATTACAATAACATATATACTGTGATGTAGACGACATTTTTCTTTCGTTTGTGGAATTAAGATTGCTATAGAGTTTATTGGTTGATGTGGGCTCCAGAATGGTTTCGAAGAATGACAACAGGAATATCAAAATGGGAATCTATTAATCTTTTTAATTATCTTGATATCTTAGTTGATGATAATAATGAATTGAAGGTGGAATATCGAAACAAATTCAATTGTGAACACTGTAATGAATATAGAGGCAGAGTATTTCAATGGAGATCGGGAGGAGGTATATGGGTTTTAGGTTGTCCTAGATGTCGAAAAATCTATAGATGGATCTAAAATCCCAATTCTACACACCAGGGGCTCAGCGGTCACGCGACTGGGCCGAGTTCCGTGAGTTCCGTTTATAATCTTTACGAAACTTTCGGCCCAAATTTCCGGCCAAGTTCCGTGAGTTCCGTTTCCGGCCCGAGTTCCGTTTTCGAGGTTTGGTCGACCAACGTCGAGGTCGACCTTGAACCTTGAAAACGGAACTCGGGCCGGAAACGGAACTTACGGAACTTGGCCGGAATTTTGGACCGTTACGTAGCTAAAAGATATAAACGGAACTCACGGAACTCGGCCCAGTCACGTGCCTCTGGGTTGCCCAGACTATACTTCGAGCCCCTGGTGTAGACGTTTCTATGAAGAAAGAAAAAACAACCTACAAACTAGAGTAAAATTTCCTCGACTGGATGAAATTCACTCTGGTTGTTCGGTGCAAAATCTAATAATCGACTAGTAAATTTCTGTTGTTGTTTTTCGTCCATCAATTTTCCACCGGTTTTTGAGCGCTTCGAGGTCCGAAGGACCTCTTCTTCCTTCTCTTCGTCTCGTGTTCGCTTCGATTTTGTTGTTGCAGGACCTTCCATCCAATCTAGCATCGGCTGAATAGAAAATAATCCTTTCCATTCCTGTAATAAAACTTTATTCCTATCATATAATTTAATATTCCAAGTTGCATTATCACGTATAAATTGTGTTTCCCATGAATATTGATTGTCTCGTAGAAGGTCGAAGAATCTTAGATAATTTTCACGTTGATCAATATAACAACCTGGAAAATTGGTTTCTTCAATCCAAATCGCGATTTCTTTATCAAATCCCCATGAGTCATACGCTTTTGTATCCTTAATAGCCAAGTAGAAGGGTGAATTTTCCATACCAATTCGAGTGGCAATCGTTTTAAAAAATCTGGTTTCATCATAGAAATGATCATTCACATGTGTCTTTAATACAACTTCACAGACATCGCGGAATCCTTCGGTGACATGTAAGGGAAGAATAGACCAACGACGACGAATCAATGCTAATTTACCACTGACATCCAACCGCTGACTAGCCTTTTCCAAAATTTCATCTTTCGATTCATCAGAAGATACTATTTTTTGTAATTTTTCCTTAATCATTTGAGATGGAGCTCCTTGGATCGTCATTTCACTCATACCATTGATAATATTCTCTAAATGTTTATCCTTCATCTTGTCCAACAACGTATATTCACTCCCCATTTCAAATGTATTGACGCTCCAAAATATCTTCTCTACCAATTCAGTGAAGCTGAATTGAATTTTATGATAAACTTCAATAGATGATGTTTTGGGCTTATATTGTTTATAAACTTCTTGTACTGCTGGTGGAATAAAGAATTCAACTCGATTTCGAATATCATCCGGTTCCATACGATAATCTGTGATATGTCTGCCATTCCAAATAGCGAGACTGTTTGGTAATTCAATTGGTTTATCATTTGATTTAATTGGTTTGATTTCAATGACATCGCCAATTTTCAACCGAGAGAAAAATGATTTATCTGGATGACCAATCTGTATTAAGGACATCCATTCAGACTTAGGAGGAGGATTAGCAACCTTGACTGTAGAAGCTGCATAATCACCTGAACGTAGGAGCTCCAATAAGGGATCATTTGTATCGATAGGCGGAATAACGCGATTTTCATCCGAAGTCTTAGAATCCCTAGAGTTTAAGAGGTCTTTTATAAATGGATCATCTTCTTCTCGTTTTAGAAGCTCGACAAGATGAGGATCATTTAATAAAGGAGTCTGAGATTTCTGTTCTCGCATAGAGGGGCGAGAAATACCCAAAACAGCACCTTCAATGTCGGGATCAATTTGAGTAATTAGAATTTTCTTTGGAACAACACGTTTCTCCGAACCCTCCGAACCCTCGCGAAGCGAGGGTTCATCCAACAGATTCATTTCATACCCAAAGGCAAATAATTCGGGATTTGATACAATCAAATAGAATAAATACCAACGATTTAAATAGAACAATCGATTGAATAAAGAATGATTGATATTGTCTCCTAGATACTCTAATTCCCAAGGTAAAGTTTTTTTCTGTAATATCGTTGACTGTTCAAATAATCGACGATATCTGAGCAGAAACCGCCGAATAAACGATTGATTATGGGATTTACTATATTTTGGTATAAATTCATGTAATTGTGGTGTCAGAAGAATATTATCTTCCATTAATACGTAAGTTAATAAACGTAATTTTAAATAATGATCTTGATCTGGTGGATAAAAATATTGTTTTTGTAAAAATGTCAAATCATCCATTCTCGTAAATATTGCAGGTAATTGATTTGTCCATTTCCATTGCTCGTTTACTCTAGTAAGATTGATTAATTTTCCAAATTGAAATAGACGATGAAATAATATAATATCTTCTTCGCTAACCTTATCAATACCTTCTAAATTCACTAAACTACTCAGAAATTGTAATAACAACGTATACATAATTCGGGAAAAACTTTCTTGTACTACTCGTTCATTTACTATATAATCGCCTGATACATTTGACGGTCGCAATGGATCCATTTCCGGGTTCTCTGTCCATAAATCAATTTTTGCAATTAATTCTCTTCCTAATCTTACACGAAGCCAGGAATTTTGTCTAAATTGTCGTAATCTAGGCAAAAGTATCGCATCTTCAAATTGTTTCATTCTCATTGTTTTAGCGTATTTATTATTGATCAAAGGACCCGTTAACATCCCGTACGTTTTCATAGAATGAGTGATAAGTAAATCAGATATACAAATACTATCTAATAATGAGAGTTGATCAGTATGTGATAATTGTTGAAATTCTTTACTTAATTTCGATTCATTATCCATTGCATTTTGAATTTTTTTAAATCCAGTTAAAAGAGGAAGATTTCCATTCAATCGGATAAACTGTAACACCTGCTGAATTTGTTTGACTGTAGTATCCATCGCTTGTTTTTTCAACTTAGGGTTATCTCTCATACGTTGATTCCAAATCATGTATTTAAAATATAAGCTTTTGTTGTCATATTCTTCTTCATCAGAGGAGGATTCATATTCCTCTGTTTCTTCTTCTTCTTCGTCTTCTTCGTCCCAAACAATTCGAGGAATATCCACCCCATAAAGAATTTCATTTGGATGATCAAGACGATAACAAGTGTTAAGAATTGCTTCCAACCTATTCTTAGGAATATAATGAAACTGGCCGAACATAACATCTCTTTCAATTTCAGTCCAACCATGTTGTATTACATCTGAAGTAAGTCCGTTTAGTGTCAACGCCTGAGAGAAATGAGAATGATCGTCTGTCTTATTCCAATATTCTTTCAAATAACATAATAGACACCATAAATAACAATCTTCTGTCACTTCCTGTAATTCAAAATTGCGATACAATCTTGTTAATCTCGTTCGAATTTCTGCATCGGAAAGAGTAGTATTTGTATCACCTAACCAGGCTTGATAATTTGGAAACTCTCGATATATATCCTTGAATCCTGGGGCTTTAATATAAACATTAATAATGGCATCATGAGCTTCATCGCGTTTTTTTTCTTCATCAACGACTGATTCAGCTCGTTCTAAGTTTTCAGGCTGTTCTATTATCTCTGTTTTCGCCTCAGATAGATTCCGAGTCAGGCCAGGGGCATCGGGCGGAGGGAGAGGGACTTCAGGAGGAAGCTTTGGCGATCCAAGATACCCAGGAATTCTAGCGGCTGTTTTATCGCATTCATTCAAGAATTCCCGTCTTTCTTTATCATAAGTCCGCTGTCGAAGAGTTGAGAGGGGAGGAAAGTATGGAGTGCCTATGACCATGTCAATAATAGTACCATATGAATGAATTAAAAACATTTCATATTTCGCTTGTAGATCCGTAGCTATTTTATATACCTCTTGATTTGGACTATTTCGATACCAATTAATAAATGACGTTCTAATATCATTCAAATTATCCCTATTCATAAAATTGTCATTATTCATATGCACCAGTGCTTCTTTCCGAAACTCTTTATCAATTAAATAATGATCAAAAATAAAATTGATTGTTGAAATATTATAAACTTCCTGAGGACTTTGAAGCTTCTCTTCATCATTACTCTTCTTTTCTTCACGCTCTTTGATTTCAGACAGAGGAGGCATTTCCCGCGGTCACGCGACCAGACACGTGAGATGGTGTCCCGGGTTGTGTTGGAAGATATCTTTTGGATTGTGTTTGAAGATGATCAACCAAAAGATCGAAAAGAAATCTTTGAACAAATGTTGATTGTTCCAATCAAATCAATTGATGTCATATGGTATTGGATTTTAATATGTCAATATCTAATGAATCATCGAGACAATCAGAAGATGTTGCAGAGGCTACCTAGATGGACATTCAAGTGTCCAGGAAAGAAATTGACGTCTGAATATCAAATTTTCCTATTTCATATTGTTGAGGAATTTATCCGACAACGTGTTTTCTTTCTTCTCAATAATGTGTTGTATCCATTTTCCTATGACAAAACAAATACAAAGAATCTACTTCAAATACTAACAGAAAACAATAAATTAATCAAGATTTGTTATTATCTGCTTGAATATTTTAAACCTATTATTGAAGATTTTGTACCCACCCGATTTAAATCAACTATTCTTCAGTCATTGCACGAACTATATTATTTGTTGCGGGCTATTAATTGTTGGTGTGTTATTCCGTCTCTGAAGCGATCACAAGATCGCTTCAAATTCCTTTGTGCTGGTTCTTATTTCTTGACATCGAATAAATTACTTGAAAAATCAGAAGAAATTCAATGTCTATTCTCTTCCATCGAAATACAAATTATCGAGATCCAATTCAACTCAACTACGTTGAGTTGGAACGAAAAGTTCCAACTTCACGAATTCTTAAAACAAAACTTTAATAAACATAAATCATTCATTACGAAGGAAGAAAAAGATAAAATTGAAACATTACATTCTAATAATGAAAAATACAATGATGATAAAGCAATAGATATATTAAAAAATAAAATAAAACCATTACGTCCATTCATTGATTCTTTTCAAAATATTAACAAGTTAGGTGGTTCATCTCCCATCACAATTCAATTTCCATTTCGTCCACGATCACTTTAACACCAAGAATGCAAAACATCTTTAATCCTATTTCTCATGCCAAGATGACTGTACCTTTGTCAACTAAACCTTCGACAGCCGTAACTCCGACCCCAGCCCCTACCCCGAAAGTCCCCATAACTCCATCTAAACCATTATTACCTGTTGCATCAACTTTAACCAAAGCAGTTGTGCCTACCCCAACTCCAACTCCACCTCCTGCTAAACCCGCATCAGGAAGCGCCAATGTTGCCAGCCCCGCTGGCAACATTGGCGCTGGAAACATTGGTGATCGTTTAGCTGTTATAGAGAAAGCGCAAGGAATGCTTATGGATATATTAACTAAAGAAAAACGATTCAAAGAAGAAATGTATGAGCGAGAATTAAAATTATTAAAGACGCGTGAAGAAGCAGAAGTAAAAGTATTAAAGGTATTAAATCAACGACTGGTAAAAGAAGAAGAATATATTACTTTATTAACGGAAAGAATACAAACAGAAACGACAGCTGCAGCAGTTGCTGTTGCAACTACTACTACTACGCCTAAGAAAAGAGCAGGAAGACCACCTAGTGGTGGTGGTGGTGGTCGTGGAAGAAAAAAGAATAAAGTAACAGATAGTGATGATGAAGAAGAACAACAACAAGAAGTTGATGAAGAACCGGTCAAACCCAAACGAGGTAGAAAAAATCATACGGCTCCTGCGGCGACA
>Ga0134126_10001806_pt1 | contig 27123 bp, 53 predicted proteins | sample KB31752_FD_96881 | JGI IMG/M metagenome (GOLD analysis project Ga0134126, IMG submission 96881) | Terrestrial soil microbial communities with excess Nitrogen fertilizer from Kellogg Biological Station, Michigan, USA - KB3-175-2 | ecosystem: Environmental > Terrestrial > Soil > Unclassified ... | reverse complement strand
GTTCCTGACCCGCGGGGGTCCGATCCAGTCATATTCTTTTCCCGTTCACCACTCACTGGTGCTCGCTGCCAGGCAATTTGGGACAACTGGGATTGGACATACGAAGAAGCACAAAGGCGCGCCTAATGGCTAAGGAAGATATTGAAGCTAGCGTCTGGGAGCGGAATCCCTGGGCTGGCGAAGACCTGACGGTGAAGAAAATCGACCAGGCTCTCGGGTTCCTGGATGCCCGTTGGGACGACATTCTGATGGCGACCGCTCCATACAATGTTGTGGAGAAGCGGCACGTTGTTGGTTCTTCTTTTTTGTGCGTTGGTACCGTCAAGAAGGCATTTAGCATGGCACGAAGGGAGGCACAACATGGGACAGAGCACTGATGCGCTGTTGGTCTACGGTTATATGTGGCACGACAGCGACGACGCGGACTTTTTTGGTGACGATTACGAACCTGGCGACTGGATCAACTGGGTTGCTGACCGGGAAGGCGTTGCGCACGTTGACTATTCGGACTACCCCGATGACTTTAGGATGGACAACGAAGAGCGCCGGAGGCTCCAACGGGAGTGGAGTGAGGCCCATAAGCAAGAGCTAAAGGCTTTCCATGACGCTATTGCAGAGATAAGTCAGCGCTACGGCGGCGTCACCATCGACTCCCACTGCTCCTGTGAGTACCCCATGCCTTACGTCCACTACCAGCCGTGGGAACTGCGGGCCTGGCGCGGTAGCCCAAAGGCCATCCCCAGAGACTTCAATCCAGTTGGAGAGCACGGAGTTGATGTTCTTCTCAACCGTTTCATGGAAGAGCTAGGAATCCAGTACCCTGACGGCCAGGACAGCCCTCAGTGGTGGATGGCGAGCATGTGGTGTTAGCGAACGAAGAATGGCGGAGGGACCCAGAGAGGCTGGCCGCTGCGACCCAATGGTATGAAGAGCAGATCAATAAGCTAGAGCGCATCCATCGACTCTTAGCTGAAGCAGAAGACTTATCCTTCGACTGGTACTGGACAACGGATGGAGGTTTCGGCGAATATCTGAAAAGAGTCCGGGGCCATGTTCTTTCGGCCCGGTACGATATGCGCGCTTGGATCGACCGCGGCCACGAAACGCTAGCAAAATCCAACGAGGAAACAGCCTACTTTGGCAACATGGCTGCCTTTGGTTGGGATAAAAGGGAAAGGACAGTAGATGAATAAGAAACAGTGGGATTATCTGATTAGTGCAATCGTCGGTGTGGTCCTGACAGCTGGATCATACCTCATCGGTGCGGTGTTTGGATGGGACGCCGGGAACACCAACTGGCTAGAAATCTTTGCTGTGTGGACGAGCTACAGCTGCACCTACCTCTGCGTGGTAGAGCGCCGCTGGAACTACCCACTCGGAGCTATTTCATCTGTAGCCTATGCGCTGCTCTTCTTTCAGACGCACCTGTACTCTAGTGCTATCTTGAACCTGTACCTGGTACCAGCGCTGGTGTACGGCTGGTACAGGTGGAAGCCCGACGCGGCGAAGCGCCCTGTTACCTATGTTGCCTTGCAATGGCTACCCGTGTACCTTGCTGTGTCTGGTCTCGGCTACCTTGGTGCAGCGTTGTTGAATGGTGCGGCAGGTGGGGCAATGGCCTGGTCGGATGCATTGATCCTTAGCGGGTCCATCCTGGCACAGTTCCTCCTGGACAACAAGAAGCTGGAAAACTGGTTCGTTTGGTTTGTTGTTGATGTTATCGCTATCTGGGAATATTGGAGAACGGGACTGCAACTTGTCTCACTTCAGTACGTCCTTTTCCTGGCGAACACCATCTATGGTTACGTCATTTGGAAGCGCAGTATGGACGCGGAGCCGGTTGCCGCCTTGGCAGTAGCATGAAGTGGGAGATGAAGAAGACAAATCTGTTGTCTGAGGATGGCAAGCTGGTTGTCACGCTACCCAAGAAGGCTGTGCCCGTGAAGATCGACCCCAAAAGTGCCGGAGCATTCTACGGGTGGGTCTATTATCTGGTGCCGGTGGAGGACCCACTGGCAAAACTGGGAAGGGACAACTGGTAATGAGCCGCGCATGGATTTTGATGACGGCCATGCCGCCCACGACCGGCCATCTTGATCTTATCCATTTTGCTCAGTATCTTGCGGATGAAGTGACGGTAGTTCTGAGCACACAACCACACGAACCGATGACACAGGAGCGCTACGTGGCTCTGGTGCGGTCGGTTGACCCCACTGTCACCGTGCATTGGAATCGCGAAGCGATGGAGCAGGACCCCAAGGCCCCTGGATTCGATGAAATGTGGCGCAAGCTTCTCGTCTACCGTCACGGAGTAGAGCCGGATGACCTTATTGTGGCGAGCGAGCCATATGGAAAGTGGGTTGCTGAGGTCACGGGCGCTAAGTTCATGCCTTACGACATTGACAGGACGCTCAATCAGTCCAAAGGTCAGAACGTGCGCAACATGCCGTATATTCTGTTTGAGAATATCATTCCGGAGTTCCGCCGCTTTCTGCGCACTAGGGTCACCATCTTTGGTGCAGAGTCTACGGGGAAGACGACGCTTGCTTCTAAGCTGGCGCGTGCCTACGGCTGCAAGTGGTTGTTTGAATGGGCGCGCCCATATCTTGAGAACACCGTGAATGAGATTACCGTCGATTCCATGAGCGACATTTGGCAGGGTCAAGCGGCACTGCAAATGCACGGCATCACACTAGGGAACAAGCCGCTGTTGCTCCAAGACACTGATCTGTACTCTACGATTGGTTATTGGGACCTGCCGCATTGGCGTGAACACTTGGGGCCGATCCCTGCTGGCCTGCGCTCCGATGCTGAGGCCATGAAGTCCGACCTTTATCTTATTACGCCAAGCAACATTCCATTTGAGCCTGATCCGCTCCGCTACGGCGGCAACGTGCGAGAGGCTAACGATGAGTATTGGATTGGCGTGTGTGAGACAAATGGACTGAACTATGCCGTCCTGCCGTCAAACGCTATCGACACGCGCATGAGGGCAGCTGACCGGCTGATCGAACCCATCGTGGCCCACAATCTTAACAAAATCTCTTACGACCGCGGTGGACTGTAATAACCTTACTGTGATAGGATAGATACATGGCACTTGATCCAAAATTTAAGGCGCGCTGGGTTGAAGCCCTGCGTAGCGGAGCGTTTGACCAGACCCAGGGGACGCTGAGAGATAATAATGGCTTCTGCTGCTTGGGAGTGGCGTGCAACATCATCGACCACAACCGCTGGGCGGAGGAAAACAAGTGGGGTGAGTTCTTCTATGAGTTCCCGACCGGTGAGAAGGCATCCGCCGACTGGTCTAAGGAATTCTGTGATTCCGTGGGACTTCCCTACAACACGATGGACCTGCTGACCCAAATGAACGACAACGGCAGCACCTTCGAAGCAATCGCTGACTTCATTGAGGACGAACTGTGAGCTATTCTGAGCGGTACGGTAATCTGTTCGAAGCAGAAGACCTTGACGCCATCGGTCACGGCGTCAATTGCCGGGGCGTGATGGGTGCTGGTATCGCAAGGGAGTTCGCTCTGCGCTGGCCCACGCTTAAGCGTGGCTATGTGACGATGGTTGAGGATGAACTTCTCTACCCAGGCGACTGCTGGGCGTGGAACCAGACGCCATCATACAAGATGATTTACAACCTTGCCTCTCAGGAGCGCCCTGGTCCGGACGCTAAACTGCGTTGGGTTGCTCAGTCGGTCGCCAAGATGCTTCAGCATGCAGAAGACAATGGCATTCAGCGTATCGGCCTTCCACAGATCGGCTGTGGCATTGGGGGCTTGGAGTGGGTAGAGGTCCGGATGATCCTGGAACTATTGGCTAACGAATCCTCCGTGGAACTGATAGTCTTCTCCCTGTGACCCTCCCTAACGCTGCTACCCTCGCCTACAGGTGGCGACTGGCCGAGATTGAAGACCCGGAGGCGGTGCTAATTCGCCTGGTGGAGCATCTAGTTGATGTCTCAGACGCGGCGGGGAGCAAAATCTACTCAGGAGAGAATTACGCTCACCGGAGTCCCATGACGGACTTCTGGAAGGGGATTTATCTGACGGCGAACGAGGCGCTGGATATAGCCCTTGACCGCTGTTGACCTACCTGCTATACTGGTAGTAGAAATAGAAAGGAGGCCCAAAAGTGGCAAGCATTCGTAGTGATCTGTACAAAGGCGCTCGCCTTCTGGGTAACGTCCAGAGCGTGAAGCGTGGCCCGACTGGGGTTGCAAAGCGATACGTGCGTCGGCGCGTCTACCGGAAGACGAACGGCTGGACGCAGACCGCTCTGCGTGCGTTCAAGCTGTGGTAGATAATCAGAAAGAAAACGAGGAAAAGTACCCCGGCCTGCTGCCCGAGGACTTGCAGCCGATGACGGACGAGCAGAAGGCATGGTTCGACGCCAATCGGCAGGCTGAACCCGAGGTCGAGCCGGACGAGTGCAGGGCGCTACCGCCTGGCAGCGGACGCTGCGCCTATGCCGGTGACGATGGCAAGAGCGCCTGCGGTGTCAAGTGCATCTACCGAGGGGAGCGCCGTGGCTGAGCATTTGGGTCCTAGTTTCTGTGAGGACGGCAAGCGGCACTACGAGGTCATTTCACCCGAGATGGTGGCGTACTACTCGATGGAACCGCCCGAACCGTTCCGCTGCTGGGGCATCTACCTTGCTGCCAACGCCGCCCAGGCGAAGGTTGAGGCGGTCAAGGACAAGGAGTTCTACGAGTGGGTCCGTGATGCCCGCGGCGACGGTGTGCCGCCGTTCAAGGGCCTTACCGCCAAGCGGACCCTCTGCGAGCACGGTCACTGTTGGGGCTGCGATGAGTGCCCGACCTGTGCCGCCGAGGACTACCAGGAATGGTTGAAGGAGGTCGCTGCCCATGCCGGATAATCGCGCTTACTCGTCCACTAATACTCCATTTGGTCCAGTCTATCCTAAGATCAACGGCATCTGGAAGCGCGACGAGAAGGGTGTTGTGCTTGTTGGAGACTGGTCGGTTCCTGAGTTCTCTTATCTATCTCAGCTTGATTGGGTATGGACGGAGAAGGTAGACGGAACGAACATCCGCCTGCACTCTGCTGGTCCAGGCGCTACAATAATGATTGGAGGTCGCACCGACAAGGCTCAGATTCCTCCCAAGCTTGTTACCAATATTAATCTGGGCGGTTGCATGGATGATGCTCGCTGGGAGAAGCTGCGCGACAAGGCGGGTGACGCTCCGATAACCGTGTATGGAGAAGGCTACGGTGCTGGTATCCAGAAGGGCGGCGGCAACTACCGCCCTGATCCTTGTTTCATTGTGTTCGATGTCAGGGTAGGCGACTTCTGGTTAGGCAGGAGCGACGTTGAGGACGTGGCATACAATCTTGGATTAGAGATCGTTCCTCTCGTTGGTCGCTTTCCTCCAAAGGTCGCTTGGTACAAGGTGTCGTGCGACGGGGAAGCTGTGTCTGCGTGGGATGGAGTGCAGATCGAAGGGTATGTAGGTCGTCCTGTCGTTGATCTCTTTGACCGTAAGGGCCATCGCATCACCATGAAGGTGAAAGTCAAGGATTGGCAGGACTATTACAAGAAGCGCCACGCATGAAGCGGGACTACATGGTTATGGTCGAACAGGCAGCTGAGGCGACCTGGCTACGCTGTCGCAGTTTGCCAGAGCGTAAAGCTAAGACTACTTGGCTTGATCTAACGGAGGCCGAGCGTGACGCCTGGCGGGATGGCGCTAAGGTTGCGTTTATCGCAGCGGGAGTTCCTGAACTCTTGTGTGAGTGGCAGGAGTATAATATGAACGACACGATAATAGAAAGGCTGGACCCAAATGGGAACCAAGGTGAAACTGACCAAGCCACAGGCTGGTTACAGGAAGGCTACGGACCCTAAGGTTGCCTGTCATACCTGCGTTAATCTTGTTCTGCATGGCGAACAGCCCGCCACCTGTACGAAGGTGCAGGGAGAAGTGGATAGGCAACACGTCTGTAACGAATGGCAAGGAAAGTCCGAGAAGTAGTTGACAAGAGTGTTGGGGGACTGCTAAAGTATAGGCGCTGGGTCGGAGACAGTCGTTTATCTTACCAATATCAAGTTAAAGACGGTTGTCAAGAACATATCCAGTCTTATTGAAAGGAAAAAGTAAAGTGGGCGACCCCCTAACTCATATTTCTACCCGTGCTACCTCCCAGCGTGAGCGCGTCCCAGGACGTACTGACCAGGTTGAGAACAGCGCGGGCGGCTTTGTCTTCGAAGTGCCCGAGATGCAGAAGGCCCTGCGCTTTCTGATCCTTGGCACCACAGGAGGAAGCTACTACGCTTCAGAGCAGAGTCTTACCAAGGCTTCTGCTAGCGAAATCCTGCGCCTAGCCAACGGCGCTGAGACTGGCCTTGCGCTGGTTGACCTGGTGCGCGACGTGTCCGTGTCTGGCCGCGCTCCGAAGCAGAATCCAACCCTATTTGCTCTTGCTGCGTGTGCGGCTTCTGAGCAGGAGAGCGTGCGTAAGGCCGCTCTTGCTGCTCTGCCAGCCGTGGCGCGCACTGGCACCATGCTCTTCATCTTTGCTCGCTACGTTGAGCAGTTCCGCGGGTGGGGCCGTGGCCTGCGCCGTGCTATTGGTGAGTGGTACACCAGTAAGCCAGTGGACAACGTGGCCTTCCAGGCGGTCAAGTATCGTCAGCGTGAGGGTTGGTCTCACCGCGACCTGCTGCGCCTGGCACACCCAAGCACCGACAATCCTGTCCGTGCCAACCTGTTCGACTGGATTGTAGGCCGTGACGCCGATTTGACTGACGTGCCCCGCATCGTTGAGGGCTTCCGTCTGGCTCAGGATGCGTCCCTTGCCAAGATTCCTCACCTGATCCGTGAGTACAACCTACCGTGGGAGGCCCTGCCTGACGAGGCCATGAACGAGCCTGCGGTGTGGGAGGCCCTGCTTCCTGATCTTGGCGTGACAGCGATGGTGCGCCAGCTTGGCCGTCTGTCCCGCATCGGGCTTATTAGCCCGCTGTCTGACGCTACGCGCCTGATCGTGGACCGTCTGACCGACGACGAGCAGATTCAGAAGAGCCGCATTCACCCGCTTGCCGTGGTGACCGGTCTCTATACATACCGCCAGGGTCACGGCATCAAGGGCAGTGGTAGCTGGACGCCTTCTCAGAACGTCGTGGACGCTTTGGACGACGCCTTCTATGCTGCGTTCGGTAACGTGACGCCTTCCAACAAGTCTACCCTGATTGCCATTGACATCAGCGGTTCCATGACGTGGGACTACATCGCTGGTTCTCCGCTGACTCCGCGTGACGCGGCAGCGGTGCTGGCTATGGTTACCGTCCGCACGGAGCCTAACTATGCTGTCATGTGCTTCTCTAGTGGTGAGAGCCGTGGGCACAGCCGTTGGGGTTGGGAGCCAGTGCTTAAGCCTGCTCCTATCTCCGCCAAGATGCGTCTGGACGATGTGATCCATAAGATCAACAGCCTTCCGGCTGGTGGTACTGACTGTGCGCTGCCCTTTGTGCAGGCTCTTGAGTCTGGCGCTAAGGTAGAAACGTTCGTCACCCTGACGGACAGCGAGACCTGGGCTGGCAACATCCAGCCGCACCAGGCACTAGAGCAGTACCGTCAGGCTAGTGGTATCGACGCCCGGAGCGTTGTGGTCGGCATGGTGTCGAACGGGTTCAGCATCGCTGACCCTAAGGACCCGCTGAGCATGGACGTGGTTGGCTTCGATACGGCTACGCCGGAACTGATCAGCAGCTTCAGCCGCGGCGACTTCTAAAGGTCATGGCTATCGCTCAGGCAGGTGATGTCTGGACGCCCGAGAAGCCTGATGTATGGACATTCACGTTCAGCACTGCGGCCTCTGACTTGGAAGCAAAGCTTATTGACATCCTTGTCCAAATGTGTGACGAGCCGCCGCACGGAATTGACTCTGCGGGCGTTCAGCGTGCAATACGATATCTCGTAGCGAGGTACGGCGCTTGATAAGAAGACGATGACCGTTGACATTATGTAGGAACAGGCGTATACTGTTACTATGTCAATCGAATCCGCGATCTCACAAGAACTAGAAATAACCGACATCGCAGACCTTTTCTTGATCGGTTATGCTCTTCCCACCCGCGAGGCTTATCACAGAGACCTTGCAGACTGGTTCAACTTCTGTCAGGCAGCAGGCATACACCCTCAGAATGCCACCAGACCCCTCTGTGATGCGTTCTCCCGTCTTCTGAGCGAGCAGAGAGGGCTTTCTGCCTCCACCGTGGCGCGACGGCTCTCAGCGCTTTCTAGCTTCTACAAGTTTATGGTCGATGAGGGATATGTTACCGATAACCCGGTGTCTTCAACCCGGCGTCCGAAGGTCGGAGCCGATTCGTCCAGCACGGGCCTCACCGAAGAGCAGGTGACTAACCTTATCTTGGCTGCCAAAGCCCACGGTCCCCGTGCCTACGCCCTTGTGATGCTCTTGGCGCACAATGGATTGCGTATTTCGGAGGCCCTGAACGCAAATATGAACGATTTGGGCAGTGAGAGGGGCTATCACACGCTTAAAATCGTCAGGAAAGGAGGAAAAGTTGCCACAATACCACTTAGGGAGGACGTATACGCCGCGATTATTGCCCAAGCGGCTTTCGCAGTTGGCACAGTACACCCGATCTTCTCTACCAGAACCGGTGGACGTTTCCATAGAGCCGATGCCTGGAAATTGGTCAGGCTACTCGGAGGCGGATCAGGCTGTCATCCTCACCTACTACGGCATGCTTTCGTCACCATCAGCCTTGATAACGGTGCTGCGCTACATCATGTGCAAGATGCCGTGGGACACGCTAATCCAAGCACAACGCAAAGATACAACCGGGCCAGAGATAACTTTGACAAGAACCCCACCCACCTGCTAAACTTTACCCCGAAATGATAACCTTAAAGGACCTTTTTCAGCCAACAGCGCTGGTGCAGAACGTCGAAAATGGCTACGTGCGCCAGCAGAATCACCCGGAGTTCCCGGAGTTGGCGATCTACAACTACACACCGGCTGCGGTGTATGAAAACGTTTGGAATGAAGTGACGCGCCAGTGCCGCGGACTGATCGTGGACTGGTCGGTCACTGGTGGTAAGGTTGTTGCGCGTCCGTTCCAGAAGTTCTGGTCGGCAGAGCAGCTGGAAGGCCGTCCTGATCTTGGAGTGGTTCCGGAGGGGGAACCATTTCATGTGTTCGACAAGGCGGATGGATCACTTGGTATCGCCTACTGGCGTCCTGACGGCTGCTGGGCCTTGGCGACCCGCGGTTCGTTCACGTCTGACCAGGCAGTGCTGGGCACAAAGCTGTTGCAGTCCAACGACGACATTGTAATGACGCTAGAGGCCAACCATGTGCATTTTATTGAGTTCACGCCACTCTTCGAAATAGTTGGTCCATCTAACCGGATCGTTCTGGAATATGAAGAAGATGCGCTCTTGTATCTCGGATCGGTGCATATCCAGACCGGTACCTACGTTCCTCCCGCTGAGTATAACCTGGGCGGGTGGAAGTCGGTTGCAGAGTACGACCCTGACTATTACCACACAGAATCAAGTGAGAACAAGGAAGGCTTTGTTCTCTGGTGGCCGCACAACGGCTTCCAGCTGAAGGTGAAACACGAAGAGTACAAGCGGCTGCACGCTATCGTGACGATGGCAAACACTAAGACGGTGTGGCGCGCCTTGGCAGAAGGCCAGCAGTCGGAGTTGATGGACCTGCCGGACGAGTTTCTGCCCCCGGTTAAAAAGCTGGTAGCTGATTTTGAACGCAAGTTCAATGCAATCGTGGTGGACGCTAAGTGCGCGCTAGCGGAGGCACACGCTTACCCACAGCGTCGGGATCAGGCGAATTTCCTAAACAATCACTGCAACTCAATCATCGCTTCTGTCGTCTTCCGCATGCTAGACGGCAAGCCCTACGAACAGATCATTTGGAAGTACCTAGAGCCAGTACGTGCTGAGCCTATCTGGGGGAATGAGGAAGAAGAATGACAGTAGCATCCATCACCGCTGAGCAGCTGGACGACCAGCGGGCCTGGTCCATGCGGACCTTTGGCCCTGGGCCGCGCCTTGACGGAGTGCTTGACCATATCCGCAAGGAGCTGGACGAGATTGAAGAGCATCCAGACGACGTGTTCGAATGGGCTGACCTGTTGCTGCTGGCATTCGACGGCGCTTTCCGGGCGGGACATTCCAATGAGACTGTCATTGACGCCTTTCACGCCAAGCACGCTATCAATGAGGCGCGGGAGTGGCCGGATTGGCGCACGGTGGATACTGGCAGAGCTATTGAGCATGTGCGCAACTAAGTCGTACTACATCGGCTGGACAGAGATCAACCGACAGGGGGAGAACATGGGGCCTTGGAATGACCGGGGCACCGTGGGAGAGATCAAGATTCCAGAAGATGCAGTTATTTTCAATGTTAATGGTGGATACGTTTGGTGGTATCAGGAGGTATAGGTGAACTGGTGGCAGATTGCTCTAACGGTATACGGCTCAGTAGCCGTTGCCTACACGTTGCGCTTGGCGCAGCTGTATTTCAGGTTCTTTGAGGGGGACACGCGTAACGGCACGATCATTGTGGAAGCCATCGTCGGTGGTGTCAAGTGGCCGTGGAGTGTGGTGTGGAGCGGTGTCAAGGAGACCGTCATGGCTCTGCTCCCACCTAAGGTGGAACAGCCGGTCGTGGTTGCTCAACCACCGGGTAATCCCGGCCCAGAGGGCACGCTTCCGATGCCCGCGTTCGTCATGCCCGCTCCGGCAGCCGGTGGCAGGGTTGGCGGTGTCGTGATCGGGGACGGAGACCAGCAGTGAGCATAGTGGTGGAAGGGGACACTGGCGTTTGCTACGTCGCTGGGCCAATGTCCGGAATCGACAATTTCAATTATGACGCCTTTCATCACGCTTCACGCGTTCTCCGGACAGAAGGGTGGCGCGTGATTAGTCCAGCCGAGATTGACGAGGCGCGTGGGATCATTCCGCACGACCCAGACACGCATGCCACCTATGAAGAGAACATGCACATTGATCTCCATATCATCACTCACCCAGAGACCGACGCCATCGTGCTCCTTGATGGTTGGGAGACCAGTCCCGGCACGCACATGGAGTTGCAAACGGCGATCTGGACAGGCCGGAAAGTCTATCTCTTCGCTCCTGGCTTGCCGGGTTCCGTGATTTGCGTGACTCCTGAGGCACAGGATATGCTGGACGATGCTAAGGTGGCACTGGCCCACCGGAATCACGGCGAGGAAGTGTCGGAGCCATCCCTTCTGCACGGAGAGGTCCGTCAGAAGTCGGCTACCGGAGGGGAGAAGGGACAGAAGCTAGCACGCTTCGACCTGATCCCGGCTGGGCCACTTAGGAGGCTGGCTGAGCACTACGGATACGGGGCTTTCAAATACGAAGACCGTAACTGGGAGCGTGGCTATCCTTGGTCGCTTAATTTCTCCGCCCTGAACCGTCACCTATGGGCCTGGTGGGGCGGCGAGAACGTAGACCCGGACTCAGAACACGGGACGCTGCACCTGACGGCAGTTGCGTGGCATGCCTTCGCTCTGCTAGAATTCATGGAAACAAAGCCGGAATATGACGACCGGCCAAATACGGTAAAGGAAAATGAACTTGAACCAACTACCAGCTGAAATTCTTGAGTATGTCGCGGACGGAGAATGCCCCGCCTGTGGAGCAAAAAATGAGAACGTACAAGTTAAGTCAATTCTCGAAATGGGTCCTAACGGACAGTGGGCTGTTACGCGCCGTGAGGTTGACGCAAGCATCCAGACCAAATACGTCAAGCGGACGCGGGGAGCCTGCGACAACTGCGGAGCACCCGAGCAGTATGAGCACCTGCACCGCACCTGCCTGATCTGCCAGTACAACTGGTCAGAGGATATTAAGCCGTGAAGGTTTGCATGAAGGGAGCGGAACAGGGCGTGTGGGTCCTACGTGTCCCAGTGCTGCCTAGGAAGCGCTTCCAGCTAGTGCAGCACGTAACCTTATGGGTCAGTCAGTCTGACGTAGCCATAGCGAGTCAATCGTGAAGCTGTGGAAGCGCCCTAAAGGTGACCCTCAGACGATAGAGTTCTGGACTCAGATGGGCGAAGAGCGCGCCGTGGCAGAATATGAGGAAGAGCACGGACTGGTTGATCCATCCATTGCGCCCCCTGCACCCGCCGTGAAACACAGAATCGCCTACGATGTAAACGTAGGGTCTAAGGGTGGGTTCGTTGTACAGGGACTCAACGACAGAAATAACTGGGTAACCTTGAAGTCATTTTCTGACCAAGCGTTTTACCCACTAGGAGGGGAAGGTTCGCGGAAAGCGGCGGAATCGTTTATGAGGACAGTGGGGAAATATGAGGTTGTCTGATAATAAGGGGCGAGTCGTCTTCGACCCCAACCAGGGTTCGGAGGGCGCGTTCCTGGTGCAGATTCACCGGGGAGGCCGGGGCACCTGGCAGACGTTAAAGTCCGGGGGCACCTTCTTTGTGTGCCCTGGGGGGCTAGATTTAGCGCAGACCAAGGCAGAGATCAAGATGGAAGAAATTGAAAGGATAAAGTGTGAAATTATCTAAGAAGATGGAGAAGCGCATGGATGCGCGTAAGCGCCGCCATGAGTCGCTGATGAACGACCCGAGAGTAGGGTCACGCTTCAAGAGCAGCGCCAATGCGCCTGGATGCGAGAAGCGGAAGAAATGACGCGGGCTGAGGTAGTAATCGCAGCTATTCTTGCGCTTATACCAGCCATTCTGGTATACTGCGTCTGGTGGGGGTACGCCTGGATTATTTACCCTAACGTCTGCTACACCGTAGTTATTTTAATCGCTGCGATCAGCAGCCTAAAGAAAGGAGCACTACCGCAATGACAATGGGAACACAGCTTTGGGACGCCCTGGATTACCTCCGGGAGCACGGTTGGCACCAGGGCCACTACACAGACATCAACGACGCAGCCAATCCCACGCCTTCCGCTTGTATTCTTGGTGCTCTGAAGATCGCTCAGATGGAGGCGGTCGGCAACGTTTTTGGTATTGGATATGGGTATGACATTCAGGCTCTTATCTCTACTATTGAAGAGCAGCACCCTGACGTAGCCACCGACGCCAAGGAGCAGGACTACACGCTGATCCCGTTCTTCAACGATGGCAAGGGTCGCACCTTTGCAGAAGTTGAGCGCGTCATCGAAAAGGCAGCCATCAAGAGGGACGAGGCGTTCTAATGCAACACAAGCTGTGGCAAGCCCTTGACATTCTCCGCGAGATGGGTTGGACGAAGGGCCAGATGGAAGACTCTAGTGCCCAACATTGCATGGCTGGCGCTATTATGGCAGCGCACGGTCTTGATATGCACGACTCTCTGTGGATTTTCCTCCCAGAGTCCCAGATTTTGACTAAGGTTATTGACGAGTATCACCCCGGACTCTCCGTTGCCGGATTCAACGATCACGAAGATACCACCTGGCCGATGGTATCCCACATGATGGAGAAGGCCGCAATCAGAGGGGATGAGTTAGTTGACCAACCAACACCGTCGAACCGGAACAGCCTGGGAGAACGTCTGTAAGGACTACCTACGAAGCCAGGGTCTTTGGGTAGAGAGAGAAGACTTCTCTTCACCCCTGGGCGATCTCAGAGGTCTCCCTATCACGATTGAGTGCAAAGCACGCAAGTCGATGGACCCGGCAGAGTTTCTAACGCAAGTCAAGAAGTCTGATGCTAAGACTGGACACGGCATGTACGTTATTCTTAGCAAGAAGCGCATGGCTAACGTTAAGGATGGGTATTTCTTGACCGACATAGAGCATGGAGCTATACTGATGCGTGCATATGTGACCTGCGTGCAGCGGGGCCTGTTGGAAGAGATCGCAGCGTGAGCAAGGGCCTACTTTGGGTAGAGCGCTTCCAGAAGAATCCAAAGGAAGAGCAGCCAGAGGCGGCGCAGCACAAAACGATTAAGGAGAAGTGGTTGGAAGTACAAAAAGAAGGCGTTGACGATTCCCCAGAGGGTATTCAGTCGCGCCTTGACCACATTGACGAGGTTCTGAAAGAGACCGAAGAGTTTCTTGGAGACAAGAAACAACGTGTATTACCACCAGGGGTCAAATGAGGGCGTCGTGGAAGCGTGAGGAACAGAGACCAGTACGATGAAATCACTAATCAAGCGCATCCTCGCCGTCCCTGGCGACCTGCTGATGCGGTTTATCGAGTGGTGTGGGTTCAAGGTCCAATGAGGCGCACGCTTGATCTCATGGACTCGCTCTGGCGGCTGGCCGTCGTGGTTGTCGTGGTGTGTGGCGTTGTCGCCGCGAACGCTGCCGAAGTCACCGCACCGGGGCAACTTCTCTCCACCCGCATTGTCGCATACATGGCGATTAACGGGCTGGGCGCTGGGATGGCTGCTCTCACCGCGTGGGGCCTTTTCGGTGCCTGAGCATTTGTCCACGAGTTTCGAGGGCATGAGTGCCGAAGTGGAGGCGATTCTGGACCGGCGCAACCACCGGGACTTGCTCCTGGCCGATGCGCTCAAAGACACCTGCTGGAAAGCCACCCCGTTCACCACCGACGAGGACGAGTCGATCACCAGTTACATCATTCCGGCTGGGACCCTGCATCGGCTCATGGCGCAGGCGCAGGGGTTCGCTGCTGACTTCGGCGTGACCGTGACGTTCCAAGCCGCCGAGATAATCGGCAGCGCAAACCCACAGGAGTATCCCGAGTGAAGGTAGATGTCCTCGGCGCTGACTACTTCGCCAGCAACGGCGCCCTGATTGCATCCGTGGCCTGCTTGGGCTATCTGAGGTCCACCGACCGGACCCTCGACGCCACCTATGGCAAGGGGAACTGGTGGACCGAATGGAAGCCGGACGACCTGACCGCCCCTGACCCCGCTGAGGGTTGGGAACAGGCCAAAGAGAAGGCCGAAGAGGCTGTCCGGCAGCTTCAGGCCCTTGGATGCAATGGCAAGCATTGAGTGATCCGCTTCGAACAGAACCACCCAGCCCTTCTTGACGCCCAGGAGGCCCTGGGAGACCTGAAGATAGCCTTAGACAATATTTTGTACACGGTGCCGTGGCAGCGCGGGCCGGTGAGTGCGCGCCGCAACTGTGAACAGCTGATACAGATGATGGAGCATGGCATGGCGATGATTCGTGCTCATGTTTCAAGCTATTACCCACACCCACGGCCTTATGCCGCGCTTTCCCCTGGCTTCATCGTTCCTCGGCGGCACGATGCTTGTGTCGAACGCTGGCCGGAGTGCGTGTCAGGGGAGTACGATCCCCGCTGCTGCCGCTTCCCAAAGTCCTGTAGCTGCAATGTTGCTTGATGCTCTCAGCTACACTGCAAATGCACTAATAATCATTACATACGGTTTCGTGCGCTCGCGGCCTCGCTGGTTCGACTGGGCTAATCTGCTTGGAGCGCCGTTCATCATGGCCGTTGAAATCAAGGCGCAGGTGTGGCCCGTGATGCCGGTGACGGTTTTCTTTGGCCTGATAGCGGCGTGGCACCTGTGGAGAGACCGGCGTGGATAACACTTCCCTGAACCTCATTGTGCAGGTTCCGGTGGTGATAGGCACTCTCGGCCTGTGGTATCAGAAGCGAAAGCGCAAGGTCGCACCGCTGCTGGGATTCATTTCCGAGATAGCATATCTGCTATGGTCGCTCTGGTTTCACCTGTGGGGGTTCATCCCCTGGTCGATTATTTGGGCAGCCCTATACGCCCGTACATGGCTCTTCTGGAAGAGGGATCATGCCTCTGGTTGACGTTGCTGAAGACCGCCGCAAGCTACAGGCGCTCTCGCTCTCACACACGCTGGAAAGCAATGGCTGGCAAGTAGTTCCTAAACAGCCTGTTCCTCACACAGACGCTTTCAAGCCTTCTTTTCCACAGGATGATATCCGCTACTGGCAGGAGCTAGGAGAGCACCGGGCCATCCAGGAACACGAAGCAGCGTCCAATCCGCCAAAGGGTCGCCTGTCCGAATGGGACAGCGCCGACCTAATCCAAATACTCTGTGAGCGCGGTTTTCTGAGAAGAAACGGAACTACGATGCGCAACAGAGGGAATGGAATCGTTGAGATCGAACACGCAATGATCTATAACGAGATACAAATGCACCTGAGGCCAGGAGGCATGGGGCCGGAACTCACCTATGGAACCAGTGGTCCCACCTATCGTCATTAGCGTGGACGAGGACGCGAGCTATCGCACCTGAAGGACGCCACGGCTTTGTGTGGAGTTCCCATCCAAGTTCTTCAAGGCTCTTGCTGCCCTTGCGGTGGTTACATTTCCGACACGCAGCTACAACGTTCTCCCACTCATCCGGCCCGCCAGCAGCCTTAGGGACAACGTGGTCGATAGTTGTAGCCTTGCCGAGACACAGGTCAGGACGCCTGTAGGCGCATTTGTGCCGATCCCGCGCACAGACATTACGTGGGGTCAGCGGAAGGCTACGCGGCTTAGTTCCTTTTGGTTGTTTGACATAACGGATTAGTCTGACAACGGAAGGTATTTCGACTGTCGTAGAGGGACTGTGGACGAACCTGCCGGTTCCCTCCACCATCTCCGTCTTGCCAATGATTAGGTCCCATACGGCGTCTTCTACGTCGTAGACCTTGTGTGGCAGGTAGTCGGCATTCAGGCAAAGAGTCCGGCCTAACATTACTCTGCCCGCCGTCGCTTGCCGGTGCCTACAATGAAGGCAATGATGCTGTTCGGTTCAAAGGTGTGGTCGGTGGCGAGAACGCTAATCCTGCCACGCGGGTAGGTAGAGTCAATCTGAAGTTCGATGCCAGCCTTTTCCAAGGCCCACTCTAGTTGCTTACGCTTGATCTTCATATCTCACAGGCGCGCAGACAGCGAGCGATCCATCGCCACAGTCTCTTTAGCCTTCCCTCCCTCTTAGCCTTCCCTATCCCCACTATCACCGTTGCTTGCGTTCCCAGCCCCGGATGGGGGTTGACAACCAACACCTGTCCCTCCGGGACTAGGGGGTGTCTAACAATGGGAATACTGTTGATGGTATAGGTGGGCACACCGGGGATCGAACCCGGAAACCTTTCGGCAAGAGTTTTTAAGACTCCCGTGTCTGCCTGTTCCACCATGCGCCCTTAATAACCTTATGTACATCTTACCACAGTAGGAACGTTCCTTGCAAGAGAGCCACCGCAGGGAGTCGAACCCTGGCCTGCTGATTACGAAACAGCTGAGCTACCATTACACCACGGCGGCAGAGTGTGAGCGGGGGGAGTCGAACCCCCAGACAGCTAGGTTTGAGCTAGCTAGGTATGCCAGTTCCCGTCACGCTCACAAAATCAATCGGCGGGGTAGAGCAGCAAGCTACCATGTGCTTCACCCCGGCGAACCGGTGGCACACGCAGCCGCATCCTTCCTCGTTCGGTACACAGAGTCGGAGAACCGGCTTGTAGTCCTTGGGATGGTCCGGCAGGGGCGCGCCTTCACAACAGGTATCTCTATACCCACAACTACAGCGATAGTGAGCGTGCTCAGGTTGCATCTCATTACCGCACATTGGACATTCTGGCATTTGCCCTCCCGGCAGGATTCGAACCCGCATTAATCGCTTAGAAGGCGATTGTCCTATCCTTTGGACGACGGGAGGTTTAATGGAGGCGGGGGTAGGAATCGAACCGTTTTCGTGACATCCTCCGGCTTATGAGACCGGCGAGCTTACCAATGCTCCACCCCGCAAGTCGCGGCACCAGGAGTCGAACCTGGTTAGCTGGCGTATGAAACCAGAGAGGTCACCGTCCCTCCCTACCGCGGTTTGTTAGCCCCAAGGGCTGTCTTCTACATCGCCCACCAAATGCACATGGCATGACGGGACTTCTGCGTGGATGATCGCAGCCTCATGGGTGTTATTTTCGTAGAAATTAGTCACTCCTAGGGCCTTGATCGTCTTTGCCTTGAAATGGCCGGTACCGTCGCTAGTGGCTGGGTATTCTGGTGTGCGTTGGTACACAATTGCCTTCGCCTTCCACTCGTCAAGGGCAGCGCTTTCATTCTCGCGACCCGTGATGACCACGAAAGGCATCTTAGGCTTAATGCCAGCGGTGAGCACACCGTCTAGATCGTATCCGTTCAGCATCTTAATACCTCGCGGTGCTATTGCCAATAGTGGTCAGGTTCAGCGTTGCCCGTGGACCTTCCAGGGCCTTTAGGCGGCGCTCAATCTCTTCCATCCAGGCATCCTTGCCGGGATCAACACAGTCAGCCTGACCAGCAATCTCATCGAACTTACGAGCCTTCTCACACAACTCCAAGAACTCGTCCCACTCTTCTTGCGTCGGAACACGCTCTACAGGCTTCTCTATGATGATAGGCAGAGGCGGCGTAGCCTCCGGCCTTGGATAAACCGGCCATAGATCGCGACCATAGTCCGTAATGACGCTAAGAGTACACATAAGTTTTTCTCTGCTTTCCGAAGGGAACATGGTCCCCACACTGAATGGACTTCTTGATATGACACGGCCAGCAGAGCAGCTGACACTTCATCACTTCATACAAAAGCTTCTCTAGGTCACCCAGCCACAGGTCTCCTACCTGATGCTCCTTGGTTGTGCGCTCCTTATGGTCGAACTGCAAGTCCTTCCAGGAGCCACAATCTACGCACCGACCGCCCAGCAGGAATAGACAGCACAGCTTACGGATAGCCCGCTTCTGCTGCGCCCACGCCCGCTTCTGCTCTAGCGTATGAGGCACCCAATAAGGATACCAAGGTTAGAGCGGTGTTGTCCAACTAATGGCAATAGCCGTAGGGGTCAATCGGAGCGTCAGACTGTCCAGTCAGCACCCAGGAGTTGCTGGCCTCATTCATGTAAGCCGCGGGGCAAGGGTCAGCAATCCAAATCTCTTGCGAGTGAGGGCAGTAAATCGGATTAAAGTTGCACGTAAGGGCCTGCCCACCTTCGATTGATGCGCCAGGTACCTGAGTGCAGTGGAAACTAAAGCTAGGATCAGCGTGAGCCTGCAAATAGGCCAGAGCCGGTCCACACCCCCACCCGCTAGGAGCAGACACAGTTTGAGCCGGTGGAGGCGGGGCCGGTGCTGGGGGCACCGTCGTTGAAGTCGTGGTCGATGCCACGGTAGTAGTAGTAGTAGTAGTAGGTGCTGTGTGCCGAAGGTGCTTGCCAACAGGACCAGCAGACACGGCGGTCAGAGTGAGCAAGGTAGCGAGGATCGCCACCAGGAAGGCAATGACGGGGATTTTCGGGTTCGCTTTCATACGAACCACCCTAACATAATCCTACTGAGAAGTCAAGCGATTATGTAGGAATTATTGGGGTGGATAAGGGGAATCGGACCCCTACATGCCGGGACACAACCGGCCAGGCTACCACTACATCATATCCACCATGAGTACACGCGGAGAGAATCGAACTCCCATCATCAGTTTGTAAGACTGAGGCCCTAACCATTAGACGACGCGTGCTAGATAATTGATCGCAGATTGTAGGCGCACCGGGTCATCCTTGAAGCTTCCAAGGCCAGCGTTACACAATCTGCACAGCAGTCCGCGGACCCTGCCTGACTCATGGCAATGGTCTACGTTGAGCAGACTATCTGGCTGATCGCAGATCAGACATCGACCATTCTGCTGAGCCACAAGTATGTCATACTCTTCCAGCGTCATATTGTAGTGACGCTTGAGTAGGCGTCTACGCTTTGACTCTGGCGTTGCTTTAGCTTTTACCCGAGCGCTATGACAAATCTTGCATACTCTGTAGAGTCCTTTACCCTTGTGTCGATAGAAGTCAGATTCGGGCTTCTCTTTCTGGCATTTGGGACAGGTCTTCATTGTGTAAGTAATCTTAGCAGATTTACGCCGATGGTGTCAACCTCAATTCATCGCCCTCAAGTGTCCACTCACCGTCACGCCGCACTTCGACCTTCAGGTTATGTGGTTCCATCATCTTTGCAATCCTCTGGTCTAGCGTCAGACCTTGCTCTATCTCCAAATGCTGCTCCGCTACCCAGAGCCTAAACTTAGCACTGTTAGCCAAGCGGCGCAAGGCAATCACACGGTTCTGCATTTGGTGACGCTCTTCCCGCGACTCTCCTACGGCCCCTGAGGGGCGGTGGCGCACGCGGGCTGCTGTATCTCTCTTGTTCTGGTTCTGTCCACCCTTGCCTCCGGCCCGGAAGAATTCCCATTCCAGGTCATCCTTGATGGACAACATTTTCTCTCTCATAAGTGGGAGCACAGGGATTCGAACCCTGACAACCTGATTAAAAGTCAGGCACTCTAGCCGTTAAGTCATACTCCCTTATTAAGTATAGCGTGGCCCGTAGGCAAACGCAATAAGCGTCCTACGGATTCCTGAAGTTACCGGCGTTACCCGGTGAGGCACCCAGCCGGGATAGAAGATAGCCTCCCCTTTTTGGAGTACCCTAGGCGGGTGTAGCCCACGTTCGGCAGGAAGAAGGAATTCTAGTTCTCCACCGGTCCAGCACTTAGGATCGTTCATGCCGATTACCAGAGCCAACTTCACGCGCTCCCAACCAGAGTAGTCAACGTGCATGGTTAGTTCATCACCCTCATAGTAAGTGAGGATGGTGATTGGCTCTATGAAACCAGCCAGCGCCAGCCCTAGTGCCTCGTTCGCCGTCAGGATCAGATCACCACAGCGTTCGTACAGCCATGCCGAATCCTCGTCAGGCCATATCTGCTGACGCTTAGGATAGTTGGGAAGCTTATCCTCCCTCTTATCTGCCAGCCGGAGAGCATCGTTCACTTCCATCGAATCCAGCACAGGGTCGCCAGATGATCCTAGCCAGTCTGGCGTCTTCTGTAATGGCTGATCCAGAGGATAGATAATACGCCCTGGCTCCGCGAACTGAGGTTCTACGGCAGTTAGTGTCGTGAAGCCCTTGGGCGGCACGTATGTAATGTTACGCTGTTCCACGTCGGCATACCAGGAGTCGAACCTGGACTAACGGCGTATCAGGCCGCTGGGCTAACCGTTACACTATATGCCGGAGCGTACTCCCAAGCGAGGGAGCGGCAGACCAGGAGGAATTCATCGTAGGTATCCACCTGCTCCACGTTGTATTCGTTGCAGACAACATCGACGTTACCCTTACGCCAGAAGCCTTCAGGACAGCATACCAGCATCTTGCCGGTGCGCGCAAATAATCCTAGCTCCATGAGCGAGATTGGTGATTTGGTGTCAGGCTGAATATACATGAGGATGATATCCGCGTGCTCCAATCCGGCCAATTCCCATTCCACCTGATCCCGGAACATCTTGTTGCTTGCTACCGGCTCCCAGGTGTCGTCCCAGTCGCCAGCGCGGGGGTTGAAAATGAGAACGTTCGAATTGAAGTCTTGGAAGATATCAATTACTTCCTGCTGCCATTCCTTGGCCTTCCCCATTTCGATGCTTCCAGCCAAGAAGATTCTGACGGCTACGTCTTTCGCCTTACGGCGTGCCTCTACAACTTCCATTGTTCCCCCTTTGAGTGGCTAGCCCCGGAATACGCACCGGGAACCGCGGGTTTTCAAGCCGCTGTGATCCTGTTTCACCAACTAGCCAAGTTCTGCGTACAGCATGGAGTACCCGTCCCCGGACGGATGCACCTGAATCTTGAAACCATTTCGTACAAAATAGTCGTAAATCTGCCCTGGGTCACCAGCGAAGTAGTGAACCTCCATCATCACGAACTGGAAGCGCCGGATGACATCTCTGGGTGTGCCCAGGATTGCATCATATTCGGCCCCTTCTACGTCCATCTTGAGAATAGCGTCATTGAGGTCAAACTTGGTCGCCAAGCTTTCGATGGTCTCGGCCCGGATGCCGATGTTGCCAGCGAAGTCTTCGACGTGACTTCCACCAGTGTTCTCTTCAGCGCTGACCCAAACCTTACCGACCGTTCCGGCGATGCAGGCCCGACGAGGGATGATGTTGTCGCAGCCGTTCTCTGCCGCGTTGATAGCGATGAAGTCGAAGCTGGATAGCGGCTCTACGGCGATGACTCTGCGCGCTCCATTCTTTGAGAACCAAACGGCAGTCTCACCGAAGTAGGCCCCAACATCTAGAACGTCCCTGCCAGAGCAGTCGAAGAGGGAGTAGACTCCGCCCCCAACCTCACCCATGACAAAGCCCAGGTTCCATTCGGCCTGTACGTTATCATGGTACGCAATCCGTATGCCACCGGCCAGTTCAGGCCATTCTCTGGTTTTCAACATCCCCCCTGAGTCCGAACCGCGGGTACTGCCCCCGCCACAAATGAATTATAAGTTCTTTTGGCTCAACTTGAGGCCGGTTCGGCTAACCATGTGTCCCGCCACGTTACCGGGACGGTTCTGTAGTCTAGTTCATCGTGTAGATAACGAAAGAGTTCTTCTTTCCGTTGCCCTACCTCGTCCTCCCAGACTTCAAGGATCATGCGGGGTCGGTTCGAACTAATCGTCCTCTTCCCGCCGCGCAGTACATCCAGTTCTGAACCCTCAGCATCAATCTTAATCAGCGTCGGGCTAAGGTTGAAGTCGTCCATTGGCTGGACGTAAACCAGGCTGGTGATGGCCGGATTCTCAAACGTTCTGACGATGGAACCTCCGCCACCGTCCGCAAACGGAGCCGTTAGCATTGCCTCACCCCAGCCTTCGCCAAGTGCGACTGGGATGCACCGACCCGTGCCGAGGCCACTCAAAAGGAAGCCCTGATTGCACATACGGCAGATCGGTGTTTGCGGTTCGAAGCCTACCACATTTACACCCAGCATTGCAAGAGTGATTGACCAGGTTCCGACGTGTGCCCCTACGTCTACGAACCGTTCTCTATGAGAACCGTTCTTGATGACGAATTGGGCAGCCCACTCAATCAGTGGGGCCTCAGGGGCACCCGCGGAGTCCCGGAAATACTCACATTCAGCCTCCGAACGCAGCACGAAGATGGGGTTAACCCCCGCAATCTCGGCCTCTTCGAAGATGACTGGCATTTAGCTGGTCTTCAGGGCAGCAGCGATACGCTTTGCTTCAAGCACCACAGCCGATACTACACCGGTTGCAGCCACAAGCGCAACGTTTACGCCAGCTGGCAAGTGAAGGCCGCTGACCGTGTTCTCTGCCGTCACAAGGATCGCAGTTGCCGACCCGCCGACGAGCGCCACTTCCGCAGCGATCTGGCGAGCGTCAGCGCGAACTCGGGCGACAACGTTGTTGATGTTTAGTGCCATGTATCTCTCCTTAAAATAAAACTAACTACACCTGAGCAGGTCGCGTGTCTCCATGAGCAGGCGACCCAACCAGTTCTCTCCTGTGCCCTTACAGACCCCCCAGAAGGTGTCTCCCCACCAGTTGCCTTCAACCAACGTGGCATCGCCGGTAGCCAGTAACATATCGCCAAGGTCCCAGTCGGAGAACTTGACACGGAGCAGCGTTCGCATGACGCCGATCTTCTGGTCGTCCCAGCCGGGGACAATCGGGGCCAACCGGCCAAGCTTCTTGGCTTCGCCCGGAGTGGCACACTTCAGAATATTTGCGGCCCAGATGGGATCGTCTGTCTTCGCCGCTTGGTAGTAGTGCTCAACCGTGAACCGGCCACGGTGGCGATAGAAATTGCTGAGGAACGAATAGTCCCCGCCGTCGTCGCCGGTTCCAAAGTAGTTAATCAGTTGAGCCGCCACACTTCCCCCTCAGAGCCAGTAGCAGGAATCGAACCCGCGTTCCCTGCTTACAAGGCAGGTGCCCTACCACTAGACGACACTGGCAAAACAGCAACAGCACCCCTCCACTCTGACATAAGGGCTTTGAACCTGGTTGCGAGCCAGGACCGGGACCGTTGATAGTAACCCGATACTGTTGCTTCAGTGGACCTGGGGGGAGTCGAACCCCCGTGTTCAGAGCATCCAAATAACGATCTACCGGTATAGGCTGTCTTTCCAGCCTGTCATTCCAACTGGGGGTGATTGGCTTACGCCGAACCACCCTCCACCACTTGCTCTTTACTGGAAGCAAGAAACCAGTCTGGTATTCCACCGGAACCAGAAAACCGGACTTGCTGGGATTGGATTACAAGGCTCCCAGCGGCCCCGGCTTTCTAGGCGAAGACCAGGCTTGCCTCACGGGCATAAGCGTGGAATGCCGCCTCGTCAGCGGAAGTGAACGTGAATTCGTCACTTATTGTTTTTCCGTTCTTTAACGTCCCTACGGTGGACGACCGGCACACTATCCTTCAGTTCTCTGAGTCGAATCCTTTCAGGCCCGTGAACATTACCTTACCAGTATAGCACAGGACTGTGGGTAGGTGCAAGTTCCGGAGGTAGGGGTCGAACCCACGCTCAGAGCTTCAAAGGCTCCTGTCCTGCCGTTAGACGACTCCGGAATGGCGCTTTACTGGCTCCGTCACTGCGGATTCGGGAGTCGCACCGGGGTAACTAATCCCAGGCTGAAGTCGGAAAGCACAACGCTTCAAGTGAAGTGCGGGTAGGGAGGGTCGAACTCCCATCGCCTGCTTGGAAGGCAGGAATAATAGCCGTTATACCACACCCGCAAGGGTGGATCGCTTACATGGACGGGGGTCGAACCCGCGCCTCCCGTTGCAGGACTCTGTGGGGGTGTCGGACTCCCCTCCCCTCGGCGTAAAGCCGGGTGTGCTCCTTACACTAACAGAATCAAAGAGCGACATACCAGAATTGAACTGGTGACTACACGATGGCAACGTGTCGGGTTTCCACTACACCAATGTCGCACGGTAATCGGCGGCGTACTTGATGTTCGACCGGTTCTTATCCGGTGGATCGAGCCTTAATGATTGACCCCAGTCCCCAGCCTCTTCGACCGGCATGAAGTACACGTCGCCTGTTTCGTGACAATAGACAGCGAACATATCGGCTTCGCCGTGATAACGCTCGTCCTGGACACTACCCGAATAGCTTCTAGTGTGAAAGTGTATGCACCCTTCGCGAATAGACCCGGCCTTGCATTGGAGCCTGATAATCCGCTTGCCGGTATCAACCGCCAAGTCGTACCTTTTAGTACCAAGGGGTACCAGAACAGTGTAGCCAAGTTCAATACATTTTGTCAGAACTGCTACTTCACACCTGTCCCCGCGTTGCGTTGTGTTCATTGTCGTGTTCTCCTGTCTCAACCCAGGAAAGGGTGGGGCCGCAGGTGGTTGAGCACCCTTGGCCCCGTGAATATTTCAAGAGCGTCGTCCCGGAGTCGCACCGGGTTAAACGATTTTGCAGACCGTTACCTAACTGTCCGGACCACGACGCAAGATGGCGGGAAGGCCCTAGGAACCCCCGCCCGGTACTGTGACTTTGGTGATACCCCAGCAACGCTGTAGGGTCAACGAAACCGTACCACGTTTCGATGGCTGCAACGGAAGGAATCGAACCCTCATCAAGTGATTAACAGTCACCTGTAATGCCTTTATACCACGCTGCAATGTAGGGGTCCCGCGAAGACCCCCGGATTTAGGTAGACCATTGTTGCGATTCTCTGAGGTTCTACCCTACTGGAAGACAGTCGCACCTGCCCTCCTTGCTTGAGGCTCCTTTGGCCCCGTAGTACCGATACCGAGAATCGAACTCGGACTGCCTGGTTGAGAACCAGGTGGACTAACCGTTATCCTATACCGGCAAGGGCGCTGCCCCGGCGTCCCGTGACAGCTAAGTGTTTGGTACTGGCCCTAGTTGCTTAGGAACACAGTGCTTTTTGAGGACGAGAGCTACCTGGTCCTCTTTGCCGACGACACCTGACGCCGGTAGTCTCGGATAGGGGTAACGATCCCCTGCTAGAAGATTGAAAGTCTTCCGTTCTACCATTAAACTAATCCGAGTTGTTCCGTTCAACCGGCGCTGTAAGGTTAGCCGCTGTACGAAGAACTGCTTCTACCTAGACTTTATTCCGTCCTGCGGGGTCTGGGCAAGGTGACACTAGCGCTAATGCTTTTGAGGCAATCCCCCGATCACCCCGTCCGGGCTTTCCTCCACCGCTAAGCAGTCCCGGTCCCTTAAGATCATGCCTACAGATTAACACGCCCCGGAGGCACCTGTCAACTACACTGCCGAAAGAAGTTTCCCGGCATTATCCAACGCGGCCTTGATCTTGGTAACTTCTGCTGCGTCAGAGGCCGTTCCTGCTGGACCGGTCGGTCCAGTGTGACCAGCCGCGCCCGCTGCGCCCTGAGGCCCAGTGGCTCCTGCCGGTCCCGCGGGGCCTTGAAGCCCAGTAGCACCCGGAGCGCCCATTGGTCCGGCTGGACCCTGAGCACCGGTACCACCGACCGGCTGGCCCTTGTAGGACAGGGCGGTCATGGATAGAAAGTATCGCGTGCCCTGGCGATCTGCCGCTGGCAGGCCAGGATAGCTGAAGTAGACCACGCCATCAATGGTGGTTGGGAAGTGGTATCGACCGCCGTCATTAGCGCTGGCAATGTATTCTAGATCGGTCGGTACTGCTCCGCCATAGCAGAAGAGACCACCATCGGCGTGTAGATCGTAATACACGCTGCCGTCTGATCCGGGAGCACTCCAAGAAGCTACTACGTCTGTTGATGCTGGCACGTCATCTCCTGTTGGACTAGGTACTGCTTGGTCAACGCCAGGCCAATATGGGGCGACGACCGAAATGTCGATGTTCTCGCCGTTAGGTCCGCTGTCTGCGTACTGGTGGGCGATGGAACCTGAGTAAAGACTGGGACCGATGCCAGGATAAGCAGCGATCCAATAGTGAGGCTGAGCCACGTTGGCAGCTGTGAAAGCTGCTTGCACGCTGGGCCACGCCGAGAGCGAGCAGTAGATCGTTGGGTCCACACCGGCATTGCGCCGCATGACTACCCAAGAGACCGCCGTCTGGGGTGTCATATCGCCATTTTCACAGTCGCCCACAATCCCGTTGTTGGTCGAAGCAAATACGGCGATCCCGACCACCTTGGACGCGCCGTACAGGCCGACCGCAGTGTTGTAGTTCGCATACCTCCCATCGACGTAAGCGCCATATAGATCAGCGCCAGCAGGGAATTCGGAGACCGAATCGTACATGGTACGCATTCAGCAAGTCCTTTCACTAAGAGCGGAAGGCGGGTGGGTCGAACACCATGCCGCGAAGGCACCATCACGCTTCCAACGTGCGCCCGTCACCGTCC
>Ga0134126_10001803_pt1 | contig 27141 bp, 24 predicted proteins | sample KB31752_FD_96881 | JGI IMG/M metagenome (GOLD analysis project Ga0134126, IMG submission 96881) | Terrestrial soil microbial communities with excess Nitrogen fertilizer from Kellogg Biological Station, Michigan, USA - KB3-175-2 | ecosystem: Environmental > Terrestrial > Soil > Unclassified ... | reverse complement strand
GCGTCCATCTCGCGCGCCAGCTTGCGCGCGAGTTCCATCGGGCGCACCTCCGAGCGAAATGCCCGGCCGAACGAGCCCTCGACGAGTCTCGCGATGGTGTTCTCGACGCTTTTCAGCAGGTTCATCGGATGCTGGTCGAGCCCGCGACGATGGCGGGCCCGTGGGCCATGCTACGCGGTTGCCTGGAGGCTCTACACCGGACCGCGCAGGGCGCGGGCGCCAACCGCGATCATCCCGCCCAGGACCGCGGCGAGCACGGCGCCCCGCGGCAGAGGATGGGCGCCCGCGGCGAGGCCTGAGTCCAGCGCCGGCGCCGCGGCCACGACCGCGGCCGACCAGACCGTGGCGGCGAACACGTCCACGGCGGCGTTGGCGCCTCGCACGATCAGCGGCAGCACCATCGCCGCCGCCCCCCAGAGCAGCGCCCCGAGCGCCGTGCCGGAGCTGAGCAGGGGGCCGACCACGTGTGAGGCGGAGCCGGCGATCGAGCCTTCCCACACCGCCCGCGCGGGGGCGCCGGCGGCCGGCCCGAGCCACAGCCGGCGGGCGAGCAGCGGCTCCGCGAGCAACAGCCACCAGTAGCCGAGCGCGCCGAGCACGAAGCGCTGGCGCCAGCGGCGCGCCTGCCCGGCCAGCGCGGGGAACGCGCCCGCCAGCCCCGCAAGGCCGAGCACCGGCGCCAGCAGGCACGCCAGCCAGAGCGCCGGCACGCGCCCGGAGAACCGTTCGGCGGGAATCGCCGAGAGTGGGATCAACGCGGCTGCGAGCACCACGGCCAGGCCGGCGCGGCCGGTGGCGCACAGCCACGCGAGCGCCGCGAGGGCGAGCGCCGCCCAGAGCGTCCTGGGCAGGCCGGGCGCCTCGGCGAAGACAGGGAGCTCCGGCGTGGCGTCGTGGGTCTCCTGCACAGGGAGGACAGCGGGCGGTTGGCGGGGAGCGCGCTGCGGCGGGCCGGTGCGGCCGCGGCGGACGGGTTGCGGCAGCGTGTCGCCGGGCGCGTCACCGAGCGCCTCCAGCAGCTCCACGCGCAGGTCCTGGAGCTGCCCGCGGGCGCGAGGATCCGGTGCGAGCGCGCGGTCGAGCGCCGCCGCCAGCCCCCTGGGCAGGTCGCGGCGGCGTCGCGACAGCGGCTCCAGGCGTGTGCCGATCCGCCGCGCGGTGGCGGCCGGCGTGGCCCCTCGCACCGGGTTCACCCCGGACAGCGCCTCGTAGAGGACCAGCGCAAGCGAGTACAGGTCGGCTGGCTCGCCGGCCTCGCGCCCCTCGCTCTGCTCGGGCGCCATGTAGGCGAGCGTGCCGAGCACGTCGCCGGTCCGCGTGAGCGCGTCCTCTTCGGCGATGCTCGCGCCGCCGAAATCCGCGAGCTTCGCGGCGGGGCCGGGGCGGCGCGCATCGTCGCGGTCGGGAACGAGGACGTTCTGGGGCTTGATGTCGCGGTGGATCACGCCGCGCTCGTGCGCGTGCTCGAGCGCGTCGATCAGGTCGGCCCCGATCCGCAGCGCGTGCTCGTCCTCGAGCTCGCCGGCGCGGATCAGCTCGCCGAGGGTGCAGCCCGGCACGAGCTCGGAGATCAGATAGAAGGCTTCGCCGAGCGGGAACGCCTCATACAGCGCGACGATCGCGGGGTGCGACAGGCGCGCGGTCGCGTGCGCCTCGCGGGCCGCGCGGTCGGCGTCTTTGGCGCTGTCGCCGCTCCCGAGCCAGATGCGCTTGACCGCGACGTCGCGCTGCAGCAGCTCGTCGTGGGCGCGCCAGACGACGCCGAACCCGCCCGCGCCGAGCCGGGTCTCCAGGCGGTAGCGCCCGAGCAGCAGCTCCTCCTCAGCCGCCGCGGTGGCGCTCCGGCGCGCGTCGCGGGCGATGATCGGGTCACGACGCGGGGGCGCGGCGCCGTCGCCGGCCGCACGCCGGGGCGCCTGGGGCGGGTGGGGTGGGTGGGCCCCTTTTATGAGCGTGCGCTGCGACTCCACCGGGTCCCGCGTTCGCCGCGGCCGAACGCGCTCCTCCGCCGCCCGCGCAGGAAAGCCCGCGGTGAGGGAGAAGTTGCAGAATCGTCAGGGAGAGGTTTGCAGTCTAGGCCTGCAGTCATACTGGGGCCTTCACAGGATCTGCAAAGGAGCGGAGAGGCTTTTGTCGTTCTTTGACGATGGCGAGGACACGGCACCTCGGCCATCTACACGAGCACCGCGGTCGCGCCCCGCCGGGGGCGGTGGCGGCACCGCCTCTCCGCGCCGGCCGAGGCCCCGCCGCAGTACGGGCGGGCCCTCCGGCTATGACCAGCACACGTTGATGGTCCGCCGCCGCGTGGCGGCCGTCGCGGCGGTGGTCCTGCTGATCATCATCGTCCTGATCATCAACGGCTGCCTGAAATCGCAGAAGCAGCAGTCGCTGAAGGACTACAACCACTCGGTCAGCGAAATCGCGCGTGAATCCGACGCGCAGGTCTCCAAACCGTTCTTCACGGCGCTCTCCGGCGCGGCGGGCAAGTCGGCGATCGACGTGCAGGTGCAGGTCAACCACCTGCGGGAAGAAGCCCAGAAACTCGCCTCGCGCGCAAAAGGCCTCAGCGTGCCGGGCGAAATGAAGGGTGCCCAGCAGAACCTGCTCTCGACGATGAACTTCCGCGTCGAAGGGATCACCAAGATCGCGGCGCTGCTGCCCGCGGCCCTCGGCGGGCAAGGCAAGCAGGTGGATCCGAAGATCGCGGGCGACATGGAGATCTTCCTGGCCTCGGATGTCATCTACTCCCAGCGCGTGATGCCGCTGATCCAGGAATCGCTGCTCTCGAACGGGATCCACGCGAGCACGCAGCCGTCGCGGTTCCTGCCGAACCTCGGCTGGCTGGAACCGACCACGGTCGAAGAACGGCTGACCGGCAAGTCGACCGGCACCGCCGGAGCCGTAACTCCGGGCACGCACGGCAGCGCGCTGATCTCGACCGCGGTCGGGACGACCACCCTGGAACCGGAACCGACGCTCAACCACGTCGCCGGGGGCGGCAGCCCGACGTTCACGGTCACGGTCGAAAACACCGGCGAAAGCCCGGAGACGAACGTCAAGGTCGACGTGGCCGTCACTGCCGCCGGCAAACAGCTGACCGGCTCGCACGTGATCAACTCGACGCAGCCAGGCAGCAAGGTCAACGTCGAAATCCCGATCAACGGCGTGCCGCTCGGCGTCGCCTCCAAGATCCAGGTCAACGTCGAGCCTGTGCCGGGCGAGGCGAGCACCGAAAACAACAAGAGCACCTACCTGGCGCTGTTCGGCGAATGACGAGGCCGGGCCGGCGCTCGCGGCCGGCCTCTGGCGCCCTCACCAGCAGATAAGTTGTGGCGATGGCCGCGTCGGTCACCGATACGCAGGGGATCATCGCGATCGCTGCCGGAGCCGTCGCGATCGTGGCGCTGCTGGGCTGCGTGCTGCTGGCGATTCGCCTGCGGCGCGTGCGCCAGGACCAGCGCCTGCTGATCGGGGCGATCGGCGAGCAGGACGTGATCGCCCACGCTGCGAGCATGCAGGAGGCCTTCGAAAGCCTGCGCGACTACGTCGAGGAGACCGCCGTGCGGCTGGACGCGCGCCTCGGATCGGCGGAGGCGGAGCTGCGCGGCACGATCTCGCATCGCGCGCTGGTGCGCTACGACGCCTACAACGAGCTCTCGGGGCACCAGTCGATGTCGATCGCGCTGCTCGACGACGAACGCTCGGGCATCGTGCTCTCCTGCATCCATCACCGCGACCAGGCGCGCGTCTACGGCAAGCGGGTGCAGGGCGGGCGCGGCGAACTGGAGCTCTCGCCCGAGGAGGCCGAGGCGGTGCGGCTGGCCCTGACCGGCGCCGCCGGCGCCGGGAGCGGCGATGCCCGGGCGGACTGACGGCGCCCCCAGGAGCGTCGCCTACCTCGGACCGGCCGGCACGTTCAGCGAGGAGGCGCTGCTCGGCAGCGCGCGCCCCGGCAGCGTCGAGCCCGTCGCGGTGGCGAGCATCCGCGAGGCGGTGGACGCGCTCGAGGCGGGGAGCGTGGAGCTTGCGATCGTGCCGATCGAGAACTCGCTGGAGGGCTCGATCAACGTCACGCTCGACCTGCTCGCCGAGCAGGCGGGCGAGGTGCGCATCGTCGGCGAGACGCTGCTCCGCGTCCGCCACTGCCTGATCGCGGCGCGCGAGGTGCCGCTGGAGGGGATCGAGTCGGTCGTCTCCCACCCTCAGGTCCCGGGGCAGTGCACGCGCTTTCTGCGCGCTGAGCTGGCGCAGGCGCAGATCCGCGCGGCCGCCTCGACCGCCGAGGCCGTGCGCGGCGTGGTGGCCGCCGGCGACGACGCGGTGGCCGCGCTCGGCACCGAGCTCGCCGCGGAGATCTACGGCGCGGTCGTCCTGCGTGCCGGCGTCGAGGACCGCGCGGACAACGAAACGCGCTTCGTGTGGCTCGCGCGGGGCGGCGCGAGCGTGGACGAGCCGCCGCTGCGGCAGGCCGGCGGCGAGCGGCGAAGCTCGCTCGTCTTCTGGGGCGCCGGCGCCCGCCACGCCGGCTGGCTCGTGCGCTGCCTCGACGAGTTCGCCGCGCGCGAGATCAACCTTCACAAGATCGAGTCGCGCCCGCGGCGGGAGCAGCTCGGCGACTACATGTTCTTCGTCGAGCTCGCGGGCGACGAGGGGGAGGAGCGCGTCGCGGCGGCCCTCGAGGGCCTGCGCGGGCTCTGCGAACGAGTGCTGGTGCTCGGGTCCTATCGCACCGCGCTGCCCGCGGCGGGGCGCGCCGAGGGAGACGAGGAGGGCGCCAACGCGGGCGCCCCGGCCCGCTCCAGCTCCGGCGGCTGAGCCGGAGCGGGCGGCGCTTCCGACGCTCTCGCGGGCCCGCTCCCGCTACACTGCGGCCGGACCATGGAGAGCACTACCCCACCAGAGCCGGTGGGGTCCGTGTCGCCCTCAGAGCACCAGCGGCACGGACCTGATTCCTCGCCGCGCGCGGCGATGGGTGGCAGGGTGCTCGTTCTCAACGCGACGTTCGAGCCGATCAACGTCTGCACGGTCCGCCGCGCGGTTGTGCTGCTGCTGAAGGAGAAGGCCGAGCTGATCGAGCGTGGCGGCTGGGAGCTCCACTCCGAGAGCTCGACGCTCGCCCGCCCCGTCGTGATCCGTCTGGTCACCTACGTGAAGGTGCCGCGCGACGCGCACCGCCGCAAGATCACACGGCGGGCGGTGTTCGCCCGCGACAGCTGGACGTGCCAGTACTGCGGCTCGCGCTCGAACCTCACGGTCGACCACGTGATCCCGCGTTCGAAGGGCGGCTCCTCGAGCTGGGAGAACATCGTCGCCTCGTGCGCTCCCTGCAACCGGCGCAAGGGCGACCGGCTGCCGCGCCAGGCGGGCATGCACCCGCGCCACGCGCCACGGACCCCGCGCGCGGAGATCTTCATCCACGTGGCGAGCCCGACGATTCCAACGGCTTGGCTGCAGTACCTGCCGCAGGCCGCCTGAGGCAGAAGCGCGATGTCTGCTGTTCGGCGGGCGCATGCGCCCGCCGCGGGTCCGCACATGTGCGGACCCGGGTCAGGCCGCATGCGGCCTGACCTTCCCGGATGGAGGGGAGACAACGACGAAGGGCGCCCGAAGGCGCCCCTCGCTTCACTGCTCTGACTGGAAAGACCGAGGACGACCAATTCAAGGCCGGAGGGACCAGTTCCGGCAGCCGTCTCGGGGTGTCCCGGGTTGGATTCCGCTAGGCGGACCAGCCTTCCCGACCTACCGGCCGGTCACCTCCAGGGTCCCGCAAGAACTGTCAGACGACGTACGGACCACCTCCTTTCTCTGGTCTGGCCAGAGTAGCGAACGCAGGCGACGGGGGCGGACGGTCGCGCGGAGGATCCCGGCGGGGGGCGCCCTGACCCGGCATGGAGCACCGGGGGCGTGCCCTCGCCGGTCTCTCAGTGGACGATGACGCCGAACTCCTCGGCGTATGTGCCGCCCGGGTTGCCTTCCCCGAGCGACGGCGGCACGGCGGGGTCGATGCCGATGCCGGTTTCGGTGTAGCGCGATTCGAGGATGTTCGCGAGGTGGCCCGGCGAGGCGACCCACGCTTCGACGATCGCCTGCGGCGTCGAGAGCGAGTACGTGCCCCAGGCGAGGTTCTCGCCGATCACGTAGCCGACGTTCGAGTTCGGGATGTAGCCCGTCGCTTTGATGCGGTCGACCGGGGTCTCGCCACTGGGCGAGACGTGGGCGAAGTAGTCGTCGGCGACGAGTTCCGTGCAGTGGCCTTCGGCGGCCGTTTCGAGCTGCGCGTTGACGACCAGCGGCTGCAGCCCGTGTTCGGCGCGCACCCTGTTGATCAGGCACAGCACCGAGGCGCGGATGCGGGCCTGGTTTTCGCTCGCCGGGGTGAGGGCGGTGTCCTGGCACGGCGTGGCGAGGACGCCGGCGATCGTCGCCGCGGCCGAGGTGGCGGGAGCGCCCGCCTTGCGGTCGCCGTTCTGGTGCGTTTGTTCGCGTTCGCGTTCGGCGACCCGGTTGTCACGCGCCTGTTCGCGTGCCGCCCGGCGGTTGGCCCGGGCCTGTTCGCGCGCCGCGCGCCGCTTGGCTCGCGCCTCCTGGCGGGCGGCGGCGCCGTGGTGCGGGCTGCCTGCGTGGCGCCCGCCTTTCGGGTGGTTCGCGTGGTGTCGGGCGACGGCCGGTCCGGCGGCGGGCCCGAGGGCGAGGAGGAGTGTGAAGAGGGTGGCTAGGAGCAGCTTGGGGAAGTCGCGCACCCTCCCGTGTTCGGTCGCATATTGCGGCTATCTGAGCCCGATGGCCAAAATCTGGACGCTTTGAGATGCGCCCGGATGGTTGGCCTTCTGACCTTGCCGGAGAGGCGGCGCCGGCTGGCGGCGCTCGCGTCCGCCGGGACGCTCAGGCGGCGCCGTCGGGCGAGCCGTTCGCCTCGCCGGCGGCGCTCGGCTCTGCGGCGAGGACCTCCTCGGCGGCGTCCCCCTCGCCGGTGTCCACGACGAGGGCGATCGCGCTGACGAGGTCCTCGTCCTTGAGGTTCATCACTCGCACGCCCGTCGCCGAGCGACCCTGTTGGGAGATGCCGGCGACGCCGGTCCGCTGCACCATGCCGCCGACGCTGATAAAGACGAGGTCCTGGTGCTCCCGCACCACCAGCGCGCCTGCCAGCGCGCCCTTTTTCTCGGTCAGCCCGATCGTCTTGACGCCTTTGGCGCCGCGGTTGGTCTTGCGGTACTGGTCGATCCGTGTGCGCTTGCCGTAACCGTTCTCGGTCACGACGAGCAGGTCCATGTCGTCACGCGCGACGTCCATCGCGATCACCTGGCCGTCCTTGCCGACGTCCATGCCCCGCACGCCGGTCGTGTCGCGCCCCATCGCGCGCGCGTCGGACTCGGCGAAGCGGACGGTCAGGCCGGCCTTCGAGACCATGATGATCTCCTCGTCGGGGTCGACGGCCCTGACGGCGAGCAGCTCGTCGTCGTCGCGGATGTTGATCGCGATGATGCCGTCGGCTTTGATCGGGGTGTTGTAGGCGACGAGCTCGGTCTTCTTGACGGTGCCGTTGCGGGTCGCGAACACCAGGTATTTGGCCTCGCCGAAGTCCCTGGTGGAGACGACGGCCTGGACCCGCTCGCCCTCGCGCAGCGGCAGGATGTTGACGAGCGCGCGGCCCTTCGCCGTGCGCGCCGCCTCCGGCAGCTCGTAGACCTTCGAGCGGTAGACCTTGCCGCGGTTGGAGAAGAACAGCAGGTAGTCGTGGGAGGAGGTGACGAACAGGTGCTCGATGAAGTCGCCGTCCTTCATGTCCATGCCCGTGACGCCGCGCCCGCCGCGCTGCTGCTGGCGGTAGGTCGCCAGCGGCAGTGACTTGATGTAGCCGCTCTGGGTGATCGTGATCACCATCTGCTGGTCGGCGATCAGGTCCTCGATGTCGATCTCGTCCTCGGAGTGGCTGATCTCCGTGCGGCGCTCGTCGCCGAAGCGCTCGGCGATCTCGCCGAGCTCCTCCTTGATCACGGCCAGCACCCGGCTCTCGTCGCCGAGGATCGCGCGCAGCTCGGCGATCCGCTCGGTCACGTCGGCGTGCTCCTGTTTGATGCCGTCGGCCTCCAGCGCGGTGAGCTGCGAGAGGCGTAGGTCGAGGATCGCGCTCGCCTGGATCACGCTCAGCTCGAACCGCTCGACGAGCTGCTCGCGGGCGGCGTCGCGGTCGCGCGAGGCACGGATCAGTTCGATGATCGCGTCGAGGTGCTCGAGCGCGGTGAGCAGCCCTTCGAGGATGTGGGCGCGCGCCTCCTTTTCGGAGAGCTCGTGCTTGGTGCGCCGGACGATCACTTCGCGCTGGTGCGCGACGTAGTTGTGGATCACCGCACGCAGGTCCAGCGTGCGCGGCACGTTGTCCACGAGCGCGACCATGTTCACGCCGAACGTGGTCTGCATCGGGGTGTGCTTGTAGAGCTTGTTGAGCACGACCTTGGGGATCGCGTCGCGCTTGAGCTCGATCACCAGGCGCATGCCGCGCTTGTCCGAGTGGTCCTCGATGTTGGCGATCTCGGTGATGCGCCCGTCTTTGACGAGGTCGGCGATCTTCTGGATCAGCCCGCCGTCGCCGCCCTTCTTGACCATGAACGGCAGCTCGGTGACGACGATCGCCTCTTTGCCCTGCTTTAGCGGCTCGATGTGCGCGCGGGCCTGGACGCGGACGCGCCCGCGCCCGGTCTCATACGCGTCGCGGATGCCGGCGCGGCCGAGGATCACGCCGCCGGTCGGGAAGTCGGGGCCTTTGACGTGCTTCATCAGGCCGTCGACCTCGATGTCGGGGTCGTCGATGTAGGCGATCGTCGCGTCGATCACCTCGCGCAGGTTGTGCGGCGGGATGTTCGTCGCCATGCCGACGGCGATCCCCGAGGAGCCGTTGACGAGCAGGTTCGGGAACCGCGACGGGAGCACGAGCGGTTCCTGCTTTTTGCCGTCGTAGTTCGGCGCGAAGTCGACCGTGTCCATGTCGAGGTCGCGCAGCATCTCGGTGGCGAGACGCGCCAGGCGGGCCTCGGTGTAACGCATCGCGGCGGCGGGGTCGTCGTCGATCGAGCCGAAGTTCCCCTGACCGTCGACGAGCGGGTTGCGCATCGAGAACTCCTGCGCCATCCGCACGAGCGTGTCGTAGATCGCCGAGTCGCCGTGCGGGTGGTACTTGCCCATCACCTCGCCGACGATCAGCGCGCACTTCGAGTAGGAGCGGGTGGGGCCGAGGCCGAGCTCGTTCATCGCATAGAGCACGCGGCGGTGCACGGGCTTCAGGCCGTCGCGGACGTCGGGCAGCGCGCGGCCGACGATCACCGACATCGCGTAGTCGAGGTACGCGGTGCGCATCTCCTCCTCGAGCGCGCGCGGTTCGATGTTGCCGCCACCGATCACGTCGGCTGTGGCCATCAGTCGCTCACCTCCTTTTCGATGACACGCCGATGAGCGGCGCGAGGACCAAGGAGATCAAGGACGCAGGGAGCGAAATGTGCCGAACCGGGAGACATGCGCTGCGCGCATGTGCCCCGAACCGGCCAGCACATGAGCGATCGAGGACGCAGATATCCGCAGGTCATCGCGCCGCTCATCACACATCGAGGTTGGCGACGGCACGCGCGTTCTCTTCGATGAACTCGCGGCGCGGCTCGACCTGGTCGCCCATCAGCTTCGAGAAGATCCGGTCCGCCGCGGCGGCGTCCTCGAGGGTGACCTGCGCGAGCACGCGTGTCGACGGTGACATCGTGGTTTCGCCGAGCTGATCCGCGTTCATCTCGCCGAGACCCTTGAAGCGCTGGACGTTCGCGCCTTTGCGGGCGACGGTGAGGACCGCTGCGTGCAGGTCCTCGAAGGAGAGCGCGGTCTCGGCGGCGTCCCCGAGGCGGACCTCGAACGCCGGCGTGCCGGCCAGCTCGATCAGCTGGACGTGCACCTTGACGAGCTGTCGGTACTCGTGCGAGTCGAACAGCGCACGCTTGATGCGATGCGTGCGCGCGAAGCCGGTGGCCGCCTCGACCGCCTTGACGCGGATCTCGATCGGGTCCTCGTCGACGAGCGTCGTCTCGTGCGTCTCGCCCTCGGCGCCCTTGCGGGTCAGCAGCTTGATCGCGTCCTCGACCGTCGTCACCTGCTCGCCGAGCAGCGAGGACTCCTCGAGGAACTGGACCACGTCGTGCCCGTACTGGCCGCGCAGCGTCAGCGCCCAGCCTTCGTACTGCTTGAGCAGCCGCGTGAAGCGCTGCCAGCGCGCGTCGGTGAGCTTGAACTGCGTGCCGAAGCGGTCGAAGATCGTGATCTTCTCCCACTTGTCGGTGAGCAGGATCTCTTCCAGTTCGGAGTCCTTCTCGATGTAGCGCTCGCGCGAGCCCTGCTTGAGCTTGTAGAGCGGCGGCTTGGCGATGTAGACGTAGCCCTCCTCGATCAGCTCTTTCATCTCCCTGAACAGCAGCGTCAGGGCGAGCGTGCGGATGTGGGCACCGTCGACATCGGCGTCCGTCATCAGGATCACCTTGTGGTAGCGGGCGTTCTCGATGTTGAACTCGTCGCGGACCCCGGTTCCGATCGCGGTGATCAAGGCCTGGATCTCGACGTTCTGGAGCACCTTGTCGATGCGCGACTTCTCGACGTTGAGGATCTTGCCGCGCAGCGGGAGCACCGCCTGGGTGTTCCTGTCCCGTCCCTGCTTGGCCGAGCCCCCCGCGGAGTCGCCCTCGACCACGAACAGCTCGGCGAGCGCCGGGTCCTTGACCGAGCAGTCCGCGAGCTTGCCCGGCAGCGTCGAGTTCTCCAGGGCGGACTTGCGGCGCGTGAGGTCACGCGCCTTGCGCGCGGCCTCCCGCGCGCGCTGGGCCTGCACGGCCTTGCTGATGACCGCCCGCGCCTCGGCCGGGTTCTCCTCGAGGAACTCCGAGAGGCCGTTGTTGACGATCGTCTCGACGAAGCCGGCCATGCCGGGGTTGCCGAGCTTCGTCTTGGTCTGACCCTCGAACTGCGGCTCTGCGAGCTTGACCGAGACCACCGCTGTCAGGCCCTCGCGCACGTCCTCGCCCGAGAGGTTGTCCTCTTTCTCCTTGAGCAGGCCGTGGTCGCGCGCGTACTTGTTGAGCGTGCGGGTGAGCGCCGAGCGGAAGCCGCTGAGGTGCGAGCCACCCTCGCGCGTGTTGATGTTGTTCGCGAACGAGTGCACCGACTCCTGATAGGAGGAGTTCCACTGCATCGCGACCTCGGCGGCGCCCTCATCGGACTCGCCCGAGAAGAAGATCACCTTGCGGTGGACGGTGTCCTTGTTCTCGTTGAGGTAGCCGACGAAGTCCTCGATCCCGCCCTCGTACTGGAACGCCGCCGAGTGGCCTTCGCCGCGCTCGTCGACGATCGAGATCTTCAACCCGCGGGTGAGGAACGCCGTCTCGCGCAGGCGCTCCTCGAGCGTGGTGAAGTCGAAGTCGAGCGACTCGAAGATGTCGGCGTCCGCGAGGAACGTGATGTCGGTGCCGGTGGCGTCGTCCTTGCCGAGCTTGGCCCCCTTCTTCAGCGGGCCGAGCGGCGCGCCGCGCGAGTACTCCTGCGTCCAGGCGTAGCCGTCGCGCCGGATCTCGATCGAGAAGTGTTCGGAGAGCGCGTTGACAACCGAGACGCCGACGCCGTGCAGGCCGCCGGAGACCTTGTAACCGCCGCCCTCGCCGAACTTCCCGCCCGAGTGGAGGACGGTGAGCACGACTTCCACCGCCGGCTTTTTCTCCTTCTCCATCGTCGCGACGGGGATGCCGCGGCCATCGTCGCGGACCGTGACGGAGTTGTCGGGGTGGATCGCGACCGAGACCTCGCTGCAGAAGCCGGCGAGCGCCTCGTCGACGGAGTTGTCGACGACCTCGTAGACGAGGTGATGGAGCCCCATGACGCCGGTCGAGCCGATGTACATGCCCGGCCGCTTGCGCACCGCCTCGAGTCCCTCGAGGACGGTGATGTCCTGCGCGTCGTAGTCGGCGGAGCCGCCGGATGATCCGTTCGCGGCGGCCTGCGTGTTGCGTTTGCGGGAGCCCTTGTCGGGGCTGTCGCTACCTGATGCCAATGGCCCTCCGATGGCGTGGAAACGCCCCGGATCCCGGGGCGCTACGACCACGGCGTGGGGCGGTTTGAATACGCCTTGAAGGATAGCAGGAGAGGGGGTCGGATCAGGCTCCGAAAACGCCGTAAATGCCTGCAAAATCCCCGGAAATACGGGGCGTCTGCGGCTGCGGGGGGCGGCGGCCGCGAGCGCTCTCCGCTCAGCCGGTCCGGCAGCGCAGCTCGCGCACGGTCTCGGCGCCCAGCAGGTCGTTCAGCCGCGGCACCAGCTCGGTCGCGAGGAGCTCCAGCTCGGCCGCCCACACAGCGGCCTCGCAGGCGACCGTGACGACGCCCTCGCGCTCTGCCACGGGCCGGGCCGCGCCGGCGATCGCCGGGCCCACGGCCTCGCCCCAGACTTCCTGGATCCGGCCCAAGGGCGTGGCCGGCGCGAGCGCCGCCGTGAGCTCTCCCAGCGCTCCGGCGAGCGGGCGCGGCGAGCGTCTGCCGGTGCCGTGGGCAGCGCTCACGCCGCGGCTGCCTCCTGCAGGACGCTGCCGGGCGCGATCGCGATCCGCGCGACCGCGGGGGAGCCGGCGCCGGGCACGTCCTCGACATCGGTGGTCGCGATCACGCTCTGCCCCCCGCCCGAGAGCTCTTGGGCGAGTAGCTCGCGGCGCGCCGCGTCAAGCTCGCTCATCACGTCGTCGAGCAGCATCAGCGGCGTCGCGCCGCGCTCCACCGCGAGCACCGACCGCTCGGCGAGCAGGAGCGCGAGCAGCGCGAGACGCTGCTCGCCCTGTGAGCCGTACACACGAAGCTCGCGACCCTCGCGCAGGATCGCGAGCTCGTCGCGGTGGGGGCCGTGCCCCGAGAACCCCCGCTCGAGGTCGGAGTCCAGGCGTCCTTCCAGCTCGGCGACGAACTCGTCCTCTCCGGCGGCCGCCGACCTCGGCCTGTACTCGAGGGTGAGTGTGCCGTTGACACCCAGCTTCTCCGCTCGCGTGGCGAACGGCTCGGCGAGCAGCCCGACGGCCTCCGCGCGGTCCTCGCGCAACGCGATCGCCGCCGAGGCCAGCTCCCGGTCCCACGTCGCGAGCGCGCCCCGACCGCTGCGACCCGAGGAGATCCTCGCCAGCAGCGCGTTCCGCTGCGCGAGCACCCGCGAGTAGCGGCGGCGGGTGTCCGCGCGCACAGGCCACAGCGCTGCTACGAACTGGTCGAGGTGCGCGCGGCGAAGCGCGGGGGGCCCTTTCAGCAGCTCCAGGCGGTCGGGCACGAAGACGCTGATCAACGGGCGCACAGGCACGTCGATCAACCTCTCGACAGGCGCGCCGTCGGCGCTCATCCGCTTGACGGCCGGCCGTCCCGGCGCGGGCGTCGAGTAGCCGACGCTCAGCGTGTGCTCGCGGCCGTCCTGCTCGATCGTCACCGTGACCCGCGTCGCGCCCTCCCCGAATCGCACCAGCTCACGGTCGCTGCGGGTGCGCGGTGAACGCCCGGTGCAGCCGAAGTAGATCGCCTCGAGCAGGTTGGACTTGCCGGCCCCGTTCGGGCCGTGGACGACCGTCAGCCCCGAGCCGAGCCGAGCCTGCGCGCGCGCGTAGGTGCGGAAGTCGCGCATCTCGACGCCGGTGACGCGCATCCCATGCCGCTCACACGTTGAGGCGGATGGGCATGATGAGGTAGACGAAATCCCCGGTGTCCGGGGATTCGATCAGGCCGGGGCGCAGCGGGCTGATCAGCTTCAGCAGGAGCTCCCCGGTGTCGATGCTCTCGAGGCCGTCGCGCAGGAACTCCGGGTTGAAGCCGATCTCGAAGAGCTCGCCGTGGTAGGGCACCGGGATCTCCTCGCGCGCCTCGCCCACGTCCGGGGTCTGGGCCGAGACGGCGAGCGTGCCCTCGCTGAAGCCGAGGCGCAGCGGCGCGTTCTTCTGCGCGAGCAGGCTGATGCGGCGGACCACCTCGGTCAGCTCGGCGCTCGAGAGGCGAAGCTCGTGCTCGACCGACTCGGGGAGCAGCTGGCGGTAGTTGGGGAACTGGCCGTCGATCAGCCGCGAGGAGAGCACGATCCCGCCGAGCTCGAAGATCGCCTGGTTCTGCCCGACGCTGACCGCGACCGTCTCGGCGCCGGTCTGCTGCTCGATCCGTGCGAGCTCCTGCAGCGCCCGCGCGGGGACGTTCGCCTCCAGGCTTCCCTGCAGCGGCGCCTCGAGCGCGGTCTCCTTGACCGACAGGCGGTAGGAGTCGGTCGCGACCATGCGCAGCTCCTGACCCGAAGCCGAGATCAGGATCCCCGTCAGCACCGGGCGCGTCTCGTCGCGGGACGCCGAGCGGGCGACGCGCGTGATCGTCTCGACGAACGCTCCGGCGGGGAGCGTGACGCGCGCGTCCTCGGTGGGCTCGGGCAGCGACGGGAAGTCCTCGGCTCGCAGCGTGCGCAGGTGGAAGGTGGTCGGCCCGCACAGGAGCTCGACGTCCTGCTCTGCGGTGCGCAGCTCCATCGTCACGGTCTCACCCGGCAGCGATCGGGCGACGTCGAGCAGCAGCCGGGCCGGCAGCACCACGGCGCCGGGCCGTGCCACCTCGGCGGCGAGCGGCATGCGCAGGCCGATCTCCATGTCGGTGGCGCGCAGCTCGGGCGAGCCCTCGGCGGGCGCCGAGATCATGACCCCGGACAGCGCCTGCACGGCGCTGCGCGTAGAGGCGACACGCGAGGCGGTCTGCAGTTGGGTCAGCAGCTCGGTCGAGGAGAGGGAGATCTTCACGCTGCGGTCTTCATTGGGAAGTGGTGAGTAGGGGCTGTGGACATGTGGATTGCGAGCGCCGGCGGCGAGTTTCGTGGCAGGGGCGGTGGAGCGCGCTGTGGAGGGCAGTGTGGAAGTCTCTCAAGCGGCTCGGTCGGGCGCGGCCAGGGATCATCGCGCGCTCGGCGGGCCCAGCTCTGTGAACAGCTTCTCCACAGCCTCGCGGGACGCGACGTCGGAGGAGATGCGCTCGCTTGCCCGCCTGCACGCGTGCAGCACGGTCGAGTGGTCGCGGCCGCCGAACTCGCGCCCGATCGCCGGGAGGGAGGCGCCGGTGAGCTCGCGGGCGAGGTACATCGCGAGCTGGCGCGGCCAGGCGATGCGCGCGGAGCGGGCGCTGGAGACGAGCTCGTCGGGTGAGACGTCGAAATGCCGGCAGGTGGCGGCCTGGATGTCGCCGATCGTGTGGCGGCTCGCGCCGGGCGAGGGCGTGCGCGGGTAGAGCGTGCCGAGCACCTCGGCGGCGAGCTCCGCGGTGAGCGGCCGCCCTGTCAGAGAGCTGAAGGCGACGACGCGGATCAGGGCCCCCTCTAGCGTGCGCACGTTGCTGTGCACGTGCTCGGCGATCGTGTGGAGAGCCGCCTCGTCGGCCAGCTCGATGCCGTCGTGCTGGGCGCGCTTGCGCAGGATCGTCAGGCGGGTGCTGAGGTCGGGTGGTTGGATGTCGGCTACGAGCCCGCACTCGAAGCGCTCGCGCAGGCGGTCCTCGAGGGCCTGCAGGTCGCGGGGTGGGCGGTCGGAGCTGAGCACGACCTGGCGCCCGCCGTCGTGGAGCGCGTTGAAGGTGTGGAAGAACTCCTCCTCTGTACGGGTCTTGCGCTCGAGGAACTGGATGTCGTCGACGAGCAGCACGTCGACGTCGCGGAAGCGCGCCTTGAAGGACTCGGTGCGGCGCTCGCCGAGCGCGCCGAGGAACTCGTTGGTGAAGGCCTCTCCCGTCGTGACACGGACGGCGATCGTCGGGTCGTGCGCGATCAGGAGGTTCGCGATCTCGCTGAGGAGGTGCGTCTTGCCGACACCCGGCGGCCCGCAGATGAACAGCGGGTTGTACGCCTGCGAGGGCATCTCGGCGACAGCGAGCGCGGCCGCGTGGGCGAGCCGGTTGGAGTCGCCGATCACGAACTGGTCGAACGTCAGCTTCGGGTTGCCGAGCGGTCCCTCTCGCGGCGCGCGCTCCCGCTCAGAGGGGAGCGGCGCGGAGGCCGCCGTGGGTGCCCGGCGTGCCGAGGAGGAAGCGTGCGGGGCGCCGGCGGGCTGCAGCTCGACCGTCGCGTGCGCGCCGAGGACGAGCTCGACGGCGTCCTCGATCACGCGCCCGAAGCGCCGCTGGATCCAGCGGCAGGTCTGCGCCGGCGCGGAGACGACAAGGTGCTCGCCCAGCAGTTCGACGGGCTGCAGATCGCTCAGCCAGATGCGGTGGGTCGGCTCGTCGACGAGCACCGTCAGCTGGGCTTGGACGCGCGTCCATATGTGATCGAGCTCGACGCTCACGGCAGCGTGTATCCGCCCCTCCCAGGGTGTTGCTCGGACTATTGAAAGGAGGCCCGACCCACGCGGCGCCGGCCCGGTCGCGCGACTATATCCAACCGCTCTGGAGCGACTTCCGCGCCTGCTCGCAATTGGCGAGAAAATTAGCCCGCGCGTCACGCGCGCCTATACTGACCCGCCAGGAGCCGCCCCGCCGCGGCTCGGTCGAGAGCCCGGCGCGAAGCCGAGGCCGCTTGGAGAGATAGAGATGAAGCGCACCTACCAGCCCAAGAAGCGCAAGCGCGCTCGCGTGCACGGCTTCCGTGCCCGCATGAGCTCGCGCGCCGGGCGCATGACCCTCAAGCGCCGGCGCCACAAGGGACGCAAGCGACTGTCGGCGTGACGGCGCCGGGCGGATGAGCGCGACGCGGACAGGCCGCAGCGGCCGCCTCTCCCGCAGCGCCGAGTTCGAGCGCGTCTACCGTCACGGACGCTCGACCGCCAACCGCCAGCTCGTCCTGTACACGTTCCCCAACGCGTCGGCCGATCGGCCGCGTGTCGGCCTCTCGGTCTCTCGCAAGGTCGGCGGGGCGGTGCAGCGGAACAAGGTCAAGCGCCTGCTGCGCGAGGCGTTCGCGCGCCGCGAGGCGGACCTGCGCTCCGGTCACGACCTGGTCGTGGTCGCGCGCCCGGATGCGCTCGAGCTTGCCGAACGCGAGGGCCTCGCCGGTCTCGACGCCGCGCTCGCGGAGCTGCTCGGCCGCGCCGGGCTGAGCGAGGACGAGGATGCTCCGCCGGTTGCGGAGGGAGTGGAGCGGTGAACGCGCAGGCGCCGGCCGAGCGTCCGTCGCACGGGCCGGTCGAGATGCTCAGGCGCGTGGCGCGGGCGGTTGTGCTCGCACCGATCTACGTCTACCAGCGCGTGATCTCGCCGGCGATCCCCCGGCGCTGCAAGTACGAGCCCACCTGCTCCAGATATGCCGTCGACGCGGTGCGGGACTTCGGCATACTTAGGGGCCTGGTGCTCGCGGGGTGGCGCCTGCTGAGGTGCAACCCCTGGAGTTACGGCGGATACGATCCGGTCGAGGCCCAGCGAGTGTTCAGGACCCGCCCGGACGGGGCCGGCTGAGCAGCGCTCGGCACGTCCCCGCAGCCCCGCGCAGATCGTCCCTCCCCGTGAACAGACCCGAGAGCTGAAGCATGCCACCCATCGCAAACGTGATCGAGAACGCGTTCTCGCCGCTGATCACGCTGTTCGAACACATCATGGTGTTCATCCACGACAACATCGTCCCCAACGGGAGTTGGGGGCTGTCGATCGTGGGCCTGACGATCCTGATCCGGGCGGTCCTCGTCCCGCTGACGTTCCGCCAGCTGAAGTCGATGCAGGAGATGCAGCGACTGGCTCCGCAGATCAGCGCGCTGAAAGAGAAGTACAAGGACGACAAACAGCGCCAGCAGCAGGAGCTGATGAAATTCTACCAAGAGAACAAAATCAATCCTTTGGCATCGTGCCTGCCGCTGCTGCTCCAGCTGCCGGTCTTCATCTCGCTGTTCTACATGCTGCGCACGGACCTGAAGAAGCACATCTGCGGCGAGCAGCTCGTCGAATGGTTCAACACCCATCCGAAAGAAGCGGCCACCTACCACTCGGGGCTGCACGCGACCAGCTTCGCGCATCTGCCCACGAAATTCGTCGAATCGACCGGCTGCCAGAAGGTCTATCCGGGCTCGGCGAAATTCCTCTTCATCCCCGACATCACCAGCAAGGCCACGGGCATCGCGCTGATCGTGCTGATCGCCTGCTACGTCGGCTCGCAGCTCGGCTCGACGCTCATCGCCACTGCGACCGCCGATCCCAACCAGCGCCGGCTGATGCTGCTGCTGCCGGTGGTGTTCGTCGTGATCCTCTACCGGTACCCCGCCGGACTGCTCGTGTACTGGATCACCACGAACCTCTGGACGATCGGCCAGCAGTACCTGATCAAACGACATATTGGTCCGGTCGCAACGACGCCGGGCAAGGCTCCACCGAAAGAGGAGCCGCCGCCCGGAGACGGGAAAGGCAAGGACGGCAAGCCGAAACAGCCCATCGCACCGACGCCGGTCGGGGCCGCCGCGGTATCCGGCGGGTCGTCGGGCAGGTCGGGCACGCCAAGCTCGGGGCCGCCGCCGCGGCCGCCCCGCAAGAAGAAGAAACGATCGGGGAGGCGCCGGTGAGCACCGAAGAGCAGGAGCTGGACCTGTCGCCCGCAGAGGCCCTCGAGGAGCTGCTGGAGGAGATCGTCGACGACCTGCAGCTCGACGCCAGCATCGAGGTGGAGGAGCGTGACGGGGTCCTGACGGGCAGGGTCGACGGGGATCACGTCGGCCTCTTCATCGGGCGGCATGGGCAGACGATCGACGCGGTGCAGCACTTGGCGCAGCGGATCGTCTTCCCGGACGGCCCGTCGGCGGTGCGGGTCGTGATCGACGCCAACGGCTATCGCGAACGCCGCGCCGAGGCGCTGCGTGGAGAGGCCGACGACGCCGCGGACCAGGCCGTCAGCACCGGGCGGTCTGTCGAGCTTGATCCCTTGCCGGCGTCGGAGCGGCGGATCGTGCACGAATACCTGCGCGACCGCGACGACGTGGAAACGCACAGCGAGGGCGACGAACCGGATCGGTACCTCGTCATCTCGCCGCGCTCGCACGGCAGCGAATAGCGTTTCACGTGAAACACCCCCGGCCGCGGGGAGGCCGACCGTTTCACGTGAAACGGTCCGCTCGAGGGCGCCGGGGTAGGCGCGACCTCACGCTCAACTTCAGGATATGGCCGGCGGCGAACACGGAGATCTCGAGGCGCTAGCGGAGCGGTATGGCGTTCGCGCGGAGGCGCTTCCCGCCCTGCGCGTCCTGCTCGACCGCCTCGCCGCGGACGAGCATGCGCCGACGGCCGTATCGGGCCGCGACGCGGCACTCGACCGTCACCTGGCGGACTCCCTCTCGGGCCTCGAGATCGGAGCCGTGCGCGAAGCGCGGACCGGGGCGGACGTGGGCTCCGGCGCCGGGCTCCCCGGCCTTGCGCTGGCCGCCACGCTGCCGGCACTGGAGATCAGTCTGGTGGAGTCCCAGCAGCGCAAGTGCGCCTACATCGAGGGCGTCGCCGCCGCGATGGGGTTGCAGAACGTGCGCGTGGTCTGCGAGCGCGCGGAGTCCTGGAGGGAGGGACTGGAGTCGAACGAGCTCGTGGTGGCGCGTGCACTCGCCGCCCAGCCGGTGGTGATCGAGTACGCAGCGCCGCTGCTGGCCGTCGGCGGGCACCTCGTGGAATGGCGCGGCAGGCGGGACCCCGACGAGGAGGCGCAGGCCGCGCGGGCGGCGGTCGAGCTGGGGCTCCGGCCCGTCGAGGTGCGCGAAGTCGTCCCGTTCCCGGAGGCGCGGTCGCGGCACCTGCACGTGTTCGAGAAGATCGCGCCCACGCCGGCACGGTTCCCGCGCCGCGAGGGCGTGGCGGCGCGCCGTCCGCTGGGTCGCTGAACAGGCGCATTTTGCGACGCCGTTCCCCGCGGCCGTCCCCGTCCGCCGCTAGCGTCTGCGCGTGATGAGCAAGGTCTACGCGATCGCGAATCAGAAGGGCGGCGTCGGCAAGACGACGACCGCCGTCAACGTCGCGGCGTGCATCGCCGAGGCCGGCTACGAGACGCTGATCGTCGACGTGGACCCGCAGGCGAACGCGACGGTCGGGCTCGGCATCGACCGCGCCCACAGGCCCGGGGTCTACGAGGTGCTCTCGGGCGAGGCGGAGGCCGCACAGGCGCTCGTCGCGACCCCGGTCGCGGGGCTGCGGGCGATGCCCGCCGGTCCCGGGCTGGCGGGCGCGAACGTCGAGCTGCCGCGCATCGAGGGCTTCGAGCAGCGGCTCCGTGAGGCGATCGAGCCGGTGCGCGAGCGCTTCGAGTACGTCCTCCTCGACTGCCCGCCGTCGCTGGGGCCTCTGACCGTGTGCGCCCTGGTGGCGGCCGACAAGGTGATCGTGCCCGTGCAGACCGAGTACTTCGCGCTCGAGGGGCTCGCCGGCCTGCTGGAGACGCTGACGCTCGTGCAGCGCGAGCTCAACCCGCGGCTCACGATCGCAGGCATGCTGCTCACGATGCACGACGGCCGCACGCGCTTGGGGCAGGACGTGGAGCGCGAGGTGCGCGCGCATTTCCCGGACCTCGTCTTCGACACCGTGATCCCGCGGAACGTGCGCGTCGGCGAGGCGCCCAGCCATGGGCTCCCCGTCACCCATCACGACCCCCACAGCGCCGGGGCCGAGGCGTACTTCGAACTTGCGAAGGAGGTGGCTGCACGTGGCTAGGCCCGCACCCGGCATCGGCCGGGGACTCAGCGCGATCCTGTCCGTGACCGAGCAGGAGGAGGACGGCGAGGAGCTGCGCCATCTCCCCGTGGAGCTGATCAGCCCCAATCCGCGCCAGCCACGGCGCGACTTCGACGCCGACACGCTGAAGGCGCTCGCCGACTCCCTCGGCGAGCAGGGCGTGCTGCAGCCGGTGCTGGTTCGCCCTCGCGCCGGCGGCACCTACGAGCTCGTCGCCGGCGAGCGCCGCTGGCGGGCCGCCCGCATCGCGGGGCTGGAGCAGATCCCCGCGATCGTTCGCGACCGCGAGGACGCCGCGGCGCTCGAAGCCGCGCTGGTCGAGAACATGGCGCGCGAGGACCTCAACCCGATCGAGGAGGCGCGCGCATGCGCCGCGCTCGTCGAGGAGCTCGGCCTGACCCGCAAGGAGATCGGCCGGCGCGTCGGCCGCAGCCGCGTCGCGGTCAGCAACCTCGTGCGGCTGCTGGAGCTGCCCGACGAGGTGATCGAGCTCCTGCAGAGCGGCAAGCTGAGCGAAGGGCACGGGCGGGCGCTCCTGATCGCCGAGGACCACGGCGCCCGGCGCACCCTCGCGCGCGAGGCCGTCGAGCGCGGCTGGTCGGTGCGGCTGACCGAAGAGCGCGCGCGGGCGAGCAACGAGCCCGTGGTGCGGCGTCCCGAGCGCGGTGGCACGCACCCCGACCAGGACCAGGCCGCGGGGGAGATCGCCCAGGCGCTCACCGCCGCCCTCGGCGCGGACGTGCACGTGCGCGTGACGGCAGCCGGGTACCGCGCCGAGCTCGCCTTCGCCTCCCCGGAGGAGGCGATCGAGCTGGCACGCCGCGTGCGCCCCCGGGCCGTGAGCTGAGCGCGCCCGGCTCGCCTCACCGGCCCTTGCGCACCGGCGCTAGGATGACGCTTCCCCGCGCGGGCGATTAGCTCAGTCGGTTAGAGCGCTTCTCTGATAAGGAAGAGGTCCCTGGTTCGAATCCAGGATCGCCCATCGCCGTCCTTCGCTGGACTCGCAGCGAGGCTCACCGGCCCCGCACGCGCTGGCGGATCTTCTCGATGGTGCTGAGTTTCGCGCGCCGCGACTGCGCGGGCGCCACCGGCCCGGTGCGTCCCGGCGGGAAGCTGTCCAGGAACCAGTCGCCCGAGCGCGAGCACACGACCTCGATCGCCGCACGCCGCCGCTCGGTGTCGCTCGCGGCGAGCCGCGCCGCCGCCTGCTCGAACGCGGGCTCCCGCCGGGCGCGCTCGAGGAAGGCGCGCAGGCGCTCGGGCCCGAGGTGAAGCGTGGCGATGCGCATGCGATCGTGCAGCCGCCCCACGTCGTCGTGCGCCTCGCCCGAGTCGGGCGCCGGCTCGCCGGCCTCGACCTGCGGCACGGCCATGCAGCGAAAGCCCATCCGCCACAGCCGCATGCTCAGCTCGTCGACGGCCGCGGCCACGGAGCTGAACTCGCCGTCGATGCCTCCCGCCGCGTCGAGCACGCGCCGGGTGTAGAGCGACAGCGCGCTCCCCAGCAGCGGCACGCGGACCGGGCCGTCCTCCGCCCACCCCGGCAACGGCCGCGCCGTGAGCTGCTCGTCGGCGAGGAAGCGCCCGAAGCCCAGTGCGTCCGGGTCCGATTGGAAGCGCATCGCCGGCCCCACGCCGCCGACCCGCCGTCCGGCGAGGGTCGCCTCGAGCGGCGCGTACCACGGCTGGCTGCCCGTGAGCAGCCCGTTCGTCAGCAGCACGAGGCGACCGTTCGTCGCGTGGGCCCCGAGCGCCAGCGCCGCCGCCCCGCCAAGCGCGCCGCCGGCGTCGAACTCGCGCAGCGTGAGGTCCGGCGAGTCGCCTGCGGCGCCGATGTCGTCCACGCCGCGGGTCCCGTCCGCGTTCCCGCCGCCGGGACCCTCCCCGGCGCCCGCTGGGACGAGCACCTCGCTACCCGCCGGCAGCGCGTCGCCGAGGGCGGCGAGCGTCGCCCGCACCGTGCTCGCGTCCCCGCGCGCGAGCACGACCGAGACGGGCGGCGAGGAGTCTCCGCCGCTGTCCGTCGCCCCCCTCGGCGTGACGAGGCGAGCGGGAAGCGCGTCGAGCGCCGGTTTCGGCACCGAGTCGATGAGCTCCCTGAAGATCGCCGTCGTCTGCGGCGTCTCGCCGGGGAGCAGCGGCGGCGCGTATGTGCTCTGCGCGGTGGACACGCACGACGCCTGCGCGAGCTCGACCTGCTCGGCCGAGATCTCCGGGCCGGGCTGCAACTCGGTCCACGACTTGCTGCTGTGGCGCAGTCCGCCCATCGCGAACGCTTCGACCGCCTGGCGATCGACGCCGCGCGTCGGAACCCCCAGCTCGCCGAGGAAGGCGGCGAGCTGCTCACACCAGGCCAGCGGATCGCTCAGCACCTCGTCATATGTGCACGCGATCGCCGGGCTGCCGGCGGCGCCGAGCATCGCCTGGCGCGTGTAGCGCTCCCACATCGCCATGCTGAGCAGAGACGTGAAGCCGTTGCGGGCGGCGAGCGAGTCGCTCACCTCGAAGGGGTGGCGCGCGACCAGCACGTACACGACGCGCCCGCTGAGCACGGTGGCCCAAAACGGCATCAGCGGGCAGATGCGCGGGTCCTTCCACACCCACGGCCGCTGCGGATGCGCGTACTGGACCGCCGCCAGCCCCTCGCCGGCGTGGCGCTCGAGCAGCCCCGCGGTTTCCTCGGCGTCCATCGGCGGGGGGCAGAACCAGGAGCCGCCGAGCTCTTCGAGCAAGCGGTCGTTGTAGGCGTTGAGAGATACGGACTCCCAGTGCCCGCGAGGGTTGCGGGGGCCGGCGGGCAGCAGGTCGTTCTGGCGGCAGACCTCGATCCCGAGCAGGCTGATCAGCCGAGTGACGAGGGAGGTGCCGCTGCGGTGCATCCCGAGGACCACCACTCCTTCGGGCATCAGTCCTCCCGGCGGTTCGCCTTCACCGCGTCACGACGCGCCGTCTTAGCGCGCGCAGACGGTGCCACCGCGGAAGGAAGTCCGCGACCCGCTTCCCCTCCCGATCGAAGACGCGGCCCCCGGCGAAGACCTTGGGGTTGTCGACTCCCCCCGCGGCCATCGCCGCCGCGACCCCCTCGTACCCGACCTCGAGCGGAGGCCACCCGTGCAGCACCCTGATCGGTCCCTTTACGTAACCCGCCGTGTCGAATTTCCGATTGAACTCGGGAGTGAGTGTCGCGATCCGCAGCGCCGGCGTCCGGTAGGCGAGCCGGCGGAACGAAGGCTGATCCTGGTTCCAGGGGCGTTGCGGAGCCAGCACGTCGTACTCGACGAGCCACTCGTCGAGGAACGATCTGACGAGGGGGTTGTCGCGGTAGGCGATGACGCCGCAGTTGAATTCGGGGAACGATCCGGGAACGTCGTCGAGGGCGTGTGCGACGCGGCCCTGTGCGTGGGTGAGCGCGGCATCGAAGCCGTCGAGCAGCTCGAACACCTCGCTCAGATCGGCCAGCACCGCAGTGTCCGCGTCGAGGTACAGGGTGTGCTCGAAAGGGGTCTGTTTCATGCCGATGATCTTCGCCCGGCAAGGGAACGGCCCGGGCGCGATCTTCGCCGGGTCGGTCTCCGCGATCGCGATGTGGTGATCGAAGGGCCCCTCGATCGTCCCGTCGGTGACGAGAGCGGTCGGCATGTCGGGCATCGCACGCTTCAGCGAGGTCGCGGAGCGGATCACGCCCTCTCTGTACAAGGGGCGATCGCCGATCACGATGTAGAGGACCCCACGGCTCGGCACGGGCGGCGCAGTATACCTCCGGCCAGCGGGCGCTCGGACGGGGCTGAGGCGTCTCTCGCGGCGGCACGACAGAGGCGCTCCGCACCCGCCGAACATGGTGCGCGGGCCACTATCAGCCGGTACGCTCTACGCGTGAGCGACGAGCAGCAAACGGGCGAGAGCTCCGACGTGCAGCCGATGAACGGCGTCGATCCGCGCGCGCAGCGTGCGAACGGCCTTGACCCCGTCGCGCCGGCTCCCGATCAGACGATCCTGGTCGCCGGCGGAGCCGGCTACATCGGGAGCATCCTCGTCCCCAAGCTGCTCGACCGTGGCTACCGCGTGCGTGTGCTCGATCGCCTGCTGTTCGGCGACGACGGCCTTGCCGCGGTCCGCGAGAAGGTCGAGTTCGTGGTCGCAGACGTTCGCGAGATCCCGGGCGACGCGCTCGACGGCGTCGACGGCGTCATCAACCTGTCCGGGCTCAGCAACGATCCGACGGCCGAGTTCAACCCGGAGGCGAACTGGGAGATGAACGCCGTCGCCACCGAGACCCTCGGCCAGGCGTGCGTGCAGCGGGGGATCGAGCGTTATGTGTTCGCGTCGTCGTGCTCGTTGTACGACGGCATGCCGCCGGGAATGCACGCAGAGGACGCCCCCATCGAGCCGCGCGCGGCATACGCGACGTCGAAGCGCTACGGCGAGGAGAAGCTGATCGAGCTGGCCGCCGAGGGGCTCTGCCCGGTGATCCTGCGCAACGGCACCGTCTACGGGTGGAGCCCGCGGATGCGCTTCGACCTCGTCGTGAACACCTTCGTCAAGGATGCGTTGCTGTCCGGTGCCCTCAAGCTGCACGGCGGCGGCTGGATGTGGCGGCCGCTCGTTGACGTCTGCGACTGCGCCGACGCGATGATCGCCGCCTACGAGGCGCCGGCCGAGAAGGTGAAGGCGGAGATCTTCAACGTCGTTCACTCGAACTACCAGATTCGTGAGCTCGCGATGATCGTCGCGGGCTCGGTGCAGCTGGCCGGCCGCTCAGTGAGGCTCGAAGAGGTGCCCGCTCCTCCCCTGATGCGCAACTACGAGTGCGCGAACGCGAAGCTGTCGACGACCTTGAACTTCATCCCGAGGCGCTCGGTGCTCGAGGCGGTGAGCGAGATGCTCCCGAGGATCGAGGGCAACGATCTCGCGGCCCTCACCGATCCCCGCTGTTACAACATCAGGTGGCTCGAAATGCTGTACGAGGTCAAGCCGCTGCTGGACGCCTTCTCAGAGGTCCTGTGAAAACGCTGATCACGGGCGGCTCCGGTCAGCTGGCCACTGACCTGGTGGAACTGCTGGGCGATTCCGCCCGGGCTTTCTCGCACGGCGAGCTCGACATCACAGACACGGCCGCCCTGGACGAGGCCTTCGCCGAGACCCAGCCCGAGATCGTCTTCAACTGCGCCGCGTTTCACAACGTCGACGTGTGCGAGACCTCACCGGAGCAGGCCTGGGCAGTCAACGTCGGGGCAGTCCGTGAGCTCGCGCGCCGGAGCCCGCGCCTCGTTCACCTCTCCACCAACTACGTGTTCGACGGTCGCCGGGAGAGGCCCTACGCCGAGGACGACCTGCCGGCGCCGCGATCGATCTACGCGCTCACGAAGCTCGCCGGCGAGTACGCCGCACTCGCCTACTGCGACGCGCCGCTCGTGGTCCGCACCGCCGGCCTGTACGGGATGCACGGGTCGGCCAGCAAGGGCGGCAACTTCGTGCAGCGGATGCTCGCCCGCGCCCGCGAGCAGGCCGCGCTGACGGTCGTGGCCGATCAGCGGCTGCAGCCGACGTTCACCGCCGACCTCGCACAGGCGCTGCTGGACGCGGTCGAGGCGCGTGCCGAGGGCGTTCTGCACCTGACCGCGGGCGGAGCGTGCTCGTGGCACGAGTTCACGGTCGCGATCCTCGAGGAGGCGGGCGTCGAGACCCCCGTTCAACGTTCCGAGACGTCCATTCCCGCCGGGGGCGTGGACCGTCCGCTGAACGGCGTGCTGGCGCGTCCGCGGGCGGACGCGCTGGGTCTCTCCCCGCTGCGCCCGTGGCGCGAGGCGCTCGCCGACTACATGGCGCGCACCCGCCTCGCCGCCACCGCATAGGCTGCGAGCGGCAAAGCGCCCGACCAGACCAGACAACGAAAGAGAACGCATGAAAAGACTCGAGACGCGCCTCGACGGCCCGATTCTGATCGCCCTCGAGGTCCACGGCGACGAGCGAGGGTTCTTCGTCGAGACCTACCGCCGCAGCGTGTTCGGCGAGCTCGGGATCGGCGAGGAGATGGTCCAGGACAACCACTCGCGCTCCTCGCGCGGGATCGTGCGCGGCATGCACTTCCAGATCGGGCGCGGCGCCGCCAAGCTCGTGCGAGCCGGGCGCGGCGCGATCTTCGACGTGGTCGTGGACGTCCGCGCCGGCTCTCCGACCTTCGGGCAGTGGGAGGGATTCGAGCTGACCGAGCAGAACATGCACGTGCTCTACTGCCCCGTCGGCTTCGCGCACGGCTTCTGCGTGGTGAGCGACTCGGCCGACGTGCTCTACAAGCAGAGCAACTACTACGCGGACGAGACCGAGCGCGGGATCGCGTACAACGACCCGGACGTGGCGATCGCGTGGCCGCTTCCCGTCGAGGAGCTGATCCCCTCCGAGCGCGACGCCACCGCGCCGCTTCTACGCGACATCGCCGGCGAGCTCCCGTTCCGCTACGAG